>Ga0180432_10010152_pt1 | contig 11340 bp, 3 predicted proteins | sample SS_ome_10_FD_132414 | JGI IMG/M metagenome (GOLD analysis project Ga0180432, IMG submission 132414) | Hypersaline lake sediment archaeal communities from the Salton Sea, California, USA - SS_1_MS_2 metaG | ecosystem: Environmental > Aquatic > Non-marine Saline and Alkaline > Hypersaline >... | reverse complement strand
TGACGTCGGACCTGTTCGACAAGGCCGAGCTTGAGGAGATCATGCCGGTGATCGCCGAGAACGGCAGCGACTCGGCCTGTTTCGACAACCAGTTGGAAATGCTGGTGATGGCCGGCCGCGACTTGCCCCATTCGATGATGATGATGGTGCCCGAGGCCTGGGGCGACCGTTACTACATGGGTGCCGACCGCCGGGCGTTCTTCCAATACCATTCGATGTTCCAAGAACCGTGGGATGGGCCGGCCGCGCTGGTGGCCACCGACGGAACCCGCGTTTGTGCCGTGTTGGACCGCAACGGTCTGCGGCCCGCTCGATATACGGTCACCCGCAACGGGCTGATCGTGCTGGCTTCCGAAGTGGGCGTTTTGGATTGCGCCGAGGAAGAGATCACGTCCAAGGGACGATTGCGCCCGGGCAAGATGCTGATGGTCGACACCGAGTTGGGTCGATTGCTCAGCGACGAGGAGGTCAAGGCCGCCGTGTGTCGCCGAAGACCGTATCGCCGCTGGGTCGAGGCCAACCGTATCGGTTTGCGGGGTCTGTTCGACGGAACGGCCGGCGTAAGCATAGAACCCCAACGATTGCTCGAGCGGCAGACCGCTTTCGGCTACACCCGCGAGGACATCGACCAGTTGATCAGCCCCATGGCATCCAACGGCAAGGAGCCGGTCGGTTCGATGGGCGACGACGCCCCGCTGGCCGTGTTGTCACTTAAGCCGCAGCTGCTGTTCAATTACTTCAAGCAATTGTTCGCGCAAGTTACAAACCCGGCCATCGATCCGATCCGCGAGCGGCTCGTCATGTCGCTTACGACGTATCTCGGCCGCCAGGGTAATCTCCTGAGCGAGACGCCCGAACACGCGCGGATGCTCGTGCTTCGCACGCCCATTTTGACCAACGACGATCTAGCTCGCCTTCGCTCGGCGGGCGCGTCGGAGTTCAACAGCGCCACGATCGAAACCTTGTTCGACGTTTCCGAGGGACCGAGCGGACTGTCGGCGGCCGTTGATCGGATTTGCGAGGAAGCGGAGACGGCCGTGCGAGAGGGTTCGGCCGTGATAATCCTCAGCGACCGGGGTGTCTCGGCCGAAAAGGCGCCGGTACCGTGTTTGCTGGCCGCCGCGGCCGTTAACCACCATCTCGTGCGAAAGGGACTGCGAACGCTGACCAGTATCGTGGTCGAGTCGGGCGAGGCGCGCGAGGTGATGCACTTCTCGCTGTTGTTGGGCTATGGGGCCAGTGCCATCAATCCGTATCTGGCCATGGAAACCATCGCCACGCTGGTCGAGGAGAAGCAACTGCCGAAAGCAATGACCGTGCAGGACGCAGTGGAGAAGTATATCAAGGCGGTCGAGGAAGGTCTGCGAAAGATCTTCTCGAAGATGGGCATTTCCACGCTGCGAAGTTACCGCGGGGCGCAGATTTTCGAGATTCTCGGCCTCAACGAGGAGTTCACCCAGCAGTACTTCACCGACACGCCCACGCGAATCGGCGGCATCGGTATCGAGGAAGTCGCCCGCGAGACGCTCACCCGACACGCGAAGGCGTACGTCGACCGCGTTGCCGGCCCGATGATTCTCGAAAGCGGCGGCCGCTACAAGATGCGAAGCGACGGTGAGCGGCATCTTTGGACACCCGAGGCGATTGCTTCTTTGCAGGAAGCCACTCGAAACAACGACCAGAACGCTTACGCCAGTTTTTCGGAATCGATCAACAATCAGATGAAAGGCCACTGCACGCTGCGAAGCCTGTTCGACTTCAAGCAATGCACGCCGGTCGATTTGGACGAAGTTGAACCGGCCTCCGAGATCGTCAAGCGATTCGTCACCGGGGCCATGTCCTTCGGTTCGATCAGCCGCGAAGCCCACGAGGCAATGGCCGTGGCCATGAACCGCCTGGGCGGACGCAGCAATAGCGGCGAGGGTGGCGAGGATCGGGCCCGATACACACCCGACGCGGATGGAAACAACCGTTGTAGCGCCACCAAGCAAATCGCCTCGGGACGCTTCGGCGTGACGGCCGAGTATCTGGTAAACGCGACGGAGTTGCAAATCAAGATCGCCCAAGGTGCAAAGCCGGGCGAGGGTGGGCAACTGCCGGGCGACAAGGTCAACTCCGAAATCGCCGGCGTTCGACACTCGACTCCCGGCGTGAGCCTCATATCTCCCCCGCCGCACCACGATATCTACTCCATCGAAGACCTGGCTCAACTGATCTTCGATCTGAAGAACGTTAACTCCAAAGCGCGAATCAACGTCAAACTGGTCAGCGAGATGGGCATCGGCCCGGTGGCCGCCGGCGTTTCAAAGGGACACGCCGACGCGCTGTTGATCTCCGGTGGCGACGGTGGAACGGGCGCTTCGCCGCTGAGCAGCACCAAGTACGCCGGGATACCCTGGGAATTGGGCCTTTCCGAAACGCAACAGGTACTCGTGGCCAACGATCTGCGCGGGCGGATTCGAGTACAAACCGACGGGCAAATGCGCACCGGTCGCGACATAGCAATCGCCGCGCTGTTGGGTGCCGAGGAGTTCGGTTTCGCAACCGCCCCGCTTATCGTGCTGGGCTGCGTGATGATGCGGAAGTGCCACAAGAACACCTGCCCGGTGGGCGTGGCAACGCAAGATCCCCGATTGCGAAAACGATTCACCGGCAAGGCCGACTATCTGGTCAATTACTTCCACTTCGTGGCCGAGGAAATGCGGACTATCATGGCGCAGCTCGGATTCCGCACCGTCGACGAGATGGTTGGCCGGGCCGACCTGTTGAAGCTCAAGGAGGATATCTCCCACTGGAAAGCGGAGAAACTCGACCTCAGCGGGATCTTCTATCGCGCGAGTACCGATTCGCCCGCCGCCGTGCGAAACGTCTGCACCCAGGATCACGGCATCAAGGACATTCTCGACCGCAAACTGATCGACGAAGCGGCCGATGCTCTCGAAAACCGGAAACAGGTCAAAGCCGAGTTCGACATCAGGAACACCGACCGAACCACCGGCACCATGCTCAGCGGGGAAATCGCCCAGCGGTACGGGCACGAAGGTTTGCCGGACGATACGATCAGCTTCGACTTCCGCGGCTCGGCCGGACAAAGCTTCGCCGCGTTTCTGGCCCGGGGTGTTACGTTCCGCCTGCACGGCGACGCCAACGACTACATGGGCAAGGGGCTTTCCGGCGGCAAGGCAATCGTTCGACCGCCGGCCGGCGCTACCTTCGACCCGGCCGAAAACGTGGTTATCGGCAACGTGGCCCTGTACGGAGCGACCGAGGGCGAAGCATATTTCTCTGGCCTGGCCGGAGAGCGTTTCGCTATACGCAACAGCGGTGCCACGGCCGTCGTCGAGGGCGTGGGCGACCATGGCTGCGAATACATGACTGGCGGTGTGGTGGCCGTTTTGGGTCGAACGGGCGTGAACTTCGCGGCCGGAATGAGCGGCGGTATCGCGTACGTGTACGATCCCCGTCAGGATTTCGACCTCCGCTGCAACCTCGATATGGTCGACCTGGAGACGCTCTCCCAACAGGCCGACGTCGACGCTTTGCGAGAGATGATCGAGAAACACGTCGAACTGACCGACAGCGCACGCGGCAAAGAGCTGTTGGCCGATTGGGAGAAGACGATTTCCCTGTTCGTGAAGGTCATGCCCATCGAATACCGCCGAGCCTTGGGTCAGATGCGCAAGGTAGAACTCGGCGCCCGCCGCACCGAGGGCGAAGTTGTCCAGGTGGGATAAAGGTAGGGTGCGTCGCGACGCACCATGAAGCAGAGTAAATCACGGGTGGCCCAGATAGCTTTGCTGTCTGGGCGGCGCAGCCGCAAGAGGCCGTGAGTACGGGATGATGGCAAGTATTGACACGTCTTCCGATAAGACGGGACTTGCCCTGAACCTCTTGTGCCTTCGGCACACCGATAGCAAGCTATCGGTGCCACCCTCGCGACAAAGAATCACGATAAACCGGCCACTTCGGTGCGTCACGACGCACCCTACGGATACATAACGGGACGAGAAACATCATGGGAAGAGAAACAGGCTTCATTGACATTGGCCGCAAGACGGCCGAGAAGATCGACGTCGCCACGCGGTTGGGCGGATATGGCGAAATATACAAGGACATGGCCGAGGAGGAACTGCGACAGCAGGCCTCGCGGTGCATGGAATGCGGCGTGCCGTTTTGCCACAACTTCGGCTGCCCTTTGGGAAACGTGATCCCCGAGTGGAACGATCTGGCCTTTCGAGGTCGTTGGCGGGAAGCAATCGACCTGCTGCACTCGACGAACAACTTCCCCGAGATCACCGGCCGCATTTGTCCCGCCATGTGCGAATCAGCTTGCACCGTGGGTATCGGCGACCAACCGGTGGCAATTCGCCAAAACGAGCAAGCGATAATCGAACGTGCCTTCAGCGAAGGCTGGGTCGTTCCGCTTCCGCCGAAGAAGGAAACCGGCAAGTCGGTCGCCGTGGTCGGCTCGGGTCCCGCCGGCATGGCCGCCGCACAGCAGCTTCGCCGCGTCGGGCATAAGGTAACTTTGTTCGAGAAGCACGACCGCCTCGGCGGAATTCTTCGCTACGGTATTCCCGACTTCAAGTTGGAGAAACGGGTTATCGACCGCCGCTTCGAGCAGATAACCGCCGAAGGGGTCGAAGTCGAGACGGGCGTCGACGTCGGCAAGGACGTATCGGCCGATTACCTGCGCAAGCGGTACGACGCCGTTTGCCTCTGCGTCGGAGCGGGCCAACCCAGAGATCTGCCCGTGCCGGGGCGCCAGGCAACCGGTATTCACTTCGCCATGCCGTTCTTGATCCAGCAAAACCGCCGCGTGGCTGGGCTGCCGATCAGCGAAGAGGAAATCAGCGCCAAGGGTAAACACGTCGTCATCATCGGCGGCGGAGACACGGGCAGCGACTGCCTGGGCACTTCCCTGCGACAAGGGGCCGCCAGCGTGCAGCAAATGGAGATTCTTCCCAAACCGCCGGAAGGTTTGAATGTCCTGACGCCCTGGCCGCATTACCCCAACATCCTTCGCACCAGCACTTCCCACGAAGAAGGCGGCCGGCGACAGTGGAGCGTTTGCACGAAGAACTTCCAACAACGCGACGGCCGCGTCGTGGGCCTCGAAGGCGTCGAAGTCGAGTGGTCGACCGACGAGAGCGGTCGCCATGTCATGACCGAGAAGCCCGACAGCCGCTTCGAGATGGAAGCCGATTTGGTGCTGTTGTCGATGGGCTTCGTGCATCCGGTCCACGAAGGCCTGCTGGACCAAATGAAGTTGCACTACGACGGCCGCGGCAACGTTGACGTCGGCAGCGATTGGGCAACGGAAGTCCCCGGCGTATTCGCCGCCGGCGACGCCACCAGCGGCGCCTGGCTAGTAGTAAACGCCATCGCCGCGGGCCGCGCCATGGCCCGCGCCGTGGACGTTTATCTAATGGGCGAAACGGCCCTGCCCGAGCAACCGCCGATACGTGGCCGGTGAAGCGGGGAGCTGGAGATCGGGGATTGGGGGCTGGGGGTCAGGGATTGGGGGTCGGGGATTAGTGAAAGAAGCCCCCGAGTTCACCTCGGGGGAGTTTCACCTTCAGCCTACCAATGCCGCCCGCTCACTCCCCTTTTCCTTTCGCCAACGGGCTGCTAACTGTCATCCTTCCGCTTCCGCCGAAGAAACCGGACGCTCAGCCAGATGACGCTTTCCGCCGCGCGTAGCATGAAGGGTATGGAAGCGGTGAGGAAGACTGAGCAAACGAGCGCAACCGCCAGAAACTGGCCTACCGTTGGTGTCGTCGATCCGAGATCTTCCCGAGCAAAGGCAGTTGCCACCCAGCGAGTCAATGAAAGGAATCCGGCCAAAAAGACAGTCAGGAAAAAGAACGAGCCGATGGTGTACTGGCCCACTTTGCTGTCCTCTCGTCGAGCCCAAAGCGTAACCCAACACAGCGCCAAGCCAACGTAAAACACCGCGGCCGTCACGACGCCGACGAAGACGGCCCAAAACGGATTGTCGGTCACCGCCGATAGAAACCCCGAGACAAAAGCCAAATACATAACGCCCGCGGCAAGCTGCAACCAGAGTCGCTTGAGGCTGGGCGGTGATGGTTTTACCATGGGTGGGTTCTTCAGCGGAAGTGACGGGAAGTTCGAATGTCGATAGCCTCACGAGGCCCCCATTCTAGCCGAACCCGGCCGACCCACAATCCAAGTCAATCATTAATGGAAAAGGAGAGCGACGGGCACTGTTAGGCGGAAGGTGAAACTCCTCCGAGTTGAACTCGGAAGTTCCTTATCCCGACGCCTCCGCCGACTGCCCTCCTACTTGACAGTACGCTAACAATGGGCGAGAATCGATGGCTTGGGAAGCGGCGAAACCTCTACAAGTGTTCAGTAACAAGCGAATGGTCCGCTACGCGCTGGCTCAGATAAACGCGACCGTGGGTGATCTGGAAGGAAACGCAGAGCGAATCCTTGCGGCCATAGGGCAATCCCGCCTCTCTTCCGCCGATTTGGTTGTCTTGCCCGAGCTGGCACTGACCGGATACCCGCCGGAAGACCTACTGCTGAAACCCGGCTTCCACGACGCTTGTGAAAAAGTTTTCGGCGAACTGGTAGAACAGATCGAGCAGCGTACTTTGATCGGTTGCCCGTTGCGCGAGGGGGATGGGCGCCTCTACAATGCGGCCGTGTTGGTCGAAGACCGCCGCGTGTCGGCCGTTTACCGGAAAGTCTTGCTGCCGAACTACTCGGTTTTCGACGAGAAACGATACTTTTCCCGTGGCATGAAGGGGTTGCTGCTGGAAATGCCCGGGCAGACCGTCGGCATACAGATTTGCGAGGATGCCTGGGACCCGGCCGGCCCGGCCCGAGACGAAGCGGCCGCCGGCGCGCAAGTCATAGCCAACCTGTCGGCCAGCCCTTTTTCCAGCCAGAAGCAAGAGCGACGCGAGGAAACCTTCGCCCGGCTGTGCAAAGACAACAATGTGTGGTTCGTCTACTGCAACCTGGTGGGCGGGCAGGACGGACTGGTCTTCGACGGTGGAAGCATGGTGGTTGCCCCCAGCGGAGAAGTGGTCGCCCGAGCGAAAGAGTTCGAGGCAGACCTGCTGCTGGTCGATATCCCCGAGTTGCCGAAGAAAGAGTCTCGCGAGATAGAAAACGCCCGGCCGGTGGATCGATGTTCGGCGAGAGTCGCGACGGAACCGGAGGCCGAGGAGAAGAAACCGCTGGAAACTCGGGCGACCGAGGAAACATCGTTGCTCGAGCAAACGTACCGCGCCTTGGTCCTGGGAGTAGGGGACTACGTCCGCAAGAACGGTTTCACCGGCGTGGTGATCGGGCTGTCCGGCGGTATCGATTCGGCCCTGACGGCGGCGGTGGCGGTCGACGCCTTGGGAAGCGAGAACGTGCTGGGCGTGACCATGCCCAGCCGCTTCTCGTCGAGCGAGATTCGCTCCGACGTGGATCGGCTCGTGGAGAGCCTTGGAATTCGCTTGCATACGTTTCCCATCGAAGAAACACTAGACAAGTTCCGCCAGTTGCTCGAACCGGTGTTCGCTTCCTTGGAAGAAGACCCGGAAAACCTGACAGACCAGAACCTTCAAGCGCGGATCAGGGCCGTATACTTGATGGCCCTTTCCAACCGGCTGGGGCTGTTGGTTCTCAACACTTCAAATAAGAGCGAGACGGCCGTCGGTTACGGCACGCTGTACGGCGACATGATCGGCGGGTATGCCGCCATACAGGACGTTTTCAAGACGCAAGTGTGGGCCCTTTCGCGATACGTCAATGAGAAGCACGCCCGCGAGATTATCCCAGAGAGTACGATCGAGCGAGTGCCCACGGCCGAGCTGCGACCCGAACAGAAGGACAGCGATTCGATCCCCGAGTACTCGCTGCTAGATCCGATCCTGAAGATGTACGTCGAAGAGGATCGCAGCTACGAGGAGATAATCACCGCGGGGCACGACGCGGCAACGGTTCGCAAGGCGATTCGTCTGGTCGACCGCAACGAGTTCAAGCGACGCCAGGCGGTGCCCGGCGTTCGCGTTACACCCAAGGCATTCGGCAAGGACCGGCGGCTGCCGATCACCAACCGTTTCCGGCAATGGCATAGAGGCGCAACCGATGAGTGAAGACATCCATCATGAATGCGGCGTGGCGGCCTTGTACTGGCTCGACGATCCGGTCGGTAAGGACGGTCCCGCCACCGCGCTGGTCAAGGACGGAAACACGGCCCCGATGATACCCGCCATGTTGCTGGACCTTCAGAACCGGGGGCAACTGGCCGCCGGCATCAGCACCTACAACCCCGATCGCGCCCAGGTGATCGACACGTTCAAGGATGTCGGCGGCGTGACGGAAGTCTTCCGCATGTCGCACCCGAAGAAGTATCAGGCCATTCTCGACGAATACACGGGCCGCGCCGCCATCGGCCACACTCGATACGCTACCTGCGGTCGGGACGACGCGCGCTATGCCCAACCGTTCGAGCGCCACCACGGGCGGCTGTGGAAGTGGTTCAGCTTCGCGTTCAACGGAACTTTGTCGAATTACGCCGAGCTTAGAGACCGGCTGCTTTCCAAGCGGCAGTATCATTTCACGCTGGACACCGATACGGAAATCATCATGCACACGCTGGCCTATCGCCTTCGCGGCGATAAGCCGCCGGGTTTGAAACGCACGATGGCTTCGATTTCCCGCTCCTTCGACGGTGCCTACAACATCGCGTTCCTCGACGCCATGGGCCGTATGTTCGTCGCCCGCGACCCGCAAGGGATCAGGCCCATGAGTTGGGCCGTGCAGGGACGGCTGTTCGGCGCCGCCAGCGAGTCGGTGGCACTGTCGAACCTGGGCTTCACCGATATCAAGTCGCTCAAGCCGGGCGAGATGGCCATCGTCGAGGACGGCAAGCTGCGGTTCGAGCAGTTCGCCCCGCCCAACCATTTGGCGAAGTGTTTCTTCGAGTGGGTGTACTTCTCGAACGTGGCCAGCAAGATCGACGGCTGCAACGTTTACAACGCCCGGGCGGCAACCGGCGTTCGGCTGGCCCAACTCGAAGACCAGCCGCTCGACGAGGATTCGATAGTCGTGCCGGTCCCCGACACGGCCAAGGCGGCCGCCGACGCGTTCGCTTTCCACGCAGGCATCCAGTGCGTCGAGGGAATCATCCGCAACCGCTACGTGGGCCGAACCTTCATCCAGTCGGACGACGCCCGCAATCGGGCCGTGGAAGCCAAGTACACGCCGCTGGAATCGGTGATGGGCCGCAAACGGGTGTTCCTGCTGGAGGACTCGATAGTCCGCTCCACGACGCTTCGTGCGTTGGCACAACACATCCGCCAGCGAGGCAAGGCGAAAGAGATTCACGTCCGCGTGGCCTGCCCGCCGATCGTGGCCCCGTGTTTCTACGGCATCGACATGTCGACCCTCGGCGAGTTGTTCGCGCCGGAGTTCACTCCCTCGCGATACAACGGACGCCCCAGTGCCGAGATGCAAGCCGAGATGGCCAAGTCGCTGGGCGTGGACAGCCTGCGATACCTCAACGTAAGCGACCTGGGCCCCTGCATCGGTTGCGACGATAACAGCCTCTGCCGCGGTTGCATTACCGGAAAGTATCCGACCAACTGGGGCAACAGACTAATGCGGCGAGCGAAACGAAACTTGAGGAAGGGAAAAGACGGGCGAACATATTGACGGCCCGGATAGACAACATAGTTAGTAGTCCCGCCTTTAGGCGGCATAGTTCGTAGTCCCGCCTTTAGGCGGCGTCGACCGAGTGAAGCACGTTCCCGCCAAGCAATGGCGGCGACAATTCCGCCTGAAGGCGGGACTACGAACAGGGCAATGGTGCGTCACGACGCACCCTACTAACGGCTCGAAGAAGCGGCTTTCAAAGGAAGAAACATGAGCAAGTTCATATTCATAAGCGGCGGCGTGGTGTCGTCATTGGGCAAAGGATTGACCTCCGCTTCTCTGGGAATGTTGATGGTCAACAGCGGGTATCGCGTGAAGATGCTTAAGCTGGATCCGTATATCAACGTCGACCCCGGCACCATGAACCCCTTCCAACACGGCGAAGTATACGTAACCGACGACGGCGCCGAAACCGATCTCGACTTGGGCCATTACGAGCGCTTCGTGGGCGTGCCCATGGCTCAGGAGTGCAACTGCACGACCGGCGGCGTCTACTCCAGCGTCATCGAACGCGAGCGGCGCGGCGAGTTCCTCGGAGCCACCGTGCAGGTAGTTCCCCACATCACAAACGCCATCAAGCAGAGTTGGCTCGATTTGGAATCCCCCGACGTCGACGTCATTCTGGTCGAACTCGGCGGCACCGTCGGCGACATCGAGGGCTTGCCCTTCCTGGAAGCCATGCGGCAGTTTCATTTGGAACGGGACGAGGAAGACGTCATGTTCGTTCACATGACGCTGATTCCTTATCTGAAAGTGGCCGGCGAGATAAAGACCAAGCCCACGCAGCATTCCGTGCAGAAGCTCCGCGAGATCGGTATTCAGCCGGATATTATCATATGCCGAACGTCGCAGCCGCTTCTGGAAGAGAACAAGCGAAAGATCGCCCTGTTCTGCAACGTGCGGCCCGAGTATGTCTTCGACGAGGAGGACGTCGAGTTCTCCATCTACCAAGTGCCTATGATGCTGCACGAGCAGCAAGTCGACGCGGTGATTTTCAAGCACCTGAACCTGCCGGCCAACGAACTCGACGCCGGACAGTGGAAGGCCATGCTGGAAGTCGTCAAAAACCCCTCCAAGACGGTTGAAATCGCCGTGGTGGGCAAGTATATTTCGCTAACCGATTCCTACAAGTCGATTTACGAGGCACTCACCCACGGCGGTATCGCCAACGATGCCGAGGTGAAAATCCGCCGCGTCGAGGCCGAGGAGATCGAAAACAGCAGCGCCGAAGAGCGGCTGGCCGGCGTAAGCGGAGTGCTCGTGCCGGGCGGATTCGGCATGCGCGGCAGCGACGGCAAAATGGCCGCCATCCGCTGGGCCCGGGAGAACAATATCCCCTTCCTGGGCATTTGCTACGGGCTGCAGTGTGCCGTGATCGAGTTCGCCAGAAACGTCTGCGGAGTAGAGGACGCCACAAGCGCCGAGTGGTTCGACGAAGAGGGCGTCGGCGATTTGAACAAGGCGTTCGTGGCGCTGATGAACTCGCAACAAGAAGTAACCGCCAAGGGCGGCACCATGCGGCTTGGCGAATATGCCTGCGGACTGCAAAAGGGCACCAAAACCCGCGATGCCTACGCGGCGGAAATCGTCCGCGAGCGGCATCGCCACCGTTACGAGGTCAACCCCAACGTGGTCGACACGCTGAAGAAGAACGGC
>Ga0180432_10010151_pt1 | contig 11340 bp, 9 predicted proteins | sample SS_ome_10_FD_132414 | JGI IMG/M metagenome (GOLD analysis project Ga0180432, IMG submission 132414) | Hypersaline lake sediment archaeal communities from the Salton Sea, California, USA - SS_1_MS_2 metaG | ecosystem: Environmental > Aquatic > Non-marine Saline and Alkaline > Hypersaline >... | reverse complement strand
TCTTCTTTGCGCCTTTGCGGTAGGTCTTCCTATCCCTCGATCCAGCTTTTCAACGTCGCCGCGTCTTCCAGGAAAGCCTCCGCCGAATCGTCTTTCACGTATTCCAGCATCACGAAATGCTCGCGGCCGGTGGATGCGGCGACCCGCAGGTAGCGCTTCCATTCCTCCTCGGCGTCGGACAAAGGCAGGCGTCGGATGTCCGCCTCACCCCAGGTCCAGTTGAACGCGTGAATATTGGCCAGCCACGGCAGCATTGCGTTGAGGCCTTCGATATTGGTCTCAACGTCTGCCGCGTTCGGCTGCCAGTAGGCCCTCATGTTGTCGCGAGCGACTTCTCTGTAGAAGCGTTCGGCCGCTTCGTTGGTGTCGGTGAGACCGCCTCCGTGGAATTCGCAGGTGACCTGGATACCTGCCTTCGCGGCAAGGTCGGCGATCCGCCGCGATTCGCTTACAATACGCTCGCGGTACTCCTGATCGGCGTCGGCGGAGCCGCGATTCCCGGCCCACACCCGAAGCGTGTGTGCGCCCAGTTCGCCCGCGGTCTCGAGTACGTCGGCGAACGGCACATCCTCCTCGCGGCCGACCCTGTAGTACGAGCCGTACGCCGCCACTGCGAGGCCGCTTGCCACGGTCATGGCGCGGACCTCGCGCGCCCGCTCGAGGTCGCCGTGGGGCACGTGGATATCGCCTCCCCACTCGATGCCTTCGAGGCCGGCTTCGGCAACGAGGTCCACTATCTCGGCGGGCGAGAGCTGTCTGAACGTAATTGAAACCAACCCGGTGTGCAGCATTCTGTCTCCTTCAACCGCTTATGGCTACTTTCTCGCGGGTCATGCCGTACTTGAGCGGTTCGCCATTGAGGTATCGCAGGAGTTCCTCGTACATGCAGCGGCCCATCCGCCGGCATTCCTGGTTCATTGAGCCGGCGATGTGTGGTGTGAGGACAACGTTGTCCATCGTGAAAAGCGGCGACTCCGGCTCGGGCGGCTCGGGATACGTGACGTCGAGGACGGCAAACAGGTCCGGCCGCTTCTGCAGGACCTCGATCATTTCGTTTTCGCGCACGACGGCCCCGCGCGAGGTGTTGATGAAGGTGGCTTTTTGCTTCATCGACTCGAAGTGGGCGCCGGTGACCATCCCTACGGTCGCCTCGATCCACGGCGCATGCAGAGATACCACGTCCGACCGCCGGAAAATGTCGTCGAGCGAACAGAGCTCAACGTCCAGGTCGGCCACGTCGTCCTGCGAGACGGTAGGATCGTAGGCGAGCACGTGCAGGTCAAACGGCTTGAGCAATTCGCACACCTGACGGCCGACCATCCCGAGCGAGATGATCCCGACGTGCCGATCGTATGCGCCCAGCACCTCGTAGCGCGGCGGATGCTTGCCGTTCTTTTTGGTCTCGAGTGCGAACTGCCAGCCGCGTTTGAGGCACCAGATGATCTGCGACAGGGCATACTCGGCGACGGGGACGGCGTTGGCCCCGTAGGCGCTGGTGATGAGCACGCCTCTGTTCCAGAATGCTTCGCTGACGATCCCCTTGATGGAGCCGGCGCCGTAGAATACGGCTTTCAGGTTGGGCGCGAGAGCGAGGAATTCCTCGTCGATATGCGGCCCGCCCCAGCCGGAGAAGATCACCTCGACATCGTGCAGCACGTCCGGGTTTTCTTTTGCGACATTGCTATTCTGGACCGGCGCGCAGATGTCGACGTGTTTGGCGATGTCTTCGCGTTCGGCCGGACCATAAATAACGTCGTAAGAGCCGGCATCGAGAATGAACAGGCCTTTGATCATTTGTTCTCCCCTTGTGTGGCTGTGGTGGAGCCAATCGGCGCCGCGGCTGAAGTCCTGCGCCCAGAGCCGGGTCGGACTTCCGCAGCATTTTACCCAACGCGGCGGCTGCATGCAAGTGAATTATTCACTTTCGAAAGGCCTGATCGCCTCGACGAGGGGGGATTTCCCTTGAAGAACAGCGGGGGGCGATTTATAATAAAAACTGCGGGAAATCAATAACATGCGGGCCTTGCGTGCCCGCGCCTCCAGGAGCGAAGAACCCTTGCAAGAGGCCATCAGGAAAGCCGGCGTGCTGATTGAGGCTCTGCCGTACATTCAGTCGTTCCACAACAAGATCGTTGTGGTGAAGTTCGGCGGGAGCGCGATGGACGTCGGCGGTGATCTTTCCAACCTCCTCACAAGCCTCGTGTTCATGAGCCAGGTTGGAATGCGGCCGGTGCTTGTGCACGGCGGCGGGCCGATGATCTCGGCGGAGATGAAGCGGCGGGGCAAATCGCCGACGTTCGTGAAGGGCCGCCGCGTCACCGATCCCGAAACGCTCGAGATCGCGGAAAGCGTGCTGATCGATTCGGTCAATCGCGACATTGTGGAATCGATCTGGAGCCTGGGCGGCCGCAGCGTGGGGATGCACGTGCGCCAGCATGGCTGCCTCTACGCCGAGAAGCTGTTTCTCACCGACGAGAACGGTGAGACGCTCGACCTGGGATTCGTGGGGCGCGTGACCCGCATTGATGCCGACAGGGTGCGAAGCTTCTGCGACGCGGGGATAATACCTGTTATCGCGCCGCTGGCGAAAGACGCGAACGGGGCCGTGCTGAACGTCAACGCCGATTCCGCCGCGTCGGTGGTCGCCGGTCAACTGGGCGCCGAGAAAATAGTGTTCGTGGCCGACGTGCACGGGATCATGGCCGATCCCGAGGATCGGGGTTCACTGCTTTCATCGGTCAGCGAAGAGCAAATAGCGGACCTCATCGCGCGGGGGGTTATCACCGGTGGGATGCAGCCGAAGGTCGAGGCCTGCCTCGAGGCCATCCGGGCCGGCGTCGGGAAGGCCCACATCATAGACGGAAATATCCCTCATTCGCTGCTCCTCGAAATATTTACCGACAAAGGCATAGGAACAGAAATCATCCAGTAAACGACCGGGCAACTGCCCGACAGGAGGACCCAGCTACCGTGACAACGAAGGAAACCATCGCGCAATACACGAAGTACGTAATCGGCAATTATGCTCGAATCCCCGGCGTCATGGTGAAAGGGCAGGGCTCTTACATCTGGGATCAGGACGGCAAGAAGTACCTCGATCTCTTTCCGGGTTGGGGCGTGAACGGTCTGGGCCACTGCCACCCCGACATCGTGAAAGCCGTACAGGAACAGGTTGCTACACTGACCCACGTGGCAAACAATTACTACAACGAACACCAGGGGCGACTGGCCCGGATGATCGCCGAGCGCTCCTTCGGCGGGCAATGCTTCTTCTGCAACAGCGGAGCCGAGGCGGTCGAGGCTGCCATCAAGCTCGCCCGGATTTACTGCGCGCCGCGCTACAAAGTCATCACGATGACAAACTCGTTCCACGGGCGGACGTCGATGGCGATGGTCGCCACGGCCCAGCCTAAGTATCAGAAGGGCCTGCCGCCGGTCGACCTCGGATTCACTTACGTGCCGTATAACGACGCCAAAGCCGCAGAGGAGGCCGTGGACGACAAAACTTGCGCGATCATGGTGGAACCGATCCAAGGGGAAGGCGGCATAAACGTGCCGGACGACGCCTACCTGCAAGAGCTGCGCGGCATCTGCGACGAGCGCGATATGCTGCTGATCGCCGACGAGGTGACCACCGGCAGCGGACGCACGGGCAAGTACTACGCCTATCAGCATTTCGGCGCCGAGCCCGACATCATGGCGCTGGCGAAAGCGATGGGCGGCGGGTTCGCCGCAGGGGCCATCGAAGCGCGGCCACACATAGCCGAGAAACTCGTCCCAGGCACACATGCATCTACCTTCGGCGGCAGCCCGTTCGTCTGCGCCGCGGCCATCAAAATGCTGGAAGTGATAGATCGCGACGGGCTTCTGGAGCACGCGCAGCGGATCGGTGAGCTGCTCAAGGAGAAGCTGCGAGGGCTGGCGGAGAAATTCGACAGCATCGCCGATGTCCGGGGCAAGGGATGCATGATCGGCATGGAACTCAAAGTGCCCGGCGCCGATATTGTGAAACGCTGCATGGAAGCCGGCCTGCTCATCAATTGCACCCACGATACGGTCATACGCTTCTACCCGTCGATGGTGGCCACGCCGCAAGAGATCGAAGAAGGCGTGGCCATTGTGGAGAAGGTAATGAGAGCCGGAGTATAGCAATCGAATCACGGAGCTGTGTATTGGCGGGCAAGCTCACCTTAGTCGTCGGGACGCGAAACCGGAAAAAGAAGGAAGAGATCGAAAAGATCCTGGAAGATATTCCCGTCCGGCTGCAATCGTTGGCCGACTACCCGGACGCGCCTGAAGTTGAGGAAGACGCAGGCACTTTCGAAGGTAACGCGTGCAAGAAAGCCCTTACGCTCGCCGGCGCTCTGAATCAATGGGTGGTAGCGGACGACTCGGGGCTGGAGGTGGACGCGCTGGCCGGCAGGCCGGGCGTGTATTCAGCGCGTTACGCCGGGCCGGGTGCATCCGACGAGGCAAGGTGCAGAAAGCTGCTCGCCGAGCTTGCCGGTGTGCCGGAAGAAAAACGCGGGGCGAGATTCCGGTGCGCCGTCGCCGTGGCCAGGCCGGGCGAGGTGCTATTCACCGTCGAGGGGCGCAGCAGCGGCTGTATCGCCGAAGAAATGAGGGGCGCGCACGGGTTCGGCTACGACCCGATCTTCTTTTACCCCGACCACGGCTGCACATTCGCCCAAATGACGCCGGAACAGAAAAACAGCGTGAGCCATCGGGGCAGGGCCCTCACGCTGTTTAAGAAAAAACTTCAGGAATATCTCGATTAAAAAACGATCGGCCGGGAGAAGTCAATGGAAACGGCATATGCCATAGGGATAGACCTAGGCGGCACGTTCATCAAGGGCGGCGTGCTCGACCTCAGCGGCAACGTGATATACAAAACCAGCACCGAAACGCAGGCCGAGAAAGGCCCGGACGTGGTGCTCGAGCGTATGGCCGCGCTCGCCCGCGCCGTGGCCGCCGGCGCCGGAATACGGCTCGACCAGGTGCGGTGCGTAGGCGTGGGCAGCCCCGGGCCGCTGAGCACTACCGATGGCATCGTCTATTCCGCGCCGAATCTGCCCGGCTGGGATAACGTGCCCGTGAAAAAAGCCCTGCAAGAAAAGCTGGGCGTGCCGGTCCTTCTGGAAAACGACGCCAACGCCGCGGCCTATGCAGAAAACTGGGTGGGCGCCGGCCGGGGGGCGTCGTCGATGATAATGCTAACCCTCGGCACGGGCATCGGCGGAGGGATAGTGCTCGATGGCGACGTGTGGCACGGCGCGGACGACGTGGCCGGAGAGCTGGGGCACATGAGCATAAACTTCGACGGCCCCGACTGTAACTGCGGGGGGAAGGGATGTCTCGAAGCATACGCCTCGGCCCCGGCGACCGTTCGACGCGCACTCAAAGGAATAGAAGAAGGCAGGCACACCGCCCTCGAGACGATTCTCGAGAGTGGCGAAGAGATCACGGCCAAGGTCATCTACGACGCGGCGGTGGCAGGCGACGACTTCGCGAAAGAAACGATACAGTCAACCGGCAGATTCCTCGGTATTGCAGTAGCGAGTTTTGTGAACATATTCAACCCCGAGCTGGTCGTATTCTTCGGAGGGTTGGCGGGCGCGGGCGACATGCTTTTCGAGCCGACCCGCCGGGAGATGAAGCGGCGCGCCATCAAGCCCGGAGCCGACAGCGTAAAGATCGTGCCGGCCGAGCTCGGAAGCGATGCCGGAATCATCGGAGCAGCCGGATGCGCATTGAGAAGATTAGAAACTTCTGCATAATAGCACATATCGACCACGGCAAATCGACCATGGCCGATCGGATGCTCCTCAAAACGGGAGCCATCACGCAGAGAGAGTTTCGCGAGCAGGTCCTCGACGACATGGACCTCGAGCGCGAGCGCGGCATCACCATCAAATCGAGCTGCGTTATGCTGAAATACCAGCGCGACGGCGAGGAATACGTGCTGAACCTGATCGACACTCCCGGCCATGTCGACTTCAGCTATGAGGTCTCTCGAAGCCTCGCCGCGTGCGAAGGGGCCCTCCTGCTGGTCGATGCCACACAGGGCGTGGAAGCTCAGACCGTGGCCAACAACTACCTCGCCATCGATCATGATCTCGAGATCATTCCGGTTATCAACAAGATCGACCTCGTGAGCGCCCGGCCCAATGACGTAATCGAAGAAATGGAGCACAGCCTCGGGGTCGAAAGAGAGGGCGTTTTGCAGATAAGCGCCAAGGAAGGCACGGGTATCGACGCCGTGCTCGACGCCGTCATCGACCGTGTGCCGCCGCCCGTAGGCGACCCGGATACGCCGCTGCAGGCGCTTGTGTTCGACTCAGAATACAACGAGTATTGCGGGGTAGTGATCTACACCCGCGTTGCCAACGGCACGCTGCGCGTGGGCGACAGAATCAGGATGATGAATACGGGCCGGAGGGCGGAGGTGACGCGGGTCGGAGTTTTCACGCCGAAGATGGCCGACCGCGATAAGCTTTCGGCGGGCGAAGTAGGCTACGTGATCGCCAATATAAAGACTATTCATGACGTGGACGTCGGCGATACGATCACCGCCGAGAAGGCCGACGGCATGCCGGCACTCAAAGGCTACGTGCAGCCTCAGCCGATGGTCTTTTGCGGTCTTTACCCCGCCGACGACAGCGAGTTCAGCGCGCTTCGCGACGGCCTCGACCGGCTGAGCCTCAACGATTCCTCCTTCCGGTTCGAGCCGGAGACGTCCGACGCCCTCGGCTTCGGCTTCCGCTGCGGCTTCCTCGGAATGCTGCACATGGAGATCGTTCAGGAGCGCCTCGAGCGAGAGAACGACCTGTCGCTCATCAAGACCGCGCCGAACGTCACCTACGAAGTACTCAAGAAAGACGGCGAGACCGTAAGGATATCGAATCCGTCGCAGATGCCCGACGCCAACTTCATCGAGGAGATCCGCGAGCCGATCGTGGAGGTCTCTTTCTTGATCCCCGCCGAGTCGATAGGACAGGTGATGAAGCTCGCGGAGGACCGTCTGGGCGCCTATCGCTCGACCGAGTACTTGAGCGCGACACGGGCAATGCTGATCTACCAATTGCCGCTGGCCGAGATCATCTACGATTTTTACGACAAGCTTAAATCGGTCACCAGAGGCTACGGCACGATGGACTACGACCTGATCGGCTACCGGAGCGCGGGCCTGGTGAAGCTGGATATCTTGGTGGCGGGCAACAAGGTAGACGCGCTCTCGTGCATCGTACACAAGACCGAATCGGAGGCCCGCGGCCGCAAGCTGGTGCGCGCCCTCCGCAAGGAGATTCCGCGGCACCTCTTCGAGGTCGCGCTCCAAGCGGCGATAGGAAACAGGGTGATCGCCCGCGAGACGATCGCGCCGATGAAGAAAAACGTAACAGCAAAGTGCTACGGGGGCGACATCACGCGCAAGCGTAAGCTGTGGGAAAAACAAAAGCAGGGAAAAAAGCGCCTCAAGAGCGTGGGGCGGGTCGAAGTGCCCCAAAAGGCCTTTCTTGCGGTGCTCTCGGTGGATTGATCGGAGAACGAATGTCGTCGAAGACTTCCTCAAAGATTCGCGAGTACGCCGAATCGCTCTCTATTGCATTCATCCTTGCGATGATCATCCGGTGCTTCGCCGTCGAAGCGTTCAAGATACCGACAGGCTCAATGGAGCCCACACTTCATGGAGACCCCTCACAGGGCGACCGCATACTCGTGAGCAAGCTGTACTACAGCGTTCACGATCCCGACCGGTGGGATATCTTTGTGTTCTATTGCCCGGATCAGCCGGATAAGCACTATATCAAGCGGCTGGCCGGCAGGCCCGGCGAGAAGATCCGCATATACAACGGCAACCTGTACGTGAACGGCGAGATCGCTCTCAAGCCGGTGGCGATACAAGATACGATGTGGCGCAAACTCGCCGACGAACAATTGCTCGCCGCGGCCGAATTGCTGAACAGGTTGAATTCGGACCGAGCGGCCCTGTCGCAGCCCGGCAGCGCCCAGCCCCGCCCGGGGTCGCTGCCAGCATTGGCCGCCGCAGTCGAATACGAAGAGCAACTACGGCTTCTCGAAAACGGCACGCCCGCCGGCCGCATATACAAACAGGCGGCAAAACGAGCCGAGAAAATCCTGCCACGGAAATGGCTCTCGATGGGGCGCAGCGCATATCAACTCGATAGACGGCTGCCCGCCCACGAGAAGCGGCGCTTCACACAATGGTATGCCCGGTGGCTCAAAACACGCCGCGACACCGACGCACGGATGGACCGATTGAACGAACAATACACCTCGAAACCAGGCGAGCTATTAAAACGTGGCATGGAGAAGGCGTGGGATTCCCGCCGTTTCGAGATAAGCGAATACGGCCGCCTGACGGCGACCGACGACGGCGCCACGGCCAGCTACCGCAGGAAGATCTTCGACGGGCGCTTCAACGACCACATTGAGTTCATAACGGACAGCGGCGTCGCGTGGAACAACCCGCGGATCGGAAGCGCCGCCAGAAACCAGGTGGGGGACGTGAAAATCGAACTTGACGTTTGCCTGCCCGCCCAGGCCGGCGCAACGGCTTCCGTGGCAACGCGGGGCAACGGAATGGAATTCGTGTTCAGCATCGAAGTGAAAGACCCCGCGGCCTCGGACGACGGAAAGGAGTTTCACTTCGGGCTGACCCGAGATGGAAACTCCGTCGGCGAGGCGACAAGAACCCTTCGAACGGGTCCCGAGATGAAAGCCCACGTCATCATCTCCGACGTCGATGGGAAATATCGCGCGGATATAGCAGGATTGGACCTGGCTCTGACGGACGACCACACAGACATTCAGCCGCCCGAGGGCCGGCCCAGCTCGATCCGGCTCACCGCCTCGAAGAATATTGTTCTTGATAATATTGGAATCTCGCGCGACGTTTACTATACTAAGATGAGTGCGAGGCACATCGTGTCCCGTACCAAAGTCGGCGATCGCTGGGTTACCCGCGACCGAGAATGGGGCAAAAGGGGGGAATTCCAGCTCGAAGAGGGCGAGTATCTTGCCCTCGGCGACAACAGCCCCAACAGCCGCGACGGCCGCGCCTGGGGCCCGGTGCCAAGGAAAAACATCGTCGGCAAAGCGTTTTTTATCCTGACGCCACTCCGGCGGCTCAGTTTTCTCCACTGAGAAAAGCATGTATCTGCTCGAAGTGCGCAACCTTGTGAAAAACTACGGCCGCAACCGGGTCGTCAGCAACGTCAGCTTCGAGGTCGGCCCGGGCGAGATAGTCGGGCTGCTCGGCGCCAACGGCGCCGGCAAGACGACATCGTTCCACATGGCGATGGGAATGATAAAACCCGACGGCGGGCAGGTGGTTTTTCAGGGGGAGGATGTTACCCGTACACCGATGTACCAGAAGGCGCGTCTCGGTATGGGCTACCTTTCGCAGGAGCCATCGATCTTTCAGCGAATGAGCGCGAGAAACAACCTTCTCGCCGTGCTGGAGGGGTTGGACCTCACGCGGCGCGAGCGGCAGCGCGAAGTGGCGCGGCTGCTGGCCGAGAGCGGCCTCGAAAAGGTCGCCCGCAGCAAGGCCCACACCCTGTCGGGCGGCGAGAGGCGCCGCCTCGAGATCACGCGCGCGCTCATCAACTCGCCCTCACTGCTGCTGCTGGACGAGCCTTTCTCGGGGATCGATCCGAAACGTGTGGCCGACTTCCAGCGTATTATCAGCAGGCTGAGAGACCGAGGCATAGGCATCCTGTTGACCGACCACAACGTGAGAGACACCCTTGAAGTAACCGACAGGGCATACATAATACACGAAGGACACATCATCAAGCATGGCAAGCCGTCGGAGATCGTCGAAGACGTAATGGTCCGTCGGCTGTATCTCGGTGACAATTTCAAGCTCTAGCGGCCTGGCCATCCGGCTCAGCGGGAACGAAAATCGGCCGCGTCGGCGCCGATTTGCCCGCGGCGGAGTTTATTTAAAGGGACTTACAATGAAACGTTTTCGCCTCATCATTCCGAAATTTCCCTACTTCAATATTTACAGCAGCGTAGCGATGCCTCCGCTCGGGGCAGTCAGCGTGGCAACCTGCGTGCGCGACTTTACCGACTTCGACGTGGAGGTAATCGATGAGAACAACTACAAGAACCAACTGGACCACCGCGCGATCCAGGCGCAGCGCCCCGCCGATTACGTCGGCTTTTACGGCGGCCTCACGTCGACCATCCCACGCCTCTACGCCGTGGCGCGCGAATACAAGGAAATGGGTGTCACCACAATCGCCGGAGGCGTGCACATGCACGCACTACCGGAAGAAGCCCTCGGGAACGGAATCGATTACGTGCTCGACGGTGAAGGCGAGTACCGTCTGCCGCAACTACTGGAAACACTAGTTGCAGGCGAACAACCGGATTCGATCCCCGGCCTTATCTTCCGGCGAGGCGGCCAAACCGTGAAAACGGCCAAGCACGAACCGCTGACCGATCTCGACAGCCTCCCGGCGCCTGATTTCGGCCTGATCATCAACCTGAAGCGCAAGATCAAGTCCATACCCATTTCGCGCACCCGCGGATGCAACTTCTCCTGCGAATTCTGTTCGGTGAAGCAGCACCTCGGGCCGTGCCGCTCGGCCTCTCCCGAAAACGCCTTCCGGCAGTTCACCAAGTATACCGAAATCGGCCACAGGCTCTTTTTCGTTGTCGACGACAATTTTGTGCAGGATTCCGAGGGAACCAAGAAGCTCTGCCGGATGCTCATCGACTACCGCAAACGCACGGGGAAAAAGCTGGACATAGTAGTGCAGGTACGTGCGGATGCCGCGCGCGACCACGAGATGCTCCGCCTGATGAAAGAGGCCGGGGTGACCACCCTCTGCATCGGATTTGAGTCGCCCATTGAAGAAGACCTCCGCAACATGAAAAAGGGCATAACCGTCGACAAGCTCGAAGAATACACCCAGACGCTGCGCAGCTACGGATTCTACATCCACGGGATGTTCATCTTCGGTTACCCCGCTTTCAAGGACTCAAAATATCGCCCTACAATGTCACTGAAAGAACGCGCACAGTGCTACCTCGATTTCATCCGGCGGTGCAAGATCGATACCATCCAGGTAATGAAGCCTGTCCCCCTGCCCGGGACCGTCCTGCGTCAGCGGCTGGAGGCGGAGAACCGGGTATTTCCGCAGGAGCTTGTTGGTTGGGACAAGTACGACGGCAACTGGGTGTGCTTTCAGCCCGACCCAGGCTGCTCGGCCAAAGACCTCCAGAACTATGCCACCTGGATCATGCGCAAAGTGTACCACCCCTTCCAGATCGCGAAGTTCATCTATATGATCCCAAAGTACCCGA
>Ga0180432_10010150_pt1 | contig 11341 bp, 11 predicted proteins | sample SS_ome_10_FD_132414 | JGI IMG/M metagenome (GOLD analysis project Ga0180432, IMG submission 132414) | Hypersaline lake sediment archaeal communities from the Salton Sea, California, USA - SS_1_MS_2 metaG | ecosystem: Environmental > Aquatic > Non-marine Saline and Alkaline > Hypersaline >... | reverse complement strand
GTCTCCGAGACCGTCCTCTCCGTGGCAGAACTGCGCCGTCTCCAGCTCACGGAGGATCGGCTTGTCGAGGCCGGCGTGGACCGGAACGGCCTTCCCGCATCGCTCGACGGTGTAGAGGGCGTTCTGGACCCCGTATTCGAGCGGGACGTTTCCGGCGACGACGGTGATCGCTTCGACCGCGACGTCGGGGTGGTTGAGGGCCATGACGAGTGCGACCGCGTCGTCGGAGGCGGTATCGGTGTCGATCAGGAAATGGCGCAAGGACCCTCCCTATTGGTTCCGGATTTCGGTCCGATCCAACCATACCTCGGCGTCGCGCGGTGCTGCAAGGAGCGGGCCGACCGCTTCACGGACGGTGTGTTGACAGACGTTCGGCCGGGCAGGATGATCGATGGTGCCGCAGCGTCAAGGGGGAGGAATATGACCGAGACTGGATACCGAATTGAGCGCGACCCGTCCCTCCCTCCGTCGGCGGTCCTTCCGGCCCTGATCTGGGCCGAGGGGGTCGAGCCGCCGGCGCCGACGGAAGAGTTGCCCGATGCCCTGGCCGAGCTCCTCGCGCGGGTTCGATCGACCGGAGAGGCGTTCGTTCCCCAGGAGATGCGACAGCGCGTCCGCGGGATGCTCCGGCACGGGAAGTACAAGCCGAGCGGACGGGGCAAACCGGCGAGCGAGTTCCTCCTGCGGGCGGCGCTCGGCGATTCATTCCCTCTCGTCAACGGTCCGGTCGACGCGAACAACCTCGTCAGCCTCGAGTCCGGCTTTCCCGGGTCGATCTTCGACGCGGCCCTCTCCGGGCGGCGCCTTCTACTCCGGCGCGGCGCCCCGGGCGAGTCGTACGTGTTCAACCCGTCCGGGCAGTCGATCGACCTGGAGGACCTCCTGCTTGTCTGCCGCTTCACGGCGGGGGGCTGGGAGCCGTGCGGCAACCCGGTGAAGGACTCGATGGAGACGAAGATCCGGCCGGAGACGCGGGACGTGATCGCCGTCCTGTACGCGCCGGCCGACGAACCGCTCGATTCCGTCGAGCGTTGGGCCGGCAGGTACGCCGAACTCCTCGTGCGTCACGGCGGCGCCGACCACGTCGGCCATCGAGTCGGGTTCAACGGATAGCCGACGCGGTGAGGCTCGTTCAGTACCTTTCCCAGTGGACGCGCTCCGGCTCGTACTGCGTCCGCGGACGGACGGCCTCCGACGGGACGCCGACCGGGATGAGGGCGAAGACGTGGAGATCCTCCGGGATTCCGACCGCCTCTCGAACGGCTTCCTGCAGCTCGTCCCCCATCCCGCACCACGTCGCGCCGAGGCCGAGGTTGGCCAGTGCGAGGAGCAGGTTCTCCGTCGAGGCCCCCATGTCCTGATCGAACCAGGCGTACCCCTCCTTCTTGCCGAACGGCAGAAAGACGGCTCCGGCGTCGACGCCGAACTTGGCGTACGGATGCGCCTCGCAGACGGCTCGCACCCTCTCCTTCTCCGTGACGACCACGAACTCCCACGGCCTGGTGTTGCGTGCCGACGGAGCGGCCATCGCTGCCTTCAGCGCGATCTCGAGCGTGTCGCGATCGACCGGCTCGCCGGTGAACCCGCGCACCGATCGGCGCGCGGTGATGAACGGCAGGACGTCCTTGTCCATCGGAGTGCCTCCTCGATGGTGAATTCTGTTGAGCTGCGTTCACTCTAACCGAAGCAGCGACGGGAGGCGAGCCGACCGGTGTCTGCGAGCTGCGGACCTTGGGCCCTTGACATCCTTTCGCTCGGGGCTATACTTCGCCGGATTCGTGCGACGTCTCCCAACTCGCTGGAGTTGGGAATTCGCTTTGGATGGTGGTTTCCGATGGCGAGATCCCTGAGATCCTGGTGGCGCGAAGCGGAGCGATGGTACCTGGCGGTCGGCCTGGCCAACCTCGTGTTGGGCACGTCGTCGGTGCTGATCCCGCTCGCGGTGGCCGAGATCTATGGCCGATCGGTCGGCGCGGTCGGCCTGCTTGCGAGCCTCGTCAGCCTCGTCGGCGTGGCCGGGAGTCTCATCTGGGGACGGCTGTCCGACGTCGCGCATCGCCGGAAGCCGTTCGTGGTCCTCAGCTACGCGGCCGTCGGACTCTGCTACCTCGCGACCTCTTTCGTGTCGGCGTTCGGGCAACTCGCGTTGCTCAACATGCTGTCCAACTTCTTCTGGATGGCGAACGCGTCAGTGACGGTGCTGATCGTGATCGAGAACCGCGACCCGTCGACGTGGGAGAAGAAGATCGGGCAGCTGAACCAGATCGGAGCGATCGGTTGGGTCGCTGGACTCGGCCTCGGCAGCCTGTGGATGGCGGCCCTGTCGCGTTCGGCGGGGGAGGCGTTGACGATCCGTTCCCTGTTCCTTGCGATCGGGCTCGGAAGCCTCGCCGCGGCGTTCCTGGCACTCCGCTTCATCCCCCGGACGATTCCGGAGTTCACCCTTCGGAGGTTCCGCGGCGCGGTCCTGGCGATGGGCAACTTCATCGCCGAGAAGGCGCGGTTCGCGCCGCTGCACATCTACCATCTCCTGAACCCCGTTCGCGTGGCGCGTTTGCTCGGCCGGCGAGACGGGTTCCGCCCGGGAACGCGGCGATTCCTACTGGCGACGTTGATCGCGTTCGCGGCGCTCGGTTTCTTCGGGATCCCGCTTCCGTTGCTCCTGTCGCAAAGGTTCGGGTTTCCGTCGTCGCTCGTCTTTCTTCTGTTCATGATTCAGCACGTGGGGATCGTCTTCGCGTATCCGCTCGCGGCGCGGCGGATCAAGAGGTTGGGAAACCGGTCGGTCCAGATCGCGTCGCTTTCCATCCGCTTGCTCCTGTTCGGTGGTGCCGCGACGTACCTGCTCGTCACGTCGTCCGTCCCACCGCTGGCCTGGCTCGTCGTAGCGTTTATCGTGTACGGCGTGACGTGGTCCTACTTCCAGCTTTCGGGAATCGCTCTGACGTCCCGGCTCGCGCGCGAGGAGAACCGCGGCGCCGCGCTCGGCCTGTACAACGCGCTGGCAGGGCTCGGATGGATCCTCGCCGGGCTTGGAGGCAGCTTCGTCACCGAGCGCGCCGGGTTCGGGACGACGTTTGCGATCGCCGCGGGGTTGCTCGTCGCGAGCCTGACGGTCCTCTACTTCGTTCCCGATCCGGCGACCGCCGAGGCACGGGACCGCCGTAGCCGATCGACGGCGCGGGCGCCGAGCGGACTGGCTTTCTTCCGTCCGCTCCTTGCCTGGCCGCCTCATCGCCGGTAGGCGTCGAGCCCTCGACTCCCGCCGAATCGATCAGCCCTCGTAGGTCCAGCAGAGGTGCCAACGGTCGCCGAGACCGTAGTACCAATACCATCCCGCGGCCGGGACGCCGTATGCCCAACCGCCGTCGTCCCGATGCCAGGCGTCGCCGGGGTACGAGGTGAACGGGGGCGGTGACGGAGGCGCCGGAAGGATCACCGTTGCTGCCGGCTGCGGTTCCGCTTCGGCATCCCCCTCGATCTGGATCGCGGTCTAACCGACGCCCCACGAGTGCGTGGGATCTATCGCGGCGAGGAGGCTGACGAGTGTGTCGATCGCCTCCTCGGGGTCCTCGGCGAAGACGGGGAACGGGTCGGCCGGTGCCGCCGGGAGCAGGGGAAGCGGTAGGGTGCTCGCGAAGACGAGGAGCTCCTCGATCCCGGTCGGGTGAGCGGCGATCAGGTCGTACGCCCCGTCGGGGAGTCGGTGCGTCGAGACGACGTAGTTGCCCTGAGAGAACGCGTTCGGGAAAAGGAGACGCACGACGCCGTCCGGCTGAAGATCGAACAGGTAAACGAACGCGGGTCGACTGACCCTCAAGTGGACGACGATCGGGTCGCCGATCGTGAAGGACGATTCCATCGTCCAGACGTACGCGCCGACGGGCTCGTTCGCCGTCGGGAGAAGACCGAGAGGAAACGCTTGCCCGAGCGTCGCCGACCCCACGGCGAGGACGGCGCCGAGCGCTGCGAGAAGGGCGGCTCTGCGTGACATGGCTCTCACCTCTTCGAATCTACGCCGGGCGGACCGATCGGTTCCCCTCCCAGCTCGTGGCGGGGCCGTCGCGTCGGTACAATCCGCCGACGAGGTGGTGCGATGTTCGAATACCGAGCGGTGACGGACGTCGACGCGGTCGCCGAGCTCGCGAAGCGGGCGTTCACGATCCGGCAGCCGGCGCACTCGGCAATCGCCGAATGGCTCGACATCTCGCTTCGGCAGGGGCGCGAACTGTTCGGCGTGTACGACGGCCCGACCCTCGTTTCGGTCTACATGCTCTATGACTACCGCATGCGTCTCCGGCGCTCGGTAATGCCGATGGGTGGGATCGGTCTCCTCTGTTCCCGGCTGGACGCCCGTGGGAAAGGAGCGGTCCGGTTCATGCTCGAGCGAAGCCTCGAGACGATGCGCGAAGCGGGGCACGTCGTTTCGGTCCTCAACCCGTTCGACCAGTCGTTTTATCGTAAGTACGGCTGGGAGTTGTACGAGCAGTACCAACGGGTCGAGCTTCGACCGGACGCGCTCGTGATCCCCGAGGGGCCCTCGGTCGAAGAGGTGGTCGACCTGCCGTTTCCCGACGACGCGTCGATGGCGTTCTACAACGAGTACGCCCGGGACCACTACACCCTGATCCAGCGTGGCGCGCGGGAGTGGGAGCGACGAACGACGGTTCTCGCGTGGGACGCGGACGCCGTCGCCCGCGGCGTCGTGCGTGTGTCGCGGGACGGCCACGTCGTCGGGCTGATCGGCTATCGCGTATCCGGACCGGCCGACGATTGGCATCCGCGGTTCACGGTGAACTTGTTCGTTGCGGCGGACGAGTCCGCGAAGCGTGCGATGCTCCGCTATCTCAAGCGGTTGTCTCATCAAGTGAAGACGCTCCGGCTCGAGCTTCCCGTCGACGTCGACCTCTGGCCGTACCTTTCCGACAAGCCGAACGAGCGGGCGATCGAGGACTACTTCATGATCCGGATCGTGAGCGTGGGGGCGCTCGACGGGCTTGAGATCGATGCGGGCGATCTGTCGGTCGCGATCGAGGTTGTCGACGAGCAGGCGCCATGGAACGCGGGGGGTTGGCGGCTGACCGTCGAGGACGGAGTTCTGCGGGTCGCGCCGTCTGGCGACGTCGATCTGCGAAGCGGAATCGGCGCGCTGTCGTCCGTCGTGTCCGGATTCACGGACTTCGGCGAGATGATCGCCGCCGGGCGGATCGAGCCGCTCCCCTCCTACGCGGGACAGGAGCTTCCGCGGGCGACGACGTTCCTCGCCGACTACTTCTAGTTCAGGGGAACCGGAGGCACGCCCGCGGTTTCGCGTCGGTATACTCCCGAGATCGGGCGTGGGGAGGCAGGCAGTGAACGAACGGCGAGCGGCGCGGTACGGGCGGATCTACGACCAGCTTCGCGATCTGATCGAAGGGAAGTCTCCCGACCTGATCGCGGCGATGGCGACGATCTGCGCTGTCCTTCGCGCCAAGATGACGCACCACTTCTGGACCGGCTTCTACTTCGTCGAAGGCGATCGGCTCCGCGTCGGCCCGTACCAGGGACCGGTCGCCTGCCAGCTGCTCGAGGGGGGCGGCGTCTGCCTCGAGGCGGCCCGCGCGAAGCGGCCGGTCGTCGTTCCGGACGTCCACGCCTTCCCCGGGCACGTCGCCTGCGACGCGCGGTCGAAGAGTGAGATCGCGGTTCCCGTTCTGAAGGACGGGAAGGTCGTCGCCGTCTTCGATGTCGACTCGGACGAGGTCGACCGGTTCAGCGAGGCGGACGTTGAGCCACTGGTGAAGATCCTGTCGTTGCTCGACCCCTACCTGTAGGTCACCGTCCGTACTGCTCGATCAGCCGGAACAGGACGTCGGTCCCGAAGTCGACCGCGGCGGCAGGGATCCGCTCGTCGGCGGCGTGGATGGTGTCGAAGAAGTGGAATTCCTCGGGGAGGTTCATCGGGGTGAACCCGTAGGTCTGGATCCCGATCCGTGAGAAGAAGCGGGCGTCGGAGCTTCCCGGAAGAAGGTAGGGAACGGGGATCGCCTCAGGCTCTGCCCGGCGCAGGAGGCCGCCGAGGAGATCGAGCAGACCGAGGTCCGGATCGGCCGGGCCGGGATCGTAAAGCCGGACGTCGAAGCCGACATCCGTGCCGAGGATCGGTCGAAGCTCGGCGAGGAGGTCGTCGAGGGTGAACCCGGGAAGGAGGCGCGCGTCGAGGCCGAGGGTGATCTCGCTCGGGATCACGTTTGGCTTGTCTCCGCCACGGACGATGGTCGCGTTGACCGTGTTCCGGAAGAGCGGCTCGAGGTTTCTTCCCGTCTCCCCGAGGCGGGCGAGGACGCGGTCCGTCCAGCGCGCGTTCAGCAGGCGGCGGAGGACGAACCGCTTGGTCGGCGGGAGCGCCGCGGCCATCGAACCGATCATCTCTCGGACGATCGGTGTGACATGGATCGGGAGTCGGGCGCGGTCGAGGCGGACCAGCAGCCGGCCGAGCTTCGCCATCGCCCCGTCGCGCATCGGACGCGCCCCGTGGCCGGCCGGGCCCGTGATCGTCGTTTCGAGCCAGCACGGTTGCTTCTCGCCGACCTGGATCAGGTAGAACGTCCGCCCGGCGACCCGAAACGGGAACCCGCCGAACTCCCCGACGGCGTAGCGAACCTCGGCGAAGACCTCGGGATGCTCCTCGACGAGATGGCGTGCGCCGTGGACGCCGCCGGCCTCCTCGTCGGCGAGGACGGCCAGCAGAACGTCTCCGGACGGGACGACGCCGCGCTCCGCGGCGCGAAGAAAGGAGGCGATCATCATCGCCAGGCCGCCCTTCATGTCGAGCGCGCCTCGCCCCCAGACGTAGCCGTCGATGATCTCCCCTTCGAACGGCGGGCGGCTCCAGGTCTGATGCGCCGTGGTGACCACGTCGACGTGGCCGTACAGCAGCAGCGGAGGCGCCCCGCCCTTTCCCGGGAGGCGTGCGACGAGGTTCGGTCGACCCACCGATGTTCCGTACGTCGCGGTCTCGAGTCCGGCGGACGCGAGGAGGTCCGCGACGTACTCGACGCACGGCCGCTCGTTCCCCGGCGGGTTCGTCGTGTCGAAGCGGATCAGCCGTTGCAGGATCTCGACCGGTCGTTCGCCCTTCGCTCCGTTCATCCTCGCATTATAGGCGAGCGAACAGGGCCGAGGCGTGGCCGCGAAGGGGGCAGATTCCCCACGATCCTGCTGCGCCGGCGCGGCTCGCGCGGTTCGTTTTGCGGTGGAGCCCCTCGTCGCTACAGTAGTGGCGATGACGGCGCGGTTGAGGGGGAAGGAGGCTGCGATGAGGTACGGAGAAGTCGTGTGCTTGATTCTGGCGGCGCTCGTTGTCTCAAGCAGTGCGGCAATCGCGGACGATCCAGACGTCGGGCGCATCGTGTGGGCGTCCAGCTACGGGGACGGTCGGATCAATCTCTGGTCGATCAACCCAGACGGGACCGGAAGGGCTCGGGTCACCCGTTCGTTTACGCAGGCGCTCTTTCCGGCGATTTCCCCGGACGGAACGAAGGTCGCCTTCGCGTCGATGGACACCGGCGTATGGTACATCTATCTGGTCGACATGGACGGAGGTGAGTTGGCCCAATTCACCACATTCAGCAGTGCGGTTCCGCACTGGTCTCCGGACGGCCTTCGCTTGGTGTTCAACTCGGATCACGACGACGAGCCGAAGGACACACCGGATCTGTGGGGAATGGATCTCGATGGCACGAATCTGGTGGAGTACATCGACCGTCCCCCATCGGCCGACTTCAACGGCCAATGGTCTCCGGACGGGAATCGGATCCTGTTCGTCTCCGACCGCGATGGGAACTACAACCTCTACGTAGTAGACATCGACGGTACGGGCCTGACCCGCCTCACCTCCCATCCAGCGGCCGACTTCAACCCTTGTTGGTCCCCGGACGGTAGCAAGATCGCGTTCGCCTCCGACCGGGCCGGAAACCTGGACATCTACGTGATGAACTCAGACGGCTCCGGCGTCCTCCGCTTGACCACGCATTCGGGATACGACAGCGCGCCGGCTTGGTCACCGTCCGGCGAACGGATCGTCTTCGAGTCGGAACGAGCCGGACACCGCGACCTGTGGATCATCGACGCCGACGGCTCCAATCCCGTTGCGCTAACGAACGATGAAGCCGTCGACCTTCACCCGGATTGGCGCTGAAGACGGCGGTCTTCTCGCGAGGCCAATCCCGCACCTGGCGTGAGTTCAACCGCAGGCGGTCGAGGTTTCGGTCCTCGAGTGCCAGACGGACGAGTCGGGACGGTTCAGTCGTCCGGACGTCGCTCTCGAAGCCGCTCGTACTCCTCTCGGACGAGGACCTCCTCCGGGCCGATGAGCGCCGAGAGGAGGCGGGCGAGGAGCGCGCGGAGGACGAACACGAGCGGGTACGTGGCGACGAACAGGACCAGCACGAGGCGCGACCTCGTCCCGACGAAGAGCAACCCCGGGAGAAAGAAGAGAAGGTTCAGCGGTAGGGTCTTGCGCAGCCAGAGCCGCGTCCGAACGCGTCGCTCGGCGCGGGCGAGGAGCGACCCGCCGTCGCGGAGGCCGGGCTCCGCCGAGGAAGCGCGGCGCCCTCCGCGGATGCGGGACCGCTGATCGGCCTGCAGTTCCGTGAGGAAGGACGTCCTCTTCTTCGATTTCATCGGGCCTCCGGGGGATCGCGGTTCGGTTTCCGGCCGACGCCGGCTAGACGTACGGAGCGAGGCCGAGTCGGGCGATCGTGTCGTCGGTTGGTCGGCCGGTGTCCGGGTTCCACCCGAACTCGGCGTACGCCCCGGCGAGCAGCTCCTCCACGTCGGGAACGTTTCCGAGCGTCCCTCCCTCGTCGAGCGGCGTCTGAAACGCCGGCGGAAGCACGTCGTCGTCGGCACCCACGCCGAGGCGGACGTTGATCAGCCGCTTGAGGCCGGCGATCCGATGTCCGATCGTCATCAGGTCGTCCGGCGACAGGTCCCAGCCGGTGACGGCGGTCAGCGCCCCGGCGATCAGTCCGACCGGCGGATTCTGAAACTGGCAGAGGATCATCGCGTTGTACAGCGATTGCCAGGCCATCTGCCGAGCGGCGACGCGACCCTTCTCGTCCGACGAGTCGAACCGGTCCCCGGGCGTGATTCCGAGTTCGTCGAGGGCGATCTGGCCGGTGTCGACGGAGTACATGTCGCCCTGCATGTGGCAGGCGCCGCGCGGCGACAGGGCGTACGCCACGGCCATCCCCGAGAACGCGCGGGGGTCGTGCATCGGGACTTCGAGCCGCTTGACCGTCGCCGCCAGCTCCGGGGCGCCGAAATGTCCGGCCACCGCCGCGCTCCCTTCGGCGAGAAGATCGCCGATCCCCTCCCGCGCCGCGATCATCTCGATCAACCGATGGAGGATCGAAGGGTCTCCGAAACGGATCTCGAGCCCTCCGGACTTTTTCGCGTCGAGGATCCCCCGCTCGGTCAGCTCGCAGGCGAGGGCGATCGTCGCGCCGGTGGAGATCGTGTCGAGGCCGTGGGCGTTGCAGCGGTGGCCGGCGGCGATCACCGCTTCGAGGTCGTCGATCTCGAGGAGGGCGCCGAGCGCACCGAGCGTCTCGTACTCCGGGCCGTCGGCGCGATCGAGCGCGTACGCCGCCGCGACGTCCTCGCGGCTGTGGTCGCGGACCGCGGTGGCGACGTGTGCGAGTTCGGCGCGGTCGGCGACGGGGACGGAGCCGCGACCGCGGACGGCGATCGCCTTCAAGTTTTTCGCCCCCATCACCGCGCCCATTCCGGTCCGTCCCGCCGCCCGGCCGTGGTCGTTCATCACGGACGCGAAGCGGACGCGGTTCTTACCGGCTCGCCCGATGCAGGCGACCCGCGCCGCACCGTCGCCGAGTTCGGCGCGGATCGCGCGTTGCGTCTCGTAGCTGTCGAGGTCCGCGAGAGGCCCGGCGCCGCGGAGCCGCGCCTGCCCGTCGGCGATCGAGAGCCAGACCGGATCGCTCGCTTCGCCGGTGACGACGATTCCGTCGTATCCGGCGAAGCGGAGCTCCGGCCCGAGGAAGCCACCGGAGTTCGACTCCCCCAGATGCCGGTCAACGGGGAGAGGGCGCAGACGCTCAGCCGGCCGGCGGACGGCATCGCCGTCCCGACGAGCGGTCCGGTCATCCACACGAGCGGACATCAGAAGGAAACCGTGTCTCCGTCGTAGAGGGTGACGAACAGGGCGCGGAGCTCGTCCGAGGACGGGCTCCGCGCGGTGGTGAGCATTTGGGTGTCGTTCTCCGCGTCGCTGACGAGCTTGTCGAGCGTCCGGTCGAACGCCTCGCGCGGGATCCCGACGTCGGCCAGGCGGGTCGGGTTCCCGATCGCCTCGGCCAGGTTGCGGACGGCCGCCGCGAGCGCCCGCGCCCCCGGCTCGCCCGGAGCGGAGGAGATCCCGAGGCGCGACGCGAGGAGCGCCGCTCGATCGGGAGCCTCCCGCGCGATGAACTCGAGCGTGTACGGGAGGCAGAGGCCGACGGCCCGTCCGTGCGGAAGGCCGAGCGCCGCCCCCAGGGCGTGTCCCATCGCGTGGGCGATCGACGCCATCGCGTTCCCGAAGCCGAGACCGGCGCTCGTCGCGGCGTGGTGCATCCGGCTCCTCGCCTCCGTGTCGGCGCCGTCCTCGACCGCGCGGGGGAGGAACTCGAGGACGTCGGAGGCGGCGTGAGCGCACAGCCCGTCGGTCAGATCGGTGCGCCACGTGCAGGTGAAGCCCTCGATCGCGTGCGTCAGTGCGTCGAGGCCGGTGTCGGCGGTCAGCCGCGCTGGCATCCCGGCGGCCATCGCCGGATCGACGAGGGCGACGTCGGAGACGTTCTCGCGATTCCCGAGGCCCATCTTCCGCTTCTCCGCCGGGTCGGTGAGGACGATTGCCCACGTGGCTTCGGCGCCGGTCCCGCTGGTCGTCGGGATCGTGATCAGCCGCGCTCGCCTGCGCAGGCCGAGGTCGATGAACGGGTTGATCTCGGCCGGCTGGAGGTCGGGCCGCTCGTAGAGGACCCAGATCGCCTTCGCCGCGTCGAGGGGCGAGCCGCCGCCGACGCCGATGATCCAATCCGGCTCCAAGGCTCGCGCGACCTCCGCGCCGGCGAGCACGGTCGGCACGTCCGGGTCCGGTCGAACGCCGTCGAACACCTGCCACTCGGTGCCGGTCCCGTCGATTCGCTCGGTGACTCGATCGACCAGACCGAGTTCGCGGATCGTCCGGTCGGTGACGATCAGCGCTCGGCGGATCCCGATCGTCGAGATCTCATCGAGCGCGTCCTCGCCGAAGACGATCCTGGGCGAAACGAAGGTCCACATGCGGGGTCAGTCG
>Ga0180432_10010149_pt1 | contig 11341 bp, 9 predicted proteins | sample SS_ome_10_FD_132414 | JGI IMG/M metagenome (GOLD analysis project Ga0180432, IMG submission 132414) | Hypersaline lake sediment archaeal communities from the Salton Sea, California, USA - SS_1_MS_2 metaG | ecosystem: Environmental > Aquatic > Non-marine Saline and Alkaline > Hypersaline >... | reverse complement strand
TCTCAGCCATAGAAGAGGCGGCGCTAGGCCCACAAATTGGCCGAAAAGTGCCCTAACACCGGCTCTTTAGGCCGGTGTGAGTGTGAAAAACTCGGCACGAATTTACGGCAGTCTGCACTTGGGTGCATCGGCTAAAAGAGCCGATGCATAGGAAAAAACTAGCCAGCACCGTCTGTTTTACGGCGGTGCGGCTTCAAAACGGGAATTGCTGGTGGTGACATATGAACAATCACCAGATGGTTCAGGCTTGAGCGAGTAGCAAGGAGAAAAGATTGAAAAGCGACCCTATTGACAAATTAGTGAAAATCGGTTTTTCAGAGTACGAGGCCAAGGCATACCTCGCTTTGCTCAGGGAAAGCCCTGCCACGGGCTACCAACTCTCCAAGACCTCTGGCGTTCCCCGTTCTATGATCTACGAGGTGCTGGGCAAGCTCACCGCCCGGGGCGCGGCGATGACGTTGCGCAAAGGGGACTCGACCCAGTATGCGCCGGTTCCGGTGGACGAGTTACTCGATCAGCTTCTCGAGGAGCAGGAGGAACTCGTTGTCTCATTGAAGGGCGATCTGGCGCACCTCGCCTCGGCCCCCGACCTAGAATACGTGTGGAACATTGAGGGCCAAGAGAATATCCTGGCCAAGGCGGAGGAAATGATTGACCAGGCCAAGACCCGCGTCTATTTGGCTCTCTTGCCGGTCACCTTCCCCGACTTGCGGCCTGCACTGATAGAGGCTATCGGGCGAGGGGTGCAGGTGGTGGTTTACACCACGGGCGACCTTGATCTGCCGGACAGCCAGGTGGTCGTCGCTTCCACATCCGAGGAAGCCCTCAGCCAGGCGGGCGGGCTGGGCTTGATTCTGGTCATTGATGGGGAGGAGGTGCTGATCGGCGAGTGGCTAACGGCGACCCAGGCGCGCGCTTCCTGGACCAGCAGCCCGCTCCTAGTCTTTATCGCCGAGCACCACCTGCGGACAGACCTGTACCTTCCTCAAATTCTGGCTCTTCTGGGGGATAAAGCACTGGAGCTGATCCAAGAGGAGGATCGGGAGTTGTTCGCCCGCGCGCTGGAAAGTCGCATAGAGGGTTGATATCGTCCGCTTGTGAGGTGTGCCAATGTCAAATGCAGCGCCTTCGCCGCCTAGTCAGAAGCCGTCCCTTGAGCGTTCAGGGATCAGGCGCATCGTCCAGGTTCTCATGGGTGTGTGGTAACTCGACACGGGAGTGAAAAATGAGGCGCAAGAAACCCAAGACGTCGTTCCCAGAGCTTTCGTACTTTGAGTTGCAAGCCTACATCGGCACCACCAAACACATGGGAGGGTTAGAGACCACGAAAGAGCTCATTGAGTTGTGCCGCGTCAGCCGGGATACTCGTGTCCTGGACGTAGGTTGCGGCGTCGGCGCGACGGCTTGTTACCTGGCCAAAGAATACGGCTGCAACGTGGTCGGCGTGGATTTGCGCAAGAGTATGGTCACTCTGTCGGACGAAAGGGCGCGTAAGGAAGGCGTAGCAAGTCTCGTCGAGTTCCGGGTGGCCGATGCGCAAGACCTCCCCTTCGACGATGCGCATTTCGACGTTGCCTTGTGCGAGTCGGTGGCGACGTTCGTCGAGGACAAGCAGCGGGTGGTCAGCGAGCTGGCGCGCGTCGTCAAACCCGGCGGATGCGTGGGACTGAACGAGGAAGTCTGGCTCGAAACGCCGCCGGCGGAGATCGCGGCGCACGTCAAGCGCGCCTGGGAGGTCAAGCCGGGCATCCCCACGGCTGACGGTTGGCGGGAGATGTTGGAGGAGGCCGGCCTGTGCGACATCGTTGTCAAGACCTACAAACTCGACGCGCGGCGCGAGTCTACCCAGATCAAGCGCTATCGTTTTCGGGATATGTGGAGGATGTTTTCACGCACGCTGTCCCTGTACGTCAAAAGCTCCGAGTTCAGGGCGTATATGCAGGAACAGCGGCGTCTGCCCAAGGGTGTTTTCAAATACCTGGGATACGGACTGTTCGTGGGAAGGAGGTAGACAATGTGGAGTACGGTCAAACGGTCGTTGCTGGGAGCCGCCAGTGCATTGGTCCAGACCGTCGTTCTGTTCGGCGCGGCGGGCCGCCTGGACTGGGCGCTGGGATGGGCCTTTATCGGGGTGTACGCCGTCGGCGGAATGGCTGTCGCGGCTTTTATGGAGCCGGAATTGATCGCCGAACGGGCCAAGATCAAGTCGGACGCCAGGACCTGGGACACGATGCTGATGGGAATCACCAAGCTGCTGAATCTGGCTATGCCACTGGTGGCGGGGCTGGACGTGCGACTGGGTTGGACGCAGCCAGTGTCCCTTCCAACCGCAGCAAACCTTGCTGGCCTGGTCTTTGTAGCGCTGGGATATGGGCTGAGTAGCTGGGCGGTCATCTCGAACAAGTTCTTTTCGGACGTCATCCGCATCCAGATGGATCGGGGGCACACGGTCGTTTCCGGCGGGCCGTACCGGTACGTGCGCCATCCGGGCTACGTGGGTGTCATTCTGTATTCGCTGGCGACCCCGTTCCTGCTCGATTCAGTGTGGGCGCTCGTTCCCGGAGGGTTGACGGTGCTGCTCATCATCGTTCGCGCGGTGGTCGAGGATCGGACGCTGTTAGCGGAACTCGATGGGTACCAGGAGTATGCGGCGCGGGTGCGGTATCGGTTGTTGCCGGGCGTCTGGTAGAACCGCTGTGCCGTTATGGAGGTAGTAGATAATGAATACCGATACATCTGCTCAATCTGACACAAAGCGCGGGGTGACGAGATGGCTGGTCCGGGAGATCTTTGGCGCGCTGTTCGCGGCGGCGCTCCTGTTCGGTTTTGCGGGCCGTATGGATTGGGTGATGGGATGGGCGCTGGTCGGAGTGTACCTGGCCTGGACCGCTGCCACTGCGTTGACCGTGATCCCCACCAACCCGGAGATGTTGATAGAACGCACCGGGCCCAAGGCGGGCACCAAGAAATGGGATATGGTCATCCTCAGCATCATCGGTGTGGCCGAGATGGCCAGGTACGTCGTGGCCGGGTTGGACATGCGCTGGGGGTGGTCGCTCCAGATTCCGCTCTGGCTCCAGATCGGTGGGCTGGTCGTCGCGGTGCTGGGCCAGGACGTGCTCCTCACCTGGTCTATGGCGGCGAATGCGTTCTTTGCGCAGACGGTGCGCATCCAGGAGGAACGGGGGCAGTCCGTGGCCACCGGCGGGCCGTACGGGTACGTGCGCCATCCAGGTTGCGTCGGGTCGCTCCTGTTCCAAATCGGCACGCCGCTCATGCTCGGCTCGCTGTGGACTTTTGTTCCAAGTGGGCTGATCGTACTGCTCACTGTAGTGCGGACGGCGCTCGAGGACAGGACGCTGCACGAGGAACTCGACGGTTATAAAGAGTACGCACAGCGAGTGCGTTATCGGTTGCTGCCGGGTGTGTGGTAGTGAGCAAAGGAGCATCAAAATGCACAAGAAAATCGGCATCCTGGGCGGCATGAGCCCCGAGTCTACCGTCGAGTACTATCAATACATCACCCGCACCTACACCGAGCGTTTTGGCGACTATGGTTACCCGGAGATCATCATCTACAGCGTCAGCTTTCAGCCCTACGTGGACTGGCCCAATCAAGACCGCTGGGACCTGGTGGCCCAGGGCCTGAGCGAGGCAGCGCTCAAGCTGGAGGCGGCGGGCGCGGACCTCATCATCATCGCCACCAACACCATGCATCTGGTATTTGACCAGGTACAGGCCAGCGTCACCGTCCCCATGTTGAGTTTGCTGGACGCCGTCGGCGACGCGATTCTGGCGCGAGGGATCGAGACCGTGGGGTTGCTGGGCACCCGGTTCACTATGGAAAAGAGCTTTTACCAGGAGGCGCTGGCCCGCCAGGGCATCGCCGTCCTGGTGCCCGACGTGCAGGACCGCGCCTACGTCAACACCGTCATCTATGACGAGCTGGTCGCGGGCCAAATCCGCGACGAGTCCCGCGCCGGATACGTCGCCATCATCCGCAAGCTGGCGGAGCGCGGCGCCGAGGGCGTCATCCTGGGCTGCACCGAGATCCCGCTGCTGGTCAGCGAAGAGAACGCCGGGCTGCCGCTTTTCGACACAACGGTCATCCACGCCGAGGCGGCTCTCAAGTACGCGCTGGAGAGTTGACGAATGATTTTCAAAAACCTATTCCGCCGCAAAGGACGCACCATTCTCACCTTGTTGGGCACATCCATCGGCGTGGCGGCCATCATTGCGCTGGGAGCGATGGCGGGAGGACTGCGGGAGGGGTTTAGCGCCATGACCCAGGGCAGCCAGGCGGATCTCGTGCTCAGCCAAGCCAGCGCGATGAGTTCGCTCATCAGCAGCGTCGACGAGACGATAGCCGACGACGTGCGCGCCCTGCCCGAGGTGGCCGACATCAACGGCATGTTGTTCACCAACGCCATGATAGATAACGAGTCCTACCTGTTTATCCTGGGCCACGAGCCGGACGGTTTCGCCATCGAGCACTTTCGCGTGATTGAGGGGCAAACGTTGGCCGAGGCGCGCGGCGCGCGCGGCAAACCTCTTCTTATGGGCCGCCGCACGGCGCAGAGTATGGAAGTAAAAGTGGGAGACGCGATCCGCATCACCGGCGCCGTCTTTCGCATCGTCGGCATCTATGAGACGGGGAGCGGGTTCGAGGACGGCGGGGCCGTCGTCTCCCTTGAGGATGCCCAGGCGCTGGCATTGCAGCCCCACCGAGTCTCGATGCTGTACGTCAAACTCAAGGACGCCCGCAAGGCTGACCAGTTCCGGGGGCGCATCGAACGGCGTTTCCCCGACCTGAGCGTCGCGACGTCGGCGAGCTTTGTCGGCGAGGAGCAACTGCTCAATCTGTTGGACGGGATGGCGATGGCGGTTGCGGGCTTGGCGGTCATCATCGGCGGGATCGTCATGACCAACACGCTCTTTATGTCGGTCTTTGAGCGCACGCGCGAGATCGGCGTGTTGCGCTCCCTGGGCTGGCGGCGCTGGCAGGTGATGGTCATGATTATGGGGGAGGCTGTCACCTTGGCGGTGTTGGGGGGGCTGTTGGGCTGTGGGTTTGGGGCGCTGTCTCTCACGCTGGCCAGCCGGGCCGGATCGTTGTTGAGCGTGTTCGGCGGCCAACTGACGCCCGACCTCTTAATCCGGGGCATGGTCACCGTGGTCGTGCTGGGGCTGGTGGGCGGGGCGTATCCGGCCTGGTGGGCCAGCCGCCTGCTGCCGGTGGAGGCGCTGCAATACGAGGGGGGCGGCAAGGCGCGGGCTGCCCGGTTGCCCGGCGGCATGACGGTGCGCAACCTCTGGCGGCGGCGCACGCGCACAGCACTGACGCTGTTGAGCATCGGCGTCAGCATCGCGGCCATTATCGCTTTGGGTGGAATTACCGAAGGCATGCTGGGCTCGTTCAACGTGATGATGATGGACAGCCAGACCGATATCTTTGCCGCCGAGGCGGGCATAGACGCCGACTTTAGCGCCATTGACGAGCGAGTGGGCGCGCGCATCTCTGCCCGGCCCGATGTGTACGCGGTCTCCGGCATGCTTTGGACCGGCGCAACCACCGACGACATGCCCATGCTGATAGTGTACGGCTACCACCCGCGCGAGTTTGCCATCCGCCGCTACCGCATCATCGAGGGGGAGCCACTGGCGGGCCGCCGCCAGATGATCGTCGGGCGGATGGTGGCCGAGCAGATGGGGCTGGAGGTCGGTGACACCTTCCGCATGTTGGACAGCAACTTTCGCGTGGCCGGTATCTTTGAGACGGGCCAGGCTTTCGAGGACGCCGGGGTCGTCATCGGTCTGCGAGAGGCGCAGGCCCTCACCGGCAAACCGCGCCAGGTACAGTTCTACATGATCAGCCTGCACGACCCGGCGCAGGCCGAGGCGGTGCGGGACGATCTGGCGGTGGCCTTCCCGGAGGTAGACTTTTCCCTCACCTCCGAGCTGGACGAGGCGGTGAGCGATTTCCGGGTGCTTGAGGATATGGTGAACCAGATCTCTTTCGTGGCGGTATTCATCGGTGCAGTGGGGATGTTGAACACGATGTTGATGAGCGTGCTGGAGCGGACGCGCGAGATCGGCGTGCTGCGCAGTTTGGGCTGGAGGCAGCGCCAGGTGCTGGGGATGATCCTGAACGAGTCGCTGGTGCTGGGGCTGTTGGGTGGACTGTGCGGCATTCCCCTGGGATTTGGGTTGGGTAGACTGATCGGCCTGTCGGGTGTGTGGGGCGGCGCAATGGAACCGGCCTACACGACTCGGATGATCGTGCAGGCGGTCGTGGTGGCGGTGCTGGCGGGCGTGGTCGGCGGAATCTACCCCGCCTGGCGCGCGACCCGCATGCGACCGGTGGAGGCGCTGCGGTACGAATAGATGATATTCCACAACTTGTTTCGACGCAAAGAACGCACGATTCTCACGCTGCTGGGCATCGCCACCGGCGTGGCCGCCATCATTGGGCTGGGGGCGATGGCCGATGGGCTGCAGGCCGGCTACACTTCGATGGCCCGGGGCAGCCAGGCCGACCTGGTGCTCAGCCCGGCCGGCGCGATGGACATCACAATGGGCAGCGTCGAGGAGGTGGTGGCCGAACAGGTGCTGGCCTGGCCCGAGGTCGCCGACGTGACCGGCATGCTGGTGGGCAACGTGCAAGCTGAGGACTCGGCCTACTTTTACATCTTTGGCTACGATCCGCAGGGTTTCGCCATCGAGCATTTCAAGATCGTGGACGGACAAAGTCTGGGCGAGGCGCGGGGCGCGCGCGGAAAGCCGTGCCTGCTGGGCCGCGCCGCCGCCAAGAGTCTCGACAAGGGCGTGGGCGATACGTTGCACGTCACCGGCGGCGCGTTCCGCATCGTCGGTATCTATGAGACGGGGGATGGGTTCGAGGACGGCGGGGCCGTCATCCCCCTGCGGGAGGCCCAGACCATCCTGTTACAGCCGCGCCGCGCCTCGACGTTCTACGTCCGCCTGCGCGATCCCGAGGGCGAGGCCCGGCTGCGAACGCGGATGGAGCGGTATTTTCCCGACCTGCTCGTCTCCACCACCGCCGAGTTTGCCGACCGGCAGTTGATGATTGATATGATGGCAGGATTCGCCTGGGTGATCTCTGGTCTGGCTATCGTCATCGGCGGAGTGGTGATGACCAACACGCTCTGGATGTCGGTCTTTGAGCGGACGCGGGAGATCGGTCTCTTGCGGGCGCTGGGCTGGCGGCGGGGGCAGGTGCTGCGCCTGATTTTGGGCGAGTCGCTGGCGCTCTCCCTGCTGGGGGGATTGGCGGGCATCGGCCTGGGGATAGCGTCGGTTTATCTGTTGGGCGGCTCTCTGGGCTATTTCAGTGTGCTGGGCACGCGCTTTTCGCCCGCGCTCTTTGCCCGCGCCATCGTCACCGTGATCGCGCTGGGGATGGTGGGCGGCATCTATCCCGCCCGCTGGGCCAGCCGTCTCTTGCCGCTGGAAGCGTTGCAATACGAGGGGAGCAGTGGGACGCAAGCCACCCTACGATTACCCGGCGGAATGACTGTCCGCAATCTGTGGCGGCGGCGGACGCGCACGACTCTGACCGCGCTGGGGATCGGCGCGGGCATTGCCGTCATCGTCGCTCTGGGCAGTCTCTCGGCGGGATTTATGGATTCCTTTAACAGCCTGGCGATGGGGGATAATGCCGATTTGGTCGCCGTCGAAGCGGACGTCTCCGACATGGGGTACAGCACGATTGACGAGCGGGTCGGCGCGCGCCTGGAGACGCTGCCCGATGTGGAGTCGGTCGCTGGCCTGGGCTTTGCCTTTGAGATGTCGGAACAGAATCCCCTGCTCTTTATTATGGGCTACCATCCGCGCCGGTTCGCCATCCGTCATTTTCACGTCGTCGAGGGCGAGCCGTTGGCGACCAATCGCCAGGTCATCGTCGGCCGCCAGGCAGCGGAGGTGATGGGCGTGGAGGTGGGCGACTCGCTCCGCATGTTGGACAGCGTCTTTCGCGTGGTCGGCATCTATGAGACGGGGGCGACTTTTGAGGACAGCAGCGTGGTCGTCACCTTGCGGGACGCCCAGCGGCTGGCCGGCAGGCCGCGTCAGGTGAGTATGTACCTCATCAAGCTGCGCGACTCGGAGCGGGCCGAGGCGGTGCGGGCGCATCTGAACGCTAATTTTGACGAGATAGATGTCTCACTCACCGCCGAGTTTGCCGAAAATCTGCCCGATTTTAAGAGCATGGAGATGATGGTGGAGCAGATTTCGTTCCTGGCGATGTTTATCGGCGGGTTGGGGATGTTGAACGTGATGCTGATGAGCGTGCTGGAACGAACGCGCGAGATCGGCGTGCTGCGCAGCTTGGGCTGGCGGCGGCGCCAGGTGATCGGCATGATTTTAGCAGAGGCGTTGGTGTTGGGCGTCGTGGGCGGCGTCTGCGGCATTCTCCTGGGAGTAGGAATGGCGTGGGCGTTTACGCAACTGCCGGGCGTGCTGGGTGAGATGATCGTGCCCAAGTACAGCATCGAGATATTCGCCCAAGCGCTGGCGGTAGCGCTGGCGACCGGCGGGTTGGGCGGTCTCTACCCGGCCTGGCGCGCGACGCGCATGCGGCCGGTAGAGGCGCTGCGGTACGAGTGAGAAATGCAAACATAACAACGGATTTAGAATAGAACGGATGGCTGTGTGAGACAAAATCCGTTCCTTTCCCAATCCGCTGTAGTGCTTGTGGACGAACACAAACTACAGTTTATAAAAAACGGAGGTAATGACGATGAAGAAAAATATTCTTGGAGGATTGGTGGTACTGGCTTTGCTTCTCTCCGGCTGCGGAGGGAGCGCGGATGAGACAGCGACGCCGGAGGCGGAGATGGAATACACCCCGGTGGTCTCTCCTACGGGGGAGGTGGTGCCAGCGATGTGGGCCACCGTCAGCGCGCAGACCGGCGGCACGGTGCTCGAGGTGCTGGTGGAGCCAGGGGACGAGGTCACGGCCGGCGATCTGTTGGTGCAGATCGATCCCACCGACGCGCAATTGGCGGTGCAGCAGGCGGACGCGGCGCTGGAGACTGCTCAGGCTCAACTCTCGCTCCTGAAGGCCGGCCCTCGCCCAGAGCAGGTCGCCGTGGCCGAGGCGCAGGTGGAGGCGGCCCAGGCCGCGGTCTCTCAGGCCGTCGCCCAACTGGATCAGATCAAGGCTGGAGCGACGGACGCCGAGATCGCGGCCGCCGAGGCACAGGTGGCGGCAGCCCTGGCAGAGCAACTGGCCGCCCGCCAAGCCCACGATCAGACGATGAAGTGTTACGACGTACCGGGCAGCGGCGAGATCTGTCCGTCATTGGGCACGTATGAGGAGCAAGCTCGCTACGCGCTCCACGCCGCCGACGAAGCGCTGGCGGCGGCACAAGCGCAACTGGACGCACTGACGGCGGGGGCGGCGGGCCAGCTTCGGGCAGTAGAGGCGGCGGTCCAGGGAGCAGCGGCGCAGGCCAGCACGGCCCAGGCGCAACTGGACTTGTTGCAAGCGGGGGCCACCGCCGAGGAGATCGCCGTCGCTCAGGCATCTGTGGCGCAGGCGCAAGCCGTGCTGGAGGCCGCCCACGCATCGCTGGAGCGGTGTGTGATCCGCGCCCCCTTCGCCGGCACCGTCGGCGCGGTGAACGTGCGAGCGGGGGAACTGGCCGCGCCAGGCCAACCCCTGGTCACAGTGGGCAATCTGGCTACGCTGCGGGTGGAGACCACCGACCTGGACGAGATCGACGTGGCGCGGGTGTCGGTCGGCCAGCAGGCCACGATCACTTTTGACGCCCTCCCTGAACAGGTTTTCACCGGCCGCGTGACCCGCATTTCACCGATGGCCAAACCTGGCGCGGGCGGGGTCAACTATACCGTCGTGTTGGAATTGGACGCGCTCGACCCGGCACTCCGCTGGGGGATGACGGCGTTCGTGGATATCGAGGTGGAATAGTGAAACGTAATGCGTGAAACGTAAGGGGTGAAGATATGACGGATGAGATTATCGTCGAGACCCGCGATTTGGTCAAAGTCTACGGCGACGGAGCGCAGGTGCGGGCGCTGGATCGGGTGAGCGTGCGCATCGAGCGCGGCGAGTTCGTCTCTGTGATGGGGCCGTCGGGCAGCGGCAAGTCTACGCTGCTCAACATGCTAGGCGCGCTCGACCGGCCCACCGGCGGCACGGTGCTGGTCGGCGGTGAGGACATGGCCCAGGTGCGCGATCTGGACACATTCCGCGCGCGCACCGTTGGCTTTATCTTTCAGTTGCACAACCTGATCCCCACGCTGACCGCCCGCGAGAACGTGGAGGTGCCGATGCGGGGCCAGCCTGTCAGAGCGCGGGCGCGCCGCAAGAGGGCCAAAGAGTTGCTGGAACTGGTGGGGCTGGCGGATCGGATGAAGCATCTTCCCAATCAGCTCTCCGGCGGCGAGCGGCAGCGGGTCGCCATCGCCCGGTCGTTGGCTAATCAGCCCGCCATCGTCCTGGCCGACGAGCCGACGGGCGACCTGGATTCCGAGAGCGGCATGGAGGTGATCGCGTTGATGCGCCGCCTCAACCGCGAGTTGGGCACCACCTTTATCGCCGTGACCCACGACCCGGCCGTGGCCCGTCAGACTAACCGCATCCTGATAATGCGGGACGGCAACATTGTGCACAGGCACACAGTGGGAACGCCTTTCGAGGAGGATTTGGCCGCGTTTCGACGCTCCGATCTGGGCAGGGCGATTCTAGCCGGCGACGAGGGGCTGCTATCTAGCTTTGGCCCGGACGAGCGGGCTGCGTTGCGGAGGCTGTTGGAAGGTATAGAGGAGGATGCCAGACACGATTGAGTGGGTGGTGAGGTGGGCGGGTGCGGCGGCAGTGGCGGTTCACCTGGTCGCTATGTTCGTGGGGATAGCGTGCGGTTTGCGTCGTCCTCCCCTCGGCTCGGGTTGTGACGTTGGGCGCAGGCGCGCCGCGATCGGTTTGGTGGGAAAACGGTCGGCCAATTCCTGGGCGAAGGATGCTTTGATCGCGGCAGAATCACTCACCGGGCCGGGATGGTAACTCGCGTCCAGCAATCCCCACAGGTCGGCGCTGGTGTGGGAGTTTCCGTTGGCGGCTCAGTGGGAGGCGTTGCGGGAAGCTGCTCGCCGCCGCTACAGCCGCTCGCCACAAGAGCGATCAGAACCAGCATAAGAAACGGCAAAGGGTTATTTTTCATTTTCTCTACTGTCATTACTCACCATTCGCGTAATCGGCTGGTCAAAAGCTGAATTTCCTGGTAAGCTCTGGGGATGGATACCGAACTGACCATTACTACAGAGCGAATTGACGATTTTGTGTTGTTGATCGAGATGA
>Ga0180432_10010148_pt1 | contig 11341 bp, 5 predicted proteins | sample SS_ome_10_FD_132414 | JGI IMG/M metagenome (GOLD analysis project Ga0180432, IMG submission 132414) | Hypersaline lake sediment archaeal communities from the Salton Sea, California, USA - SS_1_MS_2 metaG | ecosystem: Environmental > Aquatic > Non-marine Saline and Alkaline > Hypersaline >... | reverse complement strand
GGGGCGGCAGGTGGCCCGGGCCACCCCTTGTTATTCCCGCCTATTCTGCCGGCTGCAGCCGCTTGGGCGGCTTGTATTCACCCCGTGTGGCGGCTTCAAATTCTTTGAGCCTTGTCTCCGCGCCCGGCTCTTTCATCAATTGCTCCAGCGCGGTTTCGGCCTGCGCCGCCAGGTTTTCGTCCCCTGCCGCACGGGCGCAATGTGCCAGCACAAACTGGGCGCGCGGATCGGCCGGGTCCTCGGCGCCGAGCGCGAGCGCATCGGTCAGAGCCTGCCGGCGCGCGGCGTGCAAGTGGGCTTCGAGATATGCCTTGAGCAGTCGCCCCTCCCAGTTGCGGGGGTCGGCCCTTACGAGCTTGCCGAGCATCTGTGCCGCGCCTGCCGTGTCGTTGTTCGCGATTGCGGTGAGGGCGCAGAAATACCACGCGGGGGCATAGGGCTTGCCGGCGGTTGCGGCCCTGTCGAAGGTGATCTTCGCGTCGGCGGGCAGGCCGGCCTCCAGGAGCGCGGCGGCAAGCAGGTGCCATGCCTCGCCGTCGGCGGGGTCGTTGCGGACGGCTTCTTGCAGGCACTCGATCGCCTTGTCGAGTTGGCCGTCGCGATACAGCACCCGACCCCTGCCGGTCGAGCCCTTCGGATAGCGCCCGATGGCGGAGCGATACCACGCCTCGCCGCCGCAGTCGTTGAGCTCGTATCGTCGGCCCGAATGTTTGAGGCAGTCGCGGATGCGATCGTGGTCGGAGGTGTCGTTGGGGACGTGTAGGGGAAACTGTTGATCGAGTATGACGCGCCCGTTGGCCGTAAGGACGAGCCGCCCGGCCGTGGTGCCGGCGGGCAGTGCAAAACGCGCGGGTCGGTCGGGCGCGCATGGGGCGGAGCCGCCCAGCGGCTCGCCATCGAGCGCCGCGGTGAGCTTCTCCACGGGGCGCAGCGTGACGGCCTCGACCTGCGGCGCGTTGCCGCCGAACTCGACGTTCACCGCTACGTCGTTGTTGGCGTAGTCCACCTTGCCGATGCCCTTGATGAATGCGAAACGATGGGTGAACTGATACGCCTGCCCCGGCCCGATCCAGTTTTCTACGCCTTCAAAAATGTTATCGAACCCGCCCCATATCTCGGTGAAATTATAGCAGTGGGTGCTGAGGGTACCCGCCTTGTAGCTTCCGTCGCCGAGAAGGAATAGCTTGACGCCGGGCGCGATGCCGGGATCGAACAGCCGCAGGCGGTTGACCTTCACCTGCGGATACCACATCCCCGCGAAGCCGTAGGGAATATCCCACGTGAAGATGCTCGTGTGCGGCTCGGTGTAGATGGCGAGAGGCGTGTGGCTTTCATCGAACTTCCGGAAGTCCCGCCCGCTGTGGTTGCTCACATAGGCTGCGGGGAGGATGAACTCGGTCGTCGTTTCGGCGGGCGGCTGCGCATCGGCTTGGACGGCGCCGCGCCTGGTGTGGTTACGGGGGAAGAATGCGTCGTTCCATATCTGACGTCCCTGCCGATAGGGCGCCGGGTTCACAATCCGGTAGGTGACCTCAAACCACCCTTCGCCCGGCCTGATCGTAACGTGCTGGCTCAGCAGCATGGCGCTATGCCGCCCGTAGAACGTTGCGTGGTACGGCTCGTGGAACCGGCTGAACTCCATCCACATGGCCACGGTGGCTGAGCCGTCATCGCGTTGGAGCACCCGGTACGACGCCGGCTGGATTGTTGCCACGCCGTGCTCGCGATAAGGAAACGAGACCTTCACGCCCGACTCCCAGTAGGGGAGCCAGTCTTTGGCTTTCCCCTCGTAGAAAAAGAGGTCGTCGCCGGTCGGCCTGTAGATCGCGCGATAAATCGCACCGCCTGCCTCCGGCGCCACCTCCACCCTCAGGTATTCGTTTTTGAGGACCACTGTGTCGAACGAGCGCTTGCCCGCGAACTTCTTGCTGTCCGGCGCGGGCATGAAAGCTCCGAGGGGGTGTATGGCGTAGCCCGGTTCGTAGCGTATCTCGCTGGTGTACCACGGCAGCTTGGCCTTGCCCCGGTGCGCGGTCGCATTCGAGCGGCATCCTGCCAGAAGCCCCAACACCGCGAGTAATGCAATGGCCATCCGCGCGCGAGCCGTGCCGCGCAGATCACGTCCGCGAATTGTTGTCATTATTTTCCCTTTGCCTGGGTGCCGGACCTCGCGGCCCTGCACATCGCCACGATGTTTTCACCTTTGATGGTCTTGACACAATGATGCGAGTTGGCCACGATGTATCCGCCGCAATCGGCGAATGCCCGCATGTTGGCCCTTACTTGCTCTGCCACTTCTTCGGGCGTTCCGAACGAAAGCAGTTGCTGTACGTCTATCCCGCCGTAAAACCCCAGCCGGCCGCCGAACTCACGCGCTATCGATTCGGCGTCCATCCCCGCGGCCGTCGTCTGAAACACCAGCAGCGCGTTCACGCCGATATCGATCAAGTCGGGGAGGATCGACCGGACGGCGCCGCAGGAATGGAAGAGCACGTACATATCGTGCTCGCGTGCCAGCCGCACTTGCTCGGCGAGGCATGGTTTTATGAACTTGCGCCAGAGGTCGGGGTTGATGAGCATGTTTTTCTGTCCGGCGAGGTCGTCGCCCAGCCAGCAGATATCGCATATCCCGCGGCCGGACTCCAGGCCTCGGCCCATAAGTTCCATATAAGATTCGTGGCGCCTGCGGACAAAAGCCTCGACCAACTGCGGGCGGTCATACATATTGATCATCGCCACCTCCATGCCGAACGCATGGCACGCGCCCCAGAACAGGGGCATCCATCCGGGCATGAACACCAGCGCGTGATCGGGCCACCGGCGCCGGAACTCGGCGAAATCCGGCGGCTGCCAGCATGATTGGTCCAATTCGGCATGCGGCTCGACCTCCTCAACCGTTCTCGCGTCGGCCAGCGGCCCACGCGCTATCGCCCATGAGTAGGTCTCGTGCTTCACTTCCGGCGGGTCCGCGGGTGCCGACTGAGGCTCCGGGCTGTTATATAAGATCCATGCCCAGCGGAGATCGGTGTCCAGAAAATCAAGCACCTGATGGTCCGTCTCCAGATTATGTTCCCTTGCAAAATACTCCATGAGCTCCCCCCAGATTATCCCTTCCATCATATCGCAGGGGACGCGGTCGGTCTGTTCGAACCGGAGCGTCTTCAAAACGCGCTCGCGTCGTGTCACGGTTATGGTCCTTTCTCGCGCAAGAAGCCTATAACAACGATGGCGGCAATTATACAAGAGCGAGCCGAGGGTATCAAGCGTAGAATCGGCCGAGCCCCAGGGCCTTGCCATTTGTAAGGTATTGTGTGTCGCCCTGCGTTTCTTCACATTTTGCGGTTGCGGCGAAGGGGTAGGTCTTGTAGAATGTATTGTGGCTTGATTCGCGGTTGCGCTGCCACTGCCCGCTGAAAACGGGGGCCGTTCGATGGATGCACGCACGACAACCTTCAGATTTGCTTCGGTCATCCCGTGGTATGCCCTCGTGCCGTTGGGCGCCGCTCTGGTGTTGCTGACGATACGTTTGTATCGCACGGAACGCGGATTCGTGCCGGGCCCGGTCGGAAAGGCGCTTACCACGCTCCGCGCGATGCTCCCGATACTTCTGCTCCTGATGCTGCTCGAGCCCCTGTTTTCGATTCACTGGTTCGAGACCCTCCACGGTCGTGTGATTTTGCTGCTGGACGCCTCGTTGAGCATGAGCTCGACCGACGAGGCGCGCCCTGACGAGGAAAAAGTTAGGTTGGCCGACTCACTCCGGATGCTGCCTGAGGGTGCCCGCCACGTTTCGTATCGGGAGTTTGCGGCCCGCGCACTGGCCGACGCCCGCAGCCTGCCCGAAGCGATCGACGCGGGCAAGACGCTCGACAAGCTTTCGACAAAGCGCGCGGTGAAGGATTACAAGCGCAAGCACAAGGCGGCTTTTTCGACGCTCGAGCGTTTCTACTATGATTTTGAGGAACTCGCGACGGGCCGGCAACGACCGCAAGAGATCGCCAAGCCGCTGAAAGAACTGGCGAAAAAAATCGTTGAGCACCTTGACGCACACGAGAAACTCGAGGAGGAAGTGCTTGATGATCTCGCTGACTCGCCGGAACAGAGCTCCCGAGCCGTGGCCTATGACCGGACCTCGTTGCGGCTTGTCTCCGACGCAGGCGGGCTGCTGCTCGTGAGCCAGCAGACGTCGGACAAGCTGCTGGCTCGATCCCGCGATAAAGAAATCCGCCAGGCGCTGGTGAAACTGGACGACATGAAACGGTCGGAAGTGATGGCCCGGCTGCTGGAGTACGAAGGTGACGGCATCCTCCGCCGGCTCGGAAAGCTCTTTCATGTGGAATCCTACAAGTTGATAGGTCACGAGGTCGTGGAGACGAACCCGAAGAAGATCGTACGGTCGTCCGGCAGGCTGGCGTTCAATGCCGACGGCAAGGTCACGGACCTGTCGGAGGCGGTTCGGGCCGCCGCCGAGCGAACGAAGTCGGGCCGCGAGACAGCCGCCGTGGTGCTGCTTACCGACGGTCAGAACAACTCGGGCGGCGATCCCGAGATGGCGGCGAAGGTGCTGGGCGGCCGCAGCGTGCCGCTGTTCACCATCGGCATCGGCAGCGGGGAGCCGCCGAAAGACATTGCAATAGCCGAGCTCGACACGAGCCGCGTGATCTACCTCGGCGACGAGGTGCACGTGGGGGTGGCGATCAAGTACGACGGCTTCCAGGGTGCGAGCGCACCGTTGCGGGTCGACGAGGGCGACGAGGTGCTGACCCAGCGGCGGGTGCCGTTTCCCGAAGGCAGGCGGCGAACGCACGAGGACCTCGCTTTTCTGCCCGAAAAGGTCGGTTCACACACATACGCCGTGGTAGTGCCGGTGCAGGGCGGAGAGCAAATCAAGGAGAACAACCGGAGGGAATTCAAGGTCGAAGTGATCGACGACAAGATCCGCGTGCTCTACGTGGAGGGCGAGCCCCGGTGGGAGTATCGATTCCTCAAGAACCTGCTGCTGCGCGATACGACGATGGAACTGAACCGCATCATGCTCACGCGCGACGCGCCCGAGCTGCCGCGCGGTTCCGAATATGGGCGGTTCCCGGAATCGCGCGACGAGCTCTTCCGATACGACGTGCTGATCCTGGGTGATGTGCCGGCGGATCGGTTCTTTCCGTCGGATCTCAAGAATATCGAGGCATTCGCGGCGGAGAACGGCGGCGCGGTGGCCATCGTCTGCGGGCCGGTGTTCAATCCGGCGAGCTACGCCGGCACACCCGTCAGCGAGATGTTGCCGGTCTTCCCCGAGCGGCTCGTGCCGTCCGACGAGACGAAGCGGAGAATCCAATACGGCGGATTCCGTCCTGTCCTCACCCACGAGGGCGAGCAAAGCCCTATCACGAGGATTGAGTTCGACAAGCTGGAGAATGCGGCGGTCTGGGAGAATCTTCCGCCGCTTCACTGGCACGCATTTCTGGCTCGGGCCAAACCGGGCGCCGAGGTCCTGCTGAGGGCGCCCGGCAAGCAAAATGACGATTGCGTGCTTCTGGCCACGCAGCCCTACGGCATTGGCAAGGTGCTGCTGCTGGGGACCGACGACTCGTGGCGGTGGCGCTGGAAGGTAGGCGACAAGTATTTCCACAAGTTCTGGGGACAGGTGATGCGTTGGGCCACGGCGGGCAAGAGCGCGGGCCGCGATCGGTACATCCGCATGGGTGCACAGAAGCGCAGCTACGGTGAAGGCGAGCCCGTGGAGTTCCAGGCGAAGATACTCGGCACCGATCTGAAACCGCTGCGAAACGCGCCGGTGATGGCGGTGATCGAGCGCGAGGGAAAACCCTCGGAGATCGTCGGTCTCAAATTCATCGAAGGGAGCGAAGGCCGATACCGCGGGCGATTCTTGGGGCTGGAAAAAGGCCACTACACTATCAGGCTCAACGTGCCCGACCTGCCCCGGAACCCGAGCGAAGCACACGTGCAGATCGACGTCGCCGACCGGCCTGATCTTGAGCAGGTGGAGCTCTTTCTCAACCAGCCGCTCCTCGAATCGATGTCGAAGATCGCCGGCGGCAAGTATTACGCCGCGGAAGATTTCCGCGAGCTCTACGAAGCCATCGAGCCGACGAAAAAGCGCATCCCGCAAGTCGAGGAGATTCTGCTGTGGACCTGGCCGGGGTTCCTGTTGCTCTTCACGGTGATCGTCTGCGCCGAGTGGGCATTGCGGAAAAAGTCGGGGTTGCTGTGAGGACGCCGAGCGGGGGCGTTGTGTGAGTGGGTCTTTCAAAAGCACATCGAACGCGGATCTCACTACTATGATCAAGGTCAAAAATGGTGTGAGGGATTCGTCTGGAACAGTTCGTCTTTCGGCATGGGTATTCTTCATTATCCTCGGCGCACGGAGCTCTTTCGTCCTTGCCGGAGAGGCACCCGGCCAGCCGGAATACACCCGGGGCGAGATCAGGCAACTGTGCCATAAGCTCAGCTCGAACGACGACCGTGTGCGCTGGCGGGCGGCTCAGGACCTGATTAAAGCGGGGCGCCGATCGACGGACACGCTCTGTGAGATACTGCAGGGCGAATGGCTGGAGGGGCGTAAGCTCGCCGCGTATCTTCTGGGAGAGATCAAGGATCCCACCTCGGTGCTGCCGCTGGCGTCGTGCCTCGGCGATGAAGACTTTCACGTGCGGTGGAAGTGCGCCGTCAGCCTCAAGAGAATCGGCAAGCCGTCGGTCGCCGCTCTAATACAGGTCTTGCGGACGGGTAATCTCGACGCCGGATATTGTGCAGCGTGGGCATTGGGCGAGATCAAGGACCCGCGTGCCACGCTCCCCCTCGCCGAGACCGCAACGGTCAACGATCATCACCTGCGGTGGAAGTCGATCATCTCGCTCAAACGGATCGGGCCGCCTGCCATTGAGGAGTTGAACAAACTGCTGAAAGGCGAACAAGTGAAAGCGCGTCGGTGCGCGGTGTGGGCGCTCGATCAGCTCGGCGGAGAGGCCGCCGCCGGGCCGCTGCTGCGCGCCACGAGCGATGCCGACGAGGAGGTCCGCCACAGGGCGGCGGAAGCACTCAGCAAGTACGACCGGCCCGACGTGCGAGCTGCACTTGAAAAGCTGCTGGAGGACGAAAGTATCTCGGTGCGCCGGCAGGCGGTGATGAGCATCGCACGGCTCGGAAAAGACGCGGCTATGAAGCGCAACGGCGGGGTCGGCGACGACCACGTTCCCAAATGGCGCCTTTACGAGGTGGTCCACAAGCCCCGGGGCGAGACCGCCCGGGCACAGATGGCGGTGAAGTTCCTGACGCCCTCGCAAGGCTCGCGGACGGTACGCGGCTTTTGCACCCCCGACGGCACGTGGCGGGCGCGGATCGCACCCGGCGAGGCCGGCGAATGGTTCTACAGAATGACGTTCGCGGCAGATGGGAAGACGACGGAGGAGCACGGGATGTTCTCGTGCGACGACTCGGACCTGCCCGGCGCGCTGCGCGTCGTGGACGAGCCGAGGCCGCACCTGGAGGCGGGCGGGCGGCCGTTCCTTCCCGTGGAAGCGCCGCTTCCGGAGGCCGATCTGACGGAATCCTTCGCGGCGTGGAGACTCCTGATCGACGCGTGCCGCAAGCACGGCTTCAACCTTCTCCGCCTGGACCTCCAGCAGGTGTTCGGCGCGACCGACCGGGCGAGCGCCGAATCCCTGATCGATGAGCTGCTTGCTTACGGGCACCAACGCGGCATGTACTTCGTGTTGACGTTGTTCGATGAAGGACACCTCCGGGACGAAGACTTCTGGAAGCGTTCCCGCTTCAGCGCGGCCAACGGCGGACCGGTGCCCGCAAAGGACCCCTTACCGATCTTTTACGATCCGTTGTCCCCGCAGATCGCCGCGATGCAGGAGGAGTACATCGTCAGCGTCGCGGCGCGCGCGGGCGGATATGCCAACGTGATCTTCGAGCTGTGCCGGAATTTCAACACCGACGGCTCGGCGGTTCCCTTCGCGAAAGGCTGGCTGCGCCGCCGGCTGGAGTTGTTCGATGGCTGCGGGCGCCCGGTGATGCTTTCCGTCGGGGAGGGCGCCGAGAGCCTGTGCGCCGCCGAGGGGATAGGGATCGCGGGCGTTCGCGCAGGGCCCGCGCCCGAAGGACGGGTGCCGGCGGTGTCGACACAATGCCCTTCAGATCCCGCCGGGGCGGTGTCGGCAGCATGGCTGGCAGCGGTCGGTAACGGGGGATTTGCGTCGTGGGCGCGGACACCGCTCGCGACCTTCGAAGACAGCATCAGGTACGTGACCCAGGCCGAGGCCCGCGCACAGGTGCTGGCGGAGTTCGGCTCGAGGCCCGACCTCTACGCGCTGCATCCCGATGCCGGGATCGTCCTGGCGTTGCCACCGGGGCTGAAAGCGGCCGCGGCAAGCGGCACCGGGCGCGTTTTGCTGTATCTGGCCGGGTCGGCGGCCGGCGGCGAGCTGGTGAACGTGGGGATGGTACCGGGAGGGTTTACTGTGAGGTGGCTGAACGTTCGTACAGGGCGTTATCGGCGATCGGAGAGCGCCGAGCAGGCCGGCGGGGCGGTGGAGCTGGCGTGTCCGAGGTTCACCGGCGGCATCGTGGCGGAAATTCAGAAGAATTGAGGAGCGCAAACAGTATTCTACCGGCTGAGAGCGTGGCGCCAGGAAGCCGAACGTCGCAGTTATCCGTGTTTTTTTCGCTGTGAGCAAGCGAAACTGCCGGCCGTAGGGCTGTCCAAAGGACTACATACAAAAAGTTACAATCCCACCGGCTTTGTGCGGGACGTTGTTCCTTGAAAGGCCGGGGAAGCGCCTCTATAATTAGCTGAGGGTTGCTGTTGTAAGAATCCGGGCCTCTCTTGCCGTTCGAGGTGGAGGAGGTCTCTTCGAGAAAGGCCGCATGAGTTTTGAACTTACGATTCGGGAGGGTCCGGGGGCCGGGAGGAACTTCACTATTCTCCACGGCCGCGCCTATACCATAGGGCGCGGGGTTTCCTGCGACGTGATGCTGGCCGACAGGGAGGCTTCGCGCACGCACTGCGAGATAATAGCGACCGACGATGGGGTCGTGATCTCGGATCTCGGCAGCCTTAACGGGACGATAGTCGACGGCCAGAAGATCGCAACAAAGCCGCTGCACGGCGGAGAAACGATAAAGGTGGGCGTTACCCTGCTCGAGTTCACGTGTGGGGCCGGCCGGCCATCCGCCCCAGGTGGTTCCCCGGAGGCAGATGCAGGCGAACTCGAATCCCCCGCAGATGCGGAGCACGGCGCCGAGGAGGCTGTCGGCACGGGCCGGGGCATAACCGTGGAAACGGGCCGCGCCCCCGACAAGCACTCAACCTACAACATCGTCCGCATCCAAGAAGAAACCACCGTACAAAACTTCCTCGCCAAGCACCCTAAGGATTCCGCCAATAAGGTGATGCGCTGGTGGCAGTTTTTCTGGTACTCCGGCATCCTCGCAGCGATGGGGGTTTTGTTTCTGTGGGACTGGCTTCATTTCCTTCATATCTTGCATTTGCTCTGCGCGGCGTATCTGGTGGTCGGAGCCTACAAGTTGATCATCGTGCTGGTTTCGGCGATCAAACCCCGGGAGGTCGAAGTGCCGGATGCCGCCGTGGAAGCGTTGGGCGACGAGGCGCTGCCGGTCTATACGATCCTGATCCCCCTTTACAGAGAGCAGGCGGTGGCCCGGAAGATCGTCAACGCGGTAAACTCGCTGGACTATCCACAGGATAAGCTCGACGTGAAAGTTTTGCTGGAGCCGGACGACGCTGAGACCATAGCGGCCCTCCGCCGCGCGGCCCTGCCGAGCTGCGTGGAGCTTGTGGTCGTACCCAACTCGCGGCCCAAGACGAAGCCGAAGGCTTGCAACCACGGGGTGGCGCGGGCGCGCGGCGAATACCTCGTTATCTACGACGCGGAGGATCGCCCCGATTCCGATCAGCTCAAGAAGGCGGTGGCGGCTTTCAAGCACGCCGACAAAAAGACCATCTGCCTGCAGGCGAAGCTCAATTATTACAACCCGGAGCAGAACGTACTCACACGATGGTTCACGGTCGAATACAGCACGTGGTTCGATCTGTATCTGCCGGGTTTGCAGGCATTGCGCGCGCCCATTCCATTGGGGGGTACCTCAAACCATTTCAAGACCTCGGTGCTCAAGGAGATCGGCGGGTGGGACCCGTTCAACGTGACGGAAGACTGCGATCTGGGCATCAGGCTGCACAAGATGGGCTACAGGACCGAGGTCTTCGACTCGACCACGTGGGAAGAGGCAAACTCGAGACTGCTCAACTGGATCAGGCAGCGCTCGCGGTGGGTGAAGGGCTACATCCAGACACATCTCGTTCACATGCGCAATCCGCTCAAGGCGCTGTGGCAGTTGCGACCATGGGGTTTCAGCCATTTTCTGGCCAGCGTGGGGGGGTTGTCGCTGATGCTCCTGATGAACCCGTTTTTCTGGGCCATGGGGGCGGTTTACCTTGGGCTGTGGACAATCGACCTGGCGAACAATGACTGGTCGATCAGCACAGTGATGCAACTCAAGCAGACCTCGCTGGACAACATTTTGCATCTCAGCCCGGGGCCGGGCGAACGATTGTCGTGGCATATGCTCTTCTGGGAGGTGCCGCGCAATGCGATCCGGCCGGAGGTCACTATTTTCTGGAATCACGTTTCGCAGGTTTTCTGGGCGATGACGCTCGTGCTGTTCCTGTCGAACTTTTTCTTTGTGCTCACTCATATTATAGCTTGCGTGCGCCGCCGGATGCTGCACCTTGTGCCGTACGCCATTCTGTCGCCGCTCTACTGGGTCCTTATCAGCATTGCGGCGTGGAAAGGCTTCTTGCAGTTGTTCCTGCGTCCGTTCTACTGGGAAAAGACGATGCACGGCCTCGACGTGGCGGCGGAGGCCGAGGCGCCTCGCGACGGATGAGCTGTGATCCGTCGATCGAGAGCCGGAAGCCCGAATGGCTTAACGATGATCAAGAAGATCATAATTGGTGGTTGCTTGATGGCCCTGATGTGCGCGGGTGCGGGGACGATGTCCGCGCAGAATCCGGGCGACTCACGCGACGCGGGCGCGCGGTGGTGGGACCCCGCGTGGAAGTACCGGCTCAAAGTTTCGGTGGCGCTCCACCGTCCCGAGAAGGAACCCAACGAGTGGCGCGTTTTCGGCAAGGCAGGCCCGCTCACGGCCTCGGCCGAAATCTATCGCAAAGACCCGTCGTCGGCGCTCGCAACGGACGACATACGCGTTGTGGATTCCGCCGGCCAGGTGGTCGCGTGCACGGCCCACCATTTCACAAACGCCCCGGACAGGGTGACCGTTGTCTTTCCTACGCCTC
>Ga0180432_10010146_pt1 | contig 11342 bp, 11 predicted proteins | sample SS_ome_10_FD_132414 | JGI IMG/M metagenome (GOLD analysis project Ga0180432, IMG submission 132414) | Hypersaline lake sediment archaeal communities from the Salton Sea, California, USA - SS_1_MS_2 metaG | ecosystem: Environmental > Aquatic > Non-marine Saline and Alkaline > Hypersaline >... | reverse complement strand
AATGTGAGCATGAGAGAACTCACTTTTTGATCGTAGAGATAAGGTTGACCAAGTGCATATGTTTCGATGTATTTAAACATTTGAAAAACATTGGCGATGGTTAAAAATAGAAAGTAAATATACAAGCTAAAAAGGAGAGGTCTTGCAATCTTTTCTGCTCTTTTTATTTGAATCAAGAGAAAAGCGGCTATAATTGAAAATAATGTAATGAAAATTCCATAATGCGTTATGACCAATATTGTTTGAGTTGCCAATTTATATTTTCACCTTTTTTAAATATTCTTTAACGTATATAATTTATAAAATCCATATGCCGTCATAAATGTGCCAATCCATTTTGCCAGAAAAAAGACGGTTGTAGTAATATTATTTAGGAGAGAAGCATCCACAAATTGATGTAAGAGATTGCCCATTTGATTAATCAGCCATCCTAATCCAATTATGAAAGTATAGAGCCTATATTTCCCCGTAGATTTTAACGATAAATACGCAAATGTTACCATGAAAAAGATGTTTGATACGAAAAAAAAGGGAAGGATGAATGCTCCAAAAGTAGCGGTTGCAAAAGCGGGATCTAATAACAAGATTGGATTAGTGAACAAAGTGAATATTGCGATTGTAATAATTATACAAAAAGAAATCAAGTTTAATATAAAAAAAACATGATATTTCGAAAATAACTTAAATTCTGATAAAAATCTCTTTTCTACTTGAAATGTTAAGAGCATGGGTGCGATAACAGCACATATATTTGTAAAAAAAGAATTTGCCTTTTGATCATAGACAATTAGATTTCCATTGATAAGAATTTCAGCATTTCTCAGCGTTAGAAAAAAATTAGCAAAAGCATAGGCAAGGAAAAATATAACTAAGCTAAACAACAAGGGTCTTGCGATTTTATCTGTTTTAACTAATTGAATTATTAGGAATATTGATATTATTACCATTAATAAAACAAAAATGCCATAGTAAGAAAAGACCAAAATAGTAAGAGTTGCCATTTTTTAATCTCTATATGATTGTTATTTTTAGTTATAATATTCATGAGAAAACATCTATATTAATATATTTAATATGCAGATATGTTTTTAAATCACAGTTGTTAAGGTTTGTTTCTTTCCATGTAACCTTTAATATATCGATGTACGGTTTCAGCAGGCTGGAAAACTCCAAAATGCCCCTCACATAAAATATCTGCTTTCAAATCCAACAATTTTTTCATGGAATCTTGGTATGCATTAAGATCAGAGCCAAAGCTTTTCATAAAAGGACCGTGTATGTCTTGGCCAAACAATATCTTCTTGCCCTCTATCTCAACCAAAACGGAGATAGAGCCTGGTGTATGGCCAGGCGTATGAATACATTGAAATTCTAATTCTCCAAATTTCAGAGTTACGAGTTCTTCTTTAAATCTCATTTCTAATTTTACTGGTTTATAATCCACTCCATACCAAGAAGCTGCAGTTTTAGTACCATGTCCTCTCTCTTCAATGGCATCTGCATCTAAATTATGTGCGTAAAACTTGACATGCTTGTTTAATCTTTTAAGATCGGAGCATGCAGCTATGTGATCGATGTGAAAATGAGTTAGAATGCAATGATCGATGTCGCTCGCATTTAATCCAAATTTGTATATGCTTTGGATCATCAGTAAACTCATACCTGCATCAATTAACACGAGGCCATCATTACTCCGTGTATCAACTAAAAACACGGAACATCCTGAATCTCCTACGTGATAGACATCTGTCAAAATTTTACTCATAATAAAACACAGTTTAGCCTACTTTATATTTCTTTTTTCGTCGAAAAATTTTTAGCGAAAAGAAAACCGATAATCATTTATATGAGAATTTGTGATAAGAAATATATAGGGGATTTTGCATTAGATAGACAAAAAAGTTAAGAAGTGACCGCATTGAATATATACGATGATGGCGATAAATCCATCCAATTAAAGGATATACTCAGTTTTATGTTTAATGATGCGGACGATTTAATAATGATTCTTAACGATAAGTATGAATTTGAGTGGTTAAATCAAGAAGCTCACGGGAAAACATTAGGTTACACTAAAAGTGATTTACTCGGAAAGGTCGCTCCAGACTTTATTCATCCCGATGATATAGAACATGTGTTTGAAGAATTAAATGATATTTTTGAAAAAAGAGAGGGGCGTGTGACAGCAAGAGTAAAGCGAGTTGATGGTGAATTTGTATGGGTTGATATAAGGGGTCATATATTCCAAAGTAAGAGTGGAATGGATAAGATGTTTATTATAGGGAGGGATATTTCAGAAAGAAAAACAAACGAGCAAAAATTAAGGGAATCTGAGGAAAAATATCGTTTAATAATGGATAATGCCATGGATTTCATTATAATGCTCGACGATCGATTTAAAATAGAATACTTTAATGAACCGACGATTTTTAGAGTTTTAGGATACACACATGAGGATGGAATAGGAAAGAATATTTTAAAATTCCTACATCCTAATGAATATGAAAAAGCAATTGAATCAATTACTACAAATCTTTCAATACAACACCGACAAGAGTTCCAGATTAGAAAAAAAGATGGAAATTATATATGCGGAGAGGTTAGAGGTAGTTCGTTTGTAAATAGAAAAGGTGAAAAAAAATACTTTTTATTCATTAGAGATGTCTCCATGCAAATGGACGCAGAACAGAAACTAAAAGAATCCGAGGAAAAATATCGAGGGATTGTTGAAAATAGTTATGATGGATATTTTGAAACAGATCTCAAGGGAAATTTTACATTTGTTAATAAACAAGCCTGTGACTTACTTGGATATTCGGAAAATGAACTTATAGGGACAAATTTCCGCACGCATACAACACCAGAATATACTGATAAAATACTTAAAGAATATGCTAAGCTTTATAACAATGAACTACTTCAAATCATTTACGATTATGATGCGTTCAATAAAGAGGGAAAAGCACTGCGTATTGAAACTGCCGCTTATTTAAAACATGATTCTGACGGACAGAGGATCGGTTTTTATGGTCTTACGAGAGATGTCAGCATGAGACAAAAATTAAAAGAATCGGAAGAGAATTATCGAAATGCTTATGAACGCGTTGAATTTTATAAAGATTTGTTTACTCACGATATCAATAACATTCTTCAAACAATATTATCAACTACAGAGCTCGGAGCCTTAACTCATACATCTGAATCAACATTTGATGATTTTAAAACCATATTAAACGATATTAAAAAGCAGGTTCAAAGAGGAGCAAGTTTGGTTTCTAATGTTCGAATATTATCTAAAATAGAGGATATGGACCTTCTTTTGAAAGACACGGAAATAATAGAGATATTAAAAACAGCTATAGATAACGTGTCTAATAAGTACCAACAGGAGATTGACATAGCATTAGATTTTCCTCAAGAAAAGATTCATATCATGGCAAACGAATTGTTACTGGAGGTTTTTGAAAATTTAATTATTAATGCAATAAAACATAACAATAATCCTAAAAAAGAACTCTCAATTAAAATTTCAAAAGAGTTGAAAAATAAGATTCTCTGGGTTAAGATGGAATTTATTGATAATGGGAATGGTGTTGAAGATCTTCTGAAAAAATCAATATTTGAAAGAGGATATAAGTCCGATAAAAATGTTAGTGGAATGGGATTGGGATTATCTCTTGTAAAAACAATAATAGATAGCTACAATGGACAAGTCTGGGTAGAAGATAAAGTGAAGGGTGATTTTACCCAAGGAAGTAATTTTATTCTCCTAATTCCTGAACTATAAGAAACATTTGATTAGTAAAATTGATCTCTAAATTTTAAAAGTACATCAGGATAATCCGTATATATCGCATCAACAATTGCATTTTTATAATTCAGCTTGAGCACTCTTTTCATGCGAAATTTTGAATTTACGCCCCATACATAGCACTTTAAACCATTCTCAATAATAATCTTGAAATTGTCCTTGTCTCTTGTTCTCTCGTTCTTTAAATTTACAGCATGGATGTTTTTTTCTACGAGGTCTTTGAAATTCAAGTTTCTTTTACTAATTTTTCGGATATTAAAGGGAAGAGTGTGAACTAACTTAACCTCGTTATTGTATTTTCTCAACTGCGCTAAAACGCGCATCCTCAAATCGGTTATTTCGATCTCATCCAAAATATTGTATTTTTTAGCTAAATCTATAACTCTATATCCCGTGTTTCTATTCGCAATATCAATGCTATATCTGAGAGAATTTGACTTGTATTTTTGGAATACATCGTCAAGTGTAGGGATAATCCTGTTATCATTGAACTTGATCCTTCGTATTTCTTCTAAAGTCATTTCCTTTACGACGTACCAGTTATCCAATATTTGAAAATATGGATCATGAAAGCAGATTAAATAATTATCTTTCGTTAATTGAACATCAGTTTCTAAACCAACATTAAATTCTACAGCTTTATCGAACGAGGCCATAGTATTCTCAATTTCATACCCCATTGCCCCCCTATGACCGAAAATGAATGGTTTTTTCATGTTTTTTTATGGCTACTATTCACTTTTAATAAAATTACAAAAGTTATAATTGTTAAAGACATTTAAATTACACATATTAGGCTGATAGATTCTTATATTTGATTCACATGGCAGAAAAAAAATCTGAAACTGATAAAGAAGAAAAAGAACCGTTCAAGGTTAAATTAACGAAATACCTCAAAAATTTATTTAAATTTTCTCAATACGATAAAAAAACCCTCATTTATATCATTATTTTTGGAATTATAGCTGTTCTTTCCATCTATTTATTCATTTATAATTATTTTATTGACACGACTTTTCTCTATACAATTGTCTTACATTTTGTAAATGGCGTGCAGATGTTGGGGTTTTGGGGGATTTTTTTGTTTATAGGGATAATGGCTATTCAAGGTTTAATCATTCCAATTCCGTCCGAGATCGTCCTCCTTTCAACAGGAATGATTTGGGGGATTTGGGGCGGTGGAGTAATGGGTATAATTGGCTCCATGGCTGCGGGCATTCTATGTTTTTACATAAGTAGATTGGGTGGTCGACCTCTTGTTGAAAAATTCATAGGTGAGAAAGCCATGCTCATGGCAGATGATTTTATTCAGAAAAACGGAACATGGGCTATACTAATATCAAGAACTATTCCATTTATCGCGTTTGATCCAATTTCTTACGTGTCAGGTCTTGTAGAAATGGACGTCAAGAAGTATTCTATTGGTACATTTATAGGCGCAATCCCTAGAGCGTTCTTTTATGCCTTTCTTGGAGCGTCTTTTGGAATCGATCCAAATAATTCAAATATCGAAGCGCAGTCTGCCGCATTTAACCTGATATTTTTAGTAATCTGTGCTGTATTAGGAGGCATGTTTATAGCTTACTATCTTTATAGCAATTATTATGCAAAAAAGAATTTAAATAATAAATAAAAATAAAAAATTTTTACGTGAACTCTAAATTCCGAGTTGCTCTAATTTTTCTTTCGTTGGTGCGCCAGTTTCCCAGTCCCAACCTCGTGACGCATAAAAAGCTTTTAGATTATCCTCTAAATTGAGCGACACGCCCTCAGAACCACCACTTGGTAATGCTTCTGTAACGATTTTTGGTAAGCAATCGTCTTCTCGTTTTATCCCGAGCTTGCATGAGATTACTCTTTTCAAGTTCGAACCTCTTTCTCCGGCCACGATCATTTTCTTCTTGTTTCCCAAAGTGCCAAATCCCGTAGAAGCTTTAAAGAGTTTAGCGAGCACTGCTATGCTCAAGTGGGGAAAGTTGCAAATGCATGCCGAATCCATCACGTTCATGATGTCTTGCAATTCCATTACTAAAGGCTCCCGTCCATCGATGTTAAACCTATCAGCTTTTCTCACCTTTCCAAAACTCGCTGCGTCTCCATCAATGTTAAAAAAGTCTCCTTTTTCATGGTTCGCACCTACACAACATGTCATGTAACTAAGAGCTTGACCTAAATAAGCTCGTGGATCGTGCATTGGAATTTCCAAACCCTTTACATGAGCAGCTAATCCAGGATCAACACCTAATTTTTCTGCCATTACTTTAACTCCTTCAGCTAGAAGATCTCCAATACCTTCTCTTTTAATGATTTGATCTAAGAGTTTTAATACGACATCTCCATTTCCCCATTTTATTTCATCAATACTAATTCCAGATAGTAAATTTGTAATATTGTCTAATCCAAGCTTGTTTTCCACGAGATAAATCAGGAACGCGATTGAAACACCGCTCGAGATGGTGTCAACACTTTCGAGGTTGCACATGTGGTTTGCCTTCAAGATTGGATCCCAATCTAAAATTCCACATAAAGGACCAAACGCAGCAGTTGTTTCGTATTCAGGACCGTCAATTTCGAGTTCATTATCACCTTCTTCCATGATAGTTGTTCTTCCACAACCAATGACGCAACCCGAGCAGGCATATTTAAGAACAGGGTATTGTTCCTTTAAAGCCCTTCCAGTTAGTCTTTCAGCAATAAATTCGGAATTCGTGAAGTAATTTGACGGAACATCTGCGAGTACCATTCCCATATCAGTATAACATAATGTTCCATAGTGCGAAAAGAAATTAGACGCAAAAGCGTTCTGAACTCCTTTTATTGCTCCTTTTCCAGAGTTAACTAAAGTCTCTCTATCGGCATATTCAATTTGGGAACCTCCCTTGATAGCTAAAGCCTTCAATTTCTTCTTACCCATGATTGCACCTAGCCCACATCGACCCGCAGCTCTCCCTTCGTCGTTTATGACCGCTGCGTATTTAACCAAATTTTCTCCACCTTTTCCAATACACGCAACCCGAACCTTATCATCGCCCAAATCTTTTTTGATTGCCTCAATCGTTTCTCGTGTGTCTTTTCCCCAAATATTATCAGCGTTCTTGAATTGAATCTCTCCATTTTCAATGAAAACATACTTTGGCTTGTCAGATTCCCCATGTATTACAATCGCATCGAATCCACACCTTCTTAATATTGTAGGAAAGACTCCTCCAGAAGTAGACTCGCCCCACATTCCCGTTAATGGCGATATCCCTGAAACGGAATACCTGCTACTGGAAGGCGTTGCCGTTCCCGTTAACGGACCGGTAGCAAACACTAATGGATTTACCGGAGAGAATGGATCGTTCTTCAAGGTCTCGTAATCTGCATCAGAAAGCATATCGTAAATCAATTTTGCTGATAAGCTGACACCTCCAATGTAATCTTCAGCCATTTTTGGATCTAAATCTTTTATTTCAGCTTTAGCCGCACTCATATCAATATATGCAATTTTACCATTATATCCTAACATTTTTTTCACCTAATTTCCTCCTACCTGTAGTATAAATCCATTAAATCATCTATTTTATTTTCATAGGCCGTTTCCATTAGCAAACGATATTGAGGTGGATCGACTTTTCGACTTGATGATAACGTGCAGTAATCGTTAAAAGCAAAATCCACCATCTGGTCTATTTGAGCCAAATAATCTTCACGACTTATTTTGTGTGGCTTTTCAAGCTCGCTAATAGACAATGGACAACCGATTTTCTTCATGAATTCCTGTAATTTTATGAGTAATTCTCTCAAAATCTCATCTCGTTGTCTCCCGCTTCTCTTAACCTTGAAGATCTTGGCAAGATCAAGAAACCTGTCAGTAACTTTAGATTGATAAGCGACAGAAGCAGCCAAATATAATGCTACACACACACCATGATGAACGTGGAAAAGCGTTCCAAAGGAATGTCCCATTGAATGTTCAATCCCACCAGATACATTCCCAAAGCCTAAACCTGCAATAAAAGCTCCTAATTGCATCTTTTCCCTTGCTTCCATGTCGTTGCCTCTTTTAACGGCTCTTGGAAGGTATTTCAATATTAACTCGATTGCTTTAAGATTATTCATATCAGTAAAATCAGTGCTCATTGTTAACACGTAGGATCCCATTGCGTGAGCAAGTGCATCCATTCCAGTGCCCATCGTTAAATAGGGTGGCATTGTCTTGACAAATTCAGGATATAGGACGGCTATATCTGGACAAAACTCGTATAATACCACTTCTGTTTTCTTAGGGGGTTCCCTATCTGTGTCGGATACAACAGCAATAAACGTAGTTTCCGCTCCCGTTCCGCTTGTCGTAGGGATCGCCGCAAAAGTCCTTAATTTCTTGCGTAGTCCTACATAACTTGGAGCGATCATGTTATTGATGTTGATTACTGGTGCTTCGTAATAGAGCATTATTAATTTTGCGGTATCAATAGCAGAACCTCCTCCTATAGCTACAATGGCTCTAGGTTCGTATTCTTTACATACTTCACAAGCCTCATCAACGGTATGTCTAGGAACATCTGGAAGAACGTTGTCAAATATCCGACAATCAATTTTTTTCATTATCGTGAACATTTCCGCCACTTTTTCCCCAAATTTTCTGAGATCTTTGTCAACTACGATTAAAACACGCCTTTCATCTTCGGCTAAAAACGCACCCATGTGATTGGTAAAATCTATTAATGCATTCGTGCCAATAAATGTCGTTCTTGGCGATACAACCGCACAATGATAACCCCTCATTGCGTTACTTGCCGCTTTAATGAAAAGTCCTTTCAAATCCTCGTTTTCATACCATGCGACGTCTCTTGACATTTTTTTTAACTCCTTGTTTATTTTTTATATTGTTTATTATTAATTTATTAATGTAAATTACATTTCTATCATGTTCAATTCAACTTAAATCCTTATTAATTTTCATCATTTCTCGTTATGTTCCATCGTTCATATTGGAAAAAGAATGTGCTCTACTCCCCTAAAAATATAAGACACTTCTTGTTAGAAAATACTTTTATTGATCATCATAATTATTAGGATGAAATTGTATTTGTATAATTATAGAAAATCAAAATATTTACTTTAATAATAGAGGAAATAACGATGAATCCAAATCAAATATTAAATATAAGCCTGTCGATGCTCGTTTTGATATTATATGTAGTGATAACGATAAGGATTTTCAAGAGAATGAAAGAGACTAAATTAAAAAATTTGAGATGGTTAATTGCATTCTTTGCCGCCCAAACTATAATTGGATTCACACAAATGATGTATTTTATTATCGGATTCTATGTCATCCAAATAATAATTTTACTATCCTTAATTTTATTTACAAAAGAGACCTTTTATAAGGTGCGCAAAAGTGCCTTTATCCCTATTTTTATATCCACAATAATTATGCTGTCGTTTGACTTTGCATTTGTATTAATGCGATTAAATGCTCAAAGTATGGGAAATACTCACGATTACAACATGTACTACATCTTGGATATGTACCTATTAAGTTTATCAACAATTCTAGCTTCACTCTGGTATGCTTCGGTTTCTTTTTCCTCATATAATATGGCAAAGGAACAAAATTTCGACGAAATAACCATCCTTAGATATAAGGTGCTAGGGGTATCCGCCATTTTCTATGCAGCTCTTGGTTTTATTTATCCTATACATGCAACAATTAATTCATTTTATCGCCATCAAATGGAAGTTCAAATATTTACAAGTGTAACAGTAGCATTGTCTTTGATATTTGCTTTGGGAAATTATTATTCTTGGATCATTTTAGGAAAAAAGATAAAGAAATTAAAAGAATCACTCCCTTCAGAAGAGGAACTTTCAGAAGAGGAGATTACAAAAATGTTTAAGGAGGAGGCATAAAAAATGGATGTGATTCAGCATTTTGGAGATGTTCTCTCTGAAAAAATAGGTAAACCTCCGATAGCTTGTCGTGGATTAATACGATTTTGTCTCAAGGATGAGTTAGGTACCGCTGAAAATCCTAGTTTTGATGATACTTTGAAAGCGTTTAATAATAAACTTAAAGATAGGCTTGCTAATGTAGGAGTTAATAACGCAAGTTCCATAGTCGCAGAAATGGTAAAGGAATTAAAACACATACAATCAGTATTTACCATGGGGAATGTATGATTTTTTATTATTATCAATATTTTGAATAGAATTACTTTTAATACTGATTTTTCCTGAAGTTTGAAGTAAGTATTAAATATGATAATAAGAAATATTATATCATGTCTGATTTAGAGACAAAAATAAGACAATTAGAAGAAGAAGTCAAAAAAAATTCAACATGGAGAAAAATTTCTCAAGTAATAATATCTGTCACGATCGTAGTAGCAATAACTTACCTGCTATACATTCTAGGTAATATCCCTATATAAAAACAACATAAGTTGAAGCACATCCAATCATTATTTACCATGGGAAATATACGATATTTCTTCGTGAAAGATGGATTTCAATATCTTTTCGCTATACCTATAGGACATCTCAACATATATCTTGATAACATGAAGAAGAATCAATTTTATACCTAACAAAACATTCTAAAATATATGAAAAATGATGGGAAAATTCAAGGTTATTTCATCATAATTATAGCCGTGTTGACCTTCTCGTTTAGCGAAGTTATCGTGAAGTTCTTACACGGCTCGGTAGGACCTGTAGCACTCTCATTCTTCCGTTTCTTCATCGCGGGTATTTTTTTACTTGTTATTTTAGTAATTAAGAAAGACCTAACAGAAATTACCGCCATGTTAAAAAATAATTGGCTTCTTTTCTTCATTTCGAGCTTCTTTGCGTGGGGAATTTCAAACATCGTATATTTTATCGGGGTTGGTTTCACTCAAGCAAATACCGCCTCAACGATCTACACGACCTATCCAATTTGGATAACGATATATTCCATGCTCCTCTTACACGAGCGATCTAATTTGAAGTTAAAGTTCATAGGAATAGCGATCGGATTAATTGGCGTGATTCTGTTAATGAGCGACATTACAACGTTGTATTCGCCAGAATTTTTGTTTGGAAACATCCTTGTGTTGAGTAGTTCGATCATTTGGGGGCTTTATAGCGTCTTAGGGAAGAAGATACAAAATAACGAAATAGAAACAACAGATGTAGAATTGAAATTTACGATGGTTTCGAGTTTCATTGCTGCCAGTCCTGTTTTTATCGTGCTTGTTTTTTCTCCCGAATTTCCCGTGTTTGTTTCAGGATATCCCTTAGAATCCTGGATTTGGATTCTATTCATGGGTGCGATCTCTACGGGATTAGGGCTTTACTTGTTTTTTTACGGTTTAAAACATGTCGTTGAAGTCTCAAAGGGTATATCTTTAGCGTTTTTAAAACCAATATTTGCGACAATTTTGGCTTTTATTATTCTATCAGAACTTCCTTCAATAACATTGATAATATCAATTTGTCTTGTCGTTGTATCAATACTCTTGATCAATAGGAATCCAGATAACTAGGGTATTCTCTGTCCCTT
>Ga0180432_10010145_pt1 | contig 11343 bp, 6 predicted proteins | sample SS_ome_10_FD_132414 | JGI IMG/M metagenome (GOLD analysis project Ga0180432, IMG submission 132414) | Hypersaline lake sediment archaeal communities from the Salton Sea, California, USA - SS_1_MS_2 metaG | ecosystem: Environmental > Aquatic > Non-marine Saline and Alkaline > Hypersaline >... | reverse complement strand
TCCGCCAGCTTCGGTGGTTCCCTCCAGACCCTTCTGGCGGGCGATCAACTGGTTGATCCGACCGAGAAACTCCTTGACCTGTTTTTTCGAGTCGGCGACAGAGCGGCTGTCGTTTCCGGCTTCGAGCAATGCCAGCAGCCGGCGAAGCCGCTCGATCGCGGTTTCCTGCCCGGTCGCGGCCTTCAGCAGTTGCCCCTGGTCGAGCAGGTCGGCCAGGGTGTCGAGCCGGTCGGCCAACTCGGCTTCCCGGGCCTGTTCGAAGGCGGCGCGGAGGGTTGTCGCCCGGCGCGGGTCGCTGGCGGCAAGCAGATCGGCCAGCCGCAGGAACGTCGCCTCAAGCTCGCGCATCTGGCGGCTGACGAGCCGCTCGCGGGCGGCGAGTTCAGCGACAGGTTCCTCCGCCGCAGCCGGGAGCATGACCGCCAGCAGCAGGAACGCCGCGAAGAAAATGTGACGGCAGTCGGGCATGTCGTCTCCTCGCCGGCCGCGCCGGCCCACTGGACCGGGATCACAGCCCCTTGAGGGCGTCCCGGGCCCGCTGTTTGCGTTGCCGATCGGTCTCCCGTCGAATCGATTCCTGCTGTTCGATCAGCCTTCGGAGCGAGTCGACGACTTCATTGAAGGTTTCCAACTCAATCATCTTATCGAGAACCGTCCGCATCTGGGACAGACACTCGTCGGCGAGGGCGAGCAGGCGGGCGGTGTCGGCCGAGGCTGGTCCGGCGGCCGGATTCGACCGGCAGGCCACGGCGAGGCGGTCGACCGGACCGGCGACGATCTGCTCTAGCGGAGTGGCGATCTGATCGATCAGCCGGCTCTCAAGTTCCGCAGTCAGCAGACTGTTGTTGGCGAGTTCCCCGGCGATCTGCCGGAATGCCGCCGCAATTTCAGTCGTCTCGCCCCCCGCGCGGGCCGCTGCCTCGCCGAGCCGAGCCGCCGCCAACGTTGCCGCCTCTCGTTCGCTGTCGGAAATGAGCCGATCCCGGGTCTGCTGAAAATCGGCCAGCAGGCTTTCAAACCGTCGCCGAAGAATCACCTCACGAGCCTCGAGCATCGCCTGCAGGGCCTCGGGCGTGACGACTTTCAGCGACCAGGGCTCGGTGACACTTTGCTGCGGCCCGGTGTCAAGCCCGCAGCCGTCCCGAGCCGTGACGGTCAACTCCACCCGGTCGCCGACCGCTGCCCCGACGGTGGCGACCGCGACGGACGCGGTGTCGGCGCGGAGATCGAGTCGGGTCGGCTGTCCCGCGGGAAGGTCGAGCGACTCGGTGTGGCTGGCTGGACGGCCCACCGGCGAATCCGTCGGCGGGACGGCAGCGGCCGGCTCAGCCGTGATCCGGCGGAGCACCACTGCGGCAGCCGTCAGGCCGTGGTCATCCTCGATGCTGCCAACGACCGGAATCACCGCCGCGGTCGTCACAGCGGTCGAGATCCTGTCGAGCCCGAGGGCGAGTCGGGGCGGCTCATCGGGTTTGGCGAGCAGTTGGAACCGGATCGGCAACTGATTGTCGATGCCATCGATGTCGGTGAAGCGAATCTCCACCATCAAATCGGTCTCGACCGGCCCGACCACACCCGTCAGCCGGCCCGGTTCCGCCGTCGCCTTCCGGCCCCGCTGCTCCGCCGTCTGAGGAGCCGCTGCCGACGCATCGAGCCGGGCGATGATTCGTGGCTGCGGCGGCCCGCCTGCGGGCGACTCCAAAGCGGTCCCGCCGGGTTTGGTCAGTTCCAGCATTTCGGCGGCCGCCAGCGGCTTGGACGCCGTCGCCGTCAATGCGACGGTCGCTCCGGCAGGCACCTCGACCAGCCGGGTGGCCGGCAGCGGCCGGGAACCGCCGCCGATGTAGTCCGGAGGGGTCACGGTGAGCTTCAGTTCTGCCAGCTGGGGCGGCTCAATCGCCTCAAGACGCAGGCCCCGCAGCCGACCGTCGCCCCCGCGGACCTCAAGACGGAGATCTTCGGTGACCGTCGGCAGTGTCAGGCCGAAACGCTGCCCGGCGGCGGTCACGCCGCCCCGCGTGCCCATTCGCCGGGTCGTCCAGCCGCCCTGTCCGCGAGTTCTCAGTTCAACCACACGAGGCGGCTCGCCGGTTGACTGAGCGGTTACGAGAATCTCGACATCGCTGCCGCGGGCGACGCGGCGGACACCGCCGGGAAAGCCGTCGATCGCGAGGCTGACCCGTCGGGGCCAGGCCTCCTCGGACCAGAACACCATCCGCCGGAGCCAATTTTCACGAACGACCGGCACAAGCACGAGCACGGCGAGCACGGTCCCGACGGCGAGTCCAGCGGCCGCGGACAGCCGCAGCAGCCGCCGCCGGCGGAACAGCCGGCCGAAGTCAACGCCGCCGACGCTCGCCGCGGCAAGTGCCGTCGTCCGGGCCAGCAGGGCCCGGTCGAGCGGGACCGACGGGGTCGACGCGCGTGGCGCGAGTTCGATCGCCGTGGAGAGACTGTCACCAAACCGCGGATGGGTCCGCTCGACGAGAAGGGCGAGCGGCTCGTCCCCGAGCCGGGTCTGGAGCCGGCCGACCAGCTGTCGCGTGACGAGCACGGCGAGGCCGACGGCCAGCCCACCGACGGCGAGCATTCGCACCCCGGCCGGAGGTTCGATCAGCCAGTCGAGCAGCAGTGTCAGCCAGAACCAGCCGGCCGCCATCAGCAGGATTTGCGAGACCGCCTCAAACCAGATCCAGCGCCGGGCCCGCCGCCGCACCCTGGCAAGGAACCGCCGGAGGCGGGCGATGTCAGCCGACCGCGGTGCGGCGGCAGGTTCAGCGGGTGGTGGGGAGGTCGTGATCATCACTTGCGGAGTCTTGGAGGGGCAGCCGCCTCAGGCCAGCCGGGCGAGTCGCCGCAACACCCACTCGAGGCAAAGCAGGCCGATGCCTGTCGCCAACAGCAGGCCGTTGAGCAGCTTTTTGAACCCGGTATCGCCAGCTCCCCGCTCGTACTCCCGCCGGGATCGGTCGGGGAGCTGGGCGGCCAGCCGGATGACATCGGCGGTATTCCAGGAGGCGTCGACGAGGAACCTCGTCGATCCGCCGGTTGCGGCCGCCAGCTGTTCCAAGACAGCCCGCTGGAGTTGGGGCCGGGCGAGTTCCCGGTCGGGCAGGGTCGCCTGGATGCGGCGGACGCTGCGGTCGGCCTCGTTGCCGTCGACGGTCAGTTGCAGCCGCCAACTGCCCTCGCTGGAGACGACAAAGCTGCCTCGGCGGTCCTCCGGACGGACCGGATCGTCCTCAAGTGGAACCCGGAGCCGCTGCCCGTCCGGCCCGATGACATCGAGGTCGGTTCGGCGGTCGCCGCCACCCGGCAGCACCCGCACCACCACCGTGTCACCGACGGGGAAGCGGTCCCGTTCCAGCAGCAGACGGCCGCGGCTTGAGCCGCGAAGGAGCCGGCCCTGAGCGACATGTCGGACGAGCTGGGTGACGAGCCGCTCGTGGGCGGCCGGTTCAACGCCGCGAAGTCGCCAGAGCTCGCTGCTGCCGCAGTAGAAAACGGTGCCAGATCCGTAGAGTTGACCGGCGAGGTAGATCGGTCCGTCCTCACCGCGGCTGAGTCCGGCGGCGTCGCCGAGCCGGGCATAGACGGTCGCTCCCGGCTTCGCCGCCGCTGTGTCGAAGCAGCCGTAGACGCCAGGGAACTCGCTCCAGACCGTCTGGCTGGCGATCCGGTTGGTGGCCAGCCAGAGGAATTCGGCATCCTCTCCGTCGGGGCTGAACCGCAGCGGCCGGGCCGCCTCCGAGACACCCCGCGGAGCGAGCAGGAGCCGTTCGCCCCGCCGGAGTTCGACCGGATGGAGGTTGCGAATCGCTGCGAACTGGGAATTGTCGAGCCAGCTCTCCATGAAGACGCCACCAGCGAACAGCAGCAGTCCGCCAGAGTCACTGGCGACCCATCGTTCCAGCCGGGCGACGGCGGCCGGGTCGAGTTGCCGCCAGTCGTAGTCGATCGCCACCACGACGTCGTACCCGTCCAACACTTCGGCCGATTCGGGGAAGGCCTCGAGAATCTTCCGGGCGTCCTGGGAACTGCCGGGCCGGGCGGAACTCAGCAGCACGTCGATGGCGATGCTGCGGTCGCGCTTGAGCACGTTTCGGAGAAACTGGTACTCGCGGCCGGGGCCGCCGGCGAGCAGCAGCACCTCGGTCTCGCTGTCGACCACCTCGATGTCGGTCGCCTCGAGGTTGTCGCCGTCGCGGCTGTCGCCGGCCGGCGGCACCACCCGGATCGCCAGCACCCGGCTGCCCGGGTCATCGAGTCCGTCGAGGTCGAACCGCACCGCCAGCAAGTCGCCGTCGGCGGCGAGGCGGACCTCGGTGCTGTCGATCACCCGGCCAGCGCCGGCAGCGTCATTGCCGCCGATGGTCCCGGAAGGGTCGACCTCGAGCAGTTCGACCCGGGCGGTGCGGCCTTCGAGGCTCTGGGCCTGCAGGTAGCCGGTAATGCTGAAGCGGTCGCCGGGAAAGACCCTGGCAGGGGCGAGCAGGTCGGCAACCCGGACGTTGGCCGGGAGTCGCTCCGACCCGAGGCCAAGGCTGTGGACCGGCACCGCCGCATCTGCCAGTTGGACCGCCGCCCGCAGCGGATCGCTGCCGGCATTGCTGCCGCCGTCGGACAGCACGACGACCCCGGCGAGCGACTCGGCAGGCTCCCGCCGCAGGGTTTCAAGCAGAGCGTCGCCAAGCCGGGTCTCCGACCCCTGGGGCGTCAGGGCTGCCTGCCAGTCCGCAGCGGCGGCCGGTTCCCCGGAAGCCAGAGTCATCGTCTCCGTGTTGTCCCCGTCGTCGGCGCGGGTTGGGAACACGGCGAGTGGTTCGGCGCGGTCGGCGAACTTCCAGACCGCCACCTCGTGACGCTCGCGGAGGGTCTCGAGCAGACCACTTTCCGTCAACGCTGCGGTCGCCGCCGCGGTCCGGCTGAGAGCCGATGCGCCGGCCGCGGCTGCGGCGTCATCGGTCGCCGCCAGCGTCATGCTGGCACTGGCGTCAACGAGGACCGCGACCCGCGACGGAAAACTGATTTCATGTTCGGCGGTCCGCCGCAGGTCGAGCAGGGCCAGCAGCAGGACGCCCCAGGCAGCCACCCGCAGCACTGCCAGCGGCACACCCTGCCACCGCGGCAGCCCGGCGGCGTCAAGGTGATAGGCCCAGAGGACAACGCCGAGGACCGCGGCAATCCCGAGGACCAGGGCCGGCATCTGCCACCACTCGGTGAAGCCGTCAATCAGTCCGCTTGAAATCCGGTAGGCCACCCGCTCGGCGGCGGCGAGCAGCGGCGGTGGGACGACCTCGGGCGGAGTATTCATCAGCGGCGGCAGCAACAAGGCGGGGGTCAGCGGCGACGGACGGGATGGTAACTGACAAGGTAGCTGAGCACCTGTTCGCCGAGCAGGACGAAAAGCAGCAGCAGCAGCAGCGGCCGCACCAGCGAGTTGGCGCCCCGGCCATCGCCGGCGGGTTCGAGCTGGTCCGCCCGCTCATAGCGATACGGGATGCCCGCCATCACCCGTCCGACCGCAGCCGGGGTGATTCGCTGCAGGGCCGCTTCGGCCGGGTCGATGGTGATCGCCGCGACCCGCTCCCGCGGTTCACCGGCAACCGTCTGCCAGCGGACGGCGTACCGGCCCGGCGTGTCGGTGTCGGTCAGCCTGGCCGTGAGCGACCCACTTGCGGTCGGTTCGGCGGTCTGCCGTACCAGGCTGCCGTCGGGCCGCTCGAACTCGACGTCGATGCGATCGACGCCAGCGGTCAGCGACAGCTCGAGCGGTTCGCCGACAAGCAGGTTTTCCCGGCGGCGATGAAGTCGGGCGAGTCGGCTTTCGAGTTCGAGCATGACGACCACCCAGCTCGGATTGTCCCGCGCCCAGCTGTTCCAGACAGGCCCGGCGGTTGTCAGGATCGCCACTGCCAGTCCTTCACCGAACGGCTTTTCGATCGCCAGCGCCGCCTGGTTTCGCAGCGACAGGAGCCGACGGAAGCCGCTGTCGGCCGCGGGCTGGAAGCTTCGTTCGATCGCCATGTAGCGGTCGACCCGAACCGCATCGAGGAAGGGGTTGCGGCGTCCCCGCAGGATCGCCACCACCGGATGCTCCTCGGCGACGACATCGGGGGCATCGGGATTGCGGGGATCGGTGAGGAGGTCGACCGACTCCGCCAGCGGCGCCGGAAAGAGCCCGCCGCCGTCGCGATAGAGCGCCTGGTTGACGACCTCCGGCTCGGTTGCCGGCCCGACGAAGAACACCACGCCGCCGCCCTGGCGGGCGTAGTCTTCCAGCGGCTGAATCTCGGTCGCGTCGAGCCGCGGCAGGTCGACGAGCCAGATCGAGTCGAACCGGTCGAGTTCGAGGCCGGCCAGTGCCCGGGGCGGCTCGACCCGCGGCCGCAGCCCGGTCGCCGCCGCCGCCCCCGGGTCGAGCGCCGTCGCCAGGTAAAAGGCGTCGCTCGCGGCGGCCCCCTGCCCTGCTCCGGCGACGATCAACACATCGGCCTCATCGACCACCTCGACCGCGGCGGTCCGGCGGTTGTCGACGGCGAGCCGGTCAGGCGGCAGTTCGACCTCGACCGAGTGGCCCCCGGGCACGGGAAACCGCGATTCAAACCGGGCCGTCGCGGCCGCGCCGGCGGCGATACGCTCGATCGCCACCCCGGGGCGGTCGCCGCCGTCCTCGCGGATGACCAGCGGGATGTTCCCCACCGGGTCAGGTCCAAGGTTGCGGACGGTCACTTCCCAGGGGAGCAGCACGCCGCTCGCCGGCACCCCGCCAACCATCTCGATCCGCTCGACGACGAGGTTTGGCCGGGGCGGCGGTTCGCTGGCGACCGGCTCGTCGTCGGCGGCCGCCGCATCGACGAGGTGGATCTCGATCCCGGCGTCGGCGAGCGGCTTGATCGCGGCGATGGTGTCCTCGGCCGCGAGCCAGTCGCGGCTGCGGAGGTCGGTGACCAGCCAGAGTGCCCCGCCGCCTTCGTGGCCGGCAAAGATGGCGGCGGCGTTGCGGATCGCCGCGGTCGGGCCGGCGGCTGCCGCCGAGAGACGGCAGTCGGTGATCGTTCGCCTGATCCGGGGCAGGCTCGCGGGGGTGACCGGTTCACTGCGAAGGTCGAATCCTCCGGAGGTATCCGCTGCCGGCGAATCGGCGGCGGCGGCGGGCGGCGGCGGCAGCGGTTCGCCGTCGTCGCTGTCGGCGAGTTCGGAGAACCGGCCGAACGAAAGCTCGTGGCGGCCCGGTGCGGCAGCCAGATCCTCCAGCAGCCGTCCGACCATCCGGCGTCCCCGCTCGAAGGCGGTGATCGCCCCGTCCGCTCCGTTCGGAAAGGTTTCGCCCATCGAGTAACTGTCATCCATGAGAACGACGTGAGCGGTCCGCCCGCCTCCGAGCAGGCCGGCGAGTCCGCCGGTCCAGCGGGGCTGCGCCAGCATGGCGACGAGGCCGGCGATCACGAGGATGCGGAGCAGCAGGAGCAGCAGTTGCTTCAGCAGGATCTGCGTGCGGTATTTCCGCTGACTCGCCAGCAGAAACTCCATCGCTGCCCAGTCGACCGTCCGGTGTCGCAGCAGGTTGATCAGGTGGATCACCACCGGCGCAGCGGCCAGCGGCAGTCCCCACCAAAGCAGCGATGTGAAGTCGAAGGTCGGCATGCGGCAGGCACTCTGTTCCCGGACGGCGCCGCTCAGGGTAGCAGACGGTGTGGTGTGAACCGACCATCGGCAGGACGGTGGAATCGGTCTCTGGCTCGGCCGCTAGCTCCGGACCCGGGAGCGGCGGGCGAGGAAGTTGACCAGGGCGGCGTCGACCGGCTGGCCGGTGCGGACGAGTTGGTAGTCGCAGTGGGCGGCGGCAGCCCGGCTCCGAACCTCGGCGAGGAACGCTTCCACCGCCTCGAGATAGCCGGCCCGCAACGCCCGGGGATTGCAGGCGAGCTCTTCCGGCAGCTCAAGCCCCTCAAACCGTGTCGGGCCGTCGAACGGGAAGTCGAGTTCGTCGTCGTCGAGCAGGTGAAGGAGGGCGATGTCGTGGCCCCGTTGCCGAAGCAATTGCAGGCCCTTGGCGGTCTCAGACCGGTTGCCGAGCAGGTCGGAGACGATCACCACCAGACCCCGCCGGGGCAGCGTCTCGGCGAGGCTGCGGAAGACGCCGCGAAAATCCGAGGGGTGCCGCTGCCGGGGCTGCTCAAGGCCGGCGACCAGGCTCGCGAGGTGGCCGCGGCCGGTCCGGGCCGGCACGTTCGCCCGGATCCGGTCGTCAAAGACACAGCAGCCGACGGCGTCGCCCTGCGAAAGCCCGAGCCAGCCGAGGCTCGCCGCCAAGGTCGCGGCGTAATCGAACTTTGTCAGGCCGGGTGCCTCCGCAAACCGGGGCGGCTGATAGTCCATGCTCGCGGAGCCATCGACGAGCAGAAACAGCCGAAGGTTGGTCTCGTCCTCGAACTCCTTGATGTAGAGCCGGTCCTGACGGCCCCAGACCTTCCAGTCGACCCGGCGGAGGTCGTCGCCGCGGGTGTATTCACGATGCTGGAGGAACTCGACTGAGTTTCCTCGATAGGGGCTCTTGTGGAGCCCGGCGAGCACACCGTCGACCACGGTCCGGGCCCGGAGTTCGAGCCGTCCGATCCGGGCGAGTGCCTCAGGAGGCAAATATCGTTTGGAAACGGGGATCACGCGTCAGTTCGTCCTCACGGGCGGGGGTCGACTCGATCAGGCGGTTGATAATGGAGTCGGGCGTGACCCCCTCGCTTTCGGCGGCGAAGCCGACCACGATCCGATGCCGCAGCACCGGAGCAGCCAATGCCTGGACATCGGCAATCGTGACGTGCGACCGGCCCTCAAGCAGAGCCCGTGCCTTGCACCCGAGAATCAGAAACTGCACCGCTCGCGGCCCCGCACCCCAGGCGAGCTGGTCGGACACGAACTCGGGCACGCCCTCCTCGCCCACGCGGGTCTGCCGCACGATCGCCAGGGCGTAGCGGGCGATGTGATCGCTCAGCGGCACCTCTCGGACCCGCTGTTGCAGGCCGATGATCTCCGCCGCCGAAAGCACCGGTTCGATCGCCGCGGTGACGGTTCCGGTGGTGCGGCGGGCAATTTCGAATTCTTCGTCGAACGACGGGTAGCGGACGAAGACCTTGAACATGAACCGGTCCTGTTGAGCCTCGGGCAGTTGATAGGTGCCCTCCTGCTCGATCGGGTTTTGGGTGGCGAGCACGAAAAACGGGTCGGCGAGTTGGTGCCGATTGCGGCCGACGCTCACCTGCCGTTCCTGCATCGCCTCAAGGAGTGCCGACTGGGTCTTGGGGGGCGTCCGATTGATTTCGTCAGCGAGCACAACGTTGGCAAACAGCGGACCCTCGAGAAACCGCAGTTGACGACCGCCGCCGCCGCTCTCCTCGAGGACCTCGGTGCCGACGATGTCAGCCGGCATCAGGTCGGGCGTGAACTGGATGCGGCTGAAGGAGAGGTCAAGGCTGCGGGCGATCGTGCTGATCAGCAGGGTCTTGGCGAGGCCCGGCACACCCTCAAGCAGACAGTGCCCACGCGAAAAAAGCGAAATCAGCAGTTCATCGATCACCTGCCGCTGACCGACGATCACCCGCGAGAGTTGATCGACAATTTTTTCGTGGGCTTCGTGCAGGCGGTCGATCGGGGCGGACGGGACGGCAGACGACATGCAGGGCTCCAGCGCGAGATGATTCACCGACCGGCAGCCGGCCAGATGCCGGACGCCCTCCGGCCCTCAGCAGATCATACCGCTGGCGGCTCGGTCCAGCCAGCAGGTCGAAACGGCCTTGCCAAAGCAACGTGTCGCGTCTCGCATGCGGCTGCCCGCCGAAACCGCCGCGGGTTCTTGAGGGTGCCGATCACCGCATCCGGCGGCGGCAGCGATGGTCCGCAGTCGGCGGACCCGAGACGGCCGGCGGCTAGCGTTGATAGATCGGCAGCATCCCGCCGTCGAGTTGCAGGATGGTGAGGTTTGTGGCGGTCGTGTAGACCGGTCCGATGTAGCCCTGCGGCCAAAAGACACCGGCTGGCTCCTGGCTGGCCTCGGCCACGAGCCGCTTCTCAATCTGGCGGCGATAGTTTGACCATTTGTCGCCGCCCTCCCGATACATCACCTGGGCGTAGTAATAGTGGGCGTAGTGCCAGTGACCGAAGCCGGTGTTGGCGATGTTGCCGAGGTGCTTCTCGGCGTAGTCGAGCATCCGGGGTACGTGGGTGTCGTCATACTCGCCGGCGTTGAACAGACAGGCGATCGCAGCGGCCGAAATCGCCGGCCTGCCGCCACCCCCCTTGGAACTGTACTGGACGCCGCCGTCGGGCATCGTGCAGTTGTGGATGTAGGCGATCGCCCGGTCGATGATCTCGCGGGGGACCGGAATGCCGGCGTTGCGGCAGCCCCGGAGGCCCTGCACCTGAGTGATCGTCGTCGAACCCTCGTCGAAGTTGTTGCCGTCCTTGGCGCTGACGTAGCCCCAGCCACCGTCGGTGGTCTGGGCCCGGCCGGAAAACTCGACCGCTTTTTCAAGCACGCGGATCAGTTCCTGCCTCCGCCGGGCGTCCTCCTCTTCGCCGAGGACCTGCGAAAGAAAAAGCATCGAGAAGCCGTGGCCGTAGGTGTAGCGGTCATCGGTCTTGGGGTCGCCGATCAGGCCGTTGGGACGCGACCGGCCGACGAGGTAGTCGACCGCCCGGGCGATGGCGTCGGCGTAGCGTCCCTGGGTGGGGGTCGAGCCCTCGAGCAGCAACGCCGTGCCAGCCAGAGCGGTCATCGCGGTCGGGTAGCGTCCCTCATTGGCCGACCAGTTTCCCCGCCGCGACTGGGTTGCCACCAGCCAGTCAAGTCCGCCGCTGATCGCGTCGTCGACCTCGACGGCGGCCGCCTTTGCGGCCGCCGGGACTCCGAGGGTGACCATGGCGACGAGCAGCGAGCAGACCAGCCGCAGCCGGCCGGTCCGGACTTTGCAACCCCGCGGCCCGGGAAGCGGTGCCGCGGCCATCTGCTCCGGTAGTCGGCAGCACCGCCGTCCCGCGTCGCGGTCGGGCGGTGCCGACGCGAAACACGGCCGGCAGCTGCTGGCAGGGTCGACAGGGTGCGGCCGCCTCATGGGAATCCCTCAATCGAAGATCGACAGAATCTGCTCGGCGATCGACTCGACCATCCGCCAGATCCAGTAACGCACTTCGCTTGCAAGGTCAGTATAGACAAGGTCACGGTCCTCGCCGCGGAAAGGGCGGGCCGCCTCGGCCGTTGGGAGACCGGTGAACCGGATCAAGATTTCGCGGGCGCCGGTGCCCCCTCGCTGCCGCGACTCGATTCGCAACCGCACTGCCGACGTTTCC
>Ga0180432_10010144_pt1 | contig 11343 bp, 7 predicted proteins | sample SS_ome_10_FD_132414 | JGI IMG/M metagenome (GOLD analysis project Ga0180432, IMG submission 132414) | Hypersaline lake sediment archaeal communities from the Salton Sea, California, USA - SS_1_MS_2 metaG | ecosystem: Environmental > Aquatic > Non-marine Saline and Alkaline > Hypersaline >... | reverse complement strand
GCAACACCAAATCCAATTGCTTGCGAAAATAAAGGTATTTTTTCACCTGTTAATCCTTGACCATTTAATTCATTTTGAATTGAAGCTCCAAGAGTCGGCCCGATAACACCAACTATCGAACCTACACCTGTGCCGATGCCAACAACTGTCGATGAACCAGTTATTAAAGCAGACACCATGTGATTTGCGATGCCCATGCCAACTGCCATTGATAATTGTTGATTTTTTTCGCCCGTAAATCCAAAAGTTTTCATCATTTTTGATATTTCATCACCGACAAGTGGGCCAATAACAATCCCTCCTGATATTATGCCTGTTGATGTGCCTGTACCAATCCCCAAACCTACAGATTGTCCAGTATATGCTGCTTGTAAAAATGCATTAACAACAGCTGTGCCAATCGCTGTAGACATTGCAGGTACTTTTTCACCTGTTAATCCAAATCCATTCATCGAAGCTGTTATTAATGTTCCCATTAACTGTCCTACAATCGGCATATTATTCCTTAATTTGACGACGACACTGACTTTGATGCTAATAAAGGCGCACCAGTAATATAATCCAAATGTGAAGGAACAATATTTGGTGGTTTGCCTTGTCCTGTTACTACACCACCCATAGCTGGCGAAGAACCAATTTCGACAATTGGTGCAGATACATTCACTTGCTGACCAGCTTTTACATCAACTGTAAGTAGTCCTTCAACAGTAACAGCTTGTGTTTCAGATTGTACGTTGACTGTACCTGTCGTCGTTTTTATTTCAATATTACCTGAATTAATAGTTACTTCAAAATTACCTGATTTAATAGAGATTTCTTTATTGCCTGTTTCAATTGCTTCGAGAATATCGCCTAATTTTACAGATTCAGAAATATCGCCAGTTTCTACATTTGTTTCTCTATTACCTTTAGTAACATTATCAATCATGTCACCAGTTTCAACGTTACGTGTTAAATCACCTAAAGTAAGATTAGTTTCCTTATCACCTAACGTTAATGTTTCTTTACTATCACCTGCTTTTAATTCAACTTCTTTATTCCCTAATATTAATTCTTCTTTTTTATCACCCTCAAAAATTTTCAGTTCATAACCATCTTTAGCAATTTCTACAAATAACCCTTCACCTATTTTAACTTGCTTAGAATACGTAACGATTTGTTGATAACTGCCGCCATAATTTACCATATAATCATCAATATAATTTTGAGTTTTTGCGCCAGTAATCTCTTCTTTAATCTTACCTTGAACAAAATATGTTAATGCACCATCAACTGTAATTGTTTTATCACCATGAACAATCTCATTAACAGTGCCAAAATATTCTTCTGTTTTTGCAACGCCATCAGCATTAGCATTATTAACAACAAGTTCAATAGAACGATCGAGTGTCATTTGTAAACTTGTTAACGATTCGCTATCAGACCCTAAATGTATTTGCGCCTTGCCAGTAGTAGTAAGATCAATAGATTTTTCTCCAATTGCAGTATTTCCAATTAATAATTTTATACCACCGTCTGCTGCAAACTCTAATGATCTTCCAGCGCCTAACGGATGATTCTTACTTGATGCAGCTAAATGAACAAAAGCATGACCTTCTTTATCAATATCATATTTTGTTCCACTATTGAATGCTAATTGATATGCGCCTGCTAAATTAAATTGTTGTTCAGGCGTACAAATGACATCAGTAATTTCTGTTGTAACATCATCACTTGCAAATATTTGAGGTCTTAATACTTGTCCGTATTTTTGAATATCTTGTCTATTATTTCCAACTAATGTACCAAACATTTGAGACACTAAAACAGGTTTTTCTTGAGTATAATCTTTAAAATCATAACTGTCAACGACATCTAAAACATTATCACCTGTTTCTCTCAATTCCATTCGATGTTCTGTGAATGCGCGAGCATTATAATTTGGAGAGTTTTTATTTTCAGTGACAACAAATGATGATTTTCCATTTTCCAATATAACAGGTTCAACAAACGCAGAAAATGGTCGCTCAACCAGACCATTTAGAATCCTACATGCGTTAGTATAAATTTGACTGTTAACAGAATTTTGTAATATTTTTCTATCAAAACTCGAAATTTTTATTTCGTTTAATTTTTTATCAGACAATAATACATCGTCATCTAATAAGATTTCAGAACCTTGCGTTGATTCGAGATTTACGTCGCCAGGATATAATTTTCGTCTTTTAAGCCTGCGAATGTTATATCCTATTTTTTCATGAATTGATGTTAACTCAGCAACTTCGTCCGCTGCTCTTCCAGTGTCATATACTTGTGATAGTGATCTTAAATAATCACTACTAAGATATGATAATATAACAGGAGTACCAATTTTATTTGTAAGCTTGATAAATCCACAAATTACAACGGTGCCTTCTTCAGGCATGCCGCCAACAAATGACCTGCCCGTGAAGTATACGTCTGTAAGGGGAACAGACTTTGCAATATTAGGAGCAGATTGAAATTGAATGTCAGCTACAAGTCGCTCATTATCTACACGAGTAATCACACCAACTTGCAAGAATTTATAAAAGTCAACATCTTGACCAAATGATGCGTTCTCGCCCGGTAAAACATTTGCCTTTTCACTCATTTATAAAATCCTATTCTTCATCTGTTTTCAATTTAAAGTCGTATGAAAAATTAAATGGATTTAGCGCATTAGAATGGCTAGCTGTAACATTTATTTCAGTTTCTTGTTTATCATCGGTTGGTGCCATTGTCATAGGAATAATTGATTTCGATCTATTCAATCTTGGCTCAACTGATTGGATTTGATCTAATGTTAATGGTTGCTGAAAACTCAATGTTCTTCGCGCACCCTCTGATGACGTTAACTCCATCGATGTCGCGACTTCTGCAAAATCTTTAGTCGTACGTTGATCTTGCGACACATCTGTAGTAGTAGAAGCTTTAGCCCATTCACTCAATTCTATCAAATTCTTTTCAGTTAGTTTTAAATCTCTTGCAAACGGGTAATTATGAGAGCCACCAATTAATTCCCACCCATCACGATCTGTTATTTGCACTTTTGTATCGTCAGAACCATCAACTGGAAAATTTGTTATAAATCTAAATGTGCCTTGTCTTCTCAATACATCATCCAAATATTTATATCTAAAAAACGGTCTAGTTACTTTATGCTCGTCAACCTCAGCGCACAAATCAGCTGTACTATTAAATGGTTGATTTTCATCTAATTCACTATCTTCACCTTGAACGTCTTCTTGACCTGATTCAGCACCTTCAATTACAACACCCAAATTTTTCAAAATTTCGCCTAACGGATCTCTTTTTCGTTCTCTTATAGCAGTGATTGATATTGTTGTATCAAAAGTTCCACCAAAAGTAAAACTGTGTTGAATACTTGTTACATAGCCATACATCTCTCTAGACGAAAAATACACTGGAAAACCTAATTTCAATTCCGGCCGACCTTGAATAGTAACAGATCCATTTTTGATTAAACTATTCATTCTGACTAATTCTTGTTCTGCATAAAATTTTGCAGAATCTTTACCTGTAAGAAAATTAGTATTAATCGATTTTGTCCGAAATCCATATTTTAACATTTTATCAAAATCAATTGCGTATCCATAATTTTGAGTTTTATTTTGATCAGTTTGAGCTTTTTGTCCATTCACATTTACACCAGTAATATCTAATCTCGTTATTACAGCTGATTCATCATCAATTAATGAAACATTTGTAATGTCAAGATCATCAATTACATAAATTTTATTTTCGCGAGTGTCCATATTGTAAAATGGTGGTTTTAAAACTACAGTACCATCAACATCTTGATAAAATTCAAGATGTAATTGATTTTTTGCTTCATTCGCGACTTCTAATCTATTTTGGAATTGTGATTCAAATGTCGGTGATATAGATGTGTTAAATGCTAATGCACCAGATGGAAATAATGATGTTGAACCTTCACCTAAAAGTTTGTCAAAAAATGTTTGACCATATATATGTTTATACGCATCATCATTTATTAAAACGTCAGCAACCGCATCTACTGGAACTGGTGTTTTTTCTTCTTGATAACCATAAATATTTAATGATGATGCTAACGCCTCAAATTTTTGAGACCAAATAAGCATTAATTGTTGATGTTCAGTTAAATTGGGATATAATTTTTGTAATTCTTCTGCTGTCGCTTCTTTAATTACTGCGTCAGCACCTTCAGTTATAAGACCTTGCGATCGTAAAAAACTAGATGAAGTTGACAAATTAACAATATCTCTCACAATACCCATCGCACTAACATTAACATATCTTGCTGCATATCCACGTTGCGCATTTGCATATGCAGCCATTTTGCCCGCACCATCATTAGCATATGCCTGATTTATTAGAGATGGTGAAATTTCAACTTTTGTAATTGCTAACCATCTCATCATATCTTGACATGTTAATGTCAACTTTCGAAAATCACCGGCAGGCAAACCTTCTGAAATATTACTTATAACTCCCCAGAATACAGGATAATATTGTGCTTGCCCTTCATACAAGAATCTGCCTTTCATATAAATCTCGACTTCTTGCATAGTTGAAAAAGCATGTCTTGTAGGATTAATAAGTTGATTGAAAACATGTAATGGTGCATTCAATTGGATACTAGCTTGTCCCGGTACACTTTCAATACCTTTTGTAACACTAATAGTCGTCACATAATTCATAAAATCAATATTTGTATCGACAATACGATCATCCTTGACATATTGACCCTTTATTGTACGTTTACCTTCAACAAATACAACTGCATCAGGTGCCAATGCTTCAACAAATGGTTGTCTATATGAATTTTTCTCGCTTAATTTTACAGTAGTCATTATGTATTACTCCTGATATCAATAGTATCACTAACAGTAAATTGAAAATTGAATGCCAAACTATATGGTTTCTCATCTGTTTCATCTACTGTAAACGAATCAAACGCTCCTCTATAAACAATTCCATCATAAGCAATTATCACTCGTCCGACAGATTCTATTAAGCCAGTGCCACCTGTAGTAACAAGTGGCTGACCGTTAATAGGTCTGCTATTATAATTTCTGCCATTATTTCTGTAAATTTCAATTAAACTTTTTAAATTCTGAAAAGCAAGCGTATCTGTACGAAATGTCGATGTTAATCCATTTTCTCCCATAAACATAGCAGAAGTTCCAGAACAAGTCATTACATCAAGCTCATCAAAATAATATTGTAAATTATATGCTCCTCTATCTCTTGTTGTCGGGCGTGTTCGACTTTGAACAACACGTTTTTGAAAATTACGAGTAAATTCTGCAGGATTTATTAATAGCGTCAATACAGGAGGCGGATCATTTATGTCTAATTCAAAAAACATTGGTTTTCTTGCCAATTTATTTGCTATAATTGGTTTACCTACAAATTTATTTTCATTCTGACTAAATATTGTATTTGCCATTATGTTTGTCCATTAGTATTTTGTGTTTGATTTTCAAAATAACTCAATGTTGAATTTTCATTAGCTGGTGACCCAGGCCGTCTTACAGTAGTTATGTCTTTAAATGATAATTTACGTCCTGGAAATTCTTCATAAGTTACTTTAAATGTAAAATCATATTCGAGATCATATTGTTTTACTGCAGTTTCTCTAATTGTAAAGTTTTCAAAATAGCCATGAAACACTGAACCGTCATAATTCATTACAATAGAACCTTGCGCAACTATTTGTCCTGTTTTTGTATCATAGATTGATCCATTATTTCTGTAAATATCAACAAATTCCATAAACTCTCTAAATGCATCAGTATCTCTTCTAGCATAATTAGTTAAACCTCTTTCTCCAATAAATGATGCAGTAATTCCTGACGCAGATAAATCGTCTAATTGTTCACCCCAATGTTCTTCAATAAAACCACCAATTGTACGTTTACGATTGATAAGTTGCGAATATTTAGAACTTAAATTTCTTGGATTAATAGCCATTGCAAGATCAGGTATTTCCAATTGTTCAGCGATGCCTGTAACTTCCCAAATTATCATCTTAGGATTGGGCACCACTCCCGGCTTCACTGGGCCAGTAGGAAATGGTTGACCTGTTATTCTTTCAGTTGTTGTCCGAATATTTTGTTGAAGTTGTTGTAAATCATCAAGAACATCAGATAATGTGTTTGCTGTGCCAATAAAATCTACTGCCATTATGATGCCCTTTCAGAATACATAACTTTTCGAACGATTTGTTCAATTTCTTGTCTATCTCTTTGGTTTATATTAATTACAATACTTTGATTATTATTAACAGTGCTTTGGTTCCCTGCTGCGTCAGAGACTCTAGTTGAAATTGCATCAAGTGGTTGTCGTTGAGCTGCTGCTTGTAAATTTCGAAGAGTATCAACACCAATATTTCTTGTCGCGTTTTTATCAAAAACAAATTCCTTAGTATGAACAATACCAGCAGCATCTACTAATCCACCGGTTCTATAATTTTTCAAATTAGACATTACGTTTGAAAGCACTGGAATTGCGCCTGTATAACCACCTACACTAAACCCAACTGCTGAATTAATCATATTCCATAATTTGTCGCCGTCAACGTTGCTATTATGTTTTTTTGCAAGTTGAATATTTGCTTTAATTACATTTAACGCTTCTTGTAATCGTTTATCATTACGGCCACCAACAAATTCTGAATTTTTCCACAATCTTTGTATCTGTCGATCAGCAACTCTTTTAGTTACATCATTAATTTGTTGGTCAGTATGTGCTTTATCTATTTTATCTTGTAAATCTCTAATTTTATTTCCACCAACTTCCTTATAATTAGCTTTAGTTTGTATTGAACTTGGAGTTTCAATTGCACCAAATGTTACAGCTGAAACAGCAGACCGAAACATACTAGGTTTTACGCCTTCTGACTCAGCCTGCATCCATTCAAGACCTTCAATTCTTCTTGTCAATTCTTGTTTTCTACGTTTTTGTTGCCCTGTTAATCCGCCTTGCGACTTACCTAATTTATCTATTTCTGATCTGCGCGCTTTTAAATCAGCAACTTGTTTAGCCATTAACTTTTCTGATGTATGTTTATGTTTTGCATCTTTACCTAAAAGATCTAAAACTGCTTTCATAAATGGCCCAAGTCTATCAGTAAGAAAGAAATATATTTGTTCAATCAATCCACCAATATACTGTGCAACCATATCTTTAAAAGATTTTGTACCATCAGTAATTGCTTTTGCTTGTTGTTTTGCTTTCTTTGTTATTGCTTTTTCTTCTGCTTTACTTTGTTCAGCGATAATATCTTTGCCAATGCCTTTAAATTCTTTTCCTTCTTTTGCTCGTTTAGTCGCGTTTTGTTCAATAAGTCTTAATTGCTTTTCTGTAAATTGAAATTGTTTTCCTGTCTCAGCTAATGCTTTTCTATTTAGTGATAAAACATTTGCGAATTTATCGGGATCACCCAATATATTTTCAGCATCTGCTCCAAATATATCTTTATTAGCATTAATTAAAGCTCTCAATCTTGTTTCAATTTGTAATCCGGGATCCAATGCTTCAAATAATGCAGTTTGTTTTTCCATATCATTTGGAAATTCTTTAACTCTTTCTAATAATTTTGTAATTTTATTTAAATCATCAACTTGTTTGTCATTTGCCTCGCCTGTGTCTTTTAATGTTTGTAATTGAGCTTGCCTTGCCTTTAACATCGCTTCTGCACCACCAAGTTGTGCAACCATTACTTTTTGACCAACAGTCATTGTATCTGTTGCGCCTATCATTTCATTAGCGAGTTTTGCTGCTTCTTTTTGCGGCATCTGAATACCAGAAACTAAATCTGCAAATGCGCCAGCAACATCTTCAACTTTTGTACCATATATTGCTAAGCCATGAGCTGCATTCATAACTGACGAGAAAAATCTATTAGTTGTAAAATCTGTTTTTGCTGCAGCATCGCGCAATGTAACAAAGGTACTCATTATTTCTCCTGTACCTTTTCTAAATTCTGTAACCCATTCACCAGTAATAGCAGACATGTCACCAAAAGATTTTCCAGATAATAATGCCATTTTTTCAACTTCCTGCATAACCATAGCATTATTTTTCATAACGTCACCTAATTTAATTCCAGCATTTGTTAAATCACCAACATGTTTCAAAGCATCTTCATAAGTCATACCAACAGTGCCCCATAATCCCCTCAATGTTGACCTATATGTTTCAATTTCACTAAGACCCATTTGCTGACCTTCACTAATCTTTTTCCACGCCATATCAGAATTTGATGCTAAAACAAATAAACTTTTCTGTGCATCTTTTATTCTCTTATCGTATTCTAACATAAGCATTATAAAACCTGCGATACTTCCAAGTGCCATTAAAGGCCCTGCTAATTTGCCAATAGCACCAACAAGACCTTTCACTTGAGTGCCTGCTGCTGCAGCAGCTTTGTCTGCTACGCCAGGTTTTCCTTTTGCAGCTCTGATACCGAACATTCCTTTTCGTAAACCAAGTTGTTTTAATAATGCTGCTTCCTCTTCTTTTAATGCTCGCCTACGTGCAAACATTCCAACTTTTTCTCGTTTTAATCTCTCTTTAAATAATTTAAGATCTTGCTTTTTAAATTTCCATTCGCGTTTTTTCAATTTATGTGTTTTCAAAAACACTTTTTCAGCTTTAGCATCTAATTTTGATTGTTTTACTGATAATGGATATTCTTTCTTTGCAAAATCAAGAGCTTCAGCATGACTTATTGACGGATCAGTCTTTCGCATTTGTTCTGCAATTTTCTGTTGTAAATCAAACCTATCTTGCATCAGCATATTAGCACCCATAAAATGCCGATTTTCTTCTTCAAATGCTTCGCGTTTCTTAGAAATGACACTATTATTAATTTCTTCTTGACGTTTTTGATTACTTACTTGTTCTTCTCTTGTGCTTTTGATTTCATCTTCAAGATTTCGAGAATGCTCTATATTGTCATTTATTTTTTTCTGTAATGACAAAGTGTCGGCTTGAAATTTATTTTTTGCTTGTTCAGCTTCAGCAATAAGAATTTGTGAATTTTTTTCTTTTTCGCTAATCTCATTTTGTAACTTCGATAATTTTCTTGTTGATTCTTCGTCATCACTAATCATATTAGCACGAAACGCAGCCGCTTCTTGCTTTTTACGGTTAATTTCTTCTTGATTCTTAATTATTTTTCTTGAAATTTTTTCTTCTGTTATATTTGATTTCGCTGATAAATTATCTAATCTTGCTTGAATATTTTCTATTCTACCTAACGCTTCACCGCGCTTTTTTGATAAACTCAATGCTTTACTCTGTAATTTTTCATATTGAGACACAGTTTTCAATTGATCTTTTTGTAAAGAATTCAATTCCTTTTGTACATTAGTAAGATTAGGATCTACGCGAATATTACTAAATGCCTTACTCAATTGAGATGCTATCTTATTAATCTCATTCTGGTCAATATCATCAAATTTGACTTCAAGTTCAATTGAAGATTTTTGTGCCATTATGATTCCTCGATTTCAATATCCTCTTGTAAATCAGATTTATCGACAGCATCTTTTACACTTTTATCTAATTCACAATATTGGTTAAATAGCATGTCCACCAAATCATCACCAAATTTATTTATCGCTTCTAACTTGTGTGCAGTCACTACTTCAGGATTAAACTTGATATCATTTATTGCAACAATTGATCTTGCTAATGTCTCAACTTTTAAAGCTTGCGTAGCAGCATCAGAGTCATTATATTGACTACTTAATTCAAATACATCAATAACTTCTCTTGCTGTCATTGGTGCTAATTTAATTTTAACTTCACCAACTGTTACTTCACGTTCATCATATCCATGCGACTGCAACGACTGTAATAATTCTAATGGATCAGCCTGTTTATTTTTCTTGTTCTTCATCTGTTTTTTCCTCATCTAATTTATTTGAATCTACATTTAATAATTCTCTTTTTTCTTTTGCATCTTTGTACCCAGCAGCATTTGTCTCTGCAGACACTGCCATCTTTTCAAGATATTCATCAATACGACCAGTTAAACCTGCATATTCAGAATATAATTCATCTATAATATCTTGATGCCATGAACCAAGGATTTCCTTTTTTGCATCAATCATATCTTTCTTTTCATCATCTGATATTTGAAAATAGTTTCCATTTATTGCTGTAATTGAACGCGCTAAAGTTTCAATTTTGTGTTTGTAAAGGAATGCTTGACCCCAAAAATTCATGCATTCAACAAACGTATCAGTCTCGTCTTTTGCACCAAGCGACCTTAATGTAACAATCATTCCATCATCAATATCAACATCAACTGTTCTGTGTCGTAATTCAGAAACAGCATGCATTGCTTCAAACGGATCTTCTATCATCTTTGCATCTTGATTCATCTCATCCTCCTCGATTTTCATTTTGAATCTGTTGTTTCATCTGTTCTTGTTTATTTTCATATGAATTATTCGGCATTATCTCACCACCAGTCAATATCGCTTCACGTCTATTAAGCATACTCTCGCGATAATCACCTGTAACACTATTACTTAATATATCTTTAACTTGTTGCGTCACTGCTGTTTGTTCTTTTTCGTTCTCTATATAAATATCAATCCATTTGATTGTTTCTTCATCACTTTCATTTACTACTTCGTTAAATATTTCATCTCTTGATTTTAACAATTCAAATGATTTTATCGTCATAATATCTGAATAATCAATACCATTGACAAAATATTTATTATCTTGTGATTTACTTTCAATCCTTTTTTCAAATTCTTCATCACTGCCAATATCTACATTTTGTTCAAATCCTACAACAATATCAGGTCGTTTATTTTGTATTTCGCCAACATTTACGTTTTGTTCTAATCCTACATTTATAGGTGGTTTACGACGTGTTAATTGTTGTGGCGCGTCATTTGCGTCAATAACAACAGATGACCGTTTTGTTTTTCTTATGTCTTTTAAACGACGATGATTTTCTTTTTTAATTCTCAATCTCCTCGCTAATTCATATTCTTCATGTTCTCTAACAAATTTATCATGCTCATCTTCTTTTAATGTGTCGTATACTGCTTTTCTTACTCTTTCTGAATGATCTACTCGCGATTCATCTTCTTTCTTTTCAATCGCTTTGAAAAGGTCGTCAGCTGTATTAGTAAGAATATTTCCACCTTTTTGCTTTTTCATTTCTTCAATCATCTTTTGACGCTCCTTTTCCTCGCGTTCCATTTTCTTTTTCATATTAATTTGGTTCATTGCTTTAGGATTTACAAATGAACATATACTTTCTGTCATATATTCAACTTTTGCCCAATCTATTTCATGCGTATT
>Ga0180432_10010143_pt1 | contig 11344 bp, 8 predicted proteins | sample SS_ome_10_FD_132414 | JGI IMG/M metagenome (GOLD analysis project Ga0180432, IMG submission 132414) | Hypersaline lake sediment archaeal communities from the Salton Sea, California, USA - SS_1_MS_2 metaG | ecosystem: Environmental > Aquatic > Non-marine Saline and Alkaline > Hypersaline >... | reverse complement strand
TTCTGTTCTTTTTTCTGCTCCTGCTTCTGCTCTTTTTTCTCTATCTTGGAGTCCGGCGCGGGGGTGTCCTGAGCAAACGCCACAGAAGAAAAACCGAAGACCAGAAGAACCGCCATTATCAAGTGTATTCTCGTCATACGAATACGGCGGGAGGGATTACCCTCCCGCCGCTCCCTGCGGGGGCCTTACTTGCCCTTCCGCTTCTGGTAGTTGTCGCTCACTCCGTTGCCATCGCCATCTACGAAACCTTCCCCGAATCCCTTGCCGGCGCGCTTCATGTTGCCCTTCTGCGCGGCGGTTCCAACAGCCTTGCGGTGGCGGTAGCGGTGACGGCCACGCTTCATGGCACCTTTCTCGCCGTCACCCTTCTCGCCCTGGTTCTGGCTCCCGACCTGGTCGCCGATTCCATCGCCGTCCTGGTCAATGAACTGAGTATCGTCTGCGGGGTTGACGATCTGCTCGGAGCTACCCGACGAGCCCTCCACGTCGCCGCTACCACCACCGCTGGCATTCTGATCGCCCTGCGCATCGCCCTTACCCTTGCGGTGACGATGCCGGTTCCGGTTCTGCTCTCCGGCCTGGAGCATCTCCTGCTTCTTTTGCTGCTCCTGGACTTTCTGCTGATCCTGATTTTTCTCCTGCTTCTGGACCTGATCCTGAGCCGCGTCGCCCTCCGGCTCCTGGGCCACCACGAACGGCGCCGCCAGGAACACGCTCAACCCGATCCCGATCAACCACTTGGCTCTCATTGTCTTCCTCCTTGGGGTTACCAGTTCAACGTTCACGCCGTAGTATTCAAGCAGAAAACGTGCCAGAACCCCGATGAGGTATAACCTACCGGAAAATAGCAATTCTTGTCCACCGGTCTCTCCCGGGCCGGGCCAGGTTCGACAATTTTGACGAAGTTTTCTCGACCATCTGGTCGAATCAGGACAGCGAGTGCTTCTTCATCTTGTAGCGAATGGCCCGCTCGCTCAGGCCCAGGTCGCGGGCGGCGGCGCTCTTGTTGCCCTGGTTGCGCGTGAGCGCTTCCTTGATGAGCGATATCTCCAGGCGGGCGACCTGTTCTTCCAGGCCCTCGTCTCCCTCCGCGGGTGGCGGGGCGCCCTGGCCGATCTGCTGCGGGAAGTCATCCGGCTTCAGCTCGGAGCCCTCGGCCAGGACCACCGCGCGCTCGATCAGATTTTCCAGCTCGCGCACGTTGCCGGGAAAGGCCCAGGCAGAAAGCTTCTCCAGCACCTCCGGCGCCACCGATTCGATCGGGGCGGCGGAGAGGTCGGCGTGCTTGCGGATGAAGTGATCCACCAGCAGCGGGATGTCCCCGGGGCGGTCGCGCAGCGGGGGCATGGTGACCGAGACCACGTTGAGCCGGTAGAAGAGATCCTCGCGGAAGGATCCCTCCTGGATCCTTTTTTCCAGGTCGCGGTGGGTGGCGGTGATCAAACGCACGTCTACTTCGATTGTCTTGGTGCCGCCGACACGTTGGAACTGCCCCGACTGCAGGACGTTGAGCAGCTTGACCTGCACCGGCAGCGGAATGTCGCCGATCTCGTCGAGAAACAGGGTTCCCCCGTCGGCCAGCTCGAAGCGGCCCTGCTTGTCGGCGGCGGCGCCGGTGAAGGCGCCCTTCTGGTGGCCGAACAGTTCGGACTCCACCAGGGTCTCGGGCATGGCCGCGCAGTTGATCACCATGAAGGGCTTGCCGCGCCTTTCTGAACTGCGGTGGATGGCCCGGGCCAGGACCTCCTTGCCGGTCCCGGATTCGCCCAGGATCAAAACCGATGCTTTCGATGGCGCAACCTTCACCGCCAACTCCTTTACCTGCCGCATGCCTTCGCTCTGGCCCACCAGCTCGGCGAAGGCGTCCGAGGACTTGACCACCTCGCGCAGGCTGCGGTTCTCGCGGGCCAGGCGCACCCTTTCCAGGGCCTTCTCCACCAGCGCCTCCAGGCGGTCAAGATCGACCGGCTTGGCCAGAAAATCGTAGGCCCCCGCGCGCATGGCCCGCACCGCGTCCTCCACCGTGCCGAAGGCGGTCAGCACCAGGGCCTGCAGATCCGGGTGGCGTTTTTTCAGAGACTCCAGCAGAGTGATTCCGTCGGGGCCGCCCAAACGCAGATCGGTGAGAAGCAGATCCACCGGGTGCGCCGCGGCTTCTTTTTCAGCCTGTCCGGCCGAGGCCGCTTCGAGCACCGAGTAGCCGCGCTTGCGCAAAAAACCCGAAAGAGTCTTACGCTGGGGATCGTCGTCTTCGACCAGCAGAATGGTGGTGTTGACATCCGCCACGTTATTCCTCCGACTTCATCGGGAAGAATACACGAGCCTGCGTTCCCTTGCCAGGTTCGGACGAAAGCTCGAACGTGCCCGAATGCGCCTCGATCAAACGCCGGGCGATGGAGAGCCCCAGGCCGGTCCCGCGGGCCTTGGTGGTCATGAAGGGCTTCTGCACCCGCTCGAGGGTCTGGGTATCCATGCCCGGTCCGTCGTCTTCTACCACCAGGTGCAAACCGCCGTCGCCGACATCCGCCTGCACCCTCACCTTATCACCCGCATCCAAGGCGTTGCCCACCAGGTTGGAGACGATCTGAACGAAGCGCCGGCGGTCCAGGCGCACTTGCGCTGACGAAGCCGCTTGCATCTTTATATTCTTGCCTTCCTGTCCGGCGCGGACGCGCAACGGCATCAGCGCCTCCTCGAGAAGCTCGGAAAGCGGCAGGCGGGAGTACTCCAGGACCAGCGGTTTGCCCAGCTCCATGAACTCCGAGACCACCTGGTTGACCCGGTCGGCCTCGTTCTGCAGCATGCCGATCAGCTCCTGGTAGTCGGTTTTCTCGGAATCCGGGATGGAGAACTCGCGCTGAAGGCGCTGGGCGGCCATCTTGAGGGTGTTGAGCGGATTGCGCACCTCGTGGGCCACCGTCTGGGCCATCTGGGAGATGGTCTGCCAGTGGCGGCTCTCCTCCTCCCGGGCGGACAGCAGCGCCTCGGCCTCCCGCCGGCGCCGGGCCCAGCGGCCCAGCAGCCAGGTTCCCAAGAAGGAGATCAGCACCAGCATGCCCACGACAATGTACAGAATGCGGTGGCGCCATTCGATGTCCGCCTGCACCGCCAGCATCGGCGAGGCATCTACTCCCACCCGCAACAGCGCGGTGCTGCCGTCGGGCAGCGGAAACCGTCCCAGGCCCTCGAACAGTTTCTCCTCCAGCATACGGAAGGTCATACCCGGCCGGTCGCCGCCCAGAACGGCGACGAGCTCGGGGTCTTGCTCAAACGATGACACCTCGGCGCCGGGGGAACCGGCCAGCAGGCCGATCTCGTCTTGTATGACCGCGTAGACCACTCCCTTGCCGACCACCTGGCGCAGCAACGGCCCCAGACCGGTGTCGCGCCGCAGTCCGGCGAGCTCTTCGGCGTCCCGGCATACGATCACCGTCCGCCATCGGACGTTGAAGTGTGCGCAATACAATCCGCGCTGTCTCGCCAGGCCGCCTTCGACTATCTCGCCTTCATCGGCTTCGAGGATCTCTTTTTCGAACCCGGCACGGCCGGCAGCTTCAATCGGCCCCCAGTTGCCGGTGAGCTTCTCCCCGGACCTTCCAATCAGCCAGGCGCGCACCCCGCCGGCCTCCAGCCGTTCTTGATCGTCGGGATCCTCCAGGTTCACACGGGAGACCAGCCGGGCGGTCAGGGCCAGCGACTCCTCGGACAACACATACAGGGTGTCCAGCGCCCGGGTGGCCCCGCGGGTGCTTTCCCAGATCAGCCGGGCGACCGACTCGACGTGCCCCTCGAAGACCCGGTCGAAGTCCCGGCGCACCCTCCGGTGCTCCAGCTGGGTCCAGACGACCACCGCCGCGGCGAACAGGATGACCACCACGGGTATGATCCAGAGGAATCGCATGGCGCGGGGCGCGGTCACGAAGGTCAGTCCCTCCTGCGCCTTCCCGGGTCTCTTTTCGACGGTATCGGCTCGGCCCAGGGAGGCTGCGTCGGCGCGCTGCCTTCTTCGAGCATCTTGCGCCACTCCTGGTCGTCCATCGGCCGGTCGCCCACGAAGCTGTAAAACGAGAACACCGGCCCCCGGGCCAGGATCACCCTCTTTCCCAGGGGCACCGCGGCCACGATGACGTCCACCGGGCCGGTGGCCACCAGCAGGGGCTGCTTTTTCAAGTTCTCCGGATCCCCGAAGTAGTAAACGTCGGCGATCACCGGAACCGGATCCAGCTCGATCCGCCCGCCGCCCGCCAGAATTTCCTCGAACCACCCCCCGATCGAGCTGAGCCTCTCGTGCTCCGAACGCTTCAGCCCCCGGCCGGTCAACTCCTTGCGAGCCATCTCTTCAAGAAAATGCAGCAACTCCTCCCCGTTCCCCAGTACCTCCAGGGCCCCGGGCGTCCGCGCGCGGGAGGCCTGACCGCCGAAGCGCGTGATCCCCCGCCGCAGGCCGGCCAGCACCTCGGCCAGCTCGGCATAGAGCTCCGGCACCGGCTCCACGAACCCCGCGCGCGAAGGCGGTAAGCGCTCCTCGTCGCCGCCCTCGGCCCAGACGATCGGCGGCCTGACGTACAGGATGGTGTCGCGGCGCAGCTCGGCCCAGGAAGCCGCCGCGGTCACCAGCTCGTGGGTGGGCCAGGCTTGGCTCCTTTGGAAAGAGGCGTAGCCCTTGGGGTAGTCGAGCAGCAGCCAGCGCAGGGACAACAGCCAGCGCCCGCCCGCCGAAGCCGAGTCTCCGATCTCGCCCTGCTTGAACATCTCCGCCGCCTGGTCCAGACGCGGGCCCAGGCCGGGCAGTTTTGTTGCCTGTGGTTCCAGAAGTTCCCGGGCGCGTGCAGAACCCAGGGTGGCCAACAAGTCCAGGGGATCGGGGAACGGCCGCCGATCCACGTCCACCCCGACGGTCAGCACGTCGTTGTCCGCCGGCCACCTCCTGGCGATCATCGTGATGGTCTTCCCATCGGGAATAATGGGCTCCTTGATAGCGGCCAGCTTTTCAAGGGAGGGTTCATCGCCATAAAGGCTTTTGGCCCTGGCCTGCAGCGACAAGGGAGTCTGGTTGGCGGCCGGACCCACCAACAGCGAGCCGAACCCCTCGAACCACTCGAGAGTCCTGCGGCTATAGTCGTCCGAGAGCACCAGTGCGGTCAGCAGCGCCACCTCCAACGGATCCCCGATAGCCGGCTGGGACAGGAACAAGTACGCCCGGAAGTAGCGGCGCAGCGCCTCGCTCTTGGTGTAGTGACCGCGCACCCGGTAGACCGAATAGTCGATGCCCAACTCGTTGACTTTCGGTCCGCTGGCCTTGAGGATCCGGTCGGTCTCGACCTTGATGCGCTCGAGCCTCTCCCTGGAAAGCCCCGAGGTGTCACTGTCCAAAAGCACGCCGGCGATCTGAAGCCGGAGGAGAAGACGGTCGAGTGATTTGGATAGTTTCTTGTCAACCTTGCCAGCCAGCTGCCCGACCTGGACTCGCATGCGCTTGACCATTCTTGTCAGCGCGGGGCCCAGCACCTCGACTTCCATCTTCTGCACCGCGTTGTCGAAGAGCAAGTGGGTAAGATGCAGGGCCACGTCGGCGGTGACCAGCGAGGGAAGGCCCAGGTAGGCGTTCTCATTGTATACGTGGTGGAACTCGCCGTAGGGCTCTTTGGGCCGCACCACCACGAAGGCGTTCTTCCGCAGGTGCCGGCGGGCCGCCCGGGATAGCCAGCGGTACTTGCGCCGGTTGGCGATGTTGGAGAGATCGCCCTTGACCCGCACCCGGCGGATGCGGCCGGGGGTCCGGTCGAAAGTCAGCGGACGTTCCTGCAAAAGCTCGGGAATCTCCACGGCGGCGGAGAAGTTCAGCTTCAAAGCCGGCGCCTTAGGCGCCTGGTAGTCAGGTGCCTTGGAGGTCAGCCCCCGGTCCTCCATCAAACCGTAGCCCTCCCACTTGTACACCCGGGTCTTGTCTCCCTCCCGGGCCAACACCTCGAAGCGGCCGTCCCCGTTCAGATCGGCAACACCGAAATCCACCAGCGGGCCCACTCCCTCGGTTCCCAGGAACTTGGGGATCAGAACGTCCTTTTGAACGGTGTAGACGAACAGGCGCTGCCGGAACTTCCCGTCCTTCTTGGTGGCCCGCACCACCCCGACGATCAACTCGTCCTGCTTGTCGCCGTCCAGGTCCGCCCGGCAGGCCTTGACCACCGCGGGCCCCGGCAACGGAATTGAAACCTCCCCCACTTCCGGACATGGCCAGGCTCCGGCCAAAGAGGGAAGCAGGCAAACCAGCACGACCGGCAGCAATGCTCTCATTGGTCTTGACCCCCGGTTGGATTGGGCTACTGTTCCAGGACGGTGGCCAGGTCGTTGACCACCGCCTCGGCGTCCTGGTGGCGCAGCTTGACCCAGCCGCCGGTGAAGCCGCTGCGGGCGAAGAAGTCGCGCTTGCCTTCCCCGGCCTCCGCCGAGGCCACCTGCAGCTCTTCGAGCTTCTTGCTGCCGCGGAAGTACAGCAGCTTGAACTCCGGCTTGGGCGGGGGGACCGGGTCCTGGTCTAGGTACTCGGTGGCGCCCAGGCGGAAAACCCGTTCCACCCAGTTGGTGAACAGGTCGTTGGTTACGTCCGGGCTGTCGGCCGGCACCCAGATGTTTCTCTTCTTTTCGCGCTTCTGCTGGAGGAACTCGCGGCTGGCGGTCAGGGTGCCCACCGCCACCCGCTCGACGTCCTTCTTGTTCACTCCCACCAGGCGCCGCTCCAGGTAGCGGGTGGAGCGGACGTCCAGGGAACGGATCAAAGTCGAGGAAATCAGGTAGACCGGGCCGTCGGGCTGCTCCTGGACGTAGGTGGTGGCGCCCCCGTAAGTCTGGGCGCCGATCAGATAGGTGACCTTCTGCTTCTGGGCTTCGACGATCAGGGTGCGCCCGGCCTCCACTATTCCGAACTGGGAAAGCTTCTCGGCATCAACCTTGCCCAGATCGCGCTCGGCCCGCAGCGGCAACAGGCGAGCCAGGGTCTTTTCGAACTCCTGGCTGGCCCGGTAGCTGGTAACGTTGGTCTCGGTGACCATCTTGGGTGCGGGCGGACTGTCCTTTGCGTCTTTGGCGTCGCCGGCCTTTTCCTCTTTACTGGGCGCGGCGACCGGCTTGTGGACATGCTCGGTGACGGTCATGGTGAAGCCGCCGCCCTTGCGCGCCGCCGCCACCACCTGCTTCTTGCCGGTGTCGAACGCCAGCCGGGTGAGCTGATCGGGCTCGACGTCCAGGATCACCTTGCCCTTCTCGGTCTTCTCCTTGCCGGCGGAGAAAACCAGGTAGGCGCAGACCGCCGCGATCACCAGGGCGGCCAGGTGCAGGGTCAGGCCCAGCTTGCCCTTCATCAGCCCGCCCTCCTCTTGCGCCCGCGCCCCCAGCGGGTGCCCGCGCCAACGCCCAGGATGATCAGGGGCACGGCGAAAACGGTTGCGTAGAACCAGAACACGTCCTCGGTCCGGGTGTGGGCGATCTTGACGTCTTCCTCGGAGGTGGAAACCCCGCCGATCTGCTTCTCCTCCAGCAGCCACTTGAGGATGTCGGCCAGCAGGATCAAATTGGGGGGATCGCCGGCGGGCCCCACCCGGATCAGCCCCAGATAGTCGTCGGCGAATACATCGGTGTCGGCCAGGACCACCACGCGCATCTCGGGTTGATCGTCTTTCTTCTTCTTTTCCTTCTTCTTGTCTTTTTCTTCTTTCATTACTTCTTCAGGCTTCTTGGGGACCGTGATCTTCTTGGAAACCGCCGCGGCCAGGTTGAAGACGCCGGGTTTCTCGTCGGCGGAGTGGGTGAAGTCGGCGTTCTTGTCCGCCCAGGTCATGCTCAGCGAGCGCACGATGAAGGTGATCTTGTTGGTGGTCTTGCCGGCCTTGTTCAGCGATCCGGCCCTGGGGAAGAGCACCGGCAGGTGCCGGCTGTAGCGCGAGACCACCGAGGTGGCCCCGTGGTGGGAGAAGGCGTTGGTCACCAGGTTGTAGCGATCGGCCGGCGAGCGCGACAGCGGGATGTACTTGTGGTCGTGGCCCAGGCTGTCGGTCGAGAATACCAGGCCCAGAAACTCGAGCAGCTCCGCCGGGGCGCCCGGGCTCTCCGGATCCAGGGTAACCAGCATGTGGCCGCCCTGGTTCAGGTAGGCCTTGATCGAGTCGGCCTCTCCGGGAAACAGCGGCCGGGTGGGGTCGGTCCACAGCAGCATGGCGGCGTCCTCGGGCACCCGGGAGGTCAGCCCCTCAACCGGACCCAGGTTCTTGACCGTCAGGTTGTTGAGCCTCAGGATCTTCTTCAGCTCGCCCAGCTTGGAGCGGTTGTCGCCCTCCATCCGGCTGGGCCCGCGCTCGCCGTGGCCGGTGACCATGTAGACGGTCTGCTTTTGGCGGTTGAGCTTCAACAGCGCCTTCTGCACCTCGGAGTCCAGCTTGCGCAGGTTGCGCTTGGCACGGTCCAGGCTGGTGCCCACGTTGATCTTCTGGCGGCTCTTGCCGCGAACCAGCATCACCGCTCCGTCCCGCGAGGCGCGGTGCTCCCGGGCCAGGTCGGGCTCCAGGTCCCGGTCGATCCGGGAAACCGTCAGCCGCGGTGAGAGCCCGTCCAATTCGTCGAAGTAGGGACGCACCTCCTGGAGCACGTCGTTGTACTCCGGGAAGAACATGATGGCCTGGGTGTCGGTGTCCAGGCCGGTGATCATCTCCCGGGTGGTGTCGGAGGGCGTGGTGGTCTTGAAGTAGCTAAGGTCCTTGTTGATGTCCTTGCGGGTGGCGATGGCGTTGATCAGAAACAGGGTGCACAAGAGCGAGGCGGTCATGAGCCCCGAGAGCGCCGAGGCCCGCACCCGCGACGCCTCCACTCCCCGGCCCCGGGACATGGAAGCGGCGCTGACCTGCACGAAGATCAAGGGCAGCACGCACAAGGTCATCAGCACCGGCCAGGCCACCGAAAGCAACTGCCGCAGCCCCACCCCGCCGTCGGGCACCCGGGTGACCGGCGCGGGACCCATGACCAGATCGGATCCCAGCACGTAGATGACCAGCGCCAACACCCCGCCGAGGGAAAGCAGCGTCGCCAGACCTTCGATGCGCCGGCGCTCGCCAGCCGAGCGCCGCCAGGCGATGCCCCACATCTTGTAGGTCACCACTACCGCCAACGCGCCGATCCCGCTGACCACCCAGCGGGTGGTGGTCTGCCCGCCGATCAACCGCTCGCCCACGAACACCAGCACCAGGCCCAGCAGGTAGCCCACCAGCAGATGCGGCCCGCCCAGCACGCCGAAGGGGGTTTTCTTGGCTACCGCCATCGGCGCGCCTCCAGCATGCGGGTGGCCGCGAACAGGAAGAAAACGGTAACCGACAGGTAGTAGACGATGTCGCGCAGGTGGACCTTGCCGGCCTTGAACGGCGAGAAGTGGATGTTGTGCAGGGCCAGGTTGGCGAAGATATCGTCGAGCGGCGCGTCGGCCACCCGTCCCAGCAGCCACATCATCACCATGGCCGCCACCAGGAAGGCGGATACGAACACCGCCACTATCTGGCTGCGCGCCAGGGAAGATCCGAAGGTGCCGATGGCCAGGGCGCCGGAGGCCAGCAGCAGGTTGCCCAGGTAACCGGCGAAAACGTGGCCCCAGGAGATCTTGCCGTGAACCATGACCAGCATGGGCATGTATATGGTGACCAGGGTCAACAAAGCCATGAAGCCCAGGGCCCCCAGGAACTTGCCCAAAACGATCTGGTGGTCCTTCACCGGCGAGGTCAAAAGCAGCGCGATGGTTCCGTTTTGGCGCTCCTCGGCAATCAACCGCATGGAGACCAGGATGCTGGCCACCATCACCAGCCCGGACAGGTCGTAGAAGAACTGGGCCAAAACGTCGGCGGAGTACTTCTCGCCGCCGCCCAGCGCGCGCAGGTTGAAAAACAGGCCCGCGATGGCCAGCACCAGCGCGGCGACTACAAAGCCCAGGGGGGAGCGCAGGGTGGCGACCAGCTCCCGCCGGGCCACCAGCAGGACGCTTCTCATGATCCGCCCCTCCCCTCTCCGGTCAGCCTCAAGAACACCGACTCCAGCTCACCCTCCGGTCGGCCGATCTCGATCAGGTCCAGCCCGGCCTGGACCAGCACCCGGCTGATCTCCGCCCGGCGGTCCTTCTCAGAGATGATCAGCGCCCGGACGGTTCCGTCGGTCTCGGACAGCTCCCAGCTCTTGATCCCCTCGACGCCCTTAAGGGCGTCCTCCACCTGGTCTTTCTTGCCCCGCACCCGGACCGAAACACGCTTCCCGGCGGCCAGGCCGGCGGAGAGCTCGTCTTCGGTTCCCTTGGCGACCACCTTGCCCTTCTGCATCACCAGGATGCGGTCGCAGGTCTGGCTGATCTCGGTGAGGATGTGGCTGGAGAGCACCACGGTGTGCTCGCCGCGCAGCCCGTGGACCAGATCGCGCATATCCACGATCTGGGCCGGGTCCAGGCCGGCGATGGGCTCGTCGAGGATCAGCAGCGGCGGCCGGTGCACCACCGCCTGGGCGATGCCCACCCGCTTCTTGTAGCCGTAAGACAAGGTCTCGATGCGCTGATCGATCACCTCGTCCACCCGGCAGCGCCGGGCGGCGTCCTGCACCCGCCCGCCCACGTCGGTCCGGGGAACCCCGCGCAGCCGCGCGGCGAACTCCAAAAACTTGCCCACGGTCATCTCCCCGTAGAGCGGCGGCTCCTCGGGCAAGAACCCGATCTTCTTGCGCACCGCCTCCGACTCGCGGGTGACGTCGGCGCCGTCGACCTTGATCGAGCCGGAGGTGGGGGTGAGCAGGCAGCTCATGATCCGCAGCAGGGTGGTCTTGCCCGCCCCGTTCAACCCCAGCAGTCCGATGCACTCCCCCTGGCGGATCTCGAACGAAACCTCGTCCACCGCTCTCAGCTCACCGTAGTCCTTCACTAATTCATTGGCGATAATCATCTTCGGGACAAATGTTGAAGCACAAACAACCAGCTGTTGTCAAGAGTCTACCTGCGCCCCTTCAGGGCGCAAAAAAAACACATCTCCTTCCCCGATACCTGAGGCTGAAGCCTCAGGCTTCATTCCTGCGCTGCTTCGCAGCGCTTCCCAGCAGTACCAGCGAAGCTGGTGCAGCGCTCCCCAGCCGTACCAGCGAAGCTGGTGCAGCGCTTCCCAGCAGTACCAGCGAAGCTGGTGCAGCGCTCCCCAGCAGTACCAGCGAAGCTGGTGCAGCGCTTCCCAGCAGTACCAGCGAAGCTGGTGCAGCGCTCTTAGCTGTCTCTCTGTTGTCAAGTGGCTTTCCTTGGGTTACAAATGCATACTTACCGCCGCGAAGCGGCGGGGGAATAAAG
>Ga0180432_10010142_pt1 | contig 11344 bp, 6 predicted proteins | sample SS_ome_10_FD_132414 | JGI IMG/M metagenome (GOLD analysis project Ga0180432, IMG submission 132414) | Hypersaline lake sediment archaeal communities from the Salton Sea, California, USA - SS_1_MS_2 metaG | ecosystem: Environmental > Aquatic > Non-marine Saline and Alkaline > Hypersaline >... | reverse complement strand
GTGTGTTATTTCATGAAAATCATCTTTTTGATCTGAGTAAAGTCACCTGCTTTTAAACGATAGAAATAGACACCGGAAGAAAACGAAGCGGCATCAAAAGTAACATCATATGTGCCGGCATTCATCTGTTCGTCAACCAATGTCATTACTTCTTGTCCCATTGTATTGTAGATGCTCAGCTTAACATTCGCTGTACTGGGAACAGTGTATTTGATGGTTGTCACAGGGTTAAATGGATTGGGATAATTCTGGTTCAGTGTGAATTCCCGCACAGGAGAGCCGGCACCCATTGTTTCAACCGAAGTCACAGTATTGGTTGTGTCGCCGATCCAGGTTTCGAACCAGACGGTGGGTGTCTGCCAGGCATTGTCATTGTTTAAATATGATGTGCATAAATTGCCTTCCATTGCGCCTGTGTTGTCATGGTCATGCAAAACAAGCTCAATAGGAACACGCATGCCGCGTTCCGGCTGGAAACGGGGCACATCGTCGGTCACAAGTGAATCCAGGGCAATTCTGTATTCAACCACATAGTCAGCGCCACCCAGATCTGTGAAAAAGTAGTCATTTTCTTCATTTTGAGCAAGATCTTTATTCAGTACGACTTCTTCCCAGATCTTTGTTTCAGTCATGACAAACTTGTAATCCGGTTCGCTTCCGGTCGTCTGTGCTGTACTGTGCTTGGCATCTCTTCGATCATATAAACCAATATAAACCTCAAAAGCATCCATGTTCTCATACCAGTTTCCTTCGTCCGAATGATAATACACATCATCAATCACATCCGCAGCAAAGTAAAGATAGGTGTCGTCCACAGCAATATAAATATTGCCGGAGAGATCATTGTCATCATCAATCACAGCGGTATTCCAGGGACAGGCAAAAGCCGTTTCCTGATTTAAGACGATGGGCTGAATGCCCGAAGCATCCCATTCTACAAAGTCGCCGTCTGCGACAAAGTTGACCGGCGGTGTCATTGAAATGGTTCCGATGCCTTGGGCCGTATTCTGAATGCCGGAAGTAAAGAGACCGGCGTCACTGACATTGCCGAAATTGTCTGTACAGATCACCGCATAGTAGTAGGTGACATCCAGGTCTTCAAGCGGATGATAGATATAATGGACAGCGGACTGGGTATTTTCAGCGATATTGGCGGCAATTTTATCCACACCCGAAGCAGTTACATCTGTGATGGGATTCATGCTGGCGTAAACGCTGTAGGATTCTTCGCTTTCACCGGCCACATCCACCCAGATGATCTGATTGAATCCATTATCGGCTAATGCATTGACGCCTGTGGGCGCTGCGGGCGGCACTACATCAATGACCGGATTCCCGGTCCAAAGATCATCGATATAGACATTCTGGCCGGCCACTGCCGATCCCTCACCCATCATACCGAGCTTGAAAACCTGGGTGGAATCAAATGTTGTAGTCCCATCTTGGAAAGTCATGTCGCTGAGTTTAATTGCATAGTAATGCCACTCGCCATCGGCCGTTGGCGTAAATACAGTTCCCCTTTTACCAGCAACGTTGCCATCCAGGTTGTCTTCAAGCTGAATGCGGATCGCACCTGTGCCTGCATCAGCCTTCATTTTAAACTTCAGTGAGTCTGAACTCCAGACATTGCCCATATTAAAAGATGGATCAATATCCCAGCCGATGCCGGACCATCCATTACCCCACTCATTGCCTTGTACCCAATGAATGGCATTGGTACCGGCTGTCGCGCCTTCACCCTCGGCAATGCTCACTGAAGATTGTCCCCAGGACCAGGCCTCCATGTTGCTGGCCATGGTTTTACCATTGAAAAAGATAAAGGGCACAGAGCGGGCGCCGAACAGTTTAATCTCATCAAAAGAGACAATGCAAGAGTCCGCTGGCAAATTTAAGGGATCTGTCCAGCCGCTTGTCACTACCGCGAGATTAAAGCCCAGAACTTTGTCCCTGTCTAATGTTTTGTTGTTTTGCTGGTTGCCCCAGTTATCCGGTGTGATGACAAATCCTTCATCATTCGGTAGTGTTGTGCCGTCGCTTTCTCTTTCGATGATGGGAATGCGTACATTGACCCATTCCGACTCAACGTCAATGAGTGTCGCATGCTCCCAGACATAATCTTCCTGATTTCCGTCGGCTGTGATTTTGTCAACAATATGGAACCTGAAAAACATATTTTCAGGCAGTGTGGGTGCGGTTCTAACTTTAATCCACACACTGATAGAATCATAGGCGCTCCAGTCCATGGTGGCATCATCATCCAGCCGGTAATACAGCTGAGCGAAACTTCCCCAGGGATGATGGGCCCCGACCACAAAATTAACGTCCAGAGCGCCCGTGCCCTCTGCGAAATCCGTGGTATTGATGGACAAAGTGATCTTGCTGTCACCTCCCTCGGTACCCAACGTGTAAAGGCTGTCTTCGATTGAGGTGTCACAATTATCCAGCACCCATTGGGCATTGACAAGCAACGGAATGAGTATTAAAAGGATTGCTAATTTCTTCATGTTTCCTCCTCTAGCTAAAAAGCCCAGATTAAAACTGTGTTGAGATGCCTTGCTTTCATAGTAATAAATCCTTTCCGTTCATCCCTCCCTTCCGGTTTTGTAATTTTATGTTTTCAAAATTAATGTAAGACAATCATCCTGAAATGTGTACTTTTCAGTAAGGAGACATTCATGCAACAGCTGTTCCATAAATAGACCCATACTGTTTTTCAATCAGTTACCCTATTATTCTGGGATATGAATCATTTAATTATTATTATAATGACCATGCCTTGTTATTATTTTGATAATCCCTGGCCGAGCACATCGATTTCTTCACTTGATGTTTATTTATTCTGTTAAAGATAGCTGCTCAGCAAATTCGACAGAACAGCCACTGATTACTGGAGGACTTCAAATCGCTCGGACTGATTTCCCACCATGACGCGAAATTGACCTGGTTCTACGGTCCATTTATTGTCCCGGTTGATAAATGACATGGCCTGCTTATCTATGATAAACGTCACTGTTTGGGTTTCACCTGGCTGGATACGGATCTTTTTAAATCCTTTCAGCCGGCGAACTGCAGGGGTCACGGACGCCACTTCGTCCTGTAGATAGAGTTGTACCACTTCCTGGCCGGCTCTACTTCCCGTATTGGTAACATCCACTATGACTGTCACCGGTTCTCCAATTTGAACTGTCTGCTTGTCCAACTGTAAATTACTGGTTTCAAAAGTTGTATAACCAAGCCCATAACCAAAGGGCCACTGAGGCTTATAAGCTTGTATCTCACTGTTCCTGTGATCATACAGGGTTAAATTATTGGGGTTTTTGGGATAGGACACAGGTAATTTACCGCTGGGATTGATTTTGCCTGAGAGCACTTCTGCAATAGCAATACCACCCTGTTCTCCGGGTAGGAAGGCGATCAGAATGGCATCCGCATCGTCAACAATATCGCGGATGATTCGCGGACGTCCCTCAATCATGATCATAATCAATGGTTTGCCAGTCGCTTTGAGGGCCTTAATAAAATCAAGTTGGGTCTTGGGCAGAGTCAGATCATGTATATTGCCCGGCCCTTCACAATAGGTATGCTCTCCGAGACAGGCCACAATCACATCGGCCAGTTCTGCTGCCTTAACAGTTTCTTCCACATTCACCGGTTTATCATAAGTGCAACCTTCTGAATAGGTGACATTATCTGTTCCGAACGCGGCGGTGAGTGCCTCTTTGATTGTCTGCCTCTCAGGATTATACAGATCTTCCCGATCACCCTGCCAGGTAATGGTCCAACCACCATTGAGTAGGGAAAGTTTATCTGCAGTCGGACCAGTAACCAGAAGTCGGGTTCCCTGCTTCAGTGGCAGTGTCCCATTCTCGTTCTTAACCAGTGTCATACATTCCCTGGCAGCCTGGAGATTGATCGCTTTAAATTCATCACAGGCAAACTGTTTTTTCATCAATTCAACCGGATAGGGATTTTCAAACAATCCAAGTTGAAATTTGACCTTTAATATACGTGAAACCGCCTCGTCTATCCGGGACATAGGAACCTCTCCCTCCTGCACCAGTTCGATGAGATAGTGGGTAAATGAAGTATCTGTGGGCACCATGCTCATGTCAATGCCCGCCATCACAGCCATTTTTGTGGCTTCCTTTTCAGAGGAGGCGACTTTTTCTCTTGTGTAAAGATTTTTAATGTCCAACCAGTCAGACACCACAAATCCCTCAAAGCCCATTTCATTGATCAGTAGTTCCTTTAGATAGTATGCGCTGGTATGCACAGGTATACCATTGATCTCTGACGAGTTAACCATGACCGAATGCACGCCCGCATCAACAGCAGCCTGGAAGGGGGGGACAAAAATTTCCCTGAGCTGACGGTCAGGGATCCACGCGGGAGTCCGGTCGGTTCCAGTGCGGGGGTAACTATACCCCAGGTAGTGTTTCATACAGGCAGCAACCTGGTTACTATCAGCCACATTCCTGCCTTCCTGGCCTTCCACATAGGCTTTGCCCATAACTCCCACAAGATAAGGATCTTCACCGAAGGTTTCCCAGAGTCTGGACCATAATGGATGCCGGCCCACACCGAGGACTGGATTGAAGTTCCAGGGGATGCCAGCTGCACGCATTTCAACAGCCGTAATCTGTGCACTCTTTTTAACCAGAGAAGGATTAAAAGTAGCGGCCATGCTGATGCTCTGGGGGAATAATGTGGCATCTTTAATATATCCCGCACCGTGAATTGCATCTATTCCATAAATAATAGGAATACCCAGCCGTGTTTCATTTAATGCCATATTCTGTATTGAGGTAATCAGATAATCCCATTTTTCCACCGGGTGGGCATAGGAACCCACATTCAAAAGCGAGCCCACATGCATGTCTTTGACCATTTTTGCCAGCTGAACCATATCCAGCTCCAGGGGATCGGCTGTAGCCGGATACCCCTTGCAGACATATTCCAGGGAAATCTGTGTCATCTGGCCAGCTTTTTCTTCCAGTGTCATTTTATCCAAAAGCATCTGAACTTTTTGGTCTATTGTCTGTGCGGATATTAATGAGAGAAAACCAAAGACCAGTATGGAGCTCAAATAGATCGGGATGGATTTCCAAGAATGCATACTTCCTCCATAGTTTAAAGGGAATCTAATAAGTTAATCCGAATCCATATGAAAAAAGAGGATCAGCCGCAGCCTCTCCTTGATTGATAGGAACCTGGTCCATTGAACGGGGCCAGGTATGATTCAACTTACCGACTGGCGGATAATCTCCAAAAAGAACATCAGCGATACCTGCTCCTTCTGTACCGGGCAACCAGGCGGCAATAAAAGCATCGACATCATCCAGTAGATCCGTGATGATCATCGGCCGTCCGGAGATCAACAGCGCTATTATGGTTGCTCCAGTTTTGGACACATTCTCGATAAGGGACTGATCAGCTGCCGTAAGTGAGAGGTCTGTCCGGTCACCCGCTCCCTCTGCATAAGGATCCTCTCCCAAAACCGCAATCACCAAATCACCCGAAGTGATGTCGGAACCATTTTCCGAGTAACGGACCGTGACATCAGACCCTGCTCTTCGGCTGACGGCATGGTAAATCGTTGTGCCAACAGTGATATTCCCGCGCTTTCCCTGCCACGAGATGCTCCAGCCTCCGCACTGAGCCCCTAGGTCATGTCCATTTCTGCCGGCGACCACAATACTTTTGATATCCGATGTCACAGGCAGTGCCTGTGATTCATTTTTAAGAAGCACCAGAGACTCCCGAACGCATTGTCTGGCTACCGCCCGATGACCTTCGCCGCCAAAATCAGCCAGATCCGAGGGGCTCGAAAAGGGATTCTCAAAGAGCCCCAATCTGAATTTTACCTTCAATATGCGACTGACCGCATCATCGATCCGCTCCTGTGAGATACGACCATTCTCCACATGATCTTTCAGGTGCAAAAGAAAATCCTGATAATTATGAGGTACCATAACCATATCAATTCCCGCGTTAATTGCATTGAGCACATCAGAGCGATAGTCTCCGGGAAGCTGGTCAATACCGGCCCAGTCGGAAATGATAAAACCGTCAAATCTCAGTTCCTCTTTAAGGACCGTCGTAAGTAAATATCTATGGCCGTGTAATTTCTGACCGTTCCAGCTGTTGAACGACGCCATAATGGATCCCACGCCTGCGTTGACCGCCGAGATATAACCGGGCAGATGAATGCTGCGGAGTTCGGATTCATTGAGGACCGCGTCCCCTTGATCTCGCCCGCCGGATGTGCCACCATCACCAATATAGTGTTTGGCGCATGCCAGCCGGTCAATGCGCATATCCAAAGCTTCACCCTGAAAACCGTAGACCGAGGCCAGACTCATCATCTCGGCCAGCTCAGCGGTTTCACCAAATCCTTCATATGTACGACCCCACCGTTCATCCCGGGGCACGGCAATACACGGAGCGAATGTCCAGTGGGCGCCAGTGGCCCGCATTTCAATGGCGGTCACCCGAGCGGCTTCCTTGACCAGACCGGGATTCCTCGTGCAGCCAAGCCCGATATTATGTGGAAATATAACAGCCCCATAAACATTGTTATGCCCGTGGACCGCATCGACACCGTAAAGAAGGGGAATTTTTAGCCTGGTCTGCAGGGCTTGTACCTGAAAATCATCGATCATTTCGGCCCAGGTAGTCGGTGAATTTACTGATGGGGCTGAACCACCGCCACTAAGTAAGGAGCCCAGAAAATAGGTGTTAATATCCCCGGGCTGAGTCAATGCGCCCCTTTCGGCCTGACACATCTGGCCTATCTTCTCATCCACGGTCATTCTTCCCAGTAAATCAGCCGCCCGGCTCTCAGGAGAGGCGGATACATCCTGATAACCCGCTTTTCCTTTTGAAGACTCTGCTAAATAATTCTTTGAACAAGCCATTAAAATAACCATTAACATAAGTAGGACATGAATGGCCATAAATTTTAATCCGCCAGGCCTCAGTGAAGCAAAATCATCGATCTGGTTCTGCATAAATCTCCTGAACAAAAACGGTAAAAATATATTCCGGATGAAAGTTTATTGGATTGAGTGTCTGTGCCATTCCAGGGAATCTCAAACCATCCCCCTTCAGACATATGGCCTGATAAATCTTTCACTTCTCTTCCAGTCGTATTGTAAATTTTTAACTGATAAGCAGAGGGCGTTTGCAGGTAAAGGGGGATTATCGACGCATCCATAAAAGGATTGGGATAATTCTGTCCTATACGGAGCCCTGAGGTGTTTTTTTCCGAGTCACTACCATCATCCGATCGAATCAGCTCAAAATCCACAGCACTCAGGTTAAATCCCTCATTGATGAAGTATATTTTCAGCGTATGCATCCCTCTTGAGAAAGGATAGTCGCCGGCCTCCACCGAATTCCAAGCTGACCATCCGCCGGTAGCGGGAATGGAAATTCCGCTGGATAGAACTGTGCCGTCCCATTCCAGCTGGCATCGACCATGGTTGCCAGGGGCTGCTACACGCAGTGAAACACGGTAAATCCCCGTCCTTTCCACAACAGCAGTGTAGTGAAGCCATTCACCGTTTTCAATAAATCCAACACAGTAGGGTGTACCCTCATCATTACAGCGTTCAATATCCACGCCATCATTGCGGTAAAGCCCTGACCGGTTCCAGATATCGCCACTGCCGAGACCGTGGGTGTTTTGGTAGTCATTGTCTGAATAGGCCACACCCTGAGTGCCGAGATCATAATCAGCGGCAGTCAGCCGGCCTGGAATCCTGTGGTCTTTGATCGGTTTTGGCTGGATGTTGAATTCCACATCCAGCAGAGAGGGGACAACACCCGGCCGGTACTCACAGTTAGACAAACCAAGATTTTCAGCCATGGCCATTAGGCCAGATTTTGCCTCGGAAATTGAAGGCCTTGGACCGGTCTGATTCCAATAATCCAGGATTTTCTGATACCCCTCTGGAATGGTCGCTGAATAGGGGCTGGTGATGGTAGCGACTTTTTTGTGTGTCCACCAGTTCCAGCCAATGCCGTGCTTTTCCATTAATCGCACGCACTCAGAGAACCAGGCATTACTGTTTTCTCCGGATTCGCCCAGCCAAAGGGGAGTGTTGGTGTTTCGGCGCAAATTGATCAAGTACTGAATGGAGGCCTGTGTGTTTTCATTCCAGTATTTGTGAAAAGAATAAACCATTTGCGGATCAAAGGGCGGTGTGAGGTTGGTAAAATCTGTGGCATACCAGTTCCCCTCAATAAAAATCAGATGATCTGGATCAAGAGGACGAATAGCAGCGAGAATACGCTTGTAAAGCATGCGGAGATCTGATCCTGTATATCCATCAGGAAGGACTGGTTCATTGATCAGGTCATATCCGCCGATCCATTTCTCCCCGCTGTACCGCTCAGCCAGCCGTGTCCAGAGGGCCACAATACGATCCTGATTTTCAGGCTCGGTCCAGAGACGTGCCTCAATACCGTCAGCATCGGCGATATTATCTTTGCTCTGACCGCCGGGCGCACAGTGCATATCCAGAACCAGATAAAGTTCATGCTTGATGCACCACGCCAGAACCGTATCAATCAGGGCGAATCCCTCTTCAAGAAATGTATCCGGCTCGTCCTCAGGCGAGAGCATCCGGTAATTAAAAGGCAGTCTGATGGAGTTGAATCCCCATGCCTTTATCTGAGTAATGTCCACTTCAGCAACATAATTGGCTCTATAGAGCGCCTCGAATTCCTGCGTGTTCTGTTCACCGATCAGATCAACGAGCTTCTCTCGGATGACAGAGGGTGATCCGAATCCGGGGATTTTCAGCTGATACCCTTCTGGGACCAACCATCCTCCCAGACCGTAACCACGGAGTATCACTTCTTGTCCTGACTCATCAACGATCATTCTTCCGGACCTTCTCAGTTGCGCCGGCAAAGGCCGCATGATCAGAATCAAGAGACAGAATGAAAGAATATATGGCCGCAGCCATCTTTGCACACAAAACTCCTTAATGGATATGTTTTCCGTGATACAGTACCGTCTACAAGAACTGAACCATGATGATTAAAAGGTGAGTAATGCTCTGATATTAAAATAATTATAATGTGAAGAAGATAATTTTAAAAAGGAAAGTTCGTTATTAAAACAATAACATGCTTATTAAAAAAGAAATCTTGTTTTGAGCTGCCCTGTTCATATTAGAAATGAATTCTGACTGGTAAATATTAATCCACCAGGTTGATTAAATAGGATTATGGATATATGGTGCTGTGCGAACGCTTCATTTGATGCCGAGCTCTTTGCACATCCGGTGAAAATTCGGAGGCGCCAATCCCAATAAACGGGCGGCTTCAGCGTCGGAATCGGTTCGTTCGCGCACATAATTGAAATAGTGAAGCCGGAATGTCCGTTCCACTTCTTTCAGCGATTTAATCTCCTGAGGAAGGGAATAGGACGCTCCGTTGGCCGCAGTAATGTGATCTCTGTCCATACCCAATGCAGTACGGACATCGGCTTTTTCAACGGATTTGTGTCCGCTGACCATAAGGCGCTGTACCACATTCTGTAGTTCCCGTACATTGCCTTTCCATTCGTGTCTGGCCAGCATAGCCTTGGCCTCAACTGTTATAGACGGTTTTTCCAAATTCATCTGTTGCTGATAATAATTCAGATAATGCTCAAGAAGCAATGGCACATCATCAAGATGCTGTCTGAGCGGCGGCGCTGTAAGAGAAACCACGTTGAGCCTATAGAAGAGATCCTCACGGAATCGTTTTTCTCTGACCTCCTCGCGAATGTCCATATTGGTAGCTGCGATCACACGCACATTGACCTTCAATTTACCCTGCCTGCCGATTTTGTCGATCTCTCCATCCTGCAGCACCCTCAGCAAGGATGATTGGGTAGCGAGGGGTAGTTCTGTAATTTCATCTAGAAAGAGTGTGCCTTTGTCCGCCAGTTCAAAAAATCCTTGTTTTTCTTTTTCAGCTCCTGTGAACGCTCCCTTCTCGTATCCGAACAGTTCACTTTCAATGAGATGAGCGGGCAGACTGCCGCAGTTGACCGGCAGAAAAATCTCGAGTCGCCGTTTACTTTGGTAATGTATGTGAGCAGCAATAAGCTCTTTTCCTGTGCCCGACTCTCCGGTTATCAGTACATTGGTGTCGTGCGCAGCCGTGCGCTTGATCACTTTTTTTAAATTCAGTATTGGATATGATTCGCCAATGAGTTCTTTCTCAGTAAGGCGGTCCTGAACAGTCTGCTCAAGCTTCTGGTCTGCCTTTCTCTTGCTTATTGCAAGCTGGCGTTTTTCATAAGCATTAAAAATGCTGAGCAGAAAATCAGTGGGTTGGTAAATATAGTCTTCTATGTCACCGGGATATTTGGTGCAGTACCACATGGCTCCAGCAGTGATAAGCTGGCTGGCAAATTGAAAATCGGTTACATTAATTGTCATTTTTGTGATGACAATAATCTGAAGTGTGGTATCAATAGACTTGATTCGTCTAATGAGGGTTTCTCCCATCAGCCCGCCGGCAATCTGAAAATCCATGATCACCACATCAATCCGATGTGAACCAGTCTCCAAAATTTCAACCGCTGCTTTGCCGTTGGAGACCACTTGTACAATATCAATACGGTCGGAGAAGGGTTCGAGGGTTTTCCTCACCCGGCGAACATCAAACTCTTCATCTTCAATCAGAAGTATTCTGATTTTATTTATTGGCATCAGTATGATTCCTTATCTTCCATAAAAAACATCGATAGTAAAACGCGCGCCACCATCAGACCGGTTCTCGGCGCGAAGCTCCCAGCCACAACGATGTTTGGCAATCTCATAAGCGATATAACAGCCGTATCCTGCATTCTGCTGATCTGTTTTTGTTGAAATATGTTCATAGAACAGTTGGGCCACACCATTTTCATCGGACTTCAGCAGTGCTCCTGAAATACCGGGCCCATTGTCCTCAATAAGGATCTTAATTTCATTTTGATCCGGATAATGCAGGGTTTTAATCAGAATGTCGATCTTTTTTTCACCACCGCTGTGATCAATACAGTTTTGAATCAGCGGTTCCAGTACTTCCCATATCACAAATTCATTCACCGTTAAAGCCGGCAGTTCAGGTGACAGGTTTAAGTGGAACTGAATCTGATCGGAAGCAGAGGAAAGACGGTTGAAAATATGATCCACAATAAATCGGATCACTTCATTTAAATTGGTTTTAAAGATAGGGTTGCGTATCGCCTGTAGTGGGGGATCAAACCATTTCATGTCATAGATGACCCTTGAAATAAAATTGGCATATTTTGTCACCCGGGCTTTTACGGGCTCAATATTTTTTATTGTAAGAATTC
>Ga0180432_10010141_pt1 | contig 11345 bp, 8 predicted proteins | sample SS_ome_10_FD_132414 | JGI IMG/M metagenome (GOLD analysis project Ga0180432, IMG submission 132414) | Hypersaline lake sediment archaeal communities from the Salton Sea, California, USA - SS_1_MS_2 metaG | ecosystem: Environmental > Aquatic > Non-marine Saline and Alkaline > Hypersaline >... | reverse complement strand
CCCGACGGAATCGTCAGCACCGGCCCGTCCGCCCCCCGCACGTAGATGGTCGCATCCGTGATGTAGTAGACGAACTCGTCCGGTAGGGCCGGCCAACTGACGGAGGTCGCGACGGTTCCCGCCAACACCCGCACGCCGTTGTACTGGCCCGAGACGTGCGGCAGAAGCGTCAGGCTCGGAATTACATCGGGAACCGCCTGGGGCGCCAAGGAGACGTGAAGCCTCCCAGTCTCGGAGATGACGCAGTCACTGACGGTGAAGCCCTCGGCCGCGCTGTTCAGCCACAAGCCATGCTCCCCCGCGGTCAGCGTGAAGCCGGCAAACTCAACGCCGCTGGCATTGACCGTGACCACGTCGTCCGATGCGCTCGCACCTTGGATCGTGGTGGCCCCGCTTCCCGCGGTTGACAGAATCGCGACCGCGACATCGACCTCGATGTTCTCGATGTAGGTCCCGGGCAACACCTGGAGGGTATCGCCGGCGCCAGCGACGGCCAGCCCTTCGCCGATGGTCAGGAAGTCGCCGCTGCCCGCGCCATCAATGATATGGGTCGTGGCCAAACTGGTGACGGGACTCAAGAGAAGGAACAGTGCCAGGGAGAACCATCTCGATGTCATGAGCTCACCTCGGATGCTGAAGTTCAGGTAACTCTTTATGTACTGCATGGTTGCCATGGAAAAGACTACCATGAATCGTCCCCGACGCGCCCGCCGAAATCTCTCGGTCCGGCCGGAAAACTCTCTTATACAGCAACGGTTCAAAGGGACAGCGGAACGACGATCGGGGCCCGGCGGGTCCGGCATCCTCCAGCGGGAAAAGGGGCTACAGGCGCGACCCGCAGTACTTGCAGAACGCGGCGTCCGGATCGTGCCCCTCGGCGGAACACTCCGGGCATGCCTGCGTGCTCACCTCGCCCCGGCGGGCCTGCGCCAGCTGGACGGTCACGATCCCGGTGGGGACGGCGATGATGCCGTAGCCGATGATCATGACCGCCGAGGCCAAGAACTTGCCGAGGAGCGTCTGGGGGGCGATGTCGCCGTAGCCGACGGTCGTCATCGTCACGATTGCCCAGTAGATGCTTTGCGGGATGCTGGTGAAGCCGTTCCGACCCCCCTCGACGAGATACATCAGCGCCCCGACGAAGAGCACCAGCGTGAGCACGGTGCCGAGAAAGACGATGATCTTCCGCGCGCTCGCCCGGAGCGCGGCCTTCAGAAGCTGCGCTTCCCCCACGAAGTGCGCGAGCTTCAGCACCCGGAACATGCGCAGCAGTCGAAGGGCGCGGATGACGCTGAGCGACTGGGTGCCGGCGACCACCAGACTCAGGTAGGTCGGAGCAATAGCGAGCAGGTCGACGAGGCCGAAGAAGCTGAAGATGTAGCGCAGCGGGCGTCCCACGCTCGCAATCCTCAGGACGTACTCGATCGTAAAGAGCACGGTGAAGAACCATTCGATCACGCGGAGCAGGGTGCCGTACTGCTGGCGGATCTCGGTCACGCTCTCCAGCAGCACGGCCGAGACGCTGAGCACGATGCAGACGAGAAGGAAAAGGTCGAACGCCTTCCCCTCCCGGGTATCGGCCTCGAAGATCACCTCGTGGAATCGGGAGCGCCAGTCGTTCATGGCCCGAACCGTAGCTCAGCCGTCCCTTCACCGCAAGGAGCGCGCGAACTCACGCTATCGCTTCCGGTTCCCCGGATGCTACGATGATCTGCGGTCCCCGAAGAAGGAGCATATCCATGAAGCATCTCTCGATCCTCACCCTGGCCGTCCTGCTCCCGGCACTCATCGCCGCGCCGGAAGCCGTCGAATTCACTCAGATCACCACCGGAGAGATCGTCCACGACGGAGGGTGGAATTACGGCTGTGCCTGGGGAGATTACGACAACGACGGATACCCCGACCTCTTCGTCGTGAACAACGACACCGCCAAGGACAACTTCCTCTACCACAACGAAGGCGACGGCACCTTCACCAAGATCACCTCCGGCCCGGTGGTGACCGACGGCGGCAGCTCCTACGGGTGTACCTGGGGCGACTATGACAATGACGGCTACCTCGATCTCTTCGTCGCCAATTACAATGAGGACAATTTCCTCTACCGCAACCGGCAGGATGGGACCTTCCAAGCCGTCCTTTCGGGCCCGGTCGTGACGGGCGGCGGCAGCTCGGCCGGCTGCAGCTGGGCCGATTACGATACCGACGGCTGGCTCGATCTCTACGTCTGCAATCGCACCTCGGCGAACTTCCTCTACCGCAACAACCGTGACGGCACCTTCACGCGCGTCTTGACCGGCGCAATCGTGACCGACAACGACAACTCCGGCGCCTGCAGCTGGGGTGACTACGACGGCGACGGCGATCCCGACCTGATCGTGGCCAACGCGGGGCCCGACTACAACTGCCTCTACCGTAACCTCGGAGACGGCACCTTCGAGAAGGTAACCGGTGACCCGGTCGTCACCACCCTCTCCCACTCCGACGGCGCCAGCTGGGGCGACTATGACAATGACGGCGACCTCGACCTCTTCGTCGTGAGCGGCGTGGTCGGCTACGGGTACGACTACCTCTACCAGAACAACGGTGATGCCACCTTCACGCAGGTTCTGAGCGGGCCGCCGGTCGAGAACAACCACTGGGCCGAGGGGAGCAGCTGGGGAGACTACGACAACGACGGCGACCTCGACCTCTTCGTCGGCATCTACGATGGGCCGGGTGGACAGAACCGCCTCTATGAGAACCGGGGCGGCGGCCTTTTCATGAGCATCGACTCCGGTCCCCACATCGAGGCCGGCAACTACTCGAAGGGCACGACCTGGGCCGACTACGATCAGGATGGCGATCTCGACATCTTCATCGCCAAGAACAACTACTTCGGCGGCGACAACGTGCTCTTCCGCAACGAAGGAACGCTCAACCAGTGGCTCAAGGTCCGGGCGGTGGGCACCGTCTCGAACCGCTGCGGCATGGGGGCGGCGATTACCGTCCATGCCGCGATCGGAGGTGCGCCGGTCCGGCAGCTGCGTCAGATCTCGGGTCAGAGCGGGGGCGGGACCAGCGCGCAGGATGGGCTGATCGCGCGATTCGGGCTGGGGGATGCGGCCTTCGCTGATTCGATCCTTGTCCGCTGGCCCTCCGGAATCGTCGACCGGCTCCTCCATGTGGCCGCCGGACAGGAGGTGGTCGTGACGGAAGGGTCGATGCAGCACATCGCCGCCAGCGCCATGCCCGTCCTGATCGGCGGCGACCGCAATCCTTTCCGCGGCGAGACGACGATCTGCTTCCACCTGGTGGAGCCGGCCCACGTCCGGCTCGAGGTCTTCGACGCGCAGGGCCGCCTCGAGGAGACGCTCCTTTCCGCCCCTCGCGGCGCCGGCGACCACGCGGTGCGTTGGGATGCGGCGGGACGGAGCGGCGGCCTCTACTTCGCGCGGATCAGCACGGATCGGGGGGCGGGGTGTCGGCGGCTGGTGCTTCTCGGGCCTTGATCTCGGCCGCGAACCGGCGGGCGAGCTCCGCGTACTGGGCGAGGCCTCTTCGCCCCTCCGGCGTCAGATCGTAGACGCCGCGATCGATGCGCGTGAACCACCCGTAGTAGTTGTTCGAGAGGATCGAGAGCGTCTTCGGTCCGGTGCCGAGCGCGCGGAGCGTGCGGGGGCGGCTCGGCCCCAGCGCATCGAGCGCACAGGCGATCCGGATCGCGCTCTCCCGGTAGGCGGTCAGGAGCCGCCGCCGGGTGCTCCCTCCCTGATTGCGGCTCACGCTGCGGCCCGCCATCTCCCGAAGCACCGCCCGCCGGCGGCGTTTCAGCTTCCGCCGCTCGGAGGGGAGCGGATGGAAGACGACCTCGACCCGCGCCCGCCCGTGCTCGAAGGTGACCACCAGGAGTCCCAGCTCCAATCGTCGCAGAAGGCGCCGGATCCCGTGCCAGCGGCTGCCCCGCCCCAGCTCCATCGGGCCCGGCAGCGCAACGTAGACCGAATCGGTGATCTGCTGGCGGTCGATCGCCTGGAGGAGGAGCCTCGTGCCGAACTGGCGCTTCAGCTCGATCACGATCAGATCCTCACCCCGGCGGGCGGTGATGTCGCAGCGGTCGACCTCCGCCTGCACGGCGTAGCCTTGGGCCTCCAGAAAGGAGCGGATCGGTTCGTAGAGTTCGGTCTCGGCGCGCGGCATCCTCACCTCCGCCGACAGCTTGCCACCCGAAGGTGCGCGTGCCAAGGATCTCATCGCACCCGGCGTGCACCTCGCGGGACATCGTGCTAGGGTAGTGCGTTCGCAAGAGCGGACGCCGGGCCTTGAGGTGGGGTTGCCGCATGCCTCTGCGCCGAAAACTGCTACTCGCGATCCTGATTCCCGTCCTGCTGCTCGCCGTCGTCGGGGCGATCAGCGTCACGTCCCTGCGCCACCTCGAGCAGGCCGCGGGGCGCATCCTGGCCAATAACTACCGCAGCATCCAGGAGACCCGATCCATGGAACGCTGCCTGTGGGACCTGGAGATGAGCGTGGCGGAAGCCGGACCCCGACCCCGCGGGCTAGTCCCCGCCTTCGATTCGGCCCTGCAGCGCTGCGAGGCGAACGTCACCGAGCCGGGCGAGCGGGCAGTGCTCGAGCGCATCCGCTCCTCGTGGAATGCCCTCCGGACGGGCGTCGTGGCGGACACGACCCGCATCTGGCTCCATGGCATCCCCAACCTCTACGTCGATCTGGAGAAGCTGATCGCGCTCAACGAGCAAGCGATGATCGCCCACGAGCAGGAGACGCGTCGGGTCGGCCGACTCATGTTCGGGGCCGTTTCGGGTTCGGTGTTGATGGCAATGGTTGCCCTCGCCCTGTACGCGATCATCTCGGCTCGCCTCATCTCACGCCCCATCACCCAGGTGGTCGAGCGGTTGCACACGGCCTTGAACCCCGTCCAGGCGGAGGAGGAATTCGAACACGAAGAAGGCGGAGACGAGATCAAGCGATTGCGGGAAGAGATGGATTCGCTCCTCGATCGTCTAGCCCGTCACGAGGACCAGCAACAGCGGAGGCTCACGCATCTGCAGGGGCGGCTCGCCTTCGTGATGAATGAGGTCCTCGAGGGGCTCGTGCTCCTGGATCGTGAACATCGGATCCTGGCCGTGAACCGCGTGGCGCGATCGATTCTCGGCTCCGGTTGCACCGAGGGCGTCCGCCTGGACGCGCTCTCCCTCCGCGAGGACGTCCGGGCGCTGCTCGCCCCTCTCCTGTCGGGCGACGTCCAGGCCGAGCGCGACCTGGGCGAGGTCCGTCACGAGGCGAAGGGTGGCGAGAGGGTCTACCGGCCGCGCGTGTTGACCGTCTCCTCCGCACAGGGCGGCGTGGAAGGCTACCTGCTCCTCTTCTGGGATGTGACCGAGCAGCGCCGCTTTGAGGAATCGCGGCAGCGGTTCATCTCGATGCTCTCGCACCAACTCAAGACGCCGATGACCTCTCTCTCGATGTCGGTGAATCTCCTCAAGGAGAGGCTGCAGACCGTCGCCCCCCGGGAGACCGAGCTACTGAGCATCGCGAGTGAAGACTGCAGCAACCTGGGTGCCCTGATCGCCGACCTCATCGAGGCATCGCGAGAGATTACGCCGGATCTCACCTTGAGCCGTCGGCCCGTCGACGTGACCCGGCTCCTGCGATCCGCCCTCCGGCCGCTGGTCCCTCAAGCGGAGGCGCGCGGCATTCGGCTGGTTCTGCCCGCGCCGGATCGGGAGTGCCGATGCAAGGTCGATCCGGTCAAATTCCCGTGGGTGATCACGAACATCGCCGGCAACGCGCTCCGGTACACGGCGGGTGGCGGACGGGTCAAGATCACGATCGAGCCTGATTCCGGAGACTGCCGGATCACGGTGACCGATACCGGCATTGGCATCGCCCCCGAGAACCTCGAGCGCATCTTCCAACCCTACACCTCGCTCGATCGGGAGCCGCACGCCGGCACCCATGGCCTGGGATTGGCGATCGCTCGGGAGATCGTGGAAGCCCACGGCGGCAGCATCACCGCCACGAGCACGGTGGGAACGGGATCTCGATTCACGATCCGCCTTCCCGCCCTAGGGGAGTAAGTGTCATGGCGAGGATTCTCGTTGTCGACGACGATCCACACATCGTGCGAACGCTCGAGATCATGCTTCGAGATGACGGTCACGAGACCGTGAGCGCATCGAGCGCCGAGGATGCCCTGAGAGATCTGGGGCACCAGGCGATCGACATCGCCCTGGTCGACCTCCAACTTCCCGGAATGAGCGGTGTGGAGTTCCTCCGGCGGCTGCGTGATCAGCATCGCGACGTGGAGACGATCATCATCACCGCGCACGGCAGCATCGAGACCGCGGTGGAGACCATGAAGGAAGGCGCCTTCGACTACCTCACGAAGCCCTTCTCACCCGATCAAGTTCGCCACCACCTGCGGCAGATCGATCGGGTGAAGACATTGCAGGGTGAGGTCGCGGGACTTCGCCGGCAACTGGGGGATCTCGCCTTCGGAGGGGAATTCGCCACCCAGAACCCGGCCGTTCAGCACTTGCTCGAGCTGGCGCGAAGCGTCGCCGGATCGGAGGCGACGATTCTCATCAGCGGTGAGAGCGGCACGGGGAAGACGGTCTTGGCCCGCCTCATTCACCAGGCGAGCGACCGGACAGAAGGGCCGTTCGTCACCCTGGATTGCACCTCCTTACAGGAATCGTTGCTGGAATCGGAACTCTTCGGACACCGGCGAGGCGCCTTCACGGGCGCGGTGTCGAATAAGATCGGGAAGGTCGAAACCGCCCAAGGGGGAACGCTCTTCCTCGATGAGGTCGGGGAGGTCGCGCTGCACCTGCAAGGCAAACTCCTCCGGCTCGTAGAGGATCGGACCTACGAGCGGGTGGGGGATCCGACCATGCGAACGGTGGATGCGCGCGTAATCGCGGCCACCAACCGGGACCTGGAGGAGATGGTCCGCGACAAGGCGTTTCGCGAGGACCTCTTCTATCGACTGAGCGTCGTCGACCTCGTCATCCCCGCGCTCCGCCACCGTCCCGAGGACATCCTGATCCTGGGTCGCCGATTCATGGCGGACGCGAGCCGATCCCATGGGCGCCGGGTGACCACCTGGGATGCGCACGTCGAGCGCGCGCTCCTCCGCTACGGCTGGCCGGGGAACGTCCGCGAGCTCGCCCACACGATCGAACGCGCCGTGCTCCTTGCTCCCGGACGCACCCTTCGCCTCGAACACCTTCCGCCGCGATTGGCCGAGGAGCCCGTTCCCACTGAGAGAGAGGGAGAGATCCTGCCGCTAGGCGAGGTCGAGGAGCTCCACATCCGACGCGCGCTGTCGCTGAACCTCCCGCTCGAAGAGACCGCGCGCCGACTGGGCATCGATCCCTCGACGCTGTGGCGGAAGCGGAAGAAGTACGGCATCTGAGCCTCGATGCGCACCTCACCTTGCATGCTGCAAGGCGCCTTGCAGTCTACCAGATCGGCGAAGCGATCTTGGTTTCACAGTTCAGACGCCGCGCTTCAGCGTGTACGGGGCGCGGGACCTTGAATGCTGCAAGGCGAGCGCCGCACCGCGATCCTATGCCCCCGACACCTAGTGTGCGCCCGGTGAAGGCGTAACGGCTCTGGCACGGGACGTGCAATACCTCCTCCCGGACAGGTCCACCGCGGAGGATGTCATGGAGTTGTGGACACGACGAGGGGAAAACCTTTGCTGGAAGCAGTGGCCCGATGCGCTCAGCGGGCTGGCAAGCCTTCTCGACGGCTTCAGCGGGCAGGTGCTGGTCTGGAGCGAGGCGCCCAGCCTCGAGAAGACCCAGCTCGCCGAGATGTTCCGACTGATCCGCACCCTCGCCCGAAGCGAGGTCGATGTCATTGCGGCCAGCCCCCATCCGACCCGGGAGTGGATCGAAGATGGGAACGGGTCACGGGCCGATCACTTCTGGCTCGTCGGTCACCCGAATCCTCGCTCCACGAATCAAGAAGAGATCGGCGCGGCTGTCTGTCCCGCCCTGCACGCGGCGAGTGAACGTGGCGTTACGGTGTCGGTCTGCGGCCGGCACCGTGATCGCCTGCTCCGGACGAAGACCGATCTGAACCGCTGGTGCCTGGGAGACTACCGGCACTGCCCCCACTGGCAACGAGACCGCGATGGCTAGGAGGATGCGTTCCCGGTCTCCGGAGGGACTCCTTCTCCGCGCGTTCCTGGCCGCCATGCTGATCGGGGCCGGGCTGCTCTGGCTCCCCTGGAGCCACCACGGGCATGTCGGCCCCCTCGATGCGCTCTTCACGGCCACCTCCGCAGTCTGTGTCACCGGTCTCGCGGTCGTCGACACGGGTGGTGAGTTCACGCCGTTCGGTCAGCTCGTCATCCTCGCGCTGATCCAAGCGGGGGGGCTCGGGGTGATGTCCTTCGCCGCCCTGGCCATGCATCTTCTCCATCGACGCCTTTCCCTCCTCGCGCGGGCCGCCCTGAGCAGCTCCCTGCTGCAACGGGATCTGACCGTGAATCCGAAGGCGCTCTTCTTCCGCATCCTCCGCTTCGTCCTACTGGCCGAGGCGGGGGGCGCCGGGCTCCTCTTCGTGGCGCTGAGGCCGAGCCGGGGGGCCGCTCACGCCGCCTACTCCGCCGTGTTTCACGCCATCTCCGCGTTTTGCAACGCCGGCTTCTCGCTCTACGCCGAGAGCCTGCAGGACCTAAGCGGAAACGCACTCGCTCTCGCCGTGGTGATGACCCTGATCGTCCTCGGCGGCATCGGACATCCGGTGGTGATGGATGTGGCCAGGCGGCTGCGCCGGGGGGCCTCGGCCGTCAGGCGGCTGTCACTCAACTCCAAGGTGGCGCTCGGATCGAGCGCGCTCCTGGCGGGGGGCGGCGCGCTCCTGCTTCTCCTCTTCGGTTCGGCGCCGGCCGGGAGCCCGTGGTCCCTGCGCTGTTCCGATGCGCTGTTCCAGTCGGTCACCGCTCGGACGGCCGGATTCAGCACCATCGAAATCGGACGCCTGCCGGCGGCGTCCCTCTTTCTTTTGGTGATTCTGATGTTCATCGGCGGCGCCCCCGGATCCTGCGCGGGAGGGATCAAAACCTCGACGGCTGCCCTTTGGCTCGCCAAGCTGCACAGCCGGCTGCACGGGGGGAAGTGGCCCCGCCTCTTCGGGCGCCACATCCCCGGGGAGCTCTCCCGAAGGGCTTCGGTGATCATTGGGCTGGCGGTCCTCTGGAACCTGATCGGGATCTTCGTGCTGCTGGCAACCGAGCAGCGAACGCCGGGCGCCACGATGTCCCATATCGTCTTTGAACAGGTTTCCGCCTTCGGAACGGTGGGCCTTTCCACCGGCATCACGCCGGCGCTGAGCACCGCCGGTCGGCTTTGGATCATCGCCACCATGTATCTCGGCCGTCTCGGGCCGCTCACCTTGGCCACCTGGATCGCCCAACCCCGGATCTCCGGCATTCGCTACCCGGAAGAGAGGATCATGATCGGATGAAACGGCTCGATCGACATGTCTGTGTGGTGGGCCTCGGCCACTTCGGCGCGGCCCTGGCGCGCTCGCTCGCCAAGTACTCCGAGGTTCTGGCGCTCGACAACGATATCTCCCGGGTGAGCGAGATCTCCGAGGATGTGCAGCGAGCCCTCGCGCTCGATGCTCGCGACTTCGGCGCGCTTGCCGAGGTGGTCTCTTCCGATTTCGATGAGGCCGTGGTGAGTATCGGCGAGAGCCTGGAGGCGAGCATCCTCTGCACGCTCCATCTCAAGCGGATCGGGGTCCCGATGATTCGGGCCAAGGCGACCAACAGCGACCACGCGGAGATTCTGAAATCGGTCGGCGCATCCCACATCATCTTCCCCGAGCAAGAGACCGCCGAGCGGCTGGCGCTCCGGATGAGAAACTCCAATCTGGTCGATTTCATTCCCCTCACCGGAGATTTCCGCGTGACCGACATCGTCGCCCCAGCGGCCTTTGCCGGCAAGTCGCTCGCCAGCCTGGCGCTCCGCGCGAACTACGGCGTCTTCGTGATCGCGATCAAGAAGGAGAACGGCACGAGATTCGTCTTCCTGCCCGGCCCGGAGGATGTCATCGAGCCGCGGGACGTGCTGGTCATGATCGGCCGGGAGGAGGATATCCTGCGGGCCAGCGAGACCGGCGCCGGGGAACCGCGCCTGCACCGGGTGGCCGGAGGGGGGTGGCGCGAAGAGGATTGACGAGCCGGGGTTTCGCCTTCGAGACTAAGATCTTAGCGGGGTCTTGCTCTCGCGCCCCCTTCCCCTCCCTCGGCGGGCGCTTCCGCCGGTCCCTCCCCCGATCCGAGATCAACCGTCTTCGATCCACGATCATCGGTATTGGCTTCCGGGGCCGGCGGCGCTACCATCCGTGGCCGGAAGGAGGCCGGCAATGGTTTCAGCGTCAAACACTTCCAGGCGAAATCCGCTGCTTCTCGGCATGCTTCTCATCCTGGCGGCCATGGGCGGCTGCGGCGGGCCGCAACCCCCGCTGCAGAATGTCCTCCTGATCACCCTCGACACCACGCGTGCCGACTACATCGGCTGCTACGGCGCCGACGTGCCGACCCCGAATCTGGATCGTCTGGCCGCTGAAGGGGTGCGCTTCGCCCGTTGCATGCCGTGTACGCCGCTCACGCTGCCGTCGCACTCCTCGATCATGACCGGGACGTACCCCTTCGTGCACGGGGTGCGCCGGAATATCCTCGACCGCCTGGCCGATGTGAACCAAACCCTCGCCGAGGTGCTTCGCCAGAACGGGCGCACCACGCACGGAGTCATCGCCTCCGCCGTCCTCCGCCACACGTTCGGCATCGGTCAAGGCTTCGACAACTACGTCGATCTCCGCCCCGGGCGGGGCAAGAACACCCCCGACGCGGAGCGGAAGGCGAACGAGGTCTGCGACCTCGCCATCCCGATACTTCACCAGGTCGCCGCCGAGCCCTTCTTCCTTTGGGTGCACTTCTACGATCCTCATTACCCCTACGAGTCGGATCGTCACCCGGACGACTCCTCGCCCGCCGCCTACGCTGACGAGGTGACCTTCATGGATGCGCAGGTGGGGCGTCTCCTGGATGAGCTCAAGGCCCTCGGCCTGGACGGCAACACGCTGGTCATCGCCGTCGGCGATCATGGGGAGGGCCTAGGGGACCACGGCGAGTCCGAACACGGCTACTTCGTCTACGACGCGTCGATGCGCGTGCCTCTCCTCACCCGCTGTCCCGGGGCCGTGCCCGCGGGAAAGGTCGTCGAAGACCAAGTGCGCACCATCGATGTGATGCCCACGATTCTGGACTTCCTGGGCGTACCGCCGGCCGAAACCGTCCAGGGGTCGAGCCTGCGGCCGCTCAT
>Ga0180432_10010139_pt1 | contig 11346 bp, 6 predicted proteins | sample SS_ome_10_FD_132414 | JGI IMG/M metagenome (GOLD analysis project Ga0180432, IMG submission 132414) | Hypersaline lake sediment archaeal communities from the Salton Sea, California, USA - SS_1_MS_2 metaG | ecosystem: Environmental > Aquatic > Non-marine Saline and Alkaline > Hypersaline >... | reverse complement strand
GGTTCCGAACCCGGACCAGGCGGATTCGGACGGGGACGGGGTGGGCGACGCGTGTGCTCCCGGCGTGCCGGGGGACCTGGACGGGGACCTGGACGTGGACTACGGGGACTTCCAGATCTTCTTCGCGGCGTACGGTCACGGGGAGGGGGACCTGGCGTACAACCCGGAGTGCGACTACGACGGGGACGGGTTCGTGGGGTTGAGCGACTACGGCATGTGGTATCAGTACTACATGGACTACTACTACGGGGGTTGAGCGATCGGGGGAGCGGCGTGCGGGGCCGGGGCGGCGGGTTCCCGGCGGGGGGCCGGCGTTCGGCCACGGGGGATGAGGACGACACGTGCGGTGGCCGTCCGGGACGCTGCGTCCCGGGCCCGAGCGGGCCCGGACCGCCCGGAGCGGTGGCCGTGGCAGCACTTCTCGGAAGGAGGATGAGACATGAAGGCGGCTTGTGCTGTTCTCTGCGTGCTGCGCCTCGCCAGTGTTGGATTGGGCCAGCCTACCATCGAAGTCTACGGTTCGGGGACGGGGCCATCCGGGGCCAACCGGCAGTTTATCGAGGATCCCACCCTGATCGGCGGGTATCAGGTAAAGCTGCTGCCGGACGATACCAGGAGCACGTACCTTTCGGTTACAGGAGCGCCGGCGAGCCCGCCGCTGACCCAGCAGATTAACTGGACACCATCTGCGGAACACCGCCTGGTCGGCAAATCCTGGGCCACCTGGAGCGATCCGGGCAGCCAGTCGCAGTGGACGGGTGCTCGACGAGACGTGTACTACTGCACAGGCGATCACGTCGACATCATGTTCCCGGCTGCCACCGGAGCCTTCGTGCTTTACGTCGAGCCGAACTACCAGGGCCCGTTCACCGTAACGGTCACGGATCAGGACGGTAATCACGCCAGTCAGCAGGTTGCCGGGTACTGCGGTGCTGCTGGGTTCGGCGTGTGGTCGCACAAGTTCCTTCTCTACAAGATCAGGGTCGATGGGCCCCCGTACGGCGGTTTCGCCATCGGCGAGTTCTACGCCGCGATGATCGCTCAGGGTGCCCCCGTTGCGGATCCGGGTGGTCCCTACAGCGGCGCGGTGGACGAAGCCATCGCCTTCGACGCGTTCAAGAGCTATGATCCGCAGGGTGGGAAGCTGAAGTACCGCTGGGACTGGACGGACGACGGGCAGTGGGACACGCCTTGGCTGCCGGTCGCACAGCGGCTCCACACTTACCAGACTGACTTCCACGGCCACGCCCGGCTTGGTGTCCGGGACGAGGAAGGGCTCATCGACACGGCACTGGCGGAGGTGGATGCGGAGACGCCGGCTCCGAATCAGCCGCCCACCGCTGAGATCGTGGACGTTTCGCCGTTTCCGGCCAAGGAGGGAGAAGTGGTGGTCCTGACCGGTTCCGGCACCGATCCGGATGGCGACGCGATCGTCAAATACTGCTGGCACTACCCGAAGCACGCTCACAACCTCCTGTGTACCGAGGATCCCGAAACGCCGGAGATCAGTTTCTCACGGGGGCTGCACAGAATCTGCCTTGCCGTGCAGGACGAGCACGGGATGTGGTCCGAGTGGTCGGAGGAAGCCGTAGTCGAAGTGGTGAGTTGCCATACGTTGATCAGGCCGCCGTATCACAAAGACGCCTACGACTTTGCCGCGTCCGCCAGCAGTTGTGGAAAGGCCGCCGCTGATCTGAACAGTGGGCTGGCCGGCCTGTATTTGGAGAACGAGTGCGGGTGCACCGGTAGCGCCGTGGCACACTTTTTCGGTAATGTGAACCTTCCCGGAGGCGAGGGTGACCCATGGATCTTCAAGATCTATACGAAGTTCAGCAGGGTCGGCGGCAAGTTCGGCAAAACGCAGAGTTATCTGAGCCTGCGTAATAATCTGGATTGCGGCAGCCTTGACTCCTTTGCGATTCACCCATACTGGACGGGGGATGTGATCCTCTCGCATGTCTCCGACGTGCTAGAGATCGTTCTAGCCTTCATTCCTGGGCCATCAGGCTTCGTGGGTATGCTGCTAGACACTTTGATCGACTGGGGGTTAGCAGCGTTCTTTGACGCACTGGTGGATCTGGCTCAAGCGCACGTCGGTCCGTTCGAATGGGCAGAAGGCCTGTGGCAAGCGGGTAGCGAGCGAGAGACGGATCTGTTCGAAAGCGACCCTCTGGACACCTATGGCGAGTTGACGTACATCGGCGTCAATTGGAATGCGAAAGAATACGCCTCGTGTGGTCCCGACGGTCCCGAGAAGGCTCGTCTGGCCGGCTTCGGACAGCTCGAGTACATCGCGATCCGCGAAACGGAAGAGAAACCGTGGTGGCTTTGCTGGACGGCATGCGAGGTGGACCTGCGCATCACGGACCCCGCAGGACGCGTCGTGGAACAGTCCTCGTCGGGGATTCTCGGTGCCAGGTATCTGGAGATGGACTGGAACGGGGACGAAGAGGAGGACAACGTAGTCAAGATCCCCGCGGTGGTGGACGGCGTCTACCAGATCGAAGTGATCCCGCACGAGGGCGCCGACCCTGACAGTACCTACTCTCTGTTCGTGAGAAACGGAGAGGAGGAGGAGGTTGTCCTCGCGGAGGACGTGCGTATCGGGGACATTCCGGCGGAACCCTACACCGTCGAGGTGGAGAGCACGAACCCGCCGTATCTCCAACTCGTGCAGCCCAGAGGCTATCATACGTTCACGGGCGACGTCAACATCGAGTGGGAGGCGTGGGACTTCGAGGATGAGGGCGCCCTGACGATCTCGATCCACTACAGCGACGACGACGGGGCGACGTGGTCGCTGCTGGAGGGATCGGCGCCGGATACCGGGGCGTACGTCTGGGACACGCTGACGGTGCCGGACGGGATCTACAAGCTACGGCTGGAGACGACGGACAGCGCCGGGAACGGCGCGTCCGACACGAGCTGGGAGTTCGTCGTAGCGAACGGGGAACTGCCGCATCTGAACCAGGGCCCGTACGTCTGGGAGCCACCGATCGGCCCGGTGCTGGTCGCGGTCGGGGAGGAGGCCTCGTACGAAGGGGTGGCTGACGATCCCGACGGCCACGACGTCTTCTACCGGTTTGACTGGGGCGACGGCGAGGTTTCACCCTGGCTGGGGCCGTTCGAGAGCGGCGAAACGTGCCTGAGGACGCATCAGTGGAGCGAGCCGGGAGCATTCGGCATCCGGCTGCATGCCAAGGACCTCTTCGGTGATTCGAGTTTCTGGTCGGACGATCTGACCGTGTGCGTGGGGGCCGGCCCGGACTGCAACACCAACGGCGTGCCGGACCACTGCGACATCGGGACAGGCGAAAGCGACGATTACGACGGCAACGGCGTTCCGGACGAGTGCGACCCGGACTGCAACGGGAACGGCGTGCCGGACGGATGCGACCTGAGCTGCGACACGGGGGATTGTGCGAGCCACCCGCTGGGGTGCGGCGGCAGCGCGGACTGTCAGCCCAACGACGTGCTCGACGAGTGCGATCTGGCCGAGGGCGTCAGTCTGGACTGCAACACGAACGGGATTCCGGACGAGTGCGACATCGCGGCCGGGACCAGCGGGGACGCCGATGGCGACGGCGTTCCCGATGAATGCGTCGGGGCCTGCTGTGATGACCTCGGCGGCGTCTGCACGGAAGGCGTTGCGGAGGCCGACTGCTCCGGCACGAGGTACCAGGCGTTTGCCCTGTGCAGCGAGCTCGATCCGCCGTGCGGTGACCTGAGCTTCGAATTCGTGTTCGACCCGGGCACCGATCCGCCGCCGGAGGTCCAATGCGACCACCTGATGACTCCGTTCCCCGCGGACGAGCGGCCCGTTATGGAGGATGTCGCCGGCGTGCCGGTGCCATGCACGACCGGCGGGGAGGTGCTGTTCGACACTCCGCTCAGCCACCGCAGGATCGGCGCCGGCTGGTCAAGCTGGAGCCACGACTACACCGGCGACGTGTACTACACCAAGGGGGTGACGGAGGTCACGCTGACCTTGCCGCCGAATACGTGCGGGTTTTACCTGTACGTGGAGCCCAATCCGTTTGGGGTGCACACCTTCAAGCTGACGGCCAACGGCATCATCGAGTCGGAGGAGTTCACCGCCGACGGTGAGGCCGGGGCTGCTTATGCGGCAGTGTGCGGGGCGGCCCTGCAGACCATCACGATCACCTGCACCACGGGTATCGATTTCTCCATCGGCGAGTTCGGCATCTGCTGCCCCGGTGCCCCGGCGGCGGCGGCCTGCTGTCTGGCCGATTCCTGCGAGTTTCTGCTGGAGGACGAGTGCTCCGTGCTGTCCGGGGTCTACGCGGGCCATCCGACGACCTGCGAGGGGGATTGCAATACGAACGGAGCGGCCGACGCCTGCGACATCGCCCTGGGCACGAGCCAGGATTGCCAGCCGAACGGCGTGCCGGATGAGTGCGACATTTCCGGCGGGACGAGCGCCGATGTCGACGGCGATGGCATCCCCGACGAGTGCGAGCCGGATGTCGACGGCGACGGCGTCCCGGACGACGCGGACAACTGCCCAGAGGTGGCGAACTTCGACCAGGTCGATTCCGACGCGGACGGGCTCGGCGATGTGTGCGACAACTGCGCGGAGGCCGCCAATCCGGACCAGCTCGATCTTGACGCGGACGGGCACGGGGACGTGTGCGATAATTGTCCCGAGAACGCGAATCCCGAGCAGGTCGATGTGGACGCCGACGGGGTAGGCGACGCGTGCGATAACTGCGCGGAGGTCGAGAACGCCGACCAGCTCGACGTTGACGGGGACGGCATCGGGGACGTTTGCGACAACTGCCCCGGGGTGGCGAACTTCGAGCAGGTGGATGTGGACGCGGACGGGGTGGGCGACGCGTGCGACAACTGTCCGGAGGTGCCGAACCTGGAGCAGGCCGACCTGGACGCCGACGGTGTCGGGGACGCCTGCGACAACTGCCCGGAGGTTCCGAACCCGGACCAGGCGGATTCGGACGGGGACGGGGTGGGCGACGCGTGTGCTCCCGGCGTGCCGGGGGACCTGGACGGGGACCTGGACGTGGACTACGGGGACTTCGAGATCTTCTTCGCGGCGTACGGTCACGGGGAGGGGGACCCGGCGTACAACCCGGAGTGCGACTACGACGGGGACGGGTTCGTGGGGTTGAGCGACTACGGCATGTGGTACCAGTACTACATGGACTACTACTACGGGGGTTGAGGTCGTGCCCCGCCGGCGCCGGCGCTCGGCGGAGCGGCCGGCGCCGGGCCAGGCCGGCCAGCCGCGGCGGCGCGAAGGACGCCGTTGCGGTGACGGGCTGGGGCACGAGCTGTGAAAAGGCGCCCGTGCCGGTGGCCCGTACCCGGCGGGTAAAGTAGAGATTGACGTGAAGTAATACTTTTTGGTTGACGGACGGTCGCGGCAGGCGTTAAGCTGAACCGTAGATCGGTGGGCGAGGGTGCGGATCATCTCTCGCGAGCCTGTCCGCCGCCCGCGACCCATCATGGATTCCAGCGAACGGAGGGTGCTATGACAGCTTGCCCGAACATTTGGCGTATGGCAGGTGTTCTTCTGCTGGTGGCAGCCTGGCCGGCGGCCGGCGACATCGTGGTCACCGTCCAGCCGAGCGAGACCGTCGTCGAGGTCGGCGACTACTTCACGGTGGATCTGCTGGCGGACATCCCGCTCGCGGACGCGATCGTCGGATGGGGGATGGACCTCTCCTTCGACGGCTCGATTCTGAGCCACGACCCGCTGGTGGACGTGGCGATCGGACCGGCGTTCATTCCCGCCCTCGCCCCCGACGGTGACAAGCTGGCGGGCTTGTTCTTTGGTCCTCCTCCTCCGCCCCCGGGCCTAAGCGGCGATGATGTTCTCCTCGCGACGATGACGTTCGAGGCTCTGATGCCCGGGAGCACGTCGCTGAACGGTGGGATCACGCTCGGCGATCCATCGGAAGGCTTCATCGGCCCAGGGTTGCCTGCGCCTGTGCGGACGGTGTTGTTTTCCGACGCCAGCGTCACCGTGATCCCCGCTCCGGCGGGGGTGGTGCTGGGCCTGATCGGGCTGGGCGTGGTCGGCTGGGTGAAGCGCCGGGTCGGCTGACGCCCGTGCCTCGAGGGCTCACGACCTGGCGACGCGGCACCCCGCGGGCAGCTACTTGGAGACCGGGGTCGGGCTCAGGCCGCCGACCGGTTTCGGGGTCTCGGCCACGTCGGCCGGGGCGGGGGTGGCCAGGATCTCGCGGCGGCAGGTGCCGGGGACGGGCAGCAGGGGGATGATGATCAGGGTGTCGTGCTCGACGAGCACGGCGTCGTCGACCCAGAACTCCTGGTTGCTCCAGGCGGTTTCGACCTTCCAGTAGGCCTCGTGGATATCGAACGGTAACGACAGGTTGACGCTGCCGCTGAGCTTCGTCCAGCTCGTGCCCGCGTTCACCGTGCTGATCGGGGCGTAGAACCAACCGTAGGCGGTGCCCAGGTACAGGCGCAGGTGAACGGGCTCGGAGTAGTTCTTCAGGCGGACCCAGCACTCGGTGTCGTAGGTCACCCCGTTTTCGAGGCGCTCCGCCAGGTCCTCCTGCCGCGGGCCGTCCCAGGATCCACCCCGGTTTCGGACCCAGAGGCTGGTGTCACCTCCGTGCGGCTGGGCGGCATCGAGGAGCACCTGGCAGCCGCCCAGGCCGGTCCAGGGATCGGTGCCGTCCTCGAAGTCGGGGTTGAGCAGCAGGTTGCCGGTTGCCCCCGCGGAGGTGTCCGGCCGGAACTCGGTACTGAAGATGCGGACCGCCTGCTCGACGTCGGCCCGGCAGTAGAGCCGGACGGGGTCGTCGACGTCGTCGGCCAGGTCGCCGTCCCCCTCGTCCACCGCCTTGAACCGGTAGGTGACGCCCTCGATGGCCATGGGCGACGTCCAGGCGTCGTGGGTGTAGGTGGTCCGCCAGTCGGGATCATCGCGCAGCCAGAGCAGGCCCAGCTCGAGCCCGGAGAGGGCGGCGAACCGCGCCGAGACCGCCTGTTCGTCGGCCACCGCGGCACGCAGCTCGACGCGGGTGAGCATGAGGGCCGACACGCCGATGATGGCCACGATCATGGACACGCCCAGGACCACGACGTAGACGGCCCCCCGGCGGCGGGTGGCCGGACCGGCCGATGGCAGGCGATGCGGGCGAGCCATGAGCGTCATCCGTTCCCCCCCCCGAGTTCGGCCTGGGGCAGGGGTTCCTCGGCCTCGCCGACCTCCCACAGTCCCGAGGCCGCCGGCCAGGCCTCCGTGCGATAGGCCGTGAGGGTCACCAGGTCGCGCCCCCGATGGGCCACGGTGACGCGGATCCGCTTGATGCCGGTCGCCGCCAGGGAGGCCGCGGTGAGGTCGGCAGACTGAACCCAGCACACCTCCACCGTACGGCGGTAGTCCTGCGCCCAGGCGATCTCGTTGCCCTCCCTGGTCTGAGGCGGGGCGGCGGACCAGCCGTCGTAGTCGTCCACGTCTTCCCAGAGCAGGCGGCTGCCGTCGCCGACCTCGTCGCTGCCCAGGCCGAAGCTGCCGGGCCCGAGGTCGGGATCTTCATAGGCCTGCTGGAGGACCTCGGCGAGCAGGTCCTGGGCCAGCAGCACGGCCCGGCCGCGTTCGGCGACGGCCAGCTCGGTGCCGCGGGCGGCTCCCACGGTGTTCAGGGCGGCGACCAGCGTCACCCCGACGATAAGCGTGGACACGGCCGTTTCAGCCAGCGTCAGGCCGCGGGCTTTCGATCCCCGCCCGGAGCGGGATGATGCGGAGTGGCGACACAGCATCAGTCGTTCCCTCCCACCCGCACCGAGACGTAGTCGAACTGGGCGTCGCAGTCCCAGGGCAGAATCGAGGCGAACCGGTCGTCGTTGCCGGTCGGCCAGGTGGCGTAGGCGTGGGTGCTGTACTGCCGCCCGTTGACCCGGATGTTGACGGTGTCCAGGTCGGGATCGATGAGCAGGCGGAGGGTGACGAAGTCGGCCGAGAGACCCACCACGGTCGCGAGTCGGATCAGGGTGCCGTTGCTGACCTTGCGGTAGACGGTCAGTGTCTGGCTGCCGTTGGGCTGGAGCTGGAGCGCCGCGTAGAGGGGCACGGCGTTGCTGCCGGTCCAATCGGCGTTGATCCAGAACACGGCCCCGGTGCCTCCCACCGAGGTGGCCCGGAAGCGGACCTCGACGGTGGTGAGTTCGTTGAAGTCATTCTCGGGGAAGGTGTCCAGGGTGGCGTTGGCCTGCCAGACGCCGGCGTCCAGGGAGGCGGCGTCGAAGGCGGAGCCGTCGCGGACCACCCAGTCTCCCTGGCCGTCGGCGTTGGCGTCCAGGGCGGTGGGGTCGCTGTTGAAGTCGAGCTCCCACACGGCGGAGAGCAGCTCGGGGGCGTTGACCGTGCGCACGGCGGTGTTGACCCGGGCGGCAGGGTCATCGCCGGCCTGGAGCGAGACACGCACGCCGGTCACGTAGTCGCGGGTGGCGGTCTGCTCCGGCGCGGGATACGTGTACCGGCCGTAGACGTAGTACCGCATCTTCTTGCCGCTGTCGTAGTTCCAGTTGGCGCCGCCGTCGGAGGTGGCCAGCCGGCCCGGGCCCTCGTCGCTCTCGTAGCGGATCCTGGCCGAATGAACATCCGCCGAGACGAAGGCCAGGATCAGGCACAGGGCGTCGTCCGGCATCAGCCCGCTGACATGCTCGAAGGTGAACTCGCGCCAGGTGTAGCTGTCCGTGAGATCCGATTCGTACAGGAGGTGCTGCTCGAGGACACCCCCGGTGGGCAGCCCGTCGCCGTCCGCCTGCCGGAGCTGCACCGCCGTCTTGCCGTCGCTGGCACCCCGTTTCTTGGCCTGGAACAGGACGCGGGTCACGCTCCAGGTGACGGCGTCTTCGGGCGGGTCGGGCTGGAAGTACTGGCCGATCCACTTGTTGGCATCGATGCTGTAGCTCTTGAGGTCTTCGCTGCCGTCGTAGACGCTGAGCAGGGTCTCGTCGCCTTCGACGGGGGCGCCGGGGTACTCCTCGGTGGTGGTGGCCACGTCGTAGCTCAGCTCGAAATGGTGGACGTCGCCGAGGATCTCGACCTCGCTCTCGTCGTTGTACTGGCGGGTGAGTCCGTCACCGGCGGCGCCGGACCAGGCGTAGCGGAGGCGTTCGGGCGAGCCGTCGTCGTCGCGGTCGGTCACGGTGAAGGTCACGGCCCGGTTGGTGCGCTCGGTGACGTGGACGGCCTCCTCCAGTTCGGCGGCGATGCGGTTGGCGACCTGGCTGGAGGTCAGGTTGCGGTCCAGGCGCTGCTCGTCGGGCAGGGCTTTGCTGGCCAGCATGACCGCCGAGCCGAGGGCCACCATCAGGACGCTCATGACGGCCATGCCCACCACCAGTTCGATGAGGGTGAAGCCGGCCGCTTCGGTTGCCCGGGTCGTATGTCTCATGCGGTTCGCCTGCCGGTCATGAGTTTCGTACGCCTGCCGGTTGGTGGGGCCTGCCGTCCCAACTCCTTTTTCGTGCCCCCTCGCGGGCGAGGGGCGTCGTGGGCTCGCTCCCTGCGTCACCGGGCCGCATCGACCGTAGGGACGCCGGTGTCGCCGTTCACGTTAACGGCCTGCTTGCGCCTGCCCACCGCGATGACCACGGATCCGCCGGAGTCCGGACGGCCGTATCCGTCGTAGATAAGATCGGTGTCGCCACCGAAGTCCGCGGAGATGATGGCCCCGCGGTAGGGCTCGTCGCCCAGCCGGACCTCGTAGTCCGAACCCGGACGGTCCAGATCCGCAACGCCCGGCAGACTGTAGGAGTTCGCGGCCAGGTCGAACGACACCCGGCGGCTGGTGCTGGTCCGCTCGGCCTCCCGCCGGGCCAGGGCCAGGTCGGCCACGATGCGGACCGCCGCCGCCGCGACCCGCTGGTTGCTGACCGCCGACGCGTAGTGGGGCACCGCCACCGCTGCCAGGATGGCGATGATCACAGCCACCACCACCACCTCGACCAGCGTCATCGCTCGGGCGAAGCGCCGCAGACCGTCTGCTCGACCAGACCTATCCTTCACCGCTACCGGTTCCCTACCCTCGGCGAGGCTCCCTCCTGCCAGTATCGGCCAGGAGCCGGGCTCACCGCGGTTCCTGATCGATTGCTTTGGGCCGTCTGATAAAAGGGACTCAACCCGATGGTTGGACGGGCTGCGAGAACGGCGGCGGCCCCATCGGGTCGCGGACTGCGTCCGGCCCGGCGTTGCCGTTGGCGGCTCCCCGCCTGCGGGGCTCACCGCGGGCCGGGCTGGACAGCCGCTGGGAGCAGTATGGGCAAGGCCCCCTCCGGCGGAACACTCACTTCCCCCTCAGGACACCTCGCGCCAGGGCGGGTCGCTCCTCGTCCCCGGGGATCCGGGAGGCCGTGCCCCGCCGTCCCCATAATACGCGGGACGGCAACTCGACGCAGTTTTGTCCTTGTTCGGTGACGCAACAAGGCACTCGGGCTTACGCGCCGGTTGGGCAGGTCCGCGTGTGGCCCAAGCCCGTCTCGCCCGGTCGCCAGCGCGGGCGGTGGCGCGGCGTGTGGCCCCTGCCGGGCGGCGGGGGCTACTGCGGGCCGGAGAGGGCTGCGGCGAAGAGGGCGAAGTCGGCGAGGTCGACCAGCTGGTCGCCGTTCATGTCGGCCGTCTGGCACCCACCGACGGGGGCTTGGCCGAAGCACACCTGGAAGAAGGCGAAGTCCTGCACGTCCACGTCGTCGTCGGAGTCGAAATCCCCGTCGCCACAGGGAACGCACGCGTCCTCGTCCTCGTCGCACCACGTGTCCGGCCCGCAGGGATCTTCCCCAGGCTGGCAGGCCCCGCCTGCGCAGGTCTCGACGCCGGTACAGAAGAGGCCGTCGTCGCAGTCGACGTCCTCGAAGCAGTCCACGCAGGCGTCCATGTCCTCGTCGCACAACTGGTCGGGGCAGGGGTCGTCGCCGGGTTGGCAGAGGCCGTCAACGCAGGTTTCGACGCCGGTACAGAAAAGGGCGTCGTCGCAGTCGACGTCCTCGAGGCAGTCCACGCAGGCGTCCATGTCCTCGTCGCACAACTGGTCAGGGCAGGGGTCTTCGCCGGGCTGGCAGAGACCGTCAACGCAGGTCTCGACGCCGGTACAGAAGAGGGTGTCGTCGCAGTCGACGTCCTCGAAGCAGTCGACGCAGGCGTCCATGTCCTCGTCGCACAACTGGTCGGGGCAGGGGTCGTCGCCGGGTTGGCAGAGACCGTCGATGCAGGTTTCGACACCGGTACAGAAGAGGGTGTCGTCGCAGTCGACGTCCTCGAGGCAGTCGACGCAGGCGTCCATGTCCTCGTCGCACATCTGGTCGGTGCAGGGGTCGTCGCCGGGCTGGCAG
>Ga0180432_10010137_pt1 | contig 11347 bp, 14 predicted proteins | sample SS_ome_10_FD_132414 | JGI IMG/M metagenome (GOLD analysis project Ga0180432, IMG submission 132414) | Hypersaline lake sediment archaeal communities from the Salton Sea, California, USA - SS_1_MS_2 metaG | ecosystem: Environmental > Aquatic > Non-marine Saline and Alkaline > Hypersaline >... | reverse complement strand
GGCTGTCCCACGAGGAGCATGTCGCTCGGCAGGTGTTTTCTGGACCATCTGGTTATGGGGCGTTTTTCGGCTTCGAGCCGCTTCTCAGCTTTCATCCACCTTCCTTACCATTATCCTGGAAGCCATTCCCCGTCCGATGGCGACCTGCGCCCTGTTAACGAGCACTACGACGGGTCCGCCCAGGGCGAGAGATGAGAGTTTGCGCACGGTCTGGCCCTCCACGAGGCCCAGCTTGTGGAGCCTCTGCTGCATGGACCTCCCGCCCCGCATTGCTGTGATGACTCCGTCTTCACCGGTACGGAGGTCGGTGAGATGTATTTCACTCATCTTTTTTTCGCTCCCTGAGTGTGTTAAGGCATTCCATGATGCAGCGCTCGCAGTGCTCGGGATCGTCGGGATTCAGGCAGAAGTATCCGAACTTGTCGATCCAGCGCATCCCGGCCCGCGGGCAGGTCTTGAGAAACGTGATGAAACGCTCAAGTCTTTCGAGCAGGAGTTCCGAGGCGGCGTGCTCCATCCTGCAGGCACTCTCTTCAGCCTCTTCCTCACCGATGCCCAGCATGTCGACGAAGAACTCCCTGAGGACCATGTGCCGGTGCGATATGCCCTCCGCGAGTTTCTCGCCCCTCGGGGTGAGGGTAACGAAGTCGTAGGGGGTGTAGTTTATGAGCTTTTTCTCTGCGAGGGAGTGGAGTGCGCCCGTAACGGAGGAACGGTTTACCCCGAGTTTTTCCGCGATATCCTTTGACCGCGCCGCGTTCTTCTCCTGCACGATGTTGTAGATCGCCTCCAGGTAATCCTCCATGTTGGAGCTCAACACGTCGGTATCCATACGGCCTCCACTTAGAAGGATACTAATAAATTTCGGTTTGTCAAACATTTTACGTTATAACAAATATTTTTCCTTACGGATAAAATGTCGTGAAAAAACACAATAAAAACGTCCCGGTTTCGTCATGAAAGCCATGGGCAGGAAAATATATTCAATAACGAGCGAGCTCGACGGGGGAAGGGTGCTCTGGCTGTATAACAGGTCGGTTCTGCCGGACCCGATGGATCTGACCGAGCTCCTCAATAGAAGCGAGCTTCGCCGTATCGCGCGGCTTTTAAACCGGGCGGGCATTAAATACCGGGTCGAAACCCATCCCTTCCCCATCCGGGACGAGGACCGGCCCTCCTGGAACATGGCCGGCTTTCTGAAGCCGTTCCCGCGTGAAAAAGGACGCGGGCATGACGGCGGTATTTACTCCTGCGTTTCCGTATAAGAGGGAGCGGAAGGCATTCCAGGAAAAAATTGTATTTGTGAAATTGTCGCTGATATTTCAAATTTTACTTGACACATACTACTACACTATGTATAATAGTGGCTATTAAGTGGTAGTAATTAATACTCGGTTACTGGGGAACGGCATGGGTATGAACATACAGTTCAAGAAAGGGGTCCTGGAGCTCTGCGTGCTCGTTCTGCTCGGTAAGAGGGATTATTACGGGTACGAACTGGTGAGCAGTATATCGAGGACGATCGAGATTGCCGAAGGTACGGTCTATCCCCTGCTCCGCAGGCTCACGAAGGAGGGGCATTTCAGCACCTACCTGAAGGAATCGGGTGAAGGCCCGGTTCGAAAGTACTACTCCATCACGGACCAGGGGCGGGAGTACGGGAAGGCGCTTTTAGAGGAGTGGAAACGCTTCTTCGAGGGGGTGAACAGTATCGTCCTGAAGGAGGAGAAACCATGAACAGGGAAGAATTCCTGAAGTCGCTTAAAAATACGATCTGGCGGCTGCACGCCTCCGAGGTCGAGGACATTATCAGGGATTACGAGGAGCATTTCGATTCCGGGATCGCAGAGGGAAAATCCGAGGAGGATATCGCCCGCGCGCTCGGCAATCCGAGAGTTATCGGCAGGGCATACCGTATGGACGTCCTGCTCAAGGAAGGGGAGCGTAAGGGGACTTTCGGGTCCATAACGCGGGCCGTTCTTGCCACGCTCGGACTCGGCCTCTTCAACGCGATCTTCGTGATCGGGCCCTATTTCGGGCTCGTGGGAGCGCTTGCCGGGCTCTGGGGCGCGGGAATAGGACTCACGGCTTCGGGTTTGGGGGCGGTGATAGCCGTTATTTTCAGGCCCCTCCTGCCCGCTTTCATAGGGTTTGGCGGAGTGAGCCCGGTTTTTTTCGTGCTCGCGGGAATCGGCGTGTGCGCGCTCGGGCTCCTTTCAATCATCGGTCTCGTCAAACTTTCGAAATGGTTTTTTCTGCTGACCGTCAGGTACCTCAAATTCAACCTGCGCGTCATCAGGAAGGAGGTATAGCGATATGAAGCTTACGAAAATTTCACTGCTCGTGATCATCCTTTCGGCCGTGGTGGTGGTTTTCCTGGGCGCGGCTGTTGCCGTTTACTTCGGAGAGGGGCCCCGCGAACGGGAATTCAGCGGTGAAAGGGCGCTCATACACGAAGTCGAGACCTTCGATTCCGGCGGAATCGACCGGGTCTCGGTCAAGGCCGCGAGCGCCGACGTCGTCGTTCTGCCTGCAGGAGGCGAAACCATAACGGTGAAGTTTACCGGGAAGGCATTCGGGAACACCCGGCACGAGCTGCCCCGGATTATGATGCAGCAGTCGGGATCCACCCTGGAGGTGTGGACCGAGTACCCGAAGGTCAGCCTGGGGCTTGGATCCATGGACCTGCATATCGAGCTGCACATACCTCCGGGAAGTGTGGATGAGCTGAATGCCAGGGCGGCATCGGGCGATATCAGCCTCGAGGAGGGAGACTTTTCCGATGTATATCTCCACGCGGCCTCCGGTGATATCGAGGTGGAGGAGAGCCGTTTCTCGCGGGTTACTGTCAAAACCACGTCAGGGGAAATAGACATCGAGGACGTGGATGCGGATTATCTCAGCGTGGACACGACGTCCGGGGATATCGTGGGCGAGACGGTGCGTACCAGCGAAACCGAGATCTCAGCAACGAGCGGTTCCATACGGATCGAGGACTTCACGGGCGATGCACGGGCGGAGAGCGTGTCGGGCGATATACGGATTATGTATTCGGCTTTCGAGAACGACGTCAGCCTCAAAACCACGTCAGGAGACGCGGTGCTGCTGCTCCCTGCGGGCGCTTCATTCGGCCTCTCCGCGGGCACCGTGTCCGGGGACATCGACTGCGATTTTCCCGTAACGGTCGAGGGAGCGAAGATGACGAGGAAACAGTTCGAGGGAACGGTCGGAGACGGCGTGCATGAGGTTTCGGTCAAGACGGTGTCCGGGGACATCAGGATACTCGAGGGCCGGAGCTGAGGAGGAAGACAGCCATGGGTATATTCCCTTTCCATATATCTTACGATACAGCGGTCCCGCGGAGGGAAACGGATCTTGAGACCGGCGATACGCGTGTTCGTGGCGGCGGGCATACTGAAGAAAGGCGGACGGATTATTCTATCGTCAAGCCCGGCAGTGGTGCCTGTACTGCAGCGATTCCGGTACAAATCGTACGCGGCGCGTATACACGGCGTGATCCCGAAGCAGTCTTCGTCTATGCGTCCAGCGAATAGGTCTCGCCGTACCGGACGGTTGTGACCTTATGGCCGCGCTCCTCGAGCAGGCCCTTCAGATGTGACTGGGCGTCGGGCTCGCCGTGCACGAGAAAGATGCGCTTCAGCCTCCCTTTGTCCAGCCTGCCCGTGTACTCCAGTATGTCCTCGTAATCGGCGTGGGCCGAGAAGGCGTTGAGCACCTCGACCTCCGCCTTCAGCGGGTAGACGTCCCCGAAGATCTTCACCTCGGGATCCTTCTCCACTATCCTGCGGCCGAGCGTGTTTTCGGCCATGAACCCGACCACGAGCACGGTGTTGGCGGGATTTTCTATGTTGTTCGCCAGGTGGTGGAGGATGCGGCCCGACTCGCACATGCCGGCCGCGGATATGATGACGGCCGGGCCCTTCAGCCTGTTGAGCTTCTTGGACTCCTCGGTCGCGGTCACATAGGTGAGCTCGTTGAACCCGAAGGGGTTCTTGTGATGGTCGATGAACGCCTGCCGCGTCTCCTCGTCGTAGCACTCCTGGTGAACGCGGAATATGGATGTGGCGTTCACTGCCATGGGGCTGTCCACGTACACGGGTATTTTCGGTATCCGCCCCTTCTCCGAGAGGAGGTGAAGGAAATAGACGATCTCCTGCGTACGCTCCACGGCGAACGCGGGAATGATGACCTTCCCGCCGCGCTTCGCGGTGCGCGATACCACGTCCGCCAGTTTTCCCGCCGCCTGCTCCACCGGGTCGTGGAGCCGGTTCCCGTAGGTGGATTCCATCACGAGGTAATCCACGTCCGGTATGGTCTCGGGGTCCCTGAGAATGGGGAGGTTCCTGCGCCCCAGGTCGCCGCTGAACCCGACCGAGATGCCTCCGCTGCCGTGACGGATGTCGAGCACTCCAAGGGCCGAGCCGAGTATATGCCCCGCGTCGTACAGAGTGAGGGTGACGCCGTCCGCGATCGGGATAGAACGGTGATAGGATAGGGTGACGAAGTGCTCGAGGCAGCGCATGACCTCCCGTTCCGTGTACAGGGGTTTTCCCTCGAACCGCTCTTTCTTTTTTGCCGCCCTCTTCCTGAGGTACTCGAGGTCCTTTGCCTGTATGTGGGCCGAGTCCATCATGATGAGATTGGCCAGGTCCCGGCTCGCGGAAGTCGTGTATACATTGCCCTTGAATCCTTTCTCGGGAAGAAGGGGAACCAGGCCGCAGTGGTCGAAGTGCGCGTGAGTGAGAACCACCCCGTCCACGTCGGCGGCGTCGTAATGCCACTCCCGGTTTTTACGGGCGGCCTCCTCCCTGCGGCCCTGAAAAGCCCCGCAGTCGATCTGAATAAGCGTATTTTCGGATTTAAGGAAGTGCTTTGAGCCTGTTACTTCCCCGGCTCCACCCCAGGAGTAAAGCTCGAGATTCATATCCGCTCCCTTCTGCATAATCCGGCCGGGAATCCGTACCGTGATACGACAGTATACTCGTTTTTTCAACCCCGGAAAAGGAACAAAGCCGGTTTTTGCATGCTTTAATATACAGAAACACAAACCCGGTGTATGATGGACCGGTTACGAATGCCGTACTCGCCCGATGGCCAGGAGGAAAAGGTGGACACGAGCATATCCCGTACGGACACACCCCGCTACGCATGGGCGGTGCTTGGAATCGGAACGTTCATCGTATTCGGAGCGCTCGGGCTTGCCCGTTTCGGCTACGGGCTCATTCTTCCGGACATGCAGAAGGCGCTCGATCTGACGCACACGAACGTGGGCGGCCTCGCTACGGCCAACCTTGTCGGCTATCTCCTGCTCTCCATTACGGGCGGCGCCCTCGCGTCGAGGTTCGGAGCGCGGGTCGTGGTGACAGCGGGAATGGCCGTTGTGGGCATGGGCATGCTTATGACCGGAGCGGCCGGTACGTTCTGGGCGGCCCTTGTATGGAGGACGGTGACGGGCCTGGGGAGCGGGGCGAGCAATGTTCCCGTCATGGGCCTGGTTGCATCGTGGTTCGGTCCGGGCATGCGCGGGCTCGCGACCGGTATCGGGGTGTCGGGCTCGAGCATCGGACTCGTGGTGACCGGACCGCTTGTGCCCTGGATCTCGAGCCGGTTCCCGGAGACCGGATGGCGCGTGTCCTGGTACGTGTTCGGGACGGCTGCGCTCTTCCTCGCTCTGCTGGGCGGTATTCTTATCAGGAACAGGCCCGGTACGGGAGGCGTCCGGACGGGCAAACCCGGGGGCGGGAAACTCAACTGGTCTTCCGTGTACCGGTCTTCCGAGGTATGGCATCTCGGCGGCGTGTACGGGGCTTTCGGTTTTGCCTATATCATATACGTCACGTTCTTTTTCAGGTATATGACGGGAGAGCTCGGGCGAAGTGCGGAAGCGGCGGGAAATTTATATATGCTCATGGGCTGGTGCTCCATGGGATGCGGTGTGTTCTGGGGAATGCTTTCGGACCGGATCGGGCGCAAATGGGCGCTCGTGCTGGTTTTCGTCATTCAGGCACTGGCCATGGGGATATTCGCTCTGAAACCGGCGGGACCCGCGGCGGCCCTCTCCGCGGTGCTGTTCGGGCTTACCGCGTGGTCCATACCCGCGGTCATGGCCGCGGCGTGCGGCGATATCGTGGGCAGGCGCCTGGCACCGGCGGCGCTCGGATTCGTCACGCTCTTCTTCGGAATCGGCCAGTCGGCGGGTCCCCTGATCGCCGGTATGATCGCCGATGCCGCAGGGTCCTACTCGAATGCATTTGTGCTCTCCGCGGCTGTTTCACTGCTCGGCGGCGCGGGTGCCCTCTTTCTCAAGACAAATACCGATGCGCAGGAATAAAACGGCGCCGCCTCCCTTATTCGGGCTGGTTCTTCTCCCTGTTCGGGACCACGCAGACGAAGCGCAGCCCGCTGTCTCCCGCTTTGAGCTGATGATACTCGTAGGGCTCTATGTAAATGCAGTCGTCCTTCTCGAGCTTGTATTCTTCCCCTTCATGGAAAAGGATCCCGTCCCCATCCAGTACGTACACCTCGTGCTCGTAGGAGTGTTTATGTTTCGACGAGTAACCGCCCGCGCTGATCTCGAAGACCCGCATGGAAAAGTTGAGAGCGTCGTCTGCCCTCGACGTTATGAGGGGGTAGTAGGTGACGCCGCTGTAGGATTCCGCATCCTTGGCTACGGGTTTCGGTTTCACGTCTTTTCTCTTCTTCAGTTTCATTACAATTCTCCGATATTGGTATGGGACAATAATAGCCGCCCATACGGATGAACGTCAATCTGTTGCTGTACCGGTAATGAAGAAATATATGAATTTCTCAGATTATACTTGACAATACCACTGCACCGGGGTAGCTTTGTTCGTCCTTGTATGAGGATGAATACTATTTTTTCAGGAGATTTAATTTTTATGTCAGTAGGAAAAGTAAAGTGGTTTAACGAGCAGAAGGGCTATGGCTTTATCTGCAGGGAAGATGGCGATGATGTGTTTGTGCATTATTCGGAGATCAAGGCTGATGGGTTCAAAACCCTCGTAGAGGACCAGGAAGTGTCCTTCGAGGTAAAGGATGGACCCCGCGGTCTGCAGGCTGTAAACGTGCAGGCGCTCTAAACCAGGTAAACAGGAGCCCCGGGGTACCGGGGCTCATATTTTTTCCCTGGGAATGCGGTCTGTTACAACAAAGGATTGACATAATTGAAGATCGCATTATTGTGTTATTAACGTACAGCATCAACACCTAAGCGCTCATGGGCTCAAAACGGATGAGCCGATGAAGGCTTAACTGTCCCTCCTTCAGGCTGTAGGTTCTTTACAGAGACTCGCCGATCGAAACTTACCGAACGGGCCTCGTTTTTGTGTTGTAAAGCGTGATAATGAGACACCTTCCGTTGACGCAAAAGTTTTACTATTGCAGGATTGCCAATTGAGCTCCCCCGCAAATTCCGGGGTATTTTAAGCATAGTTAAGAAAGCGAAAAAAAGGAGAGTATATGAAGATACTCCTGATTTCACCTGTCAAGAATCCGAATATCAGGAAGCCACGCGGTATCATGATGCCGCAGCTTGCGCTCAATCTTATCGAGGCGCTTACACCACCGGAACACGAGGTAACGCTCGTAGAGGAAGAGATAGAGGATGTCCATCTCGATGCCGAGTGTGATCTTGTGGGAATCAGCAGCATGACCTCGAATGCACCGAGGTCTTACCACCTGGCGAACGAGTTCAGGAAGAGGGGAAAGAAGGTCGTCCTGGGAGGCGTACACCCCACCATTCTTCCGGACGAAGCCCTGGAACATGCGGATTCCGTGGTTGTCGGAGAGGCTGAGGGCGTCTGGGAGGGGCTCCTCGAGGATTTCACGAAGGGGAAGCTGAAAAGGAAATACCACAGTCCCTCTCCTTCACTGGATAAATACGTTCATATCAAACACAGAACCAACGTTAAAAAGAGGATGTTCAGCATAGTACCGGTCATGACCACGCGCGGGTGTCCTTATAACTGCGAGTTCTGCTGCGTGCACAATCTTTTCGGAAACAAGATCCGTCACATACCGGTCGAGAACGTTGTCAGGGACATAACGGATTCCGGCGGGAAGCACTTCATGTTCCTCGATGACAACATCATCGGGCACAAGAAGTACGCACGCGAGCTGTTCAGTGCTTTGAAACCGCTCGGCATCACGTGGGGGGGGCAGGCGTCCATATCGTTCGTGCAGGATACCGAATTCATGAAACTCGCGGCGGAAAGCGGGTGTATGGGCCTCTTCTTCGGTCTCGAAAGCGTTTCGAAATCACAGATGCAGGCCATGCGGAAATCCCTCAAGGATCTCCATGAGGTCGAAGAGGCGATTAAGAAGGTAAAGGATTATGGAATATATTTTCATGCGTCCATGATTTTCGGATTCGATAACGATACCACGGACGTCTTCCCTGAAACCGTCGAATTTCTTCAAAACAACAACATAGGGTCGGCCTCGATGAATGTTTTAACACCCTATCCCGGAACGGAAACGTACCGGAAGTTCAAGGAAGAGGGGCGTCTCATCTCTCACGACTGGGCGCACTACGATCACAACACCGTGGTTTATAAACCGAAAAACATGTCGCCCCTGGAGCTTCAGGCGGGAAGGCTGTGGGCCGTGTCCGAGTTCACGAAGATATCGGCGACATTAAAGCGACTCGTGTACAATACAGCCCATCCCCTGATGCATATGGGTATCAATATGGGGTCTCTGAAGAGCGTAAAGAACGAGATAAGGAACTTTCCGCAGCTCGCTTCCAAGCTCTATACACCGGAGCTTGACTGCCTGCCGGAGAATGCACGCATTCCTCTCGCATCTCTGCAGTTGAGCGATTTTATACCACGGCGGAGTCAGCAGCCGACGTAAAAAACGGAAGAGGCTTATCGTGTTACGAATAGCGCAGCTCTACATGATAGGTGGCGTTCTCCTCGGGGTCGATATATTCGCGGCCCTCATTACGATGATTACTAACTTCAGCGTCGAGGTGTGGCGTAACAACGTGATGAGACGATGGGTTTTAAATACCTTGAACGACACGGCGCGGCTCATCGCGTGGGTTGCCCGCTACCTCGAAGACCTGCAGACCCGCATTCAGTACCGGGCTCTCTATGAATCCATGACCCGGCCGCTGAAGTCCCGCTATCGCGAGCTCAAACGAAATCCCCGTTAATGAGGTGACAGTTCCTTTAGGAACTGTCACAAAAGGAACTGTCACCCTTTTTATCTGCCTAAAGGAGCTTGAGGATGCCCCGGGTCAGGATGAGCAGGCCGAAGAAGCCGATGGAGGCGAATATGCTCTTTTTGAGTAATGGGGGAGCGATCTTTCCGGAGAGCAGGTGTGCCGCCCACAGTGCCGCAAGGGAGGGTACCACGGCGACCGCGGCGTAGCCGAATACCTCCCTCGTATATCCCACCCTCCCCATGCCCACCGTGATCAGCCGCAGCACGGTGGCGACGACGAACGATACCTGCAGCGTGCACTTCATGTTCCTCGGATCATCGTCCTGGGAGTAGAGGTAGAGGGCGACGATCGGACCGCCCGCCGCAAACGCGCCCGCGAGGAGTCCCCCGGCGAGTCCGAAGAGCGGGGCGAGCCATATTTTAAGTTTTTTCAGCCGCAGGCTGAAGAGCGCCGTGAGGGCGGCAAAGAGAATGACCGCGCCCAGGGATATTCTGAGCACGGGATGGGCGTACAGCTCGAGAAGAAAACGGTACCCCACGGGTATACCCACCACCTGGCCGGCCCCGATGAGCAGAACGTACTTCCAGAAAACCCCGGACCGCCTGTACGAGAGCGTGATGAGAAAGATTACGAGGGCGATGATAATGAGGCTGACGCCGACCGACATCCGTTCCAGGTTATAGGTTGAGAAGGCGAGTGCCGTCATGGACACGAGCCCGAAACCGAGCCCCGTGTACCCGTGAATCAGGCCGGATACTATGGATATGAGCAGTATGTGCAGTATGAAGGAGGTGTCCATGGGCCTCTCTATCGAAAGGTTCAGTCGGAATTTGGTATGCTCCGTAATATAACGAAGAGAGAGCCGTAGTGCTCTATTATTTCAGTTCCTCCACCCTGTTAATATATGCGTCCACATCAAACTTTCTTCTGCACCCGTTATAGTTCATGAAACGGACCTTGCCGAAAACGGGCCTTTCGAACCACGCGCGGTCGTGCACGCCGCCCATGGACCAGGCGATGCCCGCGTAGCCGTTCGGGTCCCTTCCGTCGAGCTCGTACCGGTCGTTCAGGAAGACCGCGTACTCCATTGCCTGGTCCGCGCTCTCGGTCCATTCCAGGATTTTCTTTGCCCAGTACATCCGCATATACCCGTGTATCTTCCCGCGGACGACCATCTCCTTCTGCGCTGCGTTCCACAGAGGGTCGTGCGTTTCCGCATATTCGAACCGGTCCCGTGAATAGAGGTACTCCCGTTTGTCCTTCGCGTGAAGAGCGATCGACTCGCGCGCCCATTTCGGGAAGGAAGCGGCGGTGTCGTAGCCCGTATTGTAAAAGCAGAAGTTGTCCGCGAGCTCCCGCCGGACGATGAGCTCCTCGAGAAACGCGTCTTTCGCCGGTCCGGGTGCGTCCGCCTCTCCGACCAGGAGCGCGGTCCGCTGGGCGGACAGGTGCCCGAAGTGGAGATAGGGGGAGAGGCCCGACTGGCCGTTCTTGTTCGGATCGTTCCGGTCGGAGGGATACGATGAGAGCCCGTTTCGTATGAACGAGCCCAATGCCGTTCGCCCTTTTAATTCCCCGGGCCTGATCCAGTCGACCGGCGGAACCGACCCGCTTATCTCAAGGGAATCGGCCGCTTTTTGCCAGTCCGCCTTCGCGTACTTTCCCTTCCATTTATACGGGTGACGGGTTATTTCCGGGAATTCATCGAGGAACTCGTCGAGCAGGCGGTGTATCTTCGGTCGTATGGTATAGGCCCCGTATTCCTGCTTGTCAGAGGCGTGCCTGCACGGAACGATATTGTGCGCGTCCACCTCGTGCAGCGGAATGTCGGTCCCGGCCAGGACCTCCTCTTTCCACTTCCGTTTTATCCGAAGGGGATCGAAGTCGGTCACGAGCAGACCAATTCCCCGCTTCCGGACGAAATCCTGCAGCACGGTCCCGGGCGCACCCGGAAGCAGGAAGAAGGGAATATGCAGCTTTTCGAGCGCTTCGGCGACCTCCCCGAGTCCCCGGAGCATGAAGGCGTACTGCCTGCGGGCCGCGTCCAGGAAGGAGGGAGAGAGGCAGAAGACCACGCACAGGGGCTCGTGCGCGGCGCGCGCCTTTTCCTGGGCGTAAACGAGGGCCCAGTTGTCC
>Ga0180432_10010136_pt1 | contig 11347 bp, 8 predicted proteins | sample SS_ome_10_FD_132414 | JGI IMG/M metagenome (GOLD analysis project Ga0180432, IMG submission 132414) | Hypersaline lake sediment archaeal communities from the Salton Sea, California, USA - SS_1_MS_2 metaG | ecosystem: Environmental > Aquatic > Non-marine Saline and Alkaline > Hypersaline >... | reverse complement strand
GAAGGCAGACACCAGGTCTCCCGACCTAGTTCTTCTATTCGGCGATTCGAGGCGTTCGGTTCGACCCGCTCGTGAAAAGACGGTTTTCGGTCATGCGCAGCGGCGGATTATAGAATCGGCGCCAAGGCGGTCAACGCCAATATTCTCGCGGCGGCGGGGCATTAGGAGGGCTCGGGGGACTGGCGAGAATGCGAGGGTCGTGCAATCTGTCGGGGCAGCCGACCGGCTTCGCGCAGGCAAGCGCGAATAAAAGGGGCGGCAATCGCTGACCTTCACCCCGGGGAGTGGGCGAAGGGACAACTGCCGCCCCTACCAACCCGGTCGTAGGGCAAGCGACCGGCTTTCCTGCAGGGCTGCCAACTCGCAAGCCGGCAGCCTGCCCTACGACCATGGTCGACCATTCTCCTTCACACGGTCCGCCCCCGAAGTCCGCCTTGTGCTACGGACCGGCGACGTGGACGGCGTGCGGCTCGTCCTTCAAGGCCTCGGCGTAGCGCTGCGCGACGGCGTCCCAGTCGATGACGTTGAAGAACGCCTCGACGTACTCATTGCGGCGGTTCTGGTACTTCAGGTAATAGGCGTGTTCCCACACGTCGATGCCGAGGAGGGGCGTGTGACCCCTGGCTAGCGGGCTGTCCTGGTTGGCCGTGCTCTCGACGACGAGCCTCTTGCCCGGGTCCAGGGATAGCCAGGCCCAGCCGCTCCCGAACCGGCCTGCGGCCGCCTTGGCGAAGGTCTGCCTGAAGCCGTCGAAGCCGCCCCACCGCTCGTCGATCGCCTTGGCCAGGGGGCCGGCGGGCTGGCCCCGGCCGCCTTTGGCCATGACCGTCCAGAACAGCGAGTGGTTGGCGTGCCCACCGCCGTGGTTCTGCACGGCGGTGCGGATCTCCTTCGGCAGGGCGTCGATGGCAGCGACCAGCTCTTCGATCCTTGGGCTGCCCAGGTCGTGCCCCTCGATCGCCCTGTTCAGGTTGCTCACGTACGCGTTGTGGTGCTTGGTGTGATGGATCTCCATCGTGCGGGCATCAATGTAAGGCTCCAAGGCGTCGTAGGCGTACGGGAGACGGGGAAGTTCGTATTGCATGGACGGTCCTCCTTGTGAATCGTGCCTTGCCGCGGGAGGCGGACAAGCGCTATTTTTGACAAGTCTCACTGTCAATATAATAGCACGCATCGTCCCCGAGGCAATCCCCCTGATCGGGCGGAATCGGTGCGGCCTCAGCGCTGGCGTGGGCGATCGGGCGCGACCGCCGCGTCCACGCGAGCCAGCAGCTCGCGGCTCGGCCGGTGCTCGGGATCGAGCGTCAGGGCCTGGTGGGCGGCGGCCGCGGCCTCGACCGGACGGCCCTGGGCCAACTCGGCCTCGGCCAGCCGGCAGAGAACGTCGGGGGTCGGCAGTTCGCGGAGGCACGCCGTAGAGAACGACTCCACCGCGTCGGCGTGCCGCCCCAGGGCCATCTGGGCCAACCCCAGCAGATACAAGACTTGCTGGGGCTCTTCGTCCGGGGCGTAGGTGTCGGCCAGACGATGCAGCGTGGACAGGGCCCGTTGCGGCTGGTTCAACTGGCGATACAACTCGGCAACTTCCAACAGCAGCTCACGATCGTTGGGCGCGTAGCCCAACGCGCGGAGGTAGTCGGCCAGTGCCTGACGCGGCTGTCCGGCCGCCCGTGCCATCCGGCCGCGAATGGTCCAGGCTCTCGGCAGTCTGGGGTCGAGATCGAGGGCTGATTCAGCGTTTTTTTGAGCCAACTCCGGCTGGTCGTTGGCCAAGTGCATTTCGGCCAAGCGCGTCCACAGCGAGGCGTCTTCTTCTCCGGCCAAACGACCGGCCTCCTCCATCTGTGCAAGGGCTTCTTGCCGAGCCCCACGATGCCAAAGTGACTCGGCATAGTGGCGCCGAGCCTCGGCATCGCTGGGACAGGCGTTGACGGCTTGTGCCAGGAGGTTTTCGGCGTCCTGTTGGCGACCTCGGTCCAGTGCCGCCACCCCCTGCCGCGAAAGCCGGCGGCAATTGGCCAGCGATTGCGGCACGGGCCCCTGCTGGCCCGGCAATTGGCAGCCGGATGACAGCAGCGCCAGCGTCCCCAGTGCGCTCATCCATGAACGGGCATATGGCATGGTCGGATTCGTGACTCGGTCCCATCGTGCAACAGCGGAAACCAACCCGGCAGGCTAGCAAAATGGGCAGTTTGTCACCATGCCGATTTTCTGAGACACGCCATCTGACGGCATGGAGGCACCCGGGTTAGGGGGGGTGTGGTTTGTGTTGCTCTCCCTACTTGCTTAGCGTTTCGGCGATATTTATATTGGGGGCTGTTGTTGGGTGTTTGTTTTTGCCTGTGACCTCACGAGAGACCACCGATGAACCTCACAAATCCTCAGTTCAATTGTTTCGCGCTCGTTCGTGAAATGCTCGAAACTCCGTCGATCATCGGTGGGTTCGACTTTCAAAACTCCCGCGATGCCGCTCAAGTGATCAAGGATACCGGAAAGCTGCTTCTAACAGGCGAGGGATCGAGCCGCATCTTTCCGGCCAAGAATATGCTTTACGAAATCCTCCGGATGGGTGTGCCGCTGGCGGCGTTTACCGAGGGTGCTCGGCAAGCCCACGAGTACGACCTGAGCCAGTTCGCCGTCTTTGGGGCCAGCAACAGTGGCAAGACCAAGGAGTTGATCTCGCTGTTCACCCAACTTGGCGAGCAGGGACACGCGAAGCGGTTCGGGCTGACGGCGAACAGCCCGTGCGTCTTGGAAACGGTCACGGCCCGATCCTACACGCTCAACTGCGGCAAGGAAGATGCGGTGGCCGCCACGAAGAGCGTGGTCGAGCAGGCGTTGTTTTACCGCTCGCTGCTCGGTCCTTGGGAGAAGGATTCGCCGATGTCGGCGAATCGGCAGGAAGCCGGCCAAAAGGCCCGGGAGGTGCTGGAGGCCGATTTGAGTCCGGAGCTGGTCGAAAAACTGGCCCAGGCCCCGATGATTTATTTTGCCGGGCGCAACAATGGGGTCACGGAAGAATTGACCCTCAAAACGAACGAAATTACGCACAAGAAAAGCGACTATCTGGAAGGGACCTACGCGGTCCACGGGGTCGAAGAAGTCATGCGGCCCGAGGAGGTCGTCGTGGTGATGGATCCATTTCCCGACGAGATCGAGAAGTTCAAAGCCACGTTGGTCGATGGCGTGGGCATGACGGTCATCGCCGTGGCGGAGGAAGAGACCGCGCTGCCGACGATCCGAATCCCTCGGGTCAAGGGATACGAAGCCGTGCTGCAACTGCTGGCCGGTTGGAACATCCTCGTTCATGTGGGCGTGGCCTTGGGGATCAATCTCGACAAGGCCGAACGCGCCCGAAAAATCGGCAACGAGTTCATTGCGTAAATGATTCGCCGTGGGACTGTTCCCTCGGCACGCGCAATCGCGTTTCCAAAGACGAGAGGAATCGGCACGTTGGCAGCGAACATGAAGTATGTGCGGCGGACGCCCGAGGGGCTTTTCTCCACATCAAAGATCGCCGAGTTGTTTCCCGACTGGAAGGGTTCGGACGAGTGTTGGATGTTCGTTTCTCCACACGACGACGACGTGGTGACTGGGGCCGGCCTGACGTTTCAGGTCGGCTTTGCCGAGGGGGCCCAAGTCCACGCGGTGATTATCACCGATGGACGCATGGGTTATTGCCGCCTGGAGCAGCGTCGCAACATCTCGAAGATTCGCGAGGCCGAGTCGCGTCACTCCTATCAGGCCCTCGGGTTGCCGGAAGATCAATTGCGGTTCATCGAGTGTCCCGACTGCAATTTGAACGCTTTTCGCGGTCGCCACTTCACCACGATCGGTGCTCCGACGGAAATCGAGGGTGCCGGCGGCATGCAGAACGCGGTGACCCACGCTTTGCGTCAGATTCGTCCCAATCGTGTCTTTCTTCCCACCAGTACGGATCTGCACCCCGACCACAAAATGGTCCACGAGGAGGTGCTCATCAGCCTCTTTCACGCCCAAGGCAACATTTGGCCCGAACTGGGCGAGCCGATTGTCGAGGTGCCCAAAGTTTACGAGTTTGCGGTCTACTGTGATTTTCCCGAGCCGCCGCAGATTCGCATCGAGACGCCCCCCGCAATGCTCGAAACCAAGCTCCAAGGGATTTTGTCCTATGCCAGCCAGGAGCAGATCGCTTCGCTGGTGGAAATTCAGCGACAGGCGGGGCCGGTCGAGTATCTCCGCGAGTTGGAGTTCCATTTCTACTCGCCGCAAAAATACCATCCGCTTTTCACGGAGCGGCAGGGCCGCCAACCAAACGGTGCTTCCGCACCAAACCAAGAACCCGCTCCCGTTGGTCGCTAGAGAATCTTTTGCGGGAAAATAAGGGATATAGCTAATCGTACGGAAACCTCCTGATGTGCGCGAAGATTTGTTACCTGGGCGACGGTTGCCTTCAAGGTCCGGCAAGCTATCTTGGTGGGCTTATGCTTCACCACGGCATGACGTTCGACTACGTGCCGAGCGACGAGTCGCCGGCGGCGGGTTTTGCTTCCGAACCTTACGCTTTGTACGTGGTGAGCGATTATCCCGCCGCCCAGTTTGGCCGGGCGGCCATGGCCCACGTAGCCGCCCGCGTGGAGCAAGGCGCGGGCCTCGTGATGTTCGGCGGCTGGGAAAGCTATTACGGCCGGCTGGGCGAGTATCACGCTTCGCCGCTGGCCGAGGTGTTGCCGGTTGCCATGCTGCAGAGCGACGACCGGCGAAACTCGGCTCAGCCCTGCCTGATCAACAAGACGGCCGATCACCCGATCCTCGATGGGTTGCCGTGGGACGAGCCGCCCGGCATCGGCGGTTTCAACGCCATTGAGCCGAAGCCCAACGCCCAAACGGTGCTCACTTCAGTACGGTTTTCGGTTCGCCGCGCGGACGGCGAGTTCCGGTTTACGCGGGGCGAGGAGTCGCCGCTGTTGGTCGTCGGCCGCCACGGCGCGGGCCGGACCGCCGCCCTGGCCACCGACGTGGCTCCTCACTGGGTCGGTGGGTTTGTCGACTGGGGCGATCGACGTGTCGTGCAGGAAGTGGCCGGCGATTCGATCGAGGTTGGCAACTGGTACGCCCAATTCTTTCGCAACCTTTTAGCCTGGACTGGAAATTTGCAAAACAGTTGATGCGGTCGCCGGCATGGCGGCCCTTTATTCGCTGCATAGCAAAATAACATCGTCACGAAAAACGGGAGAGATTATGCTTCACGGCAACGCCATCATCGGACAAAGCGGTGGACCGACCAGCGTCATCAACGCCAGCCTCGCGGGGATCATTCAGGAATGTATTGCCCAAAAGGCCATCGGTAAAACGCTGGGAATGCAATTCGGAATCGAAGGTTTCATGCGCGGCGACGTGATCGACCTGGGCCAGGAATCGGCGTCGGTGCTCGAAAGTCTTCGGACAACCCCGAGTTCGGCCCTGGGAAGCTGCCGCCACAAACTCCAAGAGGCCGATTTCCCCCGCATTCTCGAGTCGCTCAAAAAGAACGATATTCGCTACTACTTCCTTATCGGCGGCAACGACACGATGGACACGATCCATCGCGTGGAAGAATACTGCCGCCAGCAGGGATACGAATTGATCGGCGTGGGCGTGCCGAAGACAGTCGACAACGATCTCTGCGGCACGGACCATACGCCCGGCTTCGGCAGTGCCGGTCGCTACGTGGCGCTTTCGGTCAAACAGGCCGGCATGTTGGCCCGCGATATGCGATACGTCGATCAGTACGTGATTTTTCAGACCGTGGGCCGTTCAGCCGGTTGGCTTCCGGCAGCCGCCGCGTTGGCCAAGCAGTCAGAGGACGACGCCCCGCATATTATCTTGCTGCCGGAGCGGGCCTTCGACCAGGACCGGTTTCTGGCCGACGTCAAACGCTGCCACGACCAATACGGCTGGTGCAGCGTCGTTTGTGGCGAGGGCGTTTGTCATGCCGACGGCACGCCGATCAGCGCCTCGCAAACGACCGACAAGTTCGCCAATGTCGAGTTTGGCGCGATGGGCGGCACTAGCGCGGCCATGATGCTGCACCGCATGATTCACGGCGCTTTCGGGTGGCGGGGTGAGTTCCAGGTCTGTGAGTCGTTGCAGATGTGCGCGGCCGACCGCGTCCATGCCGGCGATGCGGAAGAAGCGTTCGCCTGCGGCCGGCGGGCCGTGGAACTGGCCGTGGAGGGAACCTCGGGCGTCATGGTCAGCATTGTTCGCGAGTCGAACGATCCGTACCGCTGGTCGTTGGGCACGGCTCCACTGTCTGAAGTGGCCTTGGGCGCCAAGCCGATCCCCGACGAGTTCATCAACGCCGACGGCACCTTCGTCACGGCGGCTTGTCTCGAGTATTTGAAGCCGCTCGTTGGCCCGATGCCCGACTATGCCCGACTTGCCGGCGTTCCGTCATAACCCGACAGCACCGTGGAAGTGGCGCCGGGCTCGCAATGGGTAGCTCCGATAGCTCTGCTATCGGGGCGGCGCAACCGCAAGGAGGTTCTTGGAAGAAGCGGAACTCTTTAGGAATGTCACCCTTCCACCAAAATGCCTCCTGTGCCTTCGGCACCCCGATTGCGAGCAATCGGGGCTACCCGAGCAGTGCAAATGCCACTTTGCAGTTCTCCTGCCCTCGTCACCCGGGTGAATTGACGTCGCCCCGGGAGTGGGGTAAAATCGGGCCACAGTCCTTTGTAAAACGTCGGCGGCAGTTGGTCTGCGCGTTGGAGAAAATCGGTTTTACTTTGGATCGCCGGCGCGGCAGCCACATGATTTTCTTCCGCAGCGCATTGGAATCGTGGCGCGCTTCGCGTACTGCCGCGTTGGGCGGGCGTTTCTCCCGATCAACTTACGAAGCTTCTCTAGCACGGAGGCCGGACCTTGAGCGAACCGATCATTACTGTTTCCGGATTGCGTGGGGTCGTGGGCGAAACGCTCACGCCTGGGGTGGCGATGCGCTATGCCGCCGCGCTGTCTGCGAGTATTCTGCCGGGCAACATTTTGGTGGGGCGCGACAGCCGGCCCTCCGGCCACATGCTCTCGCTGGCCGTTCAGGCGGCCCTCCAGGCCCTGGGGCGAACGACTATCGACGCAGGCATCGTGGCCACGCCCACCGCCGGCGTCCTGCTACGCCACTACAAGGCGGCCGGGGCGGTGCAAATCACCGCCAGTCACAATCCGCCGCCCTACAACGGCCTGAAACTGTTTACCGGCGAGGGCCGTGTGATTCCCGCTGGGCCAGGACGTGAAGTGCTGGAATGCTATCGCGCGGGCACGCCCGACTGGCTCCCGCAAGATCGGATCGGCCGAGGCCGTCGCTGCGAGGACACCGTGAACGCCCATCTGCTGGCCGTGCTCGACACCGTCGATGTCGAGCGGATTCGCAATCACCGGTTCCGCGTGGTTCTGGATAGCAACCACGGCGCCGGGAGCATTTTGGGGCGACGCCTGTTGCATGAACTCGGTTGTCGCCTGACCGTCTTGGGCGAGGAACCGAACGGCCAATTCGCCCATCCAGCCGAGCCGACCGCCGAAAACCTCGCCGACGTGTTATCGGGAGTTCCCTTGGCTGGCGCCGACGTGGGTTTCTGCCAAGACCCCGATGCCGACCGGCTGGCCGTGATCGACGGTTCGGGCCGCTACCTGGGTGAGGAGTATACGTTGGCCATGTGTGTCGACCATGTGCTGCGGCAGCAAAAGGGGCCCATCGCGGCCAACTGCGCCAGCAGCCGGATGTCGCAAGACCTCGCCGAAAAGTACGGCGTGCCGTACGTTCGTTCAGCCGTGGGCGAGGCGAACGTGGCCGACGCGATGTTGGCCCACGATGCGATCTTCGGCGGTGAAGGCAACGGCGGGCCCATCGACCCGCGCGTGGGCTACGTGCGCGACAGTTTTGTCGGCATGGCCCTGTTGCTAGACGCCATGGCCGCGCGGGAGATGTCGATCGGTCAACTGGCCGACGAGCTGCCGCGCTACGAGATCGTCAAAACGAAGTGTTCGCTTCCGCCGGAGAAGCTGCCCGAGGCTCTTAACGCCCTGGAACATCGGTTTTCCGACGCCACGGCCGATCGGCTCGACGGTCTGCGGCTCGACTGGCCGGGCCGATGGCTCTTGGTGCGTGGCAGCAACACGGAACCGATCGTCCGCGCGATCGCCGAGGCGCCGATTGCCGAGGAAGCCTCCGCGATATGCCGCGGGGCCGCCGAAGTGTTGGCGACCGTTTGAAAACCTGTTTTGATAATGTCTCCTCCCGTTCCGTTTGCGAGAGGGGACTTACGGCCGATTCTTATTGTCCCGCGATCTGCCGGTAGTAGTCGATCGATCGGCGTAGGCCCTCCTCGAAATCGACTTGCGGCTCGTATTCGAGCAGCTTGCGGGCCAAGGTGATGTCGGCTTGGCTTTCGCGGACGTCACCCACACGAGGTGGGGCAAACTTCGGTTGGACATTCGTACCCAACTGGCGATTCAACACCTCCAGCAGCTTCAGCAGGTTGACCGATCGGCCATCGGCGGCGTTGATCGTTCGACCCGCCACGCCGGGCGCGTCGGCGGCCAGCAGGTTGGCGTGAACCACGTTGGCCACAAAAGAAAAATCGCGCGATTGGCGCCCGTCGCCGTAGATGACGGGCTGTTGGCCCGAAAGCATCGCCGTGATGAACAACGGAATGACCGCCGAGTATTGGCTCTTGGGGTCTTGCCGAGGGCCAAACACATTGAAGTATCGGATGGCCACGGTTTCAAGTCCGAAGGTCGACCAAAAGGTTTGACAATAAAGCTCGCCGGCCAACTTCGCGGCGGCATAAGGTGAAAGCGGGGCAGGCAAGTCGGTTTCCCGCTTGCTGCTGGTGGGTTGATCGCCATAGGCGGCGCTGCTGGCGGCATAGACCACGCGGCGCACTCCGGCACGTCGGGCGGCATCCAACACCGTCACCACGCCGGTCGCACAGGCGGCGTGGCTGTCCAAGGGGCGTTCCACACTCGCCGGAACCGAAGCCAACGCGGCCTCATGGAACACGCAATCGATCCCCTCGACCGCGCGGGCCACCGCGTCGGCGTCCGTCACGTCGCCCTCGATAAACTCGATCCGATCGCGGAAACTCTCCATGTTGGAGGCGAAGCCGGTGCTGAGGTTGTCGAGCACGCGGACACGGTCGCCCCGCTCGACCAATGTCGCGGCGATGTGAGAACCGATGAATCCGGCCCCGCCGGTAACGAGAAACATGCGCATGACAATTCTCAATATAGGTTCCATGGTGCGACAAACAAACCACCATTCTAACATACCGCCGTTGCCGCGGAAATGTCTGCCGGGTGGGGGGCGAAATCCAGGGAAATTCGGCGACTGGAGTCGCCCCCTACAATCCTGCCATGACTTTTTCAACCGGCGGTTCTAGGCTGTCGCCCATTCGAGAAATGTGGTAGCCTGGGGCGGTTACGGATCTTTGGCTTGGGATTTCCCGCAAATCACGCCAGTGGAGTCTGGGTTCATGGGACTTGATGCGTGGCTTACGCTCGGCGTTGTCGCGTTGGTGCTGGGGCTCCTGGCATCCACGCGTCTGGCGCCGGATCTGGTCCTGGGCAGCGGGCTGATGATCTTGCTGCTCTCCGGTGTGCTGGGAACCGACGACGCTCTGACCGGATTCTCCAACGAGGGAATGATCACGATCGGGTTGCTCTTCGTGGTGGGCGCCGGGGTCGTCGAAACCGGGGCCATCGCTTGGCTGGCCGACCGATTGTTCGGCCAGTCGAAATCGATCGTCCAGGCGATCTGTCGCATGACGGCTCCAACGGCCGTCCTCAGCGCCTTCGTGAACAACACGCCCATCGTCGCCATGCTCATCCCGGCCGTCAACGATTGGGCCAAAAAGCACCGCATCGCCCCCTCCAAGTTGATGATCCCCTTGAGCTATGCGTCGATCCTCGGGGGAATCTGCACGCTGATCGGCACCAGCACGAATCTGATGGTCAACGGCATGTTGATTCGCGTTTATGAAACCCAGCAAGCCGCGGGGCAAGTGCCCAATGTGCCGCGCGGCCTGGGAATGTTCGATATCACTTGGGTGGGCGTCCCCTGCGCCTTGGCCGGAATCACGCTGATCGTTTTCGGAAGCCGGCGGCTGCTGCCCGACCGGCGGACGGCGATGGCCTCCGTGGCCGATCCACGCGAGTACACCATCGAGATGCTGGTCGAGCCGGGCAGCCCGTTGGTGGGCAAGTCGATCGAGCAGGCGGGGCTACGTCATCTGCCAGGGCTGTATCTGGCTGAAATCTATCGCGACGAAATGATCCTGCCCGCGGTCGGGCCCGAGGAACGCCTACGAGGCGACGACCATTTGGTCTTCGTGGGGATCGTCGATTCGATGGTTGATTTGCGGAAGATTCGCGGTCTTGTGCCGGCTACGAATCAGGTGTTCAAACTCGACGCATCCCGTTCGCAACGGTGTTTGGTCGAGGCCGTGGCCAGCACCAGTTGTCCGGTGGTGGGCAAAACGATCCGCGACGGCCGTTTTCGTTCGCTCTACAACGCGGTGGTGATTGCCGTGGCCCGGCATGGCGAGCGAATTCAGGGGAAGATCGGCGACATCGTACTTCGGGCCGGCGACGCCCTGCTCCTGGAAACCCATCCGTCTTTTGTCAGCCGACACCGCAACAGCCGCAACTTTTTTTTGATCAGCCGGGTGGAAAACTCCCGCCCGCCGCGATACGAGCGCAGCGCCATCGCCATGGCTATTGTCGTGACCATGGTCGCCGCCGTCACGCTGAGCGAGTCGTGGGGCGCGTTTGCCATCAACCTGGGCGGCAGCACGTTCGACCTTGGCAAAATCACGATGCTCAAGGGGGCCATGCTGGCGGCCGTGCTCATGGTGTTTACCCGGTGTGTGCATATCGACGAAGCCCGACGCAGCATCGACTGGCAGGTGCTCGTGGCGATTGCCTGCGCGCTGGGTATCGGACGCGCGCTGGAGCGAAGCGGCGCGGCCGCCGCAATCACCACCTTGATGGCCGAAACGATCCGCGATAACCCGCATTTGGCGCTGGCGGCGATCTACGCGATAACCCTGCTGGTCACCGAAATGATTACCAACAGCGCCTCGGCTGCGTTGATGTTTCCTTTTGCGTTGGCCATGTCGCAACACCTGGGGGCCGACGCACGCCCCTTTGTGATTTGCGTGATGATCGCCGCCTCGGCCGGTTTTGCCACCCCGATCGGCTATCAGACCAATTTGATGGTCTATGGGCCGGGCGGATACCGATTCAGTGATTATCTTCGCATCGGCGTGCCGCTGGATCTGCTGGTCGGAACCGTGGCCGTCCTCCTGATCCCGCTGGTCTGGCCTTTTTT
>Ga0180432_10010135_pt1 | contig 11348 bp, 8 predicted proteins | sample SS_ome_10_FD_132414 | JGI IMG/M metagenome (GOLD analysis project Ga0180432, IMG submission 132414) | Hypersaline lake sediment archaeal communities from the Salton Sea, California, USA - SS_1_MS_2 metaG | ecosystem: Environmental > Aquatic > Non-marine Saline and Alkaline > Hypersaline >... | reverse complement strand
GGTCCGGAAAGCGCCTGGCGGATCTCCTCCCGGAGCTGTTCAAAGCGGTTCTGAAACGCTTTGCGGCGGGGATCGGTATGCAGCCGAGTCGCGATCGCAAGCTCGGCTGCGGCCTGTTGCAGCTGCCGGCGAGCGGTGGCCGCATCGGCCTCGCGACGGGCCCAGGCCAACCGGCAGCCAGCCAGGCGATGGCGAGCCTCGAAGTAGAGCCGTCGAAGCTGCCGGGCCTCAGCGTCATCGCCGGCGAATGCCCGGCGGGAGATTCGGCTGGCCAAGCCCCCCCACCCCCAGGCCGACGCTGAACCGACCGTTCGGCCGGCGACAGCGGCGCGGAAGAGCTGGCGGGCTGCGGCTGGATCGGGCTGGTTCCGGGCCAATGACTCGAGCAGGTCGGCCACTTCCCGCTGGACGAGGATCGAGCGGCCCGCCCGAGGATCGGCGACCACCAGATCGAGCTCTGCGACGGCCGCCTGCCAGCGGCCGACAGCCGTCCAAAGCTCGGCAAGTTGAAGCCTCAAGGGCGGCCGCCCCGCTGCCGGCTCCGCTGCCAGCAGCCGCTGTGTCGCAGCGGCTGCCTGCTCAAGCAGATCACGGCGGCGATCGCGGGGCACCAGCTGCTCGAGGGCCCCCTCGGCCTCACCCAGCCGCTTGAGGGTGGCGGCGGCCCAGAGCGTCACGGCCCGCGGGGCAGCAGGGGAGGCCGCAACGGCAAGCAGCCGAACGAGCAACTGCAGAGCCTGATCCTGCCCGGTCACGGCAGGCGCATCCGGGGCCTGGAGGCGGTCGAACAGCTCGCGACCGAGCACCCCCGCAGTGGCCGCCAGCCGGAGGGCAGCTGCGTCATCCCCGGCCAGCCTCTCTGCGAGCTCGGTGACGGCCTCCTCGGCAAGGTCGAACCGGCCGGCCCGCGTGAATCCCCGCAGGCAGCAGCTGAGGCCCGCCTCAACAAGCTGTTGGGAAAACGTATTGGCTGGATCTCGCAGCAGCGTCCAGGGACCGTAGAGCGGCTGGGTCAGCAGCGGCATCAGTCGATTGGTCGCTGCACCGTCGGTCGCCAACGCGATTTGACAACGGGCGACTGCAGCGGCAACTGCGAGGGAAGCAATCGGCTCAGCCAACGTCTGCTCGCCGGCAATCAGCCCGAGCCCCTCGTCAAGCCGGTCGGCCGCCCGGCCAGCACACGCAGCAGCGGCTCCTGCCGACGCCCCGGTGGGCTCACCCGCCGCTCCACAGAGCTGCCAGATCGCGACGCCGCCGCGGAGCAGCAGCTCTGCCCGACCACTGCTGGTTGGGGGCAGGCCGGCCAGGATCGTCTCGATGGCGGACCGGTCAGCGGCGGCGGCAGCGAGGTCGATCGCCAGCATGGCGGCCGCAGCCGACTCAGCCTCGTCAGGCCACTGCCCCATGATGACTTCGGTCAACCGGGCCAGCCGGCCCACGGCAGCCCGACCCCAGGCCTCGTTCGGCTGCCGCTGCAGCGCCTGCCAGCTGGCCAGGGCGATGGTCGCCGCCTTGCGGCTGATCGGCGCGGCCGGGGCGGTGACGAGAAAGTCCTCCCCGACGGCGGCCGCCTCGTGGTACCGGCGGCCTTCGTACAGGACAAAGGCCAGCTGATAGCGAAGCTGAAGCAGCTGCTGCCGGCGGGCGGCGGGATCCTCCGGCGGGTCGGTCACCCCGGCGACCAACGCTTGGCGAATCTGTTCACACGCAGCGGCACACCCCGCCGCCGTCGGATCGGCCTGGACCGCCGCAACGGCCTGCCGGGCGCGGTCAACCGCCGCGTCGAAGGTCTGCCCCAGCCGTTGCGCCGCGGCCCGGCCCCGGCCGTCGAGCCGCTCAAGGAGTTCACGTGCGGGTGCAGCACGGTCGCCTCCGGCCCGCGCGACATCGGTGGCCAACCGCCGCACGTCCTCGACCAGCGGCTGTCGGCGTCGCTGCTCACCGGGTGGAATTTCCTCTACCCGCCTCAGCAGCAGTTCCGCGGCGGCATATTTGGCATCGAGGGCATCGGCATCAAGACGCTCCGGTGGCCCCAGCCCCAGCACCTGCCGCCGCAGCCGCTCATCAAACCCCGCATCATCTCGCTGATCTGGCGTCTCCAGCCAGCATTGAAGGGTCGCGGCCAGCGCCCGCACCTGCAGCCGCTCAATCAGGATTTCCGTCGCCGGCAGCTTCAGGATCTCATCGAGCAGTTCGAGCCCCCGTTCCCGCTCGCCCAATTCGATCAGCGTGCGGCCCTCTTCCACTCGGGCCCAGAGGCCGGCTGCCCGGGTCGGCTGCTTCTCGGCAATGGCCCGATACTGGCCCGCAGCCCGCTTCAGGCCCGACTGACGGGCTGCTGACCCAGTGGGAAAGCAGCGGGCCTGTTCCGCCGTCGCCTCGGCTGCCAAGAGATCAAGCTGGACCAGCCGACCCCGCAGCCGCTCACGTTCTGCTTCAAGGGCATCGCAGGCCCGTCGGTCTTCACGGGGCAACACCCGGCGTTTCCGGTACTCCATCAGGCGAGCGTCCACTGCTGCCAGTTCCCGTTCGGTGGCCGCGCGAGCAGACCCGCTGGCAGGCCCGGCATCGGCTCCAGCCACGAAGGCGGCAGCCGCCTTGCCGAACAGCTTGGCAGCCGCCGCCGCCCCGGCTGAATCGTCCGTCAGCCGCCGCAGCCGGCCCTGTTCCAGCAGCAGCAGGCCCCGCTGCATCGCCGCCTCCGCGACCACCGCCGGGTCATCTCCGGTGGCCAGGAGCCGGTCAATCTCCGCAGCCGCATCGGCATAGGTCTGCCGTCGTTTCGCCAGATCAGGATCGAACCGCACCGAAGCGACCAGGGCAGCTGCCCGCCGCAGCGGGATCGTGCGGCGAAACTCGGCGGAAAGCTCGGGATCGGCAGCAAGTCGGTCGAGAATCAGCAAGGCGGTTTCGTGATAGCCCCGTTCTGCCACCGCCTCGAGCAGCCGTCGCGACGTCTGATCAGAGACCGTTGCCCGCTCGGCCATCCCCAGGTGACACGTGAGAGTCGCCGTCACCACCACTGTCGCCAGCAGTCCGCGGCTGATCACGGCTCGCAGAGTGGTACACATGACCGAACTTCACAAAATCACCCACGGGGAGCCGCGGGCGGCGTTGCCAGCCAATAAGGCACCTGCCCTGCCGCCGGCAGCTGACAGACCCGGGCCGAGCGGATCCCTTCGCAGGCCTCGACCTGGGCCAGGGCTGCGGGCGAGGGTGGCTGATCAAGATTGAGAACGCCGATGGCATCGCCGCCCGGTGCTGAGCGGCCGACAGTCATCTGAGCGATGTTCACGCCGCTGCCACCGAAGGCGGTCCCCACCCGGCCGATGATGCCCGGCACGTCCTGGTGGGTGAATACCAGCAGGGTACCGTCGAGGTAAGCCTCGAGCCGATGCCCCTCCAGCTGCACCAGCCGCGGCATCGACCGGCCAAACAGGGTGCCAGCAGCACGGTGCACACAATCACCCGCCACCAGATCGACGGCGACGACCGAACTGAACGCCCCCGGATCAGAGCGGCTCTGTTCGACCAGCTCAATGCCCCGCTCCCGCAGCAACATTTCGGCGTTGATGATGTTGACATCCTCGAGCGCTGTCTCGAGCAGACCGGCCGCGAAGGCGGCTGTTACGAGGCGGGTGTTACGGGACGCGATTTCACCACGGTAGGCAATCGAGACCGACTTTGGCGGCTGTTCGTCAAGCTGCGAGAGCAGCACGCCCAATCGCCAGCCGAGATCGAGGAAGCCTCGCACCCCCTCGAGGGCGGCCGGATCGATCGGGCTGGAATTGACCGAGTGCCGCACCGTACCGGTCCGCAGAAAATCGGTCAGCAGGTTGACACCCTCGATGGCGACCTGAGACTGCGCCTCCTCGGTGCTGGCCCCCAGGTGGGGCGTCACCAATACCCCCGGCTGGTCGAACAACGGGCTTTCGGTGCAGGGCTCATCTTCAAACACATCGAGCGCTACCCCGGCGATAACGCCGCTCTGCAGCCCCTCCAGCAGCGCCTGCTCGTCGTAGATTCCGCCGCGGGCACAGTTGACCAGCCGCACCCCCGGCTTCAGGATCGCGAGTTCGTCCTTTCCTATCAGATGGCGGGTCTCGGCAGTCAGGGGCGTGTGGACGGTGAGATAGTCCACCTCCGGCAGCAGTTCACGGACACTGCCAACGAGTTCGATTCCAAGCTCATTGGCACGGTCGGTGGCCAGGAACGGATCGAACCCAACCACCCGCATGTCAAAGGCCCGGGCCCGGCTGGCGACTGCCTGCCCGATCCGTCCCATGCCGACGATCCCGAGCGTTTTGCCGGCCAGTTGCACCCCCATGAACTTGCCCCGGTCCCAGCGATGCTCCCGCAGGCTGGCATCGGCGGCGGCCACGTTACGGGAAAGCGCCAGGATCAAGGCAAAGGCATGCTCGGCCGTGCTGATGGTGTTGCCGGCCGGGGTGTTCATCACCACGATGCCCTGCCGGGTCGCCGCCTGTTTGTCGATGTTGTCGGTGCCGACACCGGCCCGCACAATCGCCCGGAGCCGCTGGTTCCCGACAAGCACATCGGCAGTGATCTTCACGCCACTGCGGCAGATCGCCCCATCGTGCTGCGCCAAGGCCTCCCGCAGATCAGCACCGGCAAGTCCCGTCCGCACCTCGTAGCTGATGCCACTGGCGGCGGCGGCATCGAGCAGGGCGATTCCGTCGGGGCTGAGTTTGTCAAGCACGATGATCGATGGCATGGCTGCGTGTCGGCGAGCGGGGCCGGCTTCCTGGGAGTTCTCGGTCGCGTATCTCTGTTGGGTCGCTGTCGGCGGGACGACAAAAGCCGGCCGGTGTTCCAGCAAACTGGCCACACCGCTCAACGGCAGGGCCCGCCGATGTACTCACTAGCCGCGGGCATTCCTAAAGTCGTTCATGAAATCCCGCAGGGCCAGCACGCCGGTTTCTGGCATTGCATTGTAGACGCTGGCGCGAATTCCCCCCACCGATCGGTGCCCCTTGAGATCGGAAAGCCCATGGCTGGAGGCTTCTGCCAGAAATTCCTGCTCAAGCTCGGCCGTCGGGAGCCGGAAGGTGACGTTCATCTGCGAGCGACAGTCGGCCGCCGCGTGCCCGCGATAGAAGCCGTCAGCGGCATCAATCGCGTCATACAGCAGGGCCGCCTTGGCTGCATTTCGCTCGGCCATCCGCTCAAGGCCGCCCACCTCCCGCAGCAGCCAATCGCAGACGAGGCCGAGGATATAGATGGCAAAGACCGGCGGCGTATTCGGCCGCGACCCTTTCGCGACGAACGTTCGGTAATCGAGCATCGCGGGCAGGCTGTCGGACGATCGCTCGAGCAGATCCTTGCGAATCGCCACCGCCGTAACCCCGGCGATCCCGGCATTCTTCTGAGCGCACGCATAAAGGACCCCGTACCGCTCCAGCTCGATCGGCCGCGACAGGAAGTCACTCGAGCAGTCGCACACCAGCGGCGTGTCACCCGCTTCGGGCAGCTGCTGCCACTGCACCCCCTGGATGGTCTCATTACTGGTGATGTGCACGTAGGCAGGCTGTTCGGAAAGGTTGATGGCATTCCCCTCGGGCAGCCGGTCATAGCCGGTCTGCTCGCCGTCCCAGGCGATGTGGGTCGGGCCGATCCGCTTGGCCTCCTTGAGGCCGCCTTTTCCCCACGTGCCGGTCAGAATGTAATTCGCCGCAGCCGACCGCCCAGACAGCAGATTCAGGGGCACCATGGCGAACTGCAGGCTCGCACCACCCTGCAGCAGCACGAGTTCGTGCTCGTCACCGAGCCCGAGCAGGCTGCCGAGGTCGGTCAGGGTCCGCTCCAGAATTTCATCGAACGCTTTGCTGCGGTGACTGATTTCCAACACCGACATGCCGACACCCGGCAGCGACAAGAACTCGTCACGGGCCCGCTCAAGCACCGAAAGCGGCAGAACAGCTGGTCCTGCCGAAAAATTGAAGACCCTGTCAGCCACCGTCGCCATGAATGTCTCCGTCGGGGTCGGTGCCGGCCAACGAAAGGCCCTCGGCACTTATCGCCGTGAGGATACGGCCCAATCGCCAGCAGGGTCAACGGGCAGCCCTTTCCCGCGGAATCATCGGGCCGCCGGGGCGACGCCAGTGAGCGGCGGCCGGGCGGCAACGGTGGCAGCGGCAGCATTGTTCTGAAGCGTCGCCACTTTGACCATGACGGTCGGTTGATTGCGGTCAACTTCCAGGGCCCGTGAATAGCTGGCCAGAGCCTGCCGGGTGTCACCGGCCGCCTCCCTGATCTGTCCCTGGGCGACCAATGCCCGCGGGTTGTCAGGATCGAGCTTCAGAGCGGCAGCCAGTTGTTCATCAGCCGCGGCCGGATTGCCCTGCTCCTGGCAGAGCCGGGCAAGTTCGATCCGCGGCTCGGGGTTGTCGGGATCGCGGGCCGACCACTGCTCAAGCTGGTTCATCGCTTCCTCCGGCCTGCCGGTCTCGACCAGCAGTACGGCCAGGCCTCGCTGGCAGGCGGCATGGTCGGGAGCCCGGGCCAGGCAGAGGTGGTAATACTGCTCTGCGGTGTCGAGGTCACTCCTCCGACCAAAGAGCTTGGCCTGCTGGTGGTAGGTCGCGCCGAGGTTATAGAAGCAGTCGGGGTTGCCCGGCTGCTGGTCGAGCGCCCGCTGAAAGGAATTGACCGCCCCGAGGTAGTTGCCCTGCTGATAAAGGCGGACTCCCTCGCTGGAATCGTTGGCTGTCAGCCGGTGGCAGCCGACGGTGGTGACACCGAGCAGCAGCATGAGGCTCCCCCGGTGGCGACACAGAGGCGGCGAAAATGAGGAATGCGGCATGCCAGCGTCCATCAGCACATCACGTTTCCCACGCAGCGGCAGACCGCTCAGGAAACAGCGTGCAGAACACTAGGCCGTGGGCTGGCCGGCCGACAAGGCCGGTTCGGTGCCACAATCAGTTGCCGGGAGCACCCGGACGTATCCCAGCGAGCGGAGAATGGCGAGCATTTCGCTGCAGGTGGGAAAACGTCGGCCGGTCGTCCGTTTGTACTGCTCGACCGCCTGCATGAACTCAATTTCGGCGGAATCATAGTCCCGCTCACAGGTGGTGGGATCGACAAGCTGGCGGCGATCAGGGCGGCAGAGGCTGGCAGGCATGAAACATCTCGCAGCAGGGGTGCATTCGGCAAGCCGGGGGCGAATCTGGTCGCCCCGGCCGGTTAGGAAAGCCTGACCGGTCAGTCCGGTCGGCAAAGAAATATGCCCCATGCTTGCTGAGCAGGCCTGGCGAGTGAGGAAAAAATCTCGGTCGCTACCGATTCTGCCGGTCCTGCCGAAAACAGGGCTGGCAGGCCGGCGATCAGCGATTGCCGAAGTATTTCCTTAGGGCATCGGCGGCCGCCTCACGGCTCGAGCCATCGGGCTTATCGCTCTTGGGAAGCTGGCCGGGCTTGTTTCGTGACTTGAGAATCTCCTCAAGTGCCTTGCTGCGCTTGGAGACGTCCGACTCGTCGTCCTTATCGTCTGCCCGCGGGTCGCCTTTGCCGTCCTGCGATACCACCGTGGTTCCGCCGGCGGCATCCTGCCCCCGCGGCTCGGCCACCCCATGCACCACCGCTGAATCGTCATCAGCCGCCTGCATCGAGCGGGTGGTGTCATGCATCCCGGCCGGCTGATCACCCCCAAGCAACAGCCGAGAGATGTCTTCATCCGTGTCGAACTTGGGCTCAGGGGCAGCCGACACCTTGAGTTCGAGCGAACCGACCCGAACCAGGTCTCCGTCTGCCAACTGCTTCGGCTCGGTGAGTTTGAGCCCGTTGACAAACGTGCCGTTTCGGCTGCGGAGATCCTCCGCCCACAAATCATCACCCTTGCGGATGATCGCGCAATGCTTCCGGCTGACTTCCTCACTGAGTGGCCGAAGGTCACACTCTTCAGCACGGCCAATCAGCAGTTTGTCCCGTTTCATCGAAATCGCCCGGCCGGCGCGTTTGCCGCTGGCGATGATCAGTTTGGCGACCATACAACGTGTCTCGGTTCAACTTGTTCACCACGAAACCCCCTGATCGCCAACGAATACCGGGACGTCATGAAAGATACGACTCGGCGTCAGATACCCTCACAGTAGCACGACCGGGCAGCCGAGTCCAGCGGAAGTTGGCTGCCAAAAGCCGGCTTCCTACCGCCGCCGCAGCCAGGCGGCACCCGCATATCGATTGACCCTTCGCGACAGATCGGGGTCGTCCGCCGTCCAGGACACGCCGGCCATCTCGGCCAGCGGTCCACCCAGCCGCGCCGCCAGCCGCTCCAGCCAGTGGACCACCACTGCGGCTGAATCACCCCCCGTCCCTCCGATGATCTCTGCCAGTCCGGCGTGGCTTCCGGCGCCGGTCATCGAGGGGTGCCGCCGCAGCAGCAGGCTGCCGTGTTGCAACACCACGCCGGCGAGCCGCCGCTGGGCACTGCCGAGTACCTTACAACCGCCGGCCACCGCCCCCGCCATCGCCGCAGTGATCACCACGTCCCCAAAGGCCCGCCGGTCGAAGCAAAAGAAGCTGTCGTCCGCTACCGTGGCCGCCACCTCGGCATCAACCATCGATGCCGCCACCCCGCGGTGACAAAGTTCCTCGACCAGCGCCCCGTGAACCGCCGCGTAGAGATCCTCGGGCCGCCTGCCCCAGGGGTGTGTCGCCGGCAGGGCCAGGCAATAGGTCAGGTCGCTCCCATGCACGATCGCCCCGCCCCCGCTGGGACGACGGACGATCGGCCAGCCGGCGAGTTCCGGCTGCTGCTCGGTTTCGGCAAACGCCTGGAAGCCACCCAGCGAGACGGTGTCGGGCCGCCAGCCATAGAGCCGCATCAGCACCCTGCCGCTCTGCTCAGCGGCGTGTGCCAACGCCTCATCGGCAGCCATGTTCCAGGGGCCCGCAGCTGGCGGATCCCGCCAGACGGCAAGCCCGGAGGGCTCCGGCCCGGGCGAGTTCGAAGAGACCACGGCCGACTGCCGGCGGGTCAATGCGACTCGCTCCCAACGAGCGTGTCATAGGCCGTCTGGTCGAGCAGCGTTTCAAGCTGCCCCACATCAGCCGGCTTGATTTTGATCACCCAGCCGCTGCCGTAGGGATCGTCTCCCAGTGTTTCAAGCTTGCCGGGAAGCTCGGCATTGACCGCCACCACCTCGCCCGAGATGGGTGCGTAGAGATCGCTGACCGCCTTGACACTCTCAATCTCACCGAACGATTCACCCGCGGTGACCGTCGCCCCGACCTCAGGCAATTGCATGAAGACGAGATCGGTCAGGGCTTCGACCGCGTAGGCCGAGATGCCGACGGTTACCACGCCGTCGTCCTCCAGCCGGGCCCATTCGTGTGATTTGGCGTAGCGACGGGGTTTGTCCATGAGAGGCCTCCTGGCAGCGTGTTGAGAAATTCGATCCGTAAAGCGATGGGTCGTCCTGGCGAGCACCAACAACGAGGGGGCGGTTAACTCGCTCCCCGGGGACGGCGATAGAAGGGCAGCGGGACAACCCGGGCCGGCAGCCGGCTGCCCCTGACAGTGGCTTCCAATTCGGTCCCGACTGCCGCCACCGCCGGCTCGACCATCGCCATGGCGATGCCACAGCCGAGGGTCGGCGAGAAGCTGCCACTGGTCACCTCTCCGCAAGCCTGGTCCGCTCCGGGCAGCAGGATCGGGTCGCCCTGACGGGCAGCCCGCTTTGCCGCAAACTGCAACCCGACCCGCTGGCGTCCACCAGCCTCCCGTCGGGCCGCCAGCTCAGCCACCCCAGGAAATGACCGGCCCTCACCCTGAACCGCCCGGCCCAGGCCGATGGCCGCGGGGTCGGTCAACTCAGTCAGCTCATGGCCATACAGCGGCATGCCCGCCTCGAGCCGCAGCGTATCCCGGCTGCCGAGGCCGCAGGGCCGCCCGCCCCGGTCCCGGCCGGCGGTGAGCAGCTGCTGCCAGACCGGAAGGGCGGCGTCGGCATCAACGACAAGCTCGATGCCATCTTCACCCGTGTAGCCCGTCCGGCTGACAACGGCCGGCGTGTTGGCGACCGTGGTTTCAACTGCCCCATACACCGGCAGTGCGGCCAGCATCGCTGCGGTATCTGCGGTGCAGACCTGCTGCAGCAGGCCCCCGCTCCCGAACACCAGCGGCCCTTGCACGGCAATCATCGCGGTGGCGGCGGTGCGATCGGTCAGCCGCACCCCGCGGGCAGGAAGCTGACTTTCCAGCCAGCGAATGACCCGCGAAGCGTTACTGGCATTGACCACCAGCAGCAGCCGGGGCGTGCCATCGTCGGCGTCAGCCAGTCTGGTCACAACCGCGTCGTCAAGAATCACCGGGGGGGCAGTCTCTTCGGCAGTGCTGTCGACGCCTGTCACCAGCGTGTAGCGGGCCCGCCCGACCGCGAGGTCGGCGACCCGTCGGGTCAGCAGCCCCTCCAGCCAGTCGATTGCCGCCGGCCCCTCCACCAGCAGCCTGCCCATGTGGGACACATCAAACAGGCCGGCCGCCTGCCGGGTTGCAAGATGCTCCTCGACAATCGACACGTACTGCACCGGCATCGACCAGCCGGCAAAGTCGACCAGCCGGCCGCCGTGCGACTGATGCCAGGAAAAGAGCGGGGTCTCAAGCAACGTTCGGAGCTTTCTGCGGAAGGTTCAGCGGGTTCGGGAGTCTATGGGATCAGCGCAGGCTTCCTCAACTGCTTGAATGCAGCAGATGTCACCGCCCTTGTCGGCGATCTGACTGCTTCTTCGTGCGTTTCTTGGTGGTCGCCCTTTTTTTGCCGCCCTTCTTTTTCGGCTGCCGACCTGGCGACTTGCTCGTCCCTTCCGCGGCACCGAAGACCTTCAGCCGCATCGGTTCAGCAGCCGCCGACCGCTTTTCCCGACGTTCACGGCTCTGGCCCCTGCCGGTAGCCGGCCGACGACCACCGGCCTGCCCCTTGCGGCCCCGGCCAGTCGGTCGGGATTCCAGCGAGAACTCCAGCAGCCGCTTGTCGAGATCGACCGCATCGACCCGCACCCGCACCCGATCGCCCAGCCGGAAAGCGTTACCCGGCCGGTGCCCGGTCAGCGTGTGGGCCCGGCGGTCATAGCGATAGCGATCCTCGGGCAGCCGCTCGACCGCCACCAGGCCTTCGGCCGGAAGCTCGATGCCCTGCACGAACAGGCCGAACCGCTCAACGCCCGTGACGACGCCCTCCAGTTCCGAGCCGACGCGACCAGCCAGGAAGTGCAGCAGCTTCAGCTTCACCAGTTCCCGCTCAGCTGCTTCGGCTCGGCGTTCCAACTGCGAGCACTGCTCGCCCAGTTGGTCGAGCCCTTCTCGCGGCGGCCGCTTGCCGGTGGCCAGC
>Ga0180432_10010134_pt1 | contig 11350 bp, 11 predicted proteins | sample SS_ome_10_FD_132414 | JGI IMG/M metagenome (GOLD analysis project Ga0180432, IMG submission 132414) | Hypersaline lake sediment archaeal communities from the Salton Sea, California, USA - SS_1_MS_2 metaG | ecosystem: Environmental > Aquatic > Non-marine Saline and Alkaline > Hypersaline >... | reverse complement strand
CCAAGCGCTCTGATCGGACCTGCGCCGCCCGGCCCCCCGTGCCGACGGCAGGAAGAACCGGACAACGCAGCGGACGAATAAGTCTATTCCCAAGAAACACTTACGGTATACGGCCGGCTACAGGGCCAACCGAAACAACCAGCCGCGTGGCGAAAAAACGGAAGTCCTGCATTGACACTGGCTCGCCGTGCTGGTACAAGATAAGCGCACAAATCGAGTGGTTTCGTGTATTTTGGTCTGACCGTCGGCGGACCGGTGTAGCCGGTTGGTGAATCGGGAGAGAGCGTTTGCCTCCAGGAAGGGGGCTGGGGCTCTTCTTCAGTAATTCTCAGTCCCGCCGGCGAGGAGTGCATATCGCGCCCGGTAGCGTTTTGAGCAGATCTGGGCGGATTGAAGAACCAAGTTTCCGACGTGGCCGACGCCCGCCAGTGTTGCGGTGCGTAATCGGGCATCGGGTTTGTAGTTGTGTCTAGCCAGCCTCCGGGCCGCTGTTGCTCGGGAGGCTCACCTGAAGTTGGCGAACCGTGCATCGCCCGCCTGCTTCGTCGCTCCTTCCCACCAGGGGGCACCAGGCGGCTGTGCGGATCCCTTTTCCGGACTGCCTTTGGCCGTTGCGCTGACCAGCATATTCCATCCTCCTGAAACCACCATAAGCCTTCGGCCAAAGGCGGCCTTTTTCCCCCGCCGCCTGTCTGGACATCCGGGCAGGCAGGCCACGGTTCGGCCGAGACGCCGGCCGCCCCCGTCCCGCCGCCGGACACCAGGCCTCCGACCTCGCCCCGCCGGCCCCCGCAAAACCCCGACGCGCTATTGACACGACCGGGCCAGTGGTGTTATACAGGACAGTAACGGGCGTTCTTTACGAAGCGAGCGTGTCAGACGCTCATCTTGTTTTTGTCGCTGATTTCGAGAGAGAGAGTCGGCTTCCGTTCTGGAGGGAGCAGGCTCTTTTTTCGTTGGCAGCGTGTGCACGGCCGATCGTGGCGCGAGTCGCCCGGCGGCGTGCGGCAAGTCTTGCAGGTTAAGTGACGCATCTTTGACATCCGGCGGGCTCGGTTCCGCTCGCGTCGCCTGGGTGGCTCCCGGCTCGGAGTCCGCAGCAGGCGGCGCCACAAAGCGGATCGGCAGCCGGCACCTGGGGGCAGGCGTGCCGTCGGCGTGGCCCGTCGGTCCCCCAAGTCGCAACGGACGTGTGGAGAACCGTTTCTACAGGGGAACAGACTCTCGGAGTGTGGTCTTTGGTCGAAGCACGGGCCGGGGTCCTCCATCCAATCACATCCGCTGGTGTGTTCGGCCGGAGCCGCCCGATCGGCTCTTTCGGACCGCGGGGGTTGCCTCTGCCGACGAAACGGCGGGAAGACTTTGTCACGGGGTATTTTGGAAAGGAGTTGAGGAGTATGCGGAACCTATTGTTTGTTGCAGCGGTGGCGCTCCTGACGCCCGCACTGGCGTTCGGGACGCTTTACGGCGTGTCGTCGGGTTCGGGCAACGTGTACGAGATCAATCCCGGCACCGGGCAGGCCACCCTCCAGACCACGCTGTCGATGGGCGAGTCCTTCAGCTTCAGCGGTGCGTCGTTCCTGGATGGCGAGATGTTCGCCACCGACGTCTTCGGGGGCGGCGGATTCAGCGTTGGCACCATCGACCTGGGTACCGGTGCTTACACCTACGTCGGCGATCAGGACGGTTCGATCAACTGGCACGGTCTGGCTTCGTCGGACGGCGCGGGCGTCGTCTGGTCGATCGACATGGACGCCGGCGGTATTCTCAAGTCGATGACCGCGGGCGGCAGCTACACGAGCATCGGGTCGACGGGACTCGACGGCCGCGGCATGGCCTACGACGACGCCAACGGCGTCCTCTACGCCACCAATGCCTACGGCTCGCCCGGCGCTACCACGCTCTACACGGTGGACATCACCACCGGGGCCGCCACTATGGTCGGCAGCATGGGGCTGGATTCCTACCTCATCGGCCTGGCCTACGACGAGGTGAATGACACCCTCTACGCCAACGCCGTGGACACCGGCGGCGACAGCCTGGGCCGTCTCTACACCGTGGACGTGGCCACCGGCGCCACGACTCTGGTCGGTCTGAACAACGCCGGCCAGATCGACGGCCTGGCCTGGATTCCCGAGCCGGCCAGCCTGAGCCTGCTGGCTCTGGGCGCCCTGGCTGTGATCCGCCGTCGCTAGGCTGACCACGGCTCCGGCCCAAACAACAGTCAAGGGAGGCCCGGTCGGCTCGACCGGGCCTCCCTTCTCTCGTCCACCTGCCGTGCCGGACACGGTGCGTGCAGCCCGATCCTGGTCCGGCGAGAAACGAACGGCTCGGATCCAGGAGGGGCCACCATGCGGAAGTACCTGTTCATGACGTCGGTGCCACTGCTGACGCCGACACTCGCCTCCGCGGCGCTCTACGGAGTGTCGTCGGACTACTCGGGGGTGGTGTACCACATCGACCCCGGCACGGGGCAGGCCACGCCGACAACCACGCTCGCCGGCGGCCAGTGGTTCAGCTACAGCGGCGCCTCCTTCCTCGACGGCGACCTGTACGCCAGTGACGTGTATCACGTGGGCGACTACACCGTCGGCACCGTGGACCTGGACAGCGGGGCCTACACCTGCGTCGGCGATCAGCACGGCTCGTGGAACTGGCACGGCCTGGCATCCAGCGATGCTGAGGGCATCGTCTGGTCGATCGACCTGGATGACGGCGGGAAGCTCAAGTCCATGACCGCGGACGGCACCTACACGGTCATCGGCCCGACCGGTATCGACGGGCGGGGCCTGGCCTACGACGACCAGCAGGGCATCCTGTACGCCACCGGCGGCTACGGCTCTCCGGGCGCCACCACCCTCTACACGGTCGACACCACGACCGGCGCCGCCACCCTGGTCGGAAGCATGGGCCTGGACTCCGTGCTCATCGGCCTGGCGTATGACGAGGTGAACGAGATCCTCTACGCCAACGCGGTGGACACCGCCGGCGACAACCTGGGTCGGCTCTACACGGTGGACGTGGCCAGCGGTGCCACCACACTGGTCGGCCTCAACCACGCCGGCCAGATCGACGGCCTGGCCTGGATCCCCGAGCCGACCGGCCTGAGCATCCTGGCCCTGGGCGGCCTGGCCACAATCGGCCGTCGCCAGGCTGCCCACGGCTCCGGCCCACCCACCAGCCAGGGCAAGCCCGGTCGGCTCGACCGGGCCACCGTCCTGCGTGCGCCGCCGTCCGGCGCCCGACAGACGCGCCGGCGGGCCATGGCCCGCCCCCCCTCCAGGAAGCCGAGACCCTGACCGCCGAACCGCACCGCGGCCGACTCGAAGGTCGGCTGCTGCGGGAGAGGGCCGCGGCCGCCGAGAGCTGCCGCCCTCACGCCACCCGGGCGCACACCTTCTGCGCCGCGTCGGTGAGGTCCTCGGCAGTGATGAGCTTCTCGATCTTGGCCTGGGCGATCAGCTCGCGGGCCCGCTCGACATTGGTGCCCTCCAGCCGCACCACGACCGGGACGTTGAAGCCCACCTCCTTGGCCGCGGCGATGAGGGCCTCGGCGACGGTGTCGCACTTGGCGATGCCCCCGAAGATGTTGACCAGCACGCCCTTGACCTTGGGATCCGAGAGGATAATGCGGAAGGCCTCGGTGGCTCCCTCCGTGGTCACCGAGCCGCCCACGTCCAGGAAGTTGGCCGGCTCGCCCCCGTGGAGCTTGATGATGTCCATGGTGGCCATGGCCAGCCCCGCCCCGTTGACCAGACAGCCGATGTTGCCGTCCAGGGCGATATAGGACAGGTCGTGCTCCTTGGCCCGCAGTTCGTTGGCGTTTTCCTCGGACGGATCGTACATCTCCTTCAGGCGGGGCTGCCGGAACACGGCGCTGTCGTCGAAGTTCATCTTGGCGTCGATGGCCATGATCCGCCCCTCCTTGGTGCGGACCAGCGGGTTGATCTCCGCCAGGCTGCAATCGTACTGGGCGAAGATCCTGGCCAGCCCGGTGATCACCCGGGCGGCGTCCCGGACCTGGTCCTTCTCGGTGAGGCCCAGGGCGTGGATGAGGCGCGCGGTGCGAAAGCTGAGCAGTCCGAGGTGGGGATGCATCCACTCCTTGTGAATGGCAGCGGGGCGGTTGGCGGCCACCTCCTCGATCTCGACGCCGCCCTCCTGGGAGACCATGACCACCGGGCGCCGCCTGGCCCGGTCGAGGACAACAGCCACGTAGTATTCGGAATCGATGTCGACGGCCTGGGCGACGAGGAGCTGCTTCACCTCGATGCCCTCGGGGCCGGTCTGCTTGGACACCATGCGGTTGGAGAGCATGAACTCGGCCGCCTGGCGGGTCTCGTCGGGTATGGCGCAGAGCTTGACGAAGCCGGCCTTGCCCCGGCCGCCGGCGAAGACCTGGGCCTTGACCACCACGGTTCCGCCGATGGACTGGTGGGCGGCCACAGCGTCCGCGGCGTTCTCCACCACCTTCGAGGGGGGCACGGGGACGCCGGCCTCTTCCAGCAACTGCCGGGCCTGATACTCGTGGACTTTCATGGCGCCGAGATCCTCCAACGCAGAGCCGATAACCTCCGGACCGAGCCGCACCGGCCGGGCCGGTATTGTGAAGGCGATCCCGACAAGATGCAAACCGCCGCCCACCGTACCCGCCACGATCCGGCCGGCACCCAAAGGCTGCTGAAGCAGCCCGCCCGGAACGCCGATACCAGCCGTGTGCAGCCCGATTCTCCGCACACAGCCTCGCCCCTGAGCGCCCCCGGGAGCATCCAGCCATGCTCTGGCGACTGATCGCACAACTTGGTTCCCCTGCTGAGCGCGTCGAGGCGGTGCACAACCACTTCTCCGGCCGCACCTCCTCGGAGATGGGGTCCGTCATCCTCTCGACCATGATCATCGCCGTGCTGCTCTGCGGCGTGCTCGTGCTGCTCAACCGCCTGCAGCGTGAGCGGCTCCGGCGCGAGGAACAGGAACATGCCCGCCGCCTGCGGGAGCTGGCCAAACGGCCCCGCCAGCCGGAGTTCCTGACCCGGCAGCGCCGGCAACTACGCTCCCCGGCCGGCCGCCAGCACTGAGCATCTCGATACCCAACAGGAAGCCCGGGCGGCGCCTGGGCGGTGAGCCCCCGGCCGGGGCTCCCGAAGGGTCCCGCACGACAGCCAGGTAGGCCTGCCGGGATCAGGAACAGGAGGACAGAGGGTTACCGGAGCGAACCACGCGCCCCGGCCTTTCCAGCCGCAACCATCCGGAAACTCATCACCGCCGATTCGCCGGTCTGTCGCCGGACCGAGCCTTCAGCGGAGTCGTCGTTTCCGCGGAGCAAATGCCCATGGAAGCCAGCTCCGCGAGCACCGGTTTGTAGATCTCCGGGAGCACCGGGAGGTGAACACCCGGCAGAGCGAGCTGCCCGGTAACGATCAGCCTGGCCGTCACCGCCGCAGGCAGGCCCACCGTCCGGGCCATGGCCGAATCGCCGTCCGGCCGGCCGTAGTCGATCAGCACCGAGCTGATCCGCTCGTCCGCCGCCGAGGGAAACCGGGCCTCGAAGGAATGGTACAGGACGACCATGTCCCGCTCGCCCGGGCCATACGACATCTTCTCCACCATGCGCTCCGCCAGGGCGTCCAGCGGCGTGCTTTCCCCGCCCGCGACGGCCAACGGTTCGTCACTCAGCAGGCCGAGCCACTCGAAACGGTCCAGGACCGGCGAGGACTCCGCCAGGCCGAGCCGGCCTGCCAGATCCCTGCGGAGATCCCCCGTCGGCGGAGACTCCAGGAAGCCGGCCAGGTACCGGGCGTAGGTTGTGCCCGCAGGATAGGTCACCGGCGTCTCATCCAGCAGGCCCAGGTCCACCACCTGCTTGAGCGTTTCGCACCAGCCCGAATACCGCAGGGTGCCCCGGAACATGGTGTGGACCTGCTGAAGGCCGTACAGATCGAGGTAGCTCAGCGAGTCCCGGTTGGGATAGGCTTCCAGGGTGCCCAGCCCCTCGACCTCCACCGGATGGTGATGGGCGAACAGCTCGGGCCCGGGAACGTCGACCAGGTTGCCGTTCTCGCGGTAGCGGGCGGCGTTCTTGCCGGCCGTACACACCGCCCGCGGGCTCCAGGAGAACTTGTAGCCCCAGGGGTTGTCGTTGGCCTCCGGCGCCGGCAGGCCGCCGCAGTAGGATCGAAAACTGACCACCTCTCCACCGCGCCGCTCGACGTCGTGGATGATCCGCATGGCGGACATGTGGTCGATGCCGGGGTCCAGGCCGGTCTCGTTGAGCAGCATCACACCGGCTTGCCTGGCCGGCCCGTCCAGCTCCCGCATCCGGGGGCTGATATACGAGGTTGTGACCAGGTGCCTGCGGTGCTTGATGCACCGCTCCGCGATCAGCGGGTGCTGCGGAGCGGGGAGCAGGCTGACGCACAGGTCATGCCCGCGGATCAGCTCTTCGAGCCTGTCGGTCTCCTCGGTCAGCAGGGCCACGGCCCTGCCCTTCTCTTGGCCGTCCACCAGGGCGTTGGCCCGCTCGACGAAACGATCCACGACGGTCAGTTCGAGGTCCGCCCGATCCAGCAGGTAACGCACCAGCGGGGCAGCCACCCGACCCGCACCCAGCACCAGCACCCTCTTCAAGGAAACACCTCCCACCACCAGCCGGCACCATCGGCTGGTCGCGCAGGACTCCGGCACAATCCGTGCCAGCACCGGGGTCGGCCAGCTCAGCCGACGAACTCCTCCAGATAACGGTAGGCATCGGTGAGCCGGCCCTGGTACACGATGGTGGCTCGTTCGATCTCGGGCGGGAGGCCGGCCTCCGATAACGGCCGGGTGAAGTCGGCCGTCGCCAGAGCCGGGATGAAGGGGCGGAGCGAAGCGCTGAAGTGGTTCGAGGCGTCGACGGGCAGTTCGCAGGGCAGGAAGTCCACCGCCAGGACCACGGGACCGTCGCCGGCCACCCCGTCGCGCGTCCGCCCGCCGGCCGGCTCGTACACGTACACCGGGTTGTCCGGCTCCGTCGCCCGCACCGTGCAGGCCAGGGCCCCGTCGATGTCGCAGGTGATGTCCCCGATCACCCGCAGCCGCGGCTGCCCCGGACCGCCATACAGGCCCTGCAACTGCTCCCGCGTGGCCAGCCGCGGGTAGCGGGGCTCCCAGTAGATGCAGTTCACCAGAACCGTGAGGTGCTCGACGAAGGGGAAGAACCGTGCGGCGTACCGCTCCGGCTGGGTGTAGTACTCCTGGAGATCGAAGGGGGCCGAGTTATCGGTCCGCTCGACCAGGTGCTCCTCGCGGAAAACGACCTTGTAGCACGATTTCTCCGCCGGCGGCAGCGAGGCGAGGTTCTCCGGGGCGACCTCCGTGACCGGCAGAAGATCGTAGATCTGCTGGGCGCCCTGGGAGACCCGCCCGTAGCCGGCGAACCCGCAGACCAGCGGGCGGATCTCCGCCGGAAGGCCCTCCTGGCGGATTCGTTCCCCGACGGCGGCGATGTCCCGTCTGGCATGGTCCAGGTCGTCGTAGCGGTAGGCCTGCCGGATGCCCCCGAAGGGGTTGTCGATGCCCTCGTGCCGGAGCCGCTGGCCCAGGGCCCAGAGCGTGTCGATCATGCCGGCCAGCCCGGCGTAGTCGCCGAAGAAGACCAGCCGCCGGCCCCGGTCGTCCTCGATCTTCTCATAGTCGATAAGCTGGCAACCCAGCTCCATCAGCCGCCGCAGGGCCGGCATGTTGGCCGGCTGGCCCTTGATGGTGTGCGAGAAGTACAGGTAGGTCCTGCCCGGCTCGAGTTTCTCGGGGGGGATCTCCTTGACGCCCAGGATGATGGGGCAATCGGTGAGCTCCTCGGCGACGGCCGCCCCGGCCTGGCGGAACCGGGCATCCGAGAACGCCCGGTTCGCGGAGCTCTGCACGGTGATGTCCACGCCGCCCTCGGTCCGCAGCCGCCCCACGTCCGCCGGCACCAGCGGCACCCGCGCCTCCCAACGACTCTTGTCCTCACGCCGTATGCCGATCATCTCTGGGAATCCCCTGGATTGCGTGGTCTCTGGCGCCCCAGTTCCCCCCAACCCGGCGCCCCGGCGGCAAAGGCGGCGATGGTAGGAGACCACCCCGAAGGGGTCAAGGCACGGCGTCGTTCGCAGGTTCACTCCGGCGAGCGGCGGAGTTCATCCCCGCCCGCATCCCCTGTGCGATTCTTCGTGCTGGCCACGGGAGCGCCGGGATGAACCGGGCGGCTCGCTCCCACGGCACGATCTAAGCCCCGCTGAACACCGTCTGGAACTCCGCAACGTCGAGCAGGTCGACGTCGAGGTCCTCGTCGAAGTCGAAGGCGTTGAGGCACTCGACCTCGCAGGTGGTGACGCCGGGGTCGTCGGGGTCGGGCCGCTGGGTCGGGCCGGCCAGGCAGGCGAGCAGGGCGGCGTGGTCGGTCAGGTCCACGTCCTCGTCGCCGTCGAAATCGCCCGTGGCGGGCACGGGCGGGTCGGAGGCCGGCCCCCAGGGCACGTTGCTGAAGCTGAAGGCGATCGGGTCGGAAGTGGCGTAGCCCGTCGAACCCAGGTCGAGCAGAACGAACGCCCCCTGCCACACGCACTGGAACGGGTCGAAGTCGTGGTCCGTGCTGTCGATGTGCCAGGTGTTGTGCACGTGCAGGGTGTGGCCGCCGAGCAGCGTGGCCTCGCCCGGCTCGTCGAGGATCTGGAAGCCGCCATCGATCAGGCGGAAGGCCGGGTCGACCAGGACCACCTCCAGCCAGATCTCGCAGCCCGGCTCTAGCGGGTAGAGGTCGTGCTCAGGATCCGGGTCCGTGATGCCGTCGAAACCCGGGTCGTTGTCGGTCCAGCCCCAGAAAACCGGGCCGTCCACCTTCGCCAACGCGTGGTAGCTGATCTCGGGGATGAACCCGTCGGGGCTGATCGCGAGCTGCCCGTCGCCGGTTCGGCCCACCCAGACGTCACCGTCGTGCTGAGCCCGCACCATCCCCCCACCGGAAAGCACCGCCACACAGACAGCCATACGCAGAACAGCAATACGCAGTCGCATGAAAAACCTCGCCGGCAGACACGGGCTGGTAACGCTCGGGTCTGCAAAAGAAGAACCAGCGAAAAGTACCGGCGAATGGCGCCGCCGCGCAGATCGCGCGGCGGCGCCACCCGGTTACACAGGGTTGCGAGCGTCAGCGCCAGTCGGCGCGCCGCCTACGCCCGATCGCCAGACCGCCGATCAGCAGCAATGCGGCCGAAGCCGGCTCGGGTACAAACGACAGGGTGTACGTCTCCGACGGCAGATAGCCCGTCGAGCCCTGGTCGACCAGGCGGAAGTGCGCCTGCCAGGGCGCCGCCCCGGGGTCGTAGGCCGGGTCGTCGGCGTTGATGTGCCATTCCAGGTGATCGTGAAGCTCGGCGTCGCCCAGGTAGACCTGGTCACCCGGATCGGCGTAAGGCCCGGTGAAACCGGGTCCCCAGGCCTGGAACGCGGCGTCGAACGACACGACCTCGAAGTAGACGTCGACCCCGTCAGCGAGCATGTAGAAATCCTCGCCCGGCTCGTCCTCCTCCAGGTGGACGAAGCCGGGGTCATCGCCCAGCCAGCCGTGGAGCACGTCGTCGACGAAGGGCAGTTCGTGTACCTCATCCCACTCGAAGTGGGCCGCGAGCTGCCCGCCGCCGGTCACTCCGACGGTGATGTCCTCGTGCTCGCCGTCGGCCAGAGCTGTTGTGGTGGCCAGCAGACCTACGGTCGTTACAGTCGTCAGGAATACGCGAATCGAAAACACTGGCTTCTTCTCCTCTTGGAATCCGGACCACAACATGGGCCCGGTTGGGTTAAGATCGCCGCGACCGGACACGTTCCCTTCGCGGCACGCAAAAATCGCCTGGTGAGCACACGGTCCCGGCCTCCCTCACCGGGCGATGGCCGGGTCGTACTTGTTCCGCAGGAACTTCGGGGGAAAGCCTCCCTTCGGATCGATCCGGTAGGTCTGCTCGAAGACCAGCGGCTCGACATGGGCATCGATGAACACGTAGTTCGCCCGGGTCAGGTGCCGCTCGCTGGCCAGCTCCTCCGCCGAAAGGCGGAGCGGGTCGGACCACCAGGTCTCGGGATGGACGTGGTCCGAGCAGGCGAAGCCGCCCTCCTCGGCCAGCTCGACCATGTAGACCGTGGAGGCCGGGCTGCGGAACTCCGCCAGCTTGTCGTAGGGCCCGCGGCCGCCGATGGCCGCCACGGTGTAGTAGTTGCTGGCGTAGCTCGAGCGCCGCAACTGCTCGGTACCCGACAGCGGGACCCGCCAGTGGACGCTCTTGTCCGACGGGCAGCGGGCCACCAGGGCGTTGCCGTAGTAAGCCTCGAGCTGGTTCATCCAGGCGGCGTGCTCATCCACGCTGCCGCCGTGGGCCATGCCGGCGGTGACCAGCCGATCACCGTTCACGTTTGCGTACACGTGCACGGCGGTCACCAGGCTCCGCAGGTTGCTGGCGCAGACCACCCTCCGGGCCTGCTTGCGGGCCCGGGACAGGGACGGCAACAGGATGGCGATCAGCAAGGCGATGATCGACACCACCACCAGAAGCTCGATCAGCGTGAACGCACGGCGGCGCATGACAGGGCTCCCGACTCCCGCGGACCAGAGACGGCCGTGACAACACTCCGTGTCCCGGCGACGGCACGTCGCGTCGGCTGGCCGACCGGCCAGACCCGGCGCCCAGCCCACACTCAGACACGATCCTGTGGCTTCGTTGCAGAGAAAACCGCTGGCAAACACCCGCGCTGCAAGACCACCTCGCCCCAACGCCGATCGCGACGCCGGGCAGACAGGTGCGGTCGACAGAACAGGCGTGTCAGGAGGCAGGCGGCGGGGCCCGGGGAGCAGACGGCAGGCGGATTCGGGTCTGGGCCGGCGCCCGGTGGCAGGCCGGCCCTTCCCACTCCGTGCCATCGCCCGGGACGGGTGGCGCCGGCCCGTCGGTCACGACGGCCTTGGAGCCCAGGACCATCGCCTGGAAGACCGGGCAATGATCGTTGTCGTGATGGGCGTGCTCACCGTGGGCGGCATGGAACAGGTGCAGGTGCAGCGCATAAGCCGCTCCGGTCGTGGAGAACAGCAGGCTGGCGCCGGCCAGAACCTGCGCTGCACGCAACAGAATCATCGAGAGCCCAACCCGAACGCGTATTACTTCGTATTAGCCCAACGGGGGATTGTATGGCCGGCCGGCGATCTGTCAACACCCGGCCGGTTCAAGCAAGCCGGTTGCGTTGTATGGAAGTGGTTTGCGTGCCCGGCTTTGAGAAGCGCGAACAGGAAGCGTTCCCCGCAGGGAACCGGGATCAGACGCAGCGACGGGGGATGCGGCGAGAAGATTCT
>Ga0180432_10010133_pt1 | contig 11352 bp, 2 predicted proteins | sample SS_ome_10_FD_132414 | JGI IMG/M metagenome (GOLD analysis project Ga0180432, IMG submission 132414) | Hypersaline lake sediment archaeal communities from the Salton Sea, California, USA - SS_1_MS_2 metaG | ecosystem: Environmental > Aquatic > Non-marine Saline and Alkaline > Hypersaline >... | reverse complement strand
GTCGAGGGGGACGGCTGGGCGAGGGCGTTGTCGGCGACGGAGCGGGGGTTGGCGGGGGCGGTCTGGTGGCGGGCCACGGTTGCGGCGGGCTTGAAAGACTCGCGGGTTGGGTCGGCCGGGGGTCCGGCAGGCCGCGAGGGGCCGGTCTCATCGAGGCGGGGGGCGGCGGGGTCGGCGAGGGCGGTTTCGGGGAGGTCGGTCTTGACCTGCGGGCTCGGCGGCAGGGATTGGTCGGACGGCGGCTGAAGGGTGGGGGGGCGGATGCCGGTTCGGGCCGTCTTCATGGCGACGTTCCTTGCGGCGACGGACGCAGTTGCAACCGGTTCGGCAAGGGCGGCGTCCGAAACGGCGCGCGGATCGGCGGGAGTGGTCTCGTGCCGGGCAAGCGCTTTCTCTGGTTGGAAGAGATCCTCGGACGGATCGGACGGCGCTTCGCGGGGCTGCGAAGGATCAGTCTCCTCGAGGCGCGGGACGGCGGGCTCGGTCAAGGCGGTCTCAGGGAGGGACGTCTCGACGGGGGGGCTTGCCGGGGGGGTCTCGTCGGAAGGCGGCTGGAGGGTGGACGGTTGGAGGGTGGGCTCACCCGTTGCGGCCGCGAGATCCTCGGCGGGAAGGGCGGCGGTTTCGGCGGGTCGGGCGAGGGCGGCGTCGGCCGGGGCGCGGGACTCGGCGGGGGAGGTTTCGTGACGGGCGACCGCCTCGGCGGGCTCGAAGACGTCGCGGTCCGTTTCTACTGGTTCTGCAGTATCGGGCCGGGCCGGGCCGCTTTCTTCGAGAGGGGCGGCCTCGGCATCGACGAACGCCGGCTGAGGCAACTCGCGCAGGAGTTCGGACTCGAGTTCGGGAGGGGAAACAGGATCGGGGACGGGAGCGGTTTCGGCGGGAACGGCAGGGGCGGCCGATTGCCGCGCCTGGGCGGGGAGGGGTTGGGCGGGATCGACAGCGGCCGACTCGGCGGGCGTTTCGACGGCGCGGTCGGCGACCTCGCGGGATTCGGCCTTGGTGGGCGAGGGAGTGTCGGGTTTTGGCTCGAAGGTTTCCTGCGAGGGCTCGGGAGGAGCGGATTCGGCTTGCAACGTGCGCTCTTCGAGACGGGGGGTTTCGGGGTCGGGGAGGAGAGGTTCCGAGAGTTCCGCGAGAAGGGGATCGACCGGCGGGGGCGGGATGGGAAGATCAGTTGTTTCGGCGCGGGCCGGGCTGAATTCGAGGTCGACGGCTTCGCGAGCGGTGCGGGCTTCGAGGGGTTGTGCTTCCGGGGATTCCTTGGGCTCGAAATCGGGGATGTCGAACTCGGTGGGGGCTTTCTCCGTGGCGAGGGCGGTTTCGGGATCGGTGAGGGCGGTTTCTTCGGGGATGCTCTCGAGGGCAAGTTCCTCTTGGGCGAGGGCGTCGATGTTGACGGTGATTTCCGGGGGAGGGGAGACGTCGGAATCGATTTCCTTCGCGACCAGCCAGATCATCATCAGGAGGAGCAAGAGGAGGTGGAGGCCGGCCGAGGCCGCGAGACACTTGTGGAAGAGGCTCGTGATGTCCTCCCAGCGTTCGAGGAGGTAGATGAGCGCGATGAGAGCGGCCACGGCGAGCAGGAGCCACCATGCGATGTTGCGCATGAGGGTCTTGAACTGAGCCCAGCGGCCGAGATCGGTGTAGCCGATGACCTCGCGAGTGGTTGAGCGGTAGAGGCGGTAATCGGTGTCGGGGCCGGCGTGGATGGCTTCCTTGGGGCCGAGGGTGAAGAGGAGATCGAAGCCGTCCATGCGGACGGCGGGATCGGTGGCGTCGCCCTCCTTCAGGTGGAGGTCGACTTTTTCGGGCGGGAGCATCTCGCCGTTGACGAAGCGGCTGAGGTAGACTTCGTAGCCGAGGTTATGGCTGCGGTTGCGGTCGGAGGCGAGGAAGACGTGGCGTCCGCGGGCCGTGACGGCGGCCTGCACGTCGTCGGCGTCCGAGTTGAGGGGGCTGATGGGTTGGGCGGGGCCGAAGCTGGGGACGGGCGGCAGAGGAGTTGCGGCTGGTTCCGGTTTCGGTTCGGTCTTGGATTTCGGGGCGGGGCGTTTTTTTTGTTTTTTTTGCGGTTTGGGCGGGTCCTTGCCGGCGGCGGGGGGGGTGGTTTCGGCGGCGGGGGACTCTTCGTCGAGGCGGGCCGCGACGAAGATGTCTTCGCGGGCGGATTCCGGGGCGGTCCGGTCGGATGAGAAGAAGAGGCTGGCGCCGTCCGGAGAGAGAGAGGGGCCGAGTTCGTTGGCGGGGGAGTTGACGCTGTCGTCGAGGCGTTCGACGCCGGACCAGCCGCTTCCATTCCAGCGTGCCACGTAGAGATCGTATCCGCCGGCGCCCCCGCTCCGGTTCGAGGCGAAGAAGAGATATCGACCATCGGTTGAGAAGGCCGGGCCGCGTTCGTTGAAGGGGGTATTGACCGCCGGCACGGGCACCGGACGGCTCCAGGAACGACCGTCCCATTGCGACAGGTAGAGGTCGGCGTTGGAGTGGTCCTCGTCCCAAAGGACGAGAGTCATCATGGTTTCATCGGCGGAGAAGGCGGCCTCGACGGGACCTCCGGGGCGGTTGGCGGCGGGCGAGCGGGACGATTCGTCCTGCGGTTGCCCCGGTTCGTCGAAGTAGCTTGGCCGGGGATCTTCCCAGAGGACGGGGCGGGCCTTTTCCTCCCATGCCTCGACTTTCTTTCCGGAATCGTCGGTGAAATAGAGCCAGACTTCGCGGCGCAGCTTTCCCCAGAGGTGCGAGGCGAGCGTCACGAGCACCACGAGCGCGGCGGTTCCGACGAGCCACGGAGCGAAGCGCGCCATCATGGCACGCATGCGTTTGCGGCGTCTCGATTTGCGGGCTTGCTGGTGGGCTGGCATGGCGGCGGGTGGACGGCGGGCGGCATTCAGGTGACGGCGCCGTCAGGCGGGGCCGGGGGGCGGGGGGAGCGGCGGGCGCGGACGGCAGCTATGGCGCGCCGCGTGCACCATGCGAGGGCGGCAATGGCGATCAGAAGGATGCCGAAGACGGGGAGATTGCGGAAGAACCATCCCAGTGAGGGAAGCCTGGCGTAGTTGTAACGGCGCATCAACCGGCGGCTGTGCGAGCTGAAAAGCCGGTCCGCTTTGCCGTCGCGGGTGGAATTGAAGAGGAGATGGAAGCCGGCCATCCGGACGGCGGGGTGGGATTCGTCGGCGGAGGTGTTGATTTCGGCTCCGACGTTTTCGGGAGGGTCGGGGGAGGGGCCACTGATCCGGGCGCGGTAGATATCGGCGCCGCCGAAGCCGCCGTCGCGGGTGGAGGCGAAGTAGAGGAAATCGCCGTGCTGGGTGACGACAGGGGCGGTGTCGTCGCCCGGAGAGCGGAATGCAGGGAGGTGCTTGGCATGCCGGAAGAAGGGAGTTGGGGGCAATTCTTCCTGGTTGAGCGTATCCGCCACGGGGCCGTCGGCAGACGGTTCGAATCCGAGGCCGTAGAGAGGGGTGTAGCGGTAATGGGCCTCGAGGCAGAGGACCACCAAGGCGGTCCCCACCACCTTGCCCATGGCGGAGGCATGCTGGCCGCGAAGGTTCCATGAGCCGTCCTTTGCCTGGGATTGGATGAAGGCGTCCTGCATGCGTTTCATCCACTTTTTCCAGAGGGGGCCCTGATATTGGTAGGCGGCCAGTGTCCCGTAATAGGCGTAATAGAGGTCGCCCGGTTTGCAGCCGGTCCGGCCGAGGATGGCGGAGGACTCGAAGGCCCGCGCGTTGTTCGGCGAGGAGCCCATAAGCTGCGAGCAGAAGAAGCCGGCGGCGTTCATGCCGTCGCGGCCCGAGTTGCGCTTGCCGGGCGAGTTGGTGTATCCGTAGGATCCGCCGTGGGAACCGCCGCGGACGGAATCGAGGAATTTCACTGCTCCGGCGACCGCCTCTTCGGGGACGGGGATGCCTGACATGCGGGCGCTTTCGAGCGCCATGATCATCCAGCCGGAAACGGAGAGGTCGCCGGCTTGGCCGGGGACGTAGCGCCAGCCGCCGGCGGGGTGTTGTGATTCGGCGATGAATTCGATGGCGGCGCGGGCAGGCGGGCGCAGGGTGGAGTCCTTGGTGACGCCATAAGCCTCGACGAGGGCGAGGGAGGCGATGCCATGGTCGTACATGGCGTTGTGGGCGGGGTTCATTCCCCGCAGGTCGCCGGTGGCGACGTCCTGTTGGGCAAGGAGCCACTCGAGTCCGCGAGAGACGGTCTGGCGGTATTGGCATTGCTGGTCGTGGCGCTCGCCGCGGCCGTAGAAAGCGAGGAGGGCGCAAGCGGTGGCGGCGACATCGTGCCGGGCCTGCCCGCCGTGGCGCGCGATATTCCAGCGGCCGTCCGCTTCCTGGGTGCGGGCGAGAAAGGCGAGCCCGTTACTCACCGCCTGCTCGGTCTGGGCGCTGCCCCCGAGCTTGGCCATTACTTCGGGATCGGAGAGAGCGCCCTCGCGCAGCGAGTAGAGCATGCTGAGGCGCCGCTCGACGATGAGGTCGAAGGGCGTGTCGGCCGCGACGTCGGCGGCGTAGAGGTCGAAGTCCGTCTTGAGGCGCTGGACCTCCTCCCGCTGCCCGGGGGCCGTTGCGAGGGTGTTCTTGGCGTCGTCGGCGCCGAGGCCGACCAATTGATGGGGGCGATTCGAGGCGAAGTAGAGGATCAGCTCATCCGGGGAGAGAGCGGGATCGGTCTCGTCGAAGGGGGTGTTGACGCGGGCGGTGAGGGGGAGGGGCCATGCGAATTCGGCGCCGTCCCAAGTGGCGACCCAGATATCGCTGCCGCCGCGTCCGCCGGGGCGGTCGCTGGCGAAGTAGAGGAAGCGGCCGTCGCCGCTGAGGGCGGGAGAGGTCTCATTGAAGCTGCTGTTGAGGGCGCGCATCCGGCGAGGCTCGCTCCACTTCGTGCCGTTCCACCGTCGCAGGAAGAGGTCGGCGTTGCCGTCCTCGGTTCGTGAGGCGTGGACCATGCGGGCCCCGTTGGCGGAGACGGCGGGGTGCAGGATGTCCGCGCCTCCGAGTTCTTCGGATTCGGGGGCGGACGGCTCCCAAACGACGTGGCCGAGTTCGACATCGCGGGCCACCTGTTCGAATGCCACCTGGTCGGTGTAGGTGTACCACCGGTCGGGGCGGAGGTAGAGCAGGGCCCACACCACGAATCCGAGGACGAGAGCCACCGCCGACCAGCCATAGATCCGGATCCGGCGGCGCCGCGTCAACCCGAGAAACGGCCGCCTGGTCTTGCTTTCACCTGCTCCACGCTTCTTCATCGCCCTCTCTGAAGGTCCGTCGGCCGGGCGGGAACACCCGGGTCGCCGCCCTGCCCTCTATAAGGCAGTTATTACCGTCAGAAAAGGGCGATGTTTTCGCCCGATTTGGTCTCGGGGTGCGTGCCTGGCGGAAAAATGCCGTCCAACCCGCAGTGACGGAGGAGGTTACAGGTGATAGGCCTTGATCCAATTGATGCGGTCGCGGGCGCGTTTCGCCATGGGGTGGGTGGGGTAGCGATTGATGAAGTCCTGGTAGGCGTCGATGGCGTTGATCCACTTGCCGAGCTGCTCCTGGCACTCTGCGATCATGAAGCGGGCATCCCTGATGCGGTCGCTCTTCGGGAAGTTGTAGAGGAACTGGTTGTATGCCTGAATGGCCCCGGCGTATTTTTCGTCACGCTGGTAGTAGCGTCCGATTTCGAACGACGGTCCTTCGGAGATTTTGCTGGAGGGGTGGTGTTTCACGAGGGTTTGGACCACCTCGACCCACTTCTGCTTGTCCCTGAGTTCGTCGGAATAGATTTTCACCACGCGTTGCAGGGCTTCCGCGGCCTTGTCACGGGTCCGGTAGAGGGAGGCCACTTCGCGGTAGGTTTCGACGGCGTTTCGCAACTTGGCGTTGACCTTGTCCTGAATATTGCGCCGCTCGAAGGCGGTGAGCTTGGTTGACTCCTGCTGGGCCTGGAAGAGGGTGTTGTCATTCCGCAACCACATCTGCTGGTCCTTGTTGACCTGGTAGTTGAACTGTGAAAGCTCCCGCGCTTCCCGTCCAAGATCCTCGGCGGCGTTGAGGTCCTTGAGGTTTTCAAAGACCCGGCGCCGGTTGCCGCGGCTCTGGTCCGCGATTCTGCGGATCGCATCCCGCTGCGTGAATTCGACCTGCTGTTCCTGGACCTGCTCGACGGTGGTTCTTCGCAAGGCCTCGGCCTCCCGCTCATAGGACTGCCCTGCCAGGTAGAGGGCGTCGTCGGCGAGCGGGCTTTCGGGGTATCTTTCGACGAGGTTTCGAGCTGCCTTGCGCGCCTTTTCCATGTCGTTCCGGGCGAGGTGCAACCTTGCAATCGCGAACAAGGCGTCGTCGGCGTGATAGCATCCGGGGTATTCCTTGACAACCTTCCGGTATTCCAGGATGGCCTTGCAGGGCAGCTGGAGATCGGACTGAATGATCTGAGCGAGGGCGAACCGGGCGTTGGACCGCTTGCGATGCTCCTTGTAGGTATCGATGAAATCCTGGAACTTCCCGAGTTTTCTGAGGGCCCGGACTTTGCCGGTGATCCCGGGGGAGGGCTGCCCGCCTTTCTCGATATATTTTTCGTATTGCGATCCGGCCTCCGTCCAGCGGCTCAGGCAGGAGTAACAGCGCGCGATATCGAGGTGCGCGGGCAGCATTTGGGGCGAATTCGGGTATTCGGCGATCAATTCCTCGAACGACTCGACTGCCTCCTCCCAGAGATTGTTGTCAAAGTACATGCTACCGATGTTGTGCCAGCACTCGGCGGCCCGGTTGTCGTTGGGGAAGTTCGAGACATACTGCTTGTAGATCTCAATGGCTTCGGCAAACCGTTTTTCGCCTTTCAACCTTTCGGCGAGGGAATAGATTCTGCCCCGGATTTCGCCTGCGTCGGAGGGCTGGAATCCTTGTATGTATTCCAGGTAGTCTGTCACCGCCCTTGCGTAGTGCTGCATCTGCCGTTCGCGGATCTCGGCGGTTCTCTTCATGTAGGAGCTTGCAGCGGGGCTCGCGGGGAAGTGCTTGAGATGAAGGTTGTAGGTGTCGATGGCATCGGCCCACGCCTTCAGTCCCTCGAACGAGGTGGCGAAGTCCGCCAACTGGGTCCGGGAGGCGTCGCCTCTCCGCGGGTCCCTGACGAGGGCCTCCAGCAGGGCCTCGCGGCCTTCCAGAAGCGCCCTTACGGAACCGTTGCGATGATCCTTCATCAACGTCCTTGCCTGGACGAGGTAGGTGTTGGTCAGCTCCGTTCGGACCATGTCGAGGTTCGGGCTATTCGGGAAACGGTTGAGGAAGTCGCGGAATCCGTCTCGCGCCCTTGCGAACCATTCGTCGACCCTTGCCCGGCAGGCTTCCTGATCCGTTTCACTGACCTGCTCCCCTGCCTTGACCCGGCTGCGGGCGATTTCGAGGCGAATATCCTCGATGTTCTGGAGACGGGGCAAGTCTGCGGCGAGGCGCTCGTACATGGCTGCCGCTTTCCCGGCCAGCTCGCGGCCACGGTAGGACTGCGCAATAACCATCAGCTCGCGGATGGAGGAATCGCGCAGGGGTGATTCCGGATAATCCTTCAGGACCTTCATGAATGCCTTGTAGGCGCGGTCCGCCTGTTCGTCGGACAGCTCGAGTTGCGATGTGATCCCCCTGACATACTGGATGTCGTCCGTCCCCTGGAGGTCGGTTTGAAGGGCCAGCCTTGCGAGTTGTTCGCTCGAAACGGGCGGCACCACCTCGTCGGCATCCCCGCTCTCACGGCCCGTTTGGGGCCTGCGGGAAGGCCCGGGGACCGGGGTTCCGGCGGGTGGCGCGGCGGATTGATCGGCCGGGGCCGGGGCGGGCTCGCCTTGACGGGGCGGTTCGAGGGCCATTTTCTTTCCCTCGGTGCGGAATCCGCCCTCCTTCAAGCCGGTTCGGGCCTCGGACTTGGCCAGGCGTTCGCCTTCTTCGCCGCCTTTGCCCGCGATCTCATACGGCACGATGTCGGGCAGGTAATCGGGCACGTAGCCAACCCTGCCCAAGTGGAGCCTTCGCGTGTTCGCGACGGCTGCGATCAACCGTTCGACGTTGTCGGCGGTGCGCTTCATGGACTCCGCGAGCGCCGAGATATGCGCCTTCGGGTCGAAGATGCCCATGTGACAGAGACCGATCTGGTAATAGAACTGGTCGGCGCGCGCGAACTCTGGTTCGGCCGCCAGGAAGGTCTCGAGCAGGGAGACCGCTTTCCGCCACTCGTGTCGCTTTGCGAAGAAGAACGCCATGCCCATGATCCTGCTCACGGAGGTCCGCGCCTCCCCTGAATCAGGATATGTCTTCCGCAAGGCCAGGTAGTCTTGCAGCGCGGCCGCGAGGGCTTCGGGAACCCGGCCGTCATCTGCCTCCCTTGTTTCATCCTGCAACGATTCCCGGCGGAGGAATTCGCTCCGGGCCGCCTCCGTCCTGGTGTCGGCGATCAGGAGATCGACCGCCGCGGCTTGCGCGGATTCCGGGAAGGCCGCCTTCCGCGCCTCGAGAACCTCGACAGCTCGGTCCCAGCCCTTGCAGCTCCGGTAGTGCTGTGCGAGCAACGTGTATTCGGCGGCGGCATCCTTGAGGAGCTCTGCGTCCGGGTAGTCCGTCATCAGACGGACGAGGAGGGCCAATCCCCGCTTCAGTTCAGGGCCGGACCAGTTCCCGGCCTCCCTTGTGGTCTGCATGACATCCTGATGAAGGCGTCGGCCTTCCGCGAGCAGAACCCGCGCCGCCTTGAGGAGCTTGTCCGCATCGAAATCCGGCGACACCTTCTGCGCCGCGGCGGCCAGGTAGGCCTCGACCGCCAAGTCGACGAGATTGCGCGCGCGATAGAACCCCGCGATCGTCTCCACGATCCCATCCGCCAATGGATCCGGCGACGTCTTCAATCGCTGTGCGTCGGTCGTGATCGCGGCAAGCATCTCCGGAGTCAATTGTTCATCATCGGCCTCAATTCCTCGATTCTTGAGATCATCATAGAAGACCTGCCCCTTGTGAAAGGCCACCTCGGCCCGCAGCCGCAGCGCCAGCCGTTGCCGCAGACCGGTTCCGTCCGCCAGCATGGCGATCAATTCATCGCAGGCTTCCCAGCCCTGAAGACCCTTGTAGTAATTGACATATGACGCGAATCGATCGAGTTCCTGCTGCGCCTCGGCCGGGGTCTTTTCCTTGCCGGCGAGCATGGCCATGGTTGCGGCACCCTTGCGATGCCAGTCGATGAGCTGTTTCAATGCTTCCGGGTTCCGCCGGACCTTCAGGTCGGCGATTTCCTCCTCCGCAAGCATCTGAGCGAGGTCCACACTGCGCAATGCCAGTTGTTTCCGGTTTGCGGCATCGGGCACATTCCCCAGAATCCAGCGGATCTGTTCGTATGCCAGTTTCCTCGAGGATGCCTTGAGGTGCTTTGCCAGTTGTTCGACCTCGCCGGTCACCTTTTTCAGAAGCGGATCGTCCTTCACCAAGGGAAGGAGTTTCTCGAACTCCGCCAGACCCTTCGTGACTTCCTCCGGCAAGACGGCATCCTTGACCGGCTTCCGTTTGCCTTCGTGCAACCAGGTGCGTCCCGTTTCGAACCGGGCTTCCCGGGCGACATCCAATCCTTCATGCCCGGCGATCAGGCGGTCGAGGACCTGGCGCGCGAGGTCGCGGCGGCCGGTTTCTTCAAACCATGAGGCGAATGCGAGGACTTCCCGGGCGGCGTCGTGGCGCTCCTCCGGCCAGTTGGCAATCAGCTCGTCGAGGAGATCCAGGGCGCGCTTCCCGCGATCCGTCAGGGCCCGGTCGAGTTCGCGCAGGGAGGCGTGCTTCCCGGCGGCGGCCCGTTCGGCCCGGATCAGGATCCTGCCGGCTTCGAGGGAATAGCGGGCCGCCTCGGCCCGGTCGCTGGCGGCGTGGGCGGCAAGCCACGCGTACACGGCGGAGGCAGAATCGGCGGCCACCCCGGTCTTCGAGAACAGTTCGGCCGCCCGAATCGCGTTTTCCCTGAGGTACTCCGCCTGCTCCGCTTCAGAGGTTTCGATCGACTGAATGACCTGCCATGCTTTCTCAATGACCGGGACGGCATCAATGGTTGGGACAACCTTCGCGGCGAGGTCCATGTGGACGGTGGCGAGGCGGTTTTGGGCCGTCGGCAGCCAGGCGCTCTGAGGATTGTCCCTGATGAAGTCTTCCAATTGCCTCCGCCCCGCGGCCGGGTCGCCGAATTGACAGGCGCACCATGCCATTTCGACCTTGGCTCTGGCGGCCGTTTCCGCCTCCGGGCGCCGGTTCAGGAGTTCCCGGTAAACTCGGGCGGCCTGCCGGTAGTCTCCGATCAGTGATTGATTCGCCCGGCCGACGAGAAGCAGGGCCTCGTTGGTCCGGGGGGTCTCGGGGAATTGCGTGATCGCCTGCTGAGCGAGACGGACGACCTCGTTTCCGGGCATCATCTTCTTCTCCTCGTCCGCCGCCATTCCGATCTCGAGGAGGACCTGCGCCTGCGCGACCAGAACCTCCTGCCGAAGTTCCTCCGCCTTCTCGTCCCCCGCGAGTTCGCGGAGGATGGACAAGGCCGATTGGAGGGCTTTCTCCTTCGCCAGGGCCCGGGCCAGTTCGAGCCTTTCGCGGGGCGCCTGCCGGGCGTGTCGCACCCGCTGGAGCCACTCGCGGGCCTGCTTGTTCTCGGGATTCCGCTTCAGAATCAACGTCCACTGCCGAATCGCCTTCTCGACCTGGAAGTCCTGGTAGCAGGCGTTGGCCAACAACACCCGCACTTGAAGGTCTCCGGGATCCAGGCCCACCGCCTCTTCGAGGATGGCGACTGCATGGGAGTGCTCCCCAGCCTTGCCCGCCTCGATGGCCTCGGTCACCATGGCGTCCACGCCAACCGCGCCCGGACACATGTTTCCGGCCCCCACGAGCATTCCCAGCGCGGCGAGGGCGCTCGCGCACCTTTTCGAGGCCCCCGTGACGCGGCAATTCCGGTGGCCGGCAGATGAGGCGCTCGCAAGTTCCTTCTCACTCATCGGTTCTTCGTGTTTCTACCCGGTCATTACAGGTTGTAGGCCCGGATCCAGTTGATCTGCTCCTTTGCTTCAGCGGCGCGCTGTCCCTCGGGATAGGCATTGACATATTCCTGGTAGGCGTCGATGGCGTTCTCCCACTTGCCCAGTTTCTCGTAGCATTCGGCGATATTGAACCTGGCGGCCTCGACGTTCGTGTTCTTCGGGAAGTTGTAGATGAAGTCGTTGTAGCTCTTGATGGCCTTTTCGAACTGCCCCTGTTCCATGTAAAACGCTCCCATTCGGGAGGCGGCTTCCTCCGCGATCTTGCTGTTGGGATAGCGTTCGATCAATTGCTCGTAGATCCCCATGGC
>Ga0180432_10010132_pt1 | contig 11353 bp, 7 predicted proteins | sample SS_ome_10_FD_132414 | JGI IMG/M metagenome (GOLD analysis project Ga0180432, IMG submission 132414) | Hypersaline lake sediment archaeal communities from the Salton Sea, California, USA - SS_1_MS_2 metaG | ecosystem: Environmental > Aquatic > Non-marine Saline and Alkaline > Hypersaline >... | reverse complement strand
CGGGAGAGCTTGAGGACGGCGTTGATGAAGTCATCCATACGATTGACGGAGGCGTCGATGAACTCCAGGGCCTCGGGCACGTCCTCCTGAAGTGCCAGGGTGACGGACTCCCGCTGCTGTTCGCCCAGGTAGGGCAGGGTCTCGATCAGGCCTGATCCGATGACGGCCAGGGCGGCGCGCAGTTCAGCGGCAAAGCCCTTGAGGTTGACCAGGGGGGCGCGCAGGTCGTGGGAGACGATGTAGGCGAACTGCTTGATCTCCTCGTTGGCCTGTTCCAGCTCGACCGCGTAGCGTTGCAACCGCTCCTCCGCCTGCTTGCGTTCGGAGATGTCAACGACGACGCCGAGCGTGCCTTCGAAGCCGCCGTCTTTCGTCGTCAGAGGTGATGCGGAGACGAGCATATTTACGACCGATCCGGCCTTGTGGCGCAGCCTGGTCTCGTAGTGGCTGCGTGACCCTGCTATTCTCTGCTGTGTCGCCGCCTGCAACTGCCCAAATTCCTCTTGGTCTGTTAGTTGAGCCAGGTTCAGCCCCACCAGTTCTTCCTGGGTATATCCCAGCATCTCGGCAAAGGCCAGGTTGGTGAACGTGATGTTCTCCTCTAGGTCGACGATGCTGATGCCTGCCAGAGCTGCCTCCGTCGCGGCGCGGTAGCGTTCCTCGCTCTCTCGCAGGGCCTCCTCCATCCGCTTGCGCTCGGTGATGTCCCTGGCGATGCCTATGGCGTGCCATTCCCCCTTGATCCTGACCGACGAGAGGGAGAGTTCCATGGGGAATGCCTCCCCGCCCTTTCGCGTGCCCATCAGTTCGAACGTTTTCCCAATGATAGGGCCTTGCCCCGTATGCCGGAATCCCTCAAAGCCCTTGACAGAAGCCTCAAGCGCCCTCTCAGGTACGAGGAGTTGGTGCAGGCTATTTCCGATCGCTGCGCCGGCCGTGTAGCCGAATATGTTCTGCGCAGCCTTGTTCCAGTAGGAGATGTCTCCTTGCGCGTCTATCATAATGATGGCATCTTGGGCGGATGCACTGATACTGCGGAACATCTCCTCGCTGTCCCGCAGCGCCTCCTGCACACGCCTGCGCTCGGTGATGTCTATGCCGGTGCCGATGACGTGTTCGACATGGCCCTCATCGTCGACCAGGACGCTGTTTGACCACGTGATCAGCCGCCGATCCCCACCCTTGGTGATCCAGTAATCCTCGGCCTCGTTCGGGAGCTTGCGCGTGCACAGCTCCTGGAAGACTGCTTTGACGGGTTCCACTAACTCCGGAGGCAGGAAGAGATCCCAGACGGGCTTGCCCTTGACCTCGTCGAACGAGTAGCCGGTTGCCCGCTCGCAGGCCCGGTTGAAGCGGACGATGCGTCCCCCCGAATCGAGTACGACCACCAGTGCCCCGGTCGTGTTGAGGACCGCTGCGATGAAATTGCGCTCCGCGGTCAGTTCGCGCGCCCGGGTTTCCAGGGCATCGCGACTGGCCTGTAGTTCGCGATTGCTCTGGGCCAGGACCTGGGCGTTCCGGCGAGCGCGCTCGAAGCCCTCGGCGATGTTGTTCACGGCGGTCCGCAGCAGAAACGTCGCCATCATCAGGACGCCGGCCAGTATGAACCAGTCGGCGAACTCGACCGAGGGGGGAAGGTTGAACAGGAGCGCGCCGCTGGTCTCCACGTAGAATACACCCAGCGTGGCCAGTATGGCTAACAGGCCGAAGACGAGCGCGGTGCGTCCGCCTAGGAGCAGGGCCGCGATGGCGATGACCAGGAAGTAGGCGCTGGCGGCGTTCCCGCGCACGCCGCCGAACACGTATATCGTGGCGGTGGCCATGATGAGCAGTGCGCATACGAGCACCAAGCTGGCGGCGCGCACGTGACCTCGGCGCATAAGGCGCTTCATGCCCAGAGCTACGGCGACCATGGCGCTGGCTATCAGCAGATTGAAGATCCTGTAGACCGAGGATGGGATGGTCAGAATCCCTACCAGCAGGATCGTCAACGTGGTGAGGACGAGGAGGATGGTATTCAGTAACCTGGCAGCCCGCGTTTTTTCTTCGTCCTCGAAAACCGGTGCAGCAAGGAAGCTTCTGATCTGGGAAAGCATAGTTGTTGCCTCTGCTCCGTCGCTCTACGTGGGCTCCCGTGCGCTTCTCGCACGGTGATGCAGTTTACTGCCCATCTGTTGCCTCTTTGGGACGGAGGAATCTCGTCACCTGTTCGGGAAACGCGCGTGTGTCGATGGGCTTGGTGATATAGCCATCGCAGCCGGCAGCCTTCGCCCGCTCGCGCTCGTCATCCATGGCGTGAGCCGTGAGCGCCACGATGGGGGTGTCGGCAGTCTCTGGCTGTGCCTTCAGCGTCCGTGTAGCGTCGTACCCGCTGATCTTGGGCAGTTGCATATCCATCAGGATGAGATCCGGCTTTTCGCGCGTGGCGATGTCAACCGCCTCCTGGCCGTCCACGGCGATCAACAAGCGGTAACCGGAGGGCCGGAGGACGGTCTCGACCAGCTTGCGGTTTAGTGCGCTGTCTTCTACGAGCAGAATGGTTTCGTTGTTCACAGGGAAGTTCCTCCTCTCAATTCAGTCAGTCTGCCACACGCGTCAGCGCCGCTCCCAATCTTGCTTCCAGATCGGTGCTGCCGTCGGCAGTGCTGACGTAGGCGTCGGCGCCAGCACCGCGCGCGGCCTCCTCAGACTCCGGATCACCGACGGCCAGCACGGCGACGGCTTCGCACTCTGGCGTGGCACGCAACCACCGGCAAAGGGCCAGGCCATCCAATGTGGAGCTGGTGGTATCGAGCACCACGATGTCGGGCTGGAAGCGTGCGACCTGCACACCGGCCTCGTAGTCGTTCCCTGCCTGAGCCACGTCCAGATGCTCATGGCTCTGAAGCGCCTGGACCAGTTTGCCGGCATTTGGGCTGTCGCTCACGACCAGTGCCCGCGGCCGGGACGACGTGCGCAGCGTTGCGTCCACGGGCATGTGATAGGTCCTCAAGAAGGACAGGAGGTCGGCCCGCAATATGCGGTGGTGCCCTCCTGGTGTGGCATAGGCTTTGAGTTTGCCTTCCTTGATCCAGTTGACGACGGTGGCCTGAGAAACGTGGCAGTACTTGGCGGCCTCTCCTGTAGTCATAGGCTCTGTATTGGACATGTGATGCTTCCTCCCCAGATCACTGCCGGTTTGGCGCGGGTGAAATACGACTGATTTTAGGATTATTTTAGTCTCTTGTTGATTATAGGGTTTTCGGGAGTTGGGGTCAATGGGAAGATGGTACCAGTCAGGGGGGCACTAGGAGGAAGGTACTATTGGTGCCTGCACGCAGGTACAAACTGCGTCGTGCTACTCCCGAATCAGCACCAATGTCCCTAGTTCAGCCCATTCGTAGAGTTTGGCAGCCTCGTCTAGACCGATCACGATGCAGCCGTAGGAGACCGGGCGGCCCAGGTGGCCCTCCCACAGGCGCGCACCACTGGAGAGCGTCGGCAGCGCGTGGATGCCGTTGGTGAAGTCCGGCCCGGTGCGGTAGATTCCCATGAAGTGCGGCATCCAGAGGTCCCAACTCGAGGCGTAGGCTTCCTCTTCCTTGCTCAGTACCTGGAAGGTGCCCGTCAGCGTCGGCGAGGAGGCGATGCCGGTCGAGCAGACGAAGTCGTGGACGGGAACGTCTCCCTCGTAGGCGAGCAGCCGCTGGTCGGACACGTCCACCACGATGCGCCGGTCGGCGACGATTGGCAGAGGGAAGAGCACGTCTACTGAGGGGATGACGATCTGCTGGCCTGGCCGCAGTTCGCCGGGTTCAATGCCTGGATTGGCCTCGCTCAGCCGCCAGACAGGAAATCCGTGCGCCCGCGCCACCGACATCAACGTGTCGCCTGGCTGCACGACGTACACGTGCGGCGGGTGGGCCAGCGCGACGGTGGCCTGATTCTGGCCGGCCTCGACCGCCGCCTGCACTGCCGGCAGTGTCGCCTCGACATCGAACACTGCCTCGTTGGCCTGGGATGTGGTTCCCGCGTCTCCCGCCAGGTGCTGCAAGGTGGTGCGGACGGCTGCCTCCTCCACAGTCAGCAGGAGCTGTGCGTGCTCGGCATCGCCCGCAGTCGCCATTGGCTGTACGATCAGCCAACGCGCGACCTCTTCTGGCGCTACGGTCCACGTCGCGTTGAAGGCGGTCAGCGGGTCGTCGGCCACGAGCAGGAAGGGCTGTGATAGCAGGGTCTCGGCACGCTCTTGTGCCGGGCTGGGGTCCTGAATGGCAGGAGGCACCGGGCGGGTCAGTATCTCCATCACCAATCCTTCGCGACCGGCGCCTACCGCGTAGGGCAGGGCGGCGACGGTCGCCTCGGTGTCCAGCGCCAGGCCTGCCTGGGACGGCACGGGGATGAGTTCGACGCGGCCGGCATTGGATTGGATGATGAGCGTGGCATCCACAGGGGGGATGCCCACTTCGGGGGCCAGCGCCTCCAGCGCGGCACTGGCCTGAGCCGGGTCGGGGAGCACGATCACAGGTGAGAGCGGCCAGCCAGCCAGGAGCGCGCGCAGTTGCGCCGTCGTCTGAGCAGCAGCGTTTCCCTCGCGCCCCACACGGTAACCCAGGCGGGCAGTGCTCAGGGGATCGAGACGGATGCCCGCGTCGGCCCACGAGCGACGCCACGTGCGCTCTCCGTCCCGCAGCGTGAGGGGCAGCGTGGCCGGGTCCAGTGGACCGCCGGCACCCTGCCGGCTTAGGGCCGCCGCAGCCTCATCCACCGTCAGTCCGCTCAGGTCCACGCCGTGGACGTTCACACCGGGGTAGATGCGGCCAGCGTAGTGCTGGCGGTAGGCTCTGCTGGCCAGCGCCGTCCCGCTCGCCCCGAGGCACATCACGACGATGGCCAGGCCCCCGGCAACTAACACCCACCGGGGAGTGTGCTGACGTGCCTGCGTCCCGTGGTCTCTCGACTTGGTGGCTGTCCGCTTAGTGTTTGCCATGCGCGGTTTTTCGTGGGTGACTGGTCATGCTGCCGCCTACGATACCATACACCTGCCCCTGCTGTCAAATCTGGCGCTCCGCCCCAACATAGTGTATAATGCAATCGAACTTACGTTCTAAAGGAGCGCCATCGGAATGGCGCGTTTGTAGGGATGAAGGAGCGCCATCGGAATGGCGCGTTTGTAGGGATGAAGGAGCGCGACATGCCCAGGTTTCAGATCGTATCCGACTTTCAGCCCACCGGCGATCAACCGGAGGCGATCGTCAAACTGGTGCGGGGCCTGGAAGAGAGTTACAGGGATCAGACGTTGCTCGGTGCCACGGGCACGGGAAAGACCTACGTCGTGTCGAACGTTATCGAGCAGGTGCAGAAACCCACCCTCGTTCTTACCCACAACAAGACGCTCGCTGCTCAGCTCTACGCTGAGTTCAGCGAGATGTTTCCCCACAATGCGGTCGAGTACTTCGTCTCTTACTACGACTACTATCAGCAAGAGGCGTATATCCCGAGACATGACCTGTACATTGAGAAAGACGCTGACATCAACGAGGAGATCGATCGGTTACGCCTGGCTGCTACCACCGCGCTCTTCTCTCGACGGGACGTCATCATCGTCGCCTCGGTCTCCTGTATTTATGCCATTGGCGATCCCCAGGAGTGGGGGCGCGTCGTGGTCAAGTTGGCGCGGGGAGAGCGGCAGCGGCGTGACGGCCTCCTCCGCCACCTGGTGAACATCTTCTACGAACGAAACGACTTCGACCTCAAGCGGGGGGCGTTCCGCGTGCGGGGCGACACGCTGGAGATCGTGCCGGCCTACGGCGAGACGGCCTACCGGATCAGCTTCTGGGGGGACGAGGTAGAGCGTATCACCGAGATCGATCCGCTCACGGGCGAGGTGGTGACGGAGATGGACGAGGTGCAGATTTTCCCCGCCAAGCACTTCATCACTCCGGAGGAGATGCGGGAGCAGGCCCTGGCCGACATCGAGGTCGAGCTGGAGGAGCGCTTGCGAGAGCTGAAGGCTCAGGGGAAGCTGCTGGAGGCCCAGCGGCTGGAGCAGCGCACGCGCTACGACATCGAGATGATCCGCACGCTCGGCTACTGCTCCGGCATTGAGAACTACTCCCGTCACCTGCAGCAGCGCCCGCCTGGCTCACCCCCGTGGACGCTGATGGACTACTTCCCGGCTGACTATCTGCTGGTCGTGGACGAGTCGCACATGGCGGTGCCGCAGGTTCGGGGGATGTTCAACGGCGACCGCAGCCGCAAGCAGGTGTTGGTGGACTATGGCTTCCGTCTCCCCTCGGCGCTGGACAATCGTCCGCTCACCTTCCAGGAGTTCGAGGCCCGCGTCAATCATGCGATCTATACCTCCGCCACTCCCGGTCCGTATGAACTGGAGAGGAGCCAGCAGGTGGTGGAGCAGATCATCCGTCCCACCGGCATCGTGGATCCCCAGATCATCGTCAAGCCGGTGAAGGGACAGGTGGACGACCTGGTGGGGCAGATCAACGAGCGGGTGGGGCGGGGCGAACGGGTGCTGGTCACGACGCTGACCAAGCGCATGGCGGAGGATCTGTCCGGCTACCTGAGCGAGCTGGGCATGAAGGTGCACTATCTGCACAGCGAGGTGCACACGCTGGAGCGGGTGGAGATCCTGCGCGATCTGCGCCTGGGCGTGTACGACGTGGTGGTGGGCATCAACCTGCTGCGCGAGGGGCTGGACCTGCCGGAGGTGAGCCTGGTTGCCATCCTGGATGCCGACAAAGAGGGTTTCCTGCGCTCGGACACAGCGCTCATCCAGACGACGGGGCGGGCCGCCCGCCACGTCGAAGGCACCGTCATCATGTACGCCGATCGGATCACGGATTCGATGCGGCGGGCTATCGACGAGACAGATCGGCGGCGGCGGATTCAGGTGGCATACAACGAGGCACACGATATCGTGCCCGCTACCGTCGTCAAACAGGTCTATGACCTGACCTCGCGGGTGCGGTCAGAGGCCGCTCCCGATCAGCAGCCCGATGTGGCGCTTCCGCAGTTGCCCGCGGATGAATTGGCCCGCCTGATTCGCCAGCTGGAGAAGCAGATGAAGGCGGCGGCGGAACGGCTGGAGTTCGAGCAAGCCGCGCTCCTGCGGGATCAGATCCTGGATCTGCGGGTGGTGTTGGCCGACAAGCAGGAGGCCGAGGCCCCGGCCTGGGAGCGGGAACGGCGGCGGGCAAGGTTGGGCGTCGAGTAGTTGCTCTCTGCCGGCGCGCCATCGGAATGGCGCCTCTGGAGGGGTTGTGGTACGCCGTCCGCAGTCAACGGACCCCACGCCGGCCACGACCCCACGCGGCCAGCGCTGACACGACTCCGAGCACTGTCCCGATTCCAAGCATCCAGTTCTTTACTGAGAGTGACGGCCCGCCAGTCGCCGGCAAGAGGACGGGAACGGGCGCGGGCGTGTACGTCGGTATGGGCGTTGGCGTGGCCGTGGGAATTGGCGGTTGTGACGTCGCCGTCGCAGGCGGCGGGGGTTCCGGCGTGGATGTCGGCGGGGGTTCGGGTGTGGACGTCGGCGTAGGTTCTGAGTAGGTGACGTCCAGGTAGGGGCGGGTGGCGGGGTCGTCGGCGCTCAGGCGGCGGGCAGCGGCCCAATTGCTGGTCATCGCGCCCAGATCGGCGGCTGCCAGCGCCAGGCCACTGTTGGGCGTCCCGTCGAGCCAGCCCTGCACCAATGACGTGACGTCCCAGTCGTACCAGCCTGCGGTCGAGGACACGTCCCCTGTGCTCACGCTCTCTGCCAGAGCAGGCCAGTTGCCCATGTCGTTCCATCCCACGCCGACAGGGGTCCACGCCGCAGCCACGCGGTAAACCGACATGGGCGCGCCGCCCGGCCCGGGCCAGAAGTCGTCCACGTAGACGTGCAGCGTCGCGGAGTGAAGCGTGGCGCCGGCCGGGATGCCGCCGAGGGGGAACTGCAGGTAGGTGCGGCAGAAGATGTCGTTGCCAGAGGTCGTTCCGACGTAATTGCCGAAAGGAAGGACAGACGTGCTCCATCGTTCTCCAGAGCCGGGGTCCTCCGAAAGGACGCCTACGCTCTGGTCAGGGACGATCTGAAGTGCAGTTTGGGCATGGGCAGAGAGGCCCATGGATGCAATCGTCTGCGATGTACTCATCCACGCCAGGCACATACTGGCGATGGTGATCAACAGTAACGCTCGTTTCATCATGCCTCCTAATGCCTTGTAGTTCTACTTCTCCTACTCTAACTCTAGCAGTCACCAAGTCAGAGAGTCAATCAAGTTCCAGTCGTTGTCCCACAGGTGGGCCGTGTCGCCCTGGTTGCCCCACACCGGGTCGTTGAGCCCCCAGTACAGGTCGTCACTTGTGTCCGAGCCGCTCTTGGTCCACACCTTGACACTGGCCGTATCCCCACCCGGCAGCACGAAGTCGTCGGGGAAGCGGTAGTAGTGGTAGTCGTCGTCTGTGAGCAGCCAGTTGGTCATGTCCTGATCGCCCTCTCCCAGGTTCTCGATCTGCACGTATTCGCCATCCAGGTCGGATCCCGCCGGGCTGTACTCCACAGACGCAATGCGCAGGTCGGAGGGCGTGGTTGTCGGCGTCGGCGTGTCGGTGGGTGTTGGCGTGGCTGTTATGGTCGGCGTGTCCGTCGGAGTGGACGTCGCCCCGGGGGTCTCAGTCGGCATGGCTGTCCGCGTCGGTGTCGCGCTTGGCTCGGGTGTGGCTTCGGGAGTGCTCGTTACCGACGGAGGTGGTGAGCGCGGCTCGGGCGTTCCCGTTGGTGTTGAAGGTGGGGATGCCGGTAGGGTCGATGTGCCGGTGGGCGCGGGTGAAGTTGGCGTCGGGCGCTTGATGCCCGACGCTTCACCTTCGGCGGTGGCGGTCTCGACGAGATGCTGGGATTCCGTGGCTGTTGGGGAACCGGCCGGCGTCGAGATCGGCGATTTGGGCGCTGTGGCCATCGCGGTAGGCGTGAGGGTGTCCACCCGCGTGGGCCTGGGGGTGCGGGTCTGCGGTTGTCTGCTGAGCCGGAGGCTTTCGCTCCCCCAGACGTAGGCGGAAACCGTGCAGCATGCACAGAGCGTACAGGTGATGAGGAGGAGGATCGCCTGGAGTTCGAGCCAGGAGATGGATAGCCCGCCGGCGATGGGTAGCGAGATCGCTTTCTCGTCGAGCTGGTGCAGAAGAGAACGCGGATTGCGTGGATTGCGCGGATTGGAACCATCCGCGCGATCTGTTGGTCTACGACTGTGGCTGCTCATCACCGGTCGGCGTCCCTGGCTGTTGGATCGTGACGCTCACGGCGGGCAAGGTAAACGCGAACACGCTTCCCTGGCCCACGTTGCTCTCCACGCTCACGTGTCCACCGAGCTTCTCCGCGATACGGCGAACGATGGACAGGCCCAGCCCGTGGCCCTCCGTGCGTACCTGATCGAGCCGCGTGAACGGGGTGAACAGGCGAGCCTGGGCCTCGGGCGTGAGACCGTCGCCGTTGTCGCGCACCCAGAAGAGGACCGTCCCGTCCGATTGTCCTGCGGCGCCTAGTTCGACGCGCGGTGGTTGGCCGCCGTACTTGATGGCATTGCTGAGATAGTTGACCCATATCTCCTCGACCCACGGGCCATATCCCATCGCGGTGGGCCACGCCGGGGGCAGGATGACCCTGGCCTGATGCTCCTCGATCATGCCGGTCAGCCGCTGTGTGGCCTCGGCCACGATGCTTGCCATGTCCAGCGGCGTAGTGTGTACCTCCATCTTGGGCACCTGGGCCAGCAGCAGCAGTTCATCTACGATGCGGCTCATCTTGCGCCCGCCCTGCGCCATCATATGCAGGTAGCGTTGTAGGCTGTCCTCGGGAAGCTCGGCGTATTTCTCCTCCAGGGTCTCGGCGAAGCCCACGATACGCGCCAGGGGGCTCTTGAGGTCATGGGCTGCGGTGTGGGCAAAGGCGTCCAGCTCTTCGTTGCGCGCTTGCAGTTGGACCGTGCGTTGTCGCAGAGTCTGGACGAGCTGCGCGTTGGCGATGGCGGCGGCGGCGAGGGATGCCAACACCTCCATCCAGGCCAGGTCAGCGGGTGAGAAACGCTCGCCTCTCTTGTTGAGCGCCTGCAGGACGCCGATACCGGAATTGCGCACGGAAAGCGGCACGGCGACGACGTCGCGGGGTTGGATGTTCATCTGCTCGTAGGTCTCCCAATGGAAGCGGGAATCGGACTGCACGTCGGCCACGAGAACCGAGCGCTGCTGTTGAAGCACCCATCCGGCCAGGCCCATGCCTGGTGCCAGGCGTATCCCGAGCAGACGCGAAGCGTCATCATCCCGATGAAGCGGATTGTTCCAATCCGGCGGATTGTTCCAATCCGTGGGGGCGTCAGAGGAGGTCGGGTTCCCGATGGCGGCGCGACACGTGAGCTCTCCCCCCGAGCCACGCAGCCATACGGAGGTGCTTTCCGCGTCCATTTCGGCCATCGCGGTCTGGATCACGCGCTGCAGTACGCTGTCCAGGTCGAGTGTGGACAGGAGTGCTCTACCGGCCTCGATCAGGCGCTCCATACTTCGGCGCTGCGTGCGCTCGGCCAGTTGCCATCCCACGAGTGCCCGGACCCGAGCCAGCAGTTCGAGATGCTGGACGGGCTTGGGGAGGTAGTCGTTAGCCCCGGCCTCCAGTGCCATCAGCCGGGTCTCCGAGTCGGCCTCGACGGTGAGGATGACGACAGGTAGAAGGGCCAGGCGCTCGTCGGCCCGCACACGGCGCAGCAGTGTCAGGCCGTCGATGCCGGGCATGTTCAGGTCAAGCAGGAGCAGGTCTGGCATCAGCGCCTTGCGCTCGGCGCCTGAGACGAGGCGATCCCATCCTGCCGTCCCGTCGCTACAGTACTCGACCTGGTAGCCCTGGCCGGAGAGGATGTCCGCCAGCGTCTCCGCGAGGATGCGGCTGTCGTCCACGATCAGAATCCTCGCGTCTATCGCCCTTCCAGATGCAGAATCCGATGTTGACACGGTATCTATGTACTCTCAGATACTTCTTGCGTCGCTTCGGACGCAGACGGTACTCCGACAGACGTGTGTGCCTGACTACGAACGGCAGACGGCACTCCGGCAGACTTGCGGACGGATGTCGCCGACCGCAGCGGTCGGTATCCGCTCTTGCTACGAACGGCGTCATTGTAGCATACTTGGGCAGCCAGAGCAAATAGCGGTGCAGGGAGAGAGACCCTAAGGGCTCTTGAAACGGACAGGAACTGTCCGCACCCTTAGGGTTCGCAAAAGAACAAGTTCCCGCCCTTCACCCTGTTTCTCCAATCAGATGCGGGACATGGTTCAGGAATGACTTGACACTTCCCCACACCCGCCCGGACATGAAGTGTCCGGT
>Ga0180432_10010131_pt1 | contig 11354 bp, 13 predicted proteins | sample SS_ome_10_FD_132414 | JGI IMG/M metagenome (GOLD analysis project Ga0180432, IMG submission 132414) | Hypersaline lake sediment archaeal communities from the Salton Sea, California, USA - SS_1_MS_2 metaG | ecosystem: Environmental > Aquatic > Non-marine Saline and Alkaline > Hypersaline >... | reverse complement strand
GTGATGCGCCCACAGCCACGGTGGTGAAACCGCCGCAGACCGCTCCCGAGGCAAGCCCACCACAGACAGAATCAACCGCTAGCGCCAAAGCGCCGGTGTTGTTAGTAGGACAGGCGTCTCGCCTGTCGCCGGTGACTTTGACGGAGCCTGCTCAACCGGCAGCCCCGACCGTGCAGCTTGCCGATGCTAAGGCAGCAGTAGGGGTTACCGATGCTGCGCCGAGGATGGCCGTGGCGACACTGCCGCACATTGGTCGGGGGGCAAGCCTACCGCAGGCAGAATCAGCCGCTAGCGCCAAAGCGCCGGTGTTGTTAGTAGGACAGGCGTCTCGCCTGTCGCCGGTGCCCCTCACGGAGCCTGCTCAACCAGCAGCCCCGACCGTGCAGCTTGCCGATGCTAAGGCAGCAGTAGGGGTTACCGATGCTGCGCCGAGGATGGCCGTGGCGACATTGCCGCACATTGGTCGGGGGGCAAGCCCACCACAGACAGAATCAACCGCTAGGGCCGAGGCACCAGCGACTGCGGCCAAATCAGCGCAAGTCACTGCCACAATCGCGGGGGCGGAACCACCCAGGCAGCCGGCGCAGCAGCCGGCTGTGGGCGTCCCGGCTCCGGGCTTGCTGATCGGCTCAGAGCTAGCTGCGGCGCTCGAGCAGCGGCTGAGCGAACTTGTGGCTGCTGGAGCCGACAGGCTGCGCTTGGCAGAGGCAGTGACCCTCCCGCGCCAGGAGATTACCATCGAGCTTGCGCCCCCCGAATTGGGGCGGGTGCAGATAGCGTTTGAGTTGGAGCACGAGGCGGCCAGTGTCGAGGTGCGGACCGAGACCTTCAGCACGGCGGCGCATCTGGAAAGCAGCTTTAGGGGCTTGGCGACCAGTCTTGAGCAATTGGGGCTGAAGCTCGCGAGCCTGAAGGTAAGCTGCGATGCCGGCGGTTTCGGGCCGAATCATGAAGGCACCGGGCAGTCCGCATCGTGGCAGCAGCAGGCCTCCGCCGGCTGGCAAGCTCTGGGAGCGGGCGGCGCAGGGCAGAATGCCGGGAGCGGCGGAGAGGCTTTCACCTTCGCCGAGACGGCGCACATACCCGGTGGGGATGAGACAACTCCGATAGGGCAGAGGCCGGCCCATTTCACTAGCGGCCTGCAACGTTCGCGGCCCGCCCGGTTGGTGAGCGTACTGGATGTGGCCGCCTGAACAGGAGTGAAGATATGGTTGTAACTTCAGTAAACTCAAGCGCAGCCAGCAGCGCAGTCAGTTTCGGGGCGCAACAGCTCTCCAGTGATGCCTTCCTCATTTTGCTGGTCGCGCAACTTACCCACCAGGACCCGCTGGCGCCGATGGACGGCCAGGAGTTCATGGCGCAGTTGGCGCAGCTCGAAAGTGTCGCCCAACTTACCGAGATTCGCGACTATCTGCAGGCCGCCGGCGAGCTATCCAACCCGCTGAGCGCTCTGGGGCGCACTGTGCATTGGGAGACTGGCAGCGGACAGTCGTCCAGCGGGCAGGTCACCGCCATCGTCAGGGACAGCACCGGGGCGTTCAAGCTGGTGGTGGCAGGCAGGGAAATTGATTTTTCGCAGGTCACGCGGATCGAGTAGAGGTAAGTGCTCGTTTTGTGGTCAGTAAGAATGATGCAGACGCAAGCATGTGTCTATCACAGGTCCCTTAGACTGGGACGGCTTTTTCCATCAGGTCTTGTAGCCTGGCATGGCCCTTTTCATCAGGCTTCCAGGACGACAGGCTTCCTGGCCTGTCGAGGCCTTCCGCAACAACGGCATGGACAGGCAGGGATGCCTATCCTCCAGGATGAACTCTCGGCGAATCGCCACCTGCTGCCTTGTCTGTTCGCTCTTCTGGCGCGATAAGGTGAGCAATTACCAATAGAGTTGCCTTTTTAGTATCGCAAGACGATTCCGGGGAGACTGAAGATGGTGTCACGAGAAAGAGAAGGCCCGCCTTCGGACGGAGACGGTCACACGCAGGTCGAGCAGATGGTTGTGCCGGAGCTGGCGGAGGAAGCGGCTTTGCTGGAGAAAATGGCTCGGCTGGGGGTCGGGAACTGGGACCTGCGGCATGCCTTCGAACTGCTGGTGGACAAGGTGGGGCAGTTTGTCGAGCATGACTGTGCCAGCTTGCTGATCTACCAGCGCCAGCGGGGGGCCTTGCTGGTGCAGGCGACGGCGCCGCTCGGGGGCGCGCGGCTGGTGCCAGGTCTGCAGGTGCCTGCCGACGGTCCGGTGGCCGATCTGCTCAATGGCTCGCTTTCGGCGGCAGTCTGCATGGATACAGCTAGCTCCTGCTGCAGCCTGGAGTGCTACTTGTACGAGTCAAACTTCAAGTCCTGCATCACGATCCCGTTGATTGCCGCAGGCCGGCTGGTGGGGCTGCTCAATCTCAGCAGCCGCCGTCGTGGGCAGTTTCAGTCCCGTGAGCGGGCGGCGCTGCACCGCTTGCAGAGGCCGCTGGCTGTGGCGCTGCAACACGTGCTGGCTAACGAGGCGCCGCGGGAGGTGGCCGAGCCGCGCTTCTTCGAACGCTCCACCGAGCTGGAGAAGATGCGCTCGGTCCACGAACTCAGCGGCTCCATCGCGCACCGTCTCAACAACATTTTCGCCAGCGTGCTGGGCAATGCCCGTCTGGCTCTGGACAGCAGTCCCAATGCCCAGGTCGCCAAGTACCTGCAGCGGCTCTACGAAGAGGGCCTGGAGGGCGCCACGATTGTGCACGCCATGCAGAAGTTCGCGGCGGCGCAGGCTCCCAGTAGCGTCAGTAAAGTGGACCTGGACAATGTCATCGAGGGTGTGGTCAAGATAACTGATGGCCTGTGGCAGCACCAGGTGCACTCTCAACGCATCCGCCTGGAGTGTACCACCGACCATAATGTGGCGTGTGCCGGGCTGGCTAATGCTCCGGAGCTGCGGGAGGCGACGGTCAATCTGGTCTTCAACGCCATTCAGGCGCTGCCCAACGGTGGCACCATCACGCTGAGCACGGAGAACAAGCCGCCCTGGGCGGCCATCAAGGTGGCAGACAATGGGGTGGGTATGGACGAGCAGACGGTGCGGCGCTGCACGGCACCGTTTTTCACCACCCGCGAGGGTGCCTACGGTCTCGGGCTGAGTATTGCCGCGGGAGTGGCGCGCAAGTACGGCGGCCACCTGGAGATTGTGAGTGAGCTAGGTGAGGGCACCGAGGTGAGCATCCTGCTGCCGGCCGCCGACCACGGGACCTAGTCAGGCCCGTATGAACAACACATTCCTGGACGGCATCCCTGCCTGTCGCGACCGGGGAGTGGAGGGCGTGATAAATCACGCCTCTACGAACGGCCACAGGGCTTTTTCTCTGACCTACCGACGATCTCTAGACGCGCCCGTGGATGGGTAAATCCCCAAGCTGTCAGCAAATCGCCCCGGCACTTGCTGCTGCGGCGATCATACCAACAGGAGGTAGCTTGTGAATAGAGCGCTATTTGCCGGCCTGGCCGGCACCATCACCAACCAGACCCGTCTTGACACCATCGGCAATAACCTTGCCAACTCCAACACGATCGGCTTCAAGCAAAGCCGTGCCACCTTCCGCGACACCTTTTACCAGACCCTGCGCGGAGGCTCGGCTTCCAGCGCCGACTCCGGAGGCATGAACCCAATTCAGGTAGGTAGCGGCAACTCCCTGGGCTCGATCCAGACCATCTACGCCCAGGGCTCGCTGGCCAGCACCGGCCAGCCCCTCGATATCGCGATCGAGGGCTCCGGAATGTTCGTCCTCAGGGATGGGGAAAGCCGCTATTTCACCCGCGATGGTTCCTTTAGTCTCGATGACGCTCATACCCTGGTCTCGGCCCAGAGCGGCATGCGGGTCGCGGGCTGGATGGCTACCGACGGCGTCATTGACCCCACTCAGCCGCTGGGCGACTTGCAGTTCCCGCTGGGCCAGCTCTCCAGCGGTGACGCCACCAGCCAGGTGACGATGTCGGGGAATCTGCGGGCCGATGCCGCCGTCGGTGACGAGATCGTCAGTGCTATCGAGGTCTACGATTCCCTGAGCAGCGCGCACCAGCTCACCGTGACGATGACCAAGAACGCCGCCGACAACACCTATGACGTGGAGGTCGAGTGCGAAGGGGCTACCGCAACCGGCCAGATCACTTTCGACGCCCTCGGGGTCCTGGCCGGAGGCAGTCCCGTCAGCCTCAGCTTTGACCCCGGCGGCGGCGCAACCAGTCCGCAGGCGGTAGCTGTGGACTTTTCGGAGGTGACACAGCTTGCCCGTGACGCCGATGCGATTGCGCGGACCCAGGACGGGCGGCCCGCCGCCGCCCTGATGGATGTGTCTATCCAGGAAAATGGAGTGGTGCAGGGCAACTATAGCGATGGCCGGCAGGTAACCCTCGGTCAGGTGGCCCTGGCCGCCTTCTCCAACATCGGCGGCCTGGAGCGGAATGGCAATAATGTCTATTCGGAGGGCGCGGCCAGCGGCGATGTCCTGATAGGCCTTGCCGACAGCGGCGGGCGCGGCAAAATCGTCGCCCAGGCCCTCGAGCTTTCGAATGTGGACCTAACCGAGGCCTTTGTTGACATGATCAGCACCCAGCGCGCCTTCCAGGCCTCGACGCGGGTCATCTCAGCCGCCGATAAGCTGCTGGAGGAGGTCATGCGGCTGGCCCGCAGCTAGTTGCCCGCCACCAAGTCGGCCTGCCTGAGCCGCCTCAGCTAGCAACGCGTAGCTCGGCCTGACTTGCGCGCCGCGCAGGCAGGTGGGAATGCGACGGCATTCTCAGCTTCCAGCCCGAGGTCGTTGCCGGCTTTAGGTACGGGAATTGTAAGTGCAATAGAGCATGATCTACCTGACGCGCTTGGACAATTCGGAAATAGTGCTCAACGCCCTGCTCATCGAGCGGCTTGAGCACACGCCCGATACTGTCATAACCTTGACCACCGGCAATAAGGTGGTGGTGCGCGAATCGCCGCAAGAGGTGGTCAAGCGAGCGGTGGAATACCTGCGCAGCTTGCGGGAGGACAACGCGGCAGACGACGGCTCTATGGCAAACATTGCCCAACTAGGCCGGGTTACCAAGTGAGGACGGTCGGCAGCCTTGCTCAACCCGTGGCGCTTGCCGGTCCGACGCCTCTGGGGGCGTCGGGGCCTCCTCCAAGTAGGGATGTTGCATGGATCTAGGCACGATACTCGGCCTGGTGTGTGCCTTCACCGCCCTGGCGCTGTCGGTGCTGCTCGAAGGCGGGCACCTCGGCAGCTTCATCAATGTGCCGGCCGCCCTAATCGTCTTCGGTGGCACCCTAGGCGCGGTGATTATCGCCACCCCAACGAGAATATTGATGAAGATGCCGGTGGTCATCAAGCAGGCTTTTTTCGGCGGCAAGCTGATGGAAGCCGGCGAGGCCATCGCCAAGGTGGTGGCGCTGTCACGCCGGGCCCGTCGCGAGGGCCTGCTGGCTTTGGAGGCCGAAATCAATGACGCCGGCGACGAGTTCCTCAAGAAGGGCCTACAGCTAGTGGTGGACGGTACTGACGGTGATGTGCTGCGCAGTATCCTGCAGGCGGAGATTCGCAACCGTAACCACCGCCACCAACAGGGCGCAGGTGTGTTCATGGAAATGGGCGGACTGGCACCTACTTTAGGGGTCACGGGTACGGTGATGGGGCTGGTGCACATGATGGAGAAGCTCAACGACCCCTCGACGATGGGGCCGGCGATCGCAGCCGCCTTCATCGCCACGCTCTACGGTGTCGCCTCCGCCAACGTCGTATTCATACCGCTGGGGAGCAAGCTGGCGGCACGGAGCGATGGCGAGAAGTTCGTCCACACGCTGATTCTCGAAGGCTTGGTGAGCTTGCAGGCCGGGGAAAACACGATGACTATCGAGGAGCGCCTCAAGACCTTCCTGCCGCCGGCACAGCGCCGGCAGGAGTTCGGCGGCGGCGAACGCCAAGACCAGGGGGCCGAGAGTGAGCGAAAGGCCGCTTGACGACGAAGACCAGGAAGAGGGGAACTCTGAGCGCTGGCTGATTACCTACGCCGACATGATCACGCTGCTGATGGCCTTCTTCATCATGATGTACGCGATGTCCAAGGTGGATCAGGGGCGCTTCAGCGCGCTGGCGACCTCGGTGCGCACCGAATTCGCCGGCTCCGGCCTGCCCTCGGGACCTGATGTGGCTCTGGTCAACCAAGGCATCGCCACCAGCCTCGGCATCGTCAACGGGACCCGTTTCGGCTTGCGGGCCAATATCGAAAAGGGCCTCAACAAGTCGCTGGCAAGCACCGGCCTGCGCAAACATGTCGAGGTGCTGGAGGTTGACGGCAATTTGGTAATCCGGCTGCTGGACGACGAGGTGCTGTTCGCCTCCGGCAGCGCCAGCCTGACGCAACAGAATCGCGAGCTACTATCGCGTATCGCCACGATCCTGCGGGTGCTGCCCTTTGCCGTCCGCATCGAGGGCCATACCGACAATCTGCCGATCCATACGCGGCTCTTTCCCTCCAACTGGGAGCTCTCGACACGGCGGGCCACTAATGTGGTGCTCTATCTGGTGCGTTCGCAGAACCTGCCGCCGGACCAGTTCAGCGCTGCCGGCTATGCCGACACCAAGCCGGTAGCGCCTAACGATACTGCCGCCAATCGCCGGAAGAACCGCCGCATAGATATGGTGGTTTTCACTCGCGAGGCCCAGGCACCGGCAGTCAGCGTCGCAGGCCTGATGCAGACGGCACCGCCCGCCCGCGGCCCGGACGATAACCGGCAAATTGACATCGTGCCGCCGATAAACATTGCCACCGGACCCTAGGCGGCACAGTTCAGGAGGTCCAGGTCATTGCCAATCTTGCGCAGACCCTCACATCGGGGAGCCGGCAGCCTGAAGCTGATACTGCTAGTCGGTATCACGGCGGTGCTCAGCGCCGGCGGCGTATATCTGCTCTACGGGCAGCCGGTGTACGAGGATGCCGACGAGGCTGTCCACAAGGATGCCGCCGAGCCCTCGGCCTCTCCGGCGGTGGTTTATAACCTCGGCAATTTCCTGGTCAATGTCCGGACCGATGGCGAGCTGCGTTACCTGCGCGTGGAGGTGGCCGCCGGTATCAGAGGCTATCATGTTGCAGAAGCCGGCGGCGGTCACGGCGAACATGGCGGCGGCGATGACGAGCTGCCCTCCCTGAGGTCGGAAGACGAGGCCGTGGCCCGCGATCTTGTCGTCAGGATACTCTCCGATGCCAGCTTCACCAGCCTGCGCACCGCCGCAGGGCGCGCGCAAGCCAAGACCCACATCAAGCAGGCCTTGGATGAGATGCTGGAGGAAGCTCAAGTGGAGAGCGTCCTGTTTCTAGCATTCGTCATGCAATGACGAACAAGGGGACAGAGCTTCCTTCATTCTGATTCACAAACACGTGGCTCGGCCAGACCTGCGTTCCGTACCTGTTTAGCGGATTCAGCCGGTTAACCTCTGACGCGTAGCTCGGCCTGCCCTGAGCTTGGCGAAGGGCAGGTGGGAACTGAGGATGCGCAGCATGCTCAATTCCCAGCTTCCAGCCCGAGGGTTATGTGAGAAAGTGAGGTCGTCGTGGCATGTCGGCACAAGAGGAGCAGCCTTTAGCAGAAAGCGAAGCCGGCACAGGAGCCGACGACCAGCCGGCCGAGGCAGCCGCCGAGGTGGCCCCGGATACCGCAGTGGAGACTGAGCAACAGGCCGCAGACGAGGCGCTGCCCGACTGGGCCGTCAGACAGTTGCAGGCGGCCGAGGGTCCTACGAACGAGGCCGCTCAAGCCTCACCTCACACCCAAGGCCCCGAACTGCAGGCGCAGGCCGGCCCAGCCGATGCTGCAGTGCAGGCGGCTGGCTCCGCCGCGCTTGACCCGGAGATGGCGGAGCAGGCCAAGCATAGCGCGCCCAATCTCGAACTGATGCTGGATTTGCCGCTGGATGTGACGGTCGAGCTAGGCCGCGCCGACCTGCCTCTGGCCCACGTGCTGGCGCTGAAGGCCGGCTCAGTCATCCAGCTTGACCGCCTCCCCGGTGAGCCGCTCGATCTGCTGGTCAACGGCCAATTAGTCGCGCGCGGGGAGATAGTGGTGCTCAACGACACCTTCGCCTTCCGCATCACCGACCTGATCGACTCTTGAGAGATTCAGGCAGCGGCTGGGGTAACCCAAAAAGAAACGGGCGGCTGCTAGGCCGCCCGTTGCCTGATTGCAGGCGCAGAAACCAGTATGCCTACTCCATCTCTATTGTAGTCAGCCAGTCGCCTGAAGCCGGGTCCAGCGCCTCCGGCTTGAGCCACTTGGTGTGCCCGTCAATGAAGCCGTAGTTGGCGCCGTCGTTATGCCGTTTGGCCCAGCCGGTCGGCACCCACGGGTCAACCGTGCTGTTGCCTTGGGCGTGTGAGCCGTCGCTTTCGGTAATCAGGATGCAGGCCGAAGGCGCCTCCACTTGTGCCAGCGACACGCCGGTATAAGGCGAGTGCATTCCCGCAGCCGGCCCGTCCTCCCAGTGCGCCACATTCATGGCATAGCCGGCGTTCTGCCCGAAGTCATTCCAGGAGCCGTCGAAGGGGCTACTGGTAATCTTCTTACTGGGGCAGAAGAACAGTTGGGTGTTTTTCACATAGGGCCGGATCATGCCGCGCCAGGTCGCATCCCCGGCATCCTCGTCGCCGCTGGCGTTGGAGTCCAGGTCATCGTGCGGCAGGAGTTCGTCATAGTCCTGGGCGTACATCAGCGCCGCCAGCATTAACTGCTTGACATTGGACAGACAGTTGCTCTGTCGGGCCTTCTCCCGCGCCCGCGCGAATACCGGGAAAAGGATGGCAGCCAGGATCGCAATAATCGCAATGACTACCAGGAGTTCGATCAACGTAAAGCCTTTACGCATCAGTAACTCGCCTCCCTAAATGTTTGCTACGCACCTTCCGACCTGCGTTCTCTTGCGGTTACATAGTATAGTATGCCCGATTGCGCTAAAAGTCAATCCTGGAAAAAACACGGGCGACCCGAAGGCCGCCCGTTGCAGACTTGCATACAAGAGAGGTAGTCTCACTACTCGATCTCGATGCTCATCAACGAATCGCCGCTGGCCTTGTCCACCACATCAGGCTTCAGCCACTTGCCATGACCGTCAACGAAGGCATAGTTGGCGCCGTCGTTGTGGCGCTTGCCGTAGCTGGCGCTCGGCTGCCAGCCGCGGTCATTGGTCTCGCAACCGATTTCGTGGGTGCCGTCGCTCTCCAGGAATAGGATACAAGAGGCAGTGTCCTCCACCCTGGCCAGCGCCTGGCCGAACGGTGGTGTCGGCGAGCCGGAGGTCCAGTGGCAGACATTGATGGCATAGCCGGCGTTTTCGCCGTAATCCGCGCCCCCATCGAAGACACTACTGGTCATTTTCTTGCTGGGGCAGAAGAAGATCTGTTGGTTCTTGCAGTAGGGAAGCACTACCGAGCGCCAGGTGGTATCCCCGGCACCCTCGTCGCCGCTGGCATCGGTGTCATAGTCCTCGTAGGGCAGCAGTTCGTCATAGTCCTGGGCATACATCAGCGCAGCCAGTCCCAACTGCTTGAGGTTGGACAGACAGTTGCTCTGTCGGGCCTTTTCCCGGGCGCGCGCGAATACCGGGAAAAGGATGGCAGCCAGGATCGCGATAATCGCAATGACTACCAGGAGTTCGATCAACGTAAAGCCTTTACGCATTCCGGAACGCCTCCTCTGGAAATATGTTGTTGTACATACCCCGCCCGCCACACAGCGGTAGCGGTGACTGCATTATACACACCGCACCAGCACTAATCAACCCATTCTTACCCGTTCTTGGCACCCCGCAAACAAGAAAAGGCCGGAACGCGGCCTAGCTTGGCGAGTACTTGACAGTTTCTTGGTCGTTTGGAGGGGCCGAATGGATGGCCTGAGCGAAGCGAGGGCCGGGACCCATCCGGCCCAAGACGTGTGACGCTGGCCTCGCCTATTACCAAGAATGGCTCACCACCTACCGCAAATCGCGTGAGTACAGTTCCTGCCCGACTCGCTAGCCGTTGCCTCAATACTGCCTGCCTTTTTTCGCAGATTTCCTCTTCTCTAGCAAAAAAGGAGGAGGGGCAGAGCTACCGGACGAACCCTCAGATTCCGCAGGTATCTGCAAACAAGGAGGCGTTGGTGCAATGCCAGCCAAGCAGGAGATGTTGAACCCCGGCCAGAAGGCGCCGCGCGCCGGGACCTATGAAGTGGTCGGCGCGCGCGGGGCCAAGACCGGACGAACCGCCCAGGCCAAGCGCGGAAGCTCCCTGCCGCCGACACCCAAAAAGGGCCAGAAGTATGTCTTTGTGCCCAAGCCCAAAGCCGCCAAGAAGAAAACTACCAGGAAGAAGAAATAGCCGACCGGGCTACTAGCTGCGCCCGTAGCTATCGCCCTCAATTCATAGCCTTGCAGCCTACACTACTCCCGTTGCTGGAGGCCAGAGCGGTGGCGGCCCGGGCCTAGCATGGCGGGTGCTACCGGCGGCTCTGCCAGCGCCTACAGCGGCTCGGCGGGCGGCATACAAATTGCTGTTGATAGGGCATCTGAGGACTGTTCAAGGGGGACTGTCAGATGCTCTGTCTGCCTTACCTCGGCCCACTCATTAGGTCGCATCCCGCCTCCAACCTGTTGCTCGTGACGTTCGCCACAGCTTTGTTACTCATTACCCTCACCCCCTCAGGCGTATCGGCCCAGACCGACGCTGTTGATTCCGATGAATGGTTGCCGGCCTCGCAGCCACAACCGCAAGCCCTTTCCCGGACCGGCAATGACATCGTCTCGGTATCGCTCACCGATCTGCTCAGCAAGCTGGCGCTGATCGGGGTACTGATCTATGCAGCGATATGGGGCTTGAAGCAATGGCAGGGCCGGACTCTCCCGACACCGCCGGGCAGCAATAGCGGACTGCTACGGGTTCGCGAGCGGCTGTCTCTGGGTCCCAATACCCGGCTTCACATCGTCCAGTTCGGCTCCCGCAACCTGCTGATTGCCACGGTCGGCGATCGGGTGACGCTGCTCACCGGCAACTCGGCCTCGGAGATGGAGGCGGAGACGAGCCGCGCAGCCGCTGCCGAGCAGCAACTGCAAGTGGGGGACACCTCCTCGCTGCCCAGGCAGGCTCCCGACAGCTACTTATCGGGGGACCTCAACGGCTATGGCGGCACCGGCCAGTACCAGCGTCAGAGCTACGATGCCAATGGCGCGCGGGTGCGGGCCGAGAACTTCCGCCGCACCGCCGACTGGGAGAGCCGCCGCGATGCCCTGGTGCGCGCCCTCCAGGAGAGTGTGGAGTCGTAGATGTCAGGCTCCCGCCGTCACCCAGTTCGCTCTGGGCTAGGC
>Ga0180432_10010129_pt1 | contig 11358 bp, 6 predicted proteins | sample SS_ome_10_FD_132414 | JGI IMG/M metagenome (GOLD analysis project Ga0180432, IMG submission 132414) | Hypersaline lake sediment archaeal communities from the Salton Sea, California, USA - SS_1_MS_2 metaG | ecosystem: Environmental > Aquatic > Non-marine Saline and Alkaline > Hypersaline >... | reverse complement strand
GAGCTCCCGTTTGCGGACAGGGTCGGGTTCGAGGTCGGCGAGCCTACGGGCCTCCCCGGCGTACCTGCGGCCGAACCTGATCGCGGCATTGCTCGTTATGACGACCGCCCTGAGAAAGAGGGCTTTCTCGATGTTCTCCGCGACCGTGAGGTCCAGCTTCCGAAGGTGCTCCCCGGCCTCGTCCCTTATACGGGCAAGTCCCTTTTTAATAACACCCTCGTGGTCCTGGGATATGTGGCCGACCCCGTTCTGGTACGCGCACCAGCCGAAAACCGCGGGATGATCCCGTAAGAGCTGCTCACGGGTATCCTCGGGCATGTTCGAGAGCATGTGGTCGTGCAGGGTTTTCCCCTTCCAGTAGGGAAAGATTGACAGCAGGTCTTCCCTCGCTTTTTTCGTGACGATGAACTTGTCCTGCGGCCTGGTTTCGAAATCTTCGAGCTCCCGTTCGATCCAGTAGGTCGCCATTTCCGGAAAAACATTCGCGCTTCTCGGGGACGATCCGTTCTGGCATCCCACGATGAGCTCGTCCGCGTGAATTCGCACATCGATATTGTCCAGTATCTTTTCCAGGGCGCGTGCCCTCCGAATGACGATCGGCTCGCCTTCGGTTTCCCTGTAGGACTCGGTAACAAGAAGAGCGCGGGCAGTGTCCACGTAGAACTTGTCCGAGTAGAAGCGCTTCTTCAGTCTCCCGGTTCGAGCTGATTTTCTCTGTGTAACGGTATCAAGTACCGTTGCCATGTTTATCCCTCCTGAAATTGGGGAAACAGCCGGACACGTTTATCCATTTTACGGTTCATAAAGCCGCAAGGTCCGGTACCGTATTTTCCACATCTTTTTAGTACTTTAAACCGGCCTTCATAATACACCGCTCGGACGGGTACGTCAAATAATCCCTCGGAACCGGAAACCCGGAGCGTGATTATCGTTGAAGTTGCTGTTAATACCATGAAACGGTGTATATTTTTTTTATTGACATTATGATTTTATAGTGTTGTAATGAGTTATCAATTATAAAGAAGGAGGAATGTAATGAAAAAGAAGGTACATGTTATCCTTATTGCGCTTGCTGTTATTGTTTCTCTGCTGTTCCTTGTAGCGGGCGGCGAAAAGGAGAAGGGCTCGGCTGAGGCTCCCGCAGCCGAGAAGAAGGCCGAGGCCCCAAAAGCCGAGAAGAAGGCTGAAGCGCTTACGCTCTCAGTACTGACCATGACCGGTCCCTTTATCAGCGGGCCGATCAAGGCGCACGCTCCGGAGTTCAAGTCCATGACGGGACATACCGTCGAGGCGATCGAGGTATCGTTCGGCGACATCTTCCCGAAGGCCAAACAGGCTGCCATGACGAAGAGCGATGCCTTCGATATGCTGCTTGCGGCCAATATATGGATGGCCGACTTCGTCGGTCTGGGCTATGTCATACCGCTGGACGACTACCTGGCCGGGGAGGATTGGTATCCCTCGGATGTGCCCGAAGGCATCATAAAGAAGAACACATTCGGCGGTAAGACCTACGGACTCATCTGCGACAACGACAACCAGTATCTCTTCTATCGCAAGGATATTCTCGGGAATCCCGACTACCAGGCCAAGTTCAAGAAGGAGTACGGTTACGCGTACAACGTTCCCCCCAAGACCCTGGAAGAGATGGTCGACGTGGCTGAGTTCTTCAACAACTGGGACTGGGACAATGACGGCGATGTAGAGTACGGCTTCATAACGAACACGAAGCGCGGGGCCCAGGCGTACTGGTACTCGTTCTCCTGGACTGCGCCGTACGCCGTTATCCCGTCCGACAAGATCAGCACGCCCGGAATCTTCTTCTTCAACCCGGAAACCATGGATCCTCTCGTCAACAATCCGGGCTGGGTGAAGGGGCTCGATCTCTACGCCGAGTGTCTCAAGAAGGGCGGCGCTCCCGGTCTCGACTGGGTCCGTGCAGACGTGATAAACGAGATCGTGCTCGGGCATGCGGCAATGGCCATCGACTGGGGCGACATCGGTCCGCATACCTACTCCGACGTCTCGGTGGTGCAGGGCAAGGTCGGATATGCCCTTCCGCCCGGTTCCAAGGAGTACTGGGACTGGAAGCAGAACAAGTGGGTGAAAACCGACAAGGTCAACTACGCTCCCGTTCACTGCTTCAACGGCTGGTCGTGGTACATCACATCCGTCACCAAGCATCCCGATATAAGCTGGGATTTTATTTCCTTCATGATGAGCGAGCGGATCAGCTCTATCGACGTTGCAACTCCGGACAGTGGATTTCAACCGTGGAGGATTTCGCACTCCGAGAACCTCGATTCCTGGAAGGCGAACGGATGGGACGAGGCGGATGCCAAGGCGTACATCCAGAACACGATCAACGTGACGGATCATCCGAACTCCGTTATCGACCTGCGCGTGCCCGGTGCGAGCGACTACTTCGAGGGCGTCTATGAGCCGTATCTTACCACCGTACTTTCCGGTGAGAACACGGCGCAGGAAGCCCTGGACAAGATAGCGAATGAGTGGGATGCTCTTACAGATCGGCTCGACAGGGACAATCAGATCGATTTCTACCAGTGGCACTTGAACTACCGATAGAAGCGTGGACACTCAATGGATTTGCCTTTCATACCGGGAGGCGGGGAGCCCCGTCTCCCGGGAAAGGCTTTTTTATTGCGAGTACGTGTTCGTCGATAATGATGTACAGGCGTGCTCGGCTTGTCGGTTGAGACAAAAATTTATTCTTGCAAATCGATTGTAATCATATTATTCTGTAGCACTTAATTTTTATTCTGTTCCGGGGTGTGTTCCTTTTTGCCTCGAGGACTGTACTCTATCATAATGCGGGGTTTTTCCATGATTGGCCTTGCCGAAAAAAGGATGAAATACGCCCTCATTGTTCCTGTCGTTACTTTTATCCTCATCGTTGCGATCTTCCCGCTTCTTTTCTCGCTCTACATGATGCTGTCGAGGTGGCAGCCGGGGTCCGGGGGCATACAGTTCGTGGGATTCGCCAACTTCAAGGCCATAGGCAAAGACGCGAGGTTCTGGCACGCCCTTTGGCTCTCCTTCGTATATGTAGCGATACTTATCTTCTTAGAGCTCAGCCTGGGAACGCTGATCGCCACGGTACTCCAGAAGGAGATCAGGGGGAAGAACTTTTTCCGGGTATCCTACATGCTGCCCATGCTTCTCTCACCGGTGGCCGTTTCCTACATATGGAAGATGATACTCGATTTCAACCGTGGGCCTGCAAACCACCTGTTAACCATTTTCGGGCTTAAGCCCGTGGAGTGGCTCTCAGGCAATATATCGGCGGTCATCTCGCTCGTCATCGTCGATGTGTGGCAGTGGACGCCCTTCATGATACTTACCATACTGGCGGCCTTCGAGGCCCTTCCGGAGGAGCTGTTCGAGGCTGCGGTCGTGGACGGCGGTACGCAGCTTAAGATATTTCAGAAGATAACGCTTCCCCTTGCGCTTCCCGTGGTGGTTACGATCGTGCTTCTCAGGACGATCGACGCATTCAAGGTTTTCGACACCATATACATACTCACCGGCGGAGGTCCGGGAACATCGACCGAGCTCCTCAACTTCTACATATACCTGAGGGGATTCAGGGCCTTTGACCTGGGATACGGTACAGCGATGTCGTGGGTACAGCTCATCGTCATCATAGCCATGTTCATGTTCTTTATCAGATCCCTTAAGAGACTTGGAGCGTTACGATAATGGCGAGCCCCTATTTCAAAGTACAAAGCCTTCCGAGGAAAATCGGTGTCTATATCATACTCGTAGTATGGTTTATTTTCGCGATCTTCCCCATATACTGGGCCATCACGATGTCCTTCAAGGACGCGCCCGCGGTCTATGGAAAGAAGCCAACCTACCTGCCGTTCGTGGATTACAAGCCGTCGAAAAAGGCATGGATGCACCTGGTGGGCAAGGCGGTCGGGGGAGAGGCGGAGTTCATTCAAATGCCCGTTCTCGGCGAGAAGCTGAGATACCTGCGAAACAGCATCGTCGTCGCGTTTGGAAGCTCGATACTCACGGTAATACTCGGCGTGATGGCCGGTTACGGGCTGACACGTTACGAGTACAGGAGGTGGAAAAACGACGACATATCCTTCTTTATATTGTCGCAGAGGATGTTCCCGCCCGTTGCGCTCGCAATGCCTTTCTTCCTCCTCTTCACGTGGGTGCGGCTCATCGACCGACTTCCCAGCCTCATTATCGTATACGCAATCATGAACATGCCCATCGTCACCTGGATCGTGAAGGAGTTCTTCTCCGACGTGCCGAAGGAGCTCGAGGAAGCGGCGCTCGTGGACGGGTGTACGCGATGGAAAGCCCTCTACCGCATCATTATTCCCATGGCGGTTCCCGGCATAGCCGTTGCGTTTCTCTTTTCCTTCATATTCTGCTGGAATGAGTTCCTCATCGCGCTGACACTCACCTTCAAGACCGCGAAGACACTACCCGTGGGTATGGCGGGCCTTACAACGCTCCGCGGGCCCCTTTACTGGGATATCGCCGCGAATTCGCTCGTCATCATGATTCCTCCCCTGATCGTAACCGTGTTCGCGAACAAGTACATTATCAGGGGCCTTGCCCTCGGTGCGGTAAAGCAGTGATCTATCTCCCTTTTCCCGGGGCCGTTGCATGGAGAGTGCCCGACAAACGCACGTATAAGGCAACGAGGGGATTTTGACTCATTAAATAAGATATTAATGTTTCATACAACGAGCGGTTGTATGAAGGTCACTGTTAAATTCCTCTATTACTCATCCGCCGTACCTGGTTAAAACGTACGGAATCATTCACTTCATTTGAATAATGGATGTCTCGCGTCGGAACATACCGTGTTGTTATCTTGCTTGTAAGGAGACACACAATCCATTAAATTCTTGTAACGGGGTAAATGCGAGTTTGAAAGGAGAGGTCCATGTCTTCCGTATCCTCCATTATATATAATCCGAAGGTACACGAAGCGGCTGTGGAACCCGACCATATTCTGGGTGAAGGGATGCCCGAATACGAGCGGGGACAGCGGCTCAGGAACCGTGTGATATCCGCGATACCGCATATCTGTATCGAACGCGCGCGCCTGGTAACGCGGTCCTACCGGGAAACGGAAGGCGAGCACATTCTCGTTCGAAGGACAAAGGCCTTTGACGCTGTGCTGAGGGAGATAAGCGTTTACATACTCGACGATGAGCTTATCGTGGGACATATGGCGAGCCTGCAGCGGAGCGCGCCGCTCTTTCCGGAATTCGCCGTGCAGTGGATATACGACGAGATCGACCGGTTCGAAACCCGTGCGCAGGACCGATTCGAGGTACCGCACGAGGTAAAGCGGGAGTTCATTCAGGCGATATATCCCTTTTGGAAGGGGAAAACCCTGAGCGACCGGGTCTATTCATGCGCGACCGGGGAGATACGGCTGCTCAGGTTCGCTGCGAACGTTTTCAATATCAGCCCCCACGAGGAACACGGCCTCGGGCATGTAGCCCTCGATTACGGACTGGTCCTCGAGAAGGGGATGCGCGGAATAATGGAAGAGATAGATCAGCGGAGGGCCGGCCTCGAGCTGTGGAAACCCGAAGATTACGGAAAAAAACTCTTCTATGACGCGAGCATGACGATGTGCGGGTCCGCTATTGCGTTCGCCCGGCGCTACGCGGCAAAAGCGAACGCACTGGCTGCGGTGGAAAAGGATCCGGAAAGGAAAAAAGAGCTTGTGGCCATAGCCTCGGTGTGCGGCCGGGTTCCGGAGCATCCGGCCCGTACCTTCCACGAGGCGCTTCAGTCCTTCTGGTTCCTGCAGATACTGCCGCAGATCTATGACAACGGCGTGTCCATATCACCCGGTCGTCTCGACCAGCACCTCTATCCTTACTATGCCGCGGATTTAAGCGAGGGCCGGCTGACGAAGATCCGGGCCCAGGAGCTGCTCGAGGCTATGTGGGTAAAGCTTACCGAGCCCATAAAGATATACCGCGCGGCTGACGCGGCTTTTCACGCCGGATATCCCATGGGGCAGAACCTCTGCGTCGGCGGTGTGGGGCCGGACGGGATGGACCGCACGAACGATTTGAGCTACCGCTGCCTGGAGGCCCATTCCCACATGCTGCTCATGCAGCCGAACTTCAGCGCGCGGCTTCATCTGCGCTCTCCCCGTACATTCTTGATGAAGGTATGCGAGGCCATACGGCTCGGAAACGGCATGCCGCAGGTGGTAAACGACGAATCAGTTGTACCCGCTTTGACCACCATAGGGCTCCCCCTGGAGGAGGCGAGGGATTACGTTCCGGTCGGGTGCGTGGAAACGGCCCCTCCGAACGTATGGGGAAGGCTCAACGGCGGGTATCTGAACCTCCCCAAGATCGTGGAGCTCGCGCTTTCCGATGGAAGATGCAGGGTGACGGGAGAGCGGGTGGGTCTCAAAACGGGCGACCCCGCGGGGTTTACCTCTTTCGAGGAGCTGCTCGAAGCGTTCAGGAAACAGATGAGATACGCGATAGAGCATCAGGCCGCGTGGAACAACATCATCGACATGGCGCACGCGCAGCTCATGCCCACGCCCCTGACCTCGGTGCTCGTGGGAGACTGTATTCAGAAGGGAAAGGACGTCACCGAAGGAGGGGCTCGGCACAATTATACCGCTCCCTACGGTGTGGGGATAGCGAACGCGGGCAATGCGCTCCTTGCAGTAAAGAAGATGGTCTTCGATGAGAAGACGGTGTCCATGAAAGAGCTCGTGGAAGCGCTCGACACGGATTGGATGGGAAAGGAGGAGCTCCGGCAGCTTATGATTCACCGTGTGCCCAAGTACGGAAACGACATACCTGAAGCCGACCTTATGGCCAAGCTCGTCGCGGATATTTTCATCGAATCACTGAAAGGCCTTACGACCTACCGGGGCGGCGGCTTTGTCGGGTCCTTTATTCCCGTTGCATCCTACATGGCTTTGGGGTTGTCCACGGGCGCCACGCCTGACGGGAGGCACGCGGGAGAGCGCCTCGCGGACGGTATATCACCGACCAACGGAACGGATGAACAGGGGCCTACGGCGGTGTTCAAATCGGTGTGCACGCTCGATCACCGGCGCATTCCGAACGGCGTAATATTCAACCAGAAGATTGATCCCGGCGTCATTTCCTCCAAGGAAGGTTTACGCAAGTTCGCGGAGCTCATCATGACCTACATCAGGCTCGGGGGATGCCACGTGCAGTTCAACATTGTGTCCGCCGATACGCTTCGTGCTGCGCAAAAGAACCCGGAGAAGTACCGTGGGCTCGTGGTCCGCGTTGCCGGATACTCCGCCTTCTTCCACGAGATCCACCGGGATGTGCAGGATTCGATCATACAGAGAACGGAGCATATGCTGTAGGATATTTTAAGATCCTGCGTGTAATTTTTTATACCCCATTCAGTATATTCTGTTATCTTATTCTTCCCCGACAATCCTTTGCCCGCTTCCAGAAAAACCCTGCTGAGGAGAAATGATGCTGAGAGAAACGTACGACTATCTGAAGTCTAACCTCACCGTGCTGAAACTGCAGGAGCTCTCGCTTGCCATTATCGACGCCTACAAGTCCCGCGACCGGCTGAAGCTTCAGCTCTACGGGGACACGCTCTTTCCGGACGAGGTTTTCGAAGTGGGAGAAAACCGGCTTTTTTTAAAGCTCATCAAGCATTTTCATCCCGACAGGCTGAACGTGATCCGAAAGGAGATCGAAAGCGCCTTCAGGGAAGGCGACGGGGAAAGGCTCTTATTTTACCGGAAGCTTTTATCCGCGGATTCCGAGGTCGACCGGCAGTATGTACGGCGGTTCGAGATCGATTCTCCCGAGGTCCATGTGTACGGTCATGACGATATAGGCATGCATCCCATGGATGAGGGGGACGTCCATGACGCGGAATCGGGTTTCGATTTCATCTCCGCGGTCAAGGCGGCGTATCTCGGCAACCTCGATCTGACTATCGGGCCGGAAGACCTCATGTGCCTCGAAGGGGATCTCTCGCTCCCGGACCTGGGCCTGGAGAGCCTGGACGGCGTCGAGTACTGTCGTAATATCACGAGCCTTAACATATCGTATAACCGGATAAGGGATCTCTCGCCCCTTCGAGACCTTACCTACCTCGAGGAGTTCTTGGCGGCCGGGAACATGATAGACAGCCTGGATGCGCTTGGATATCTTTCCGCGCTCGAGATAATAGACCTCTCGAAAAATGAGGTAGAGGATCCCGCCCCCCTTTTGGATCTCGAACATCTCGGTTTCGTCGACCTCAGAGAAAACCCCGTGCAGGACAGCGATGCCGTTCGCCGTCTGGAGGAAAGCGGGGTCGTTGTCCTGGTCTGACTGTTCCTCGAGGAGCGTAAGCCCCCTTCCCCTTCACAGTATGCGATGGTATACGCATCGTTTATTTAAAATTAACAAAAATGAACAACTATCGCTTTCTTTGCGCAGACCTTTTCGACGTTTGGTTAATAATTTTAAGAATATTTATTTATGAAATATTGACAAGAATAACATAATTAAGTATTATTTAAAACGTTAGTGTAAAATTTAGTTCGCAAATTTAGAGTTGAAAAAGGCCATCGCAAGCTCCAAGATGTAGTCGCCACAGACAAACACCAAGGAGCGGAGAGCGATGGCCAAGACAAATGTTATCACCTGTTTTCAGAAATTACTACTGCAATTTATTACCGAACAGGATCCACTGCTGGCAATGCTGCAGTGGCTCACTGAGCAGTTAATGGTTTTAGAAGCAGAAGAAAAAACAGGAGCTCCCAAAGGAGCACACAGCAAGGACCGAAGGACGCATTTTTCCGGACACCGGGTAAGGAGGTTTGATACCCGGATGGGAACCATGTACCTGCTGGTGCCGAAGCTTCGCAAGGGAGGGTATATCCCGTTTTTCGTGGTTGAGCGAAAGCGCTCAGAGCAGGCACTGATCCAGGTGGTGCAAGAGGCATTCATCAACGGGGTATCCACTAGGAAGATCGAACGGCTGGCACAGTCGCTGGGAATCGAGAATCTATCTGCGAGCCAGGTGAGCGAGATCAACAAAGGGCTTAACGAGCAGGTAGAGGCATTTCGGTCCCGGGCATTGGAAAGCGAGTACCCGGTGTTGTGGGTGGACGCGATGTACGAGAAAGTGCGCTCAGATGGCCGTGTGGTGAATATGGCAATACTGATCGTGACCGGGGTAAATGCCGGTGGTACAAGGGAAATCCTTGCCGTGGAACCCATGTACTGTGAATCTGAGCAGACGTATACGCTGTTGTTCAGGAAACTTCAGGAACGAGGATTAGAACACGTCTGGCTGGTGGTAGCCGACGCACATAAGGGACTTCGGGCCGCTGTGACGAAGTGTTTCCTGGGAGCCAGCCTTCAACGCTGTAAGGTGCACTTCATGCGTAACATCCTGGCACATGTGGGACATCGGGAGAAAAAACAGTTCGCGGCAAAGCTGAAACAGATCTGGCTGCAGCCGGACAGAGAGTCAGCACTGAAGATTGCCGAGCTGTTCATCGGGGAGTATCGGGAGAGGTTTCCTGAGGCAATAGAGACGTTGAGAGAAGGCCTTGAAGACTCCCTGCAGTTTTACGGATTCGAGGAGTTTGATCCTCGGAAGATTTCTTCGACCAACATGCAGGAGCGGCTGCACAAGGAGGTGCGCCGGAGATCTCGTGTTGTCGGGATCTTTCCCAGCTCGGAAGCATACTTGCGGTTAGTGACCTGCTATCTGATCGAGTACTCGGAAGACTGGTCCACCAGCAGGAGTTACATACGAGCTGAAGCTATCGAGACGTGCAGGAAAAAATTGGAGCGAGCTGCATGAAAAACGGGGCTTGTGAGAGTCATTTTAAAATCGAAATTGCGAACAGTTCTGGACGTAATCTTTAAAACCATCTTGAGCGTTTCACTCTTTCATTATCTCTCCAATATATATTTTTTTCAGGGTTTGCCGCTGATACCCGCCTTTAAGGGAGTATGACGTGACAGGAGGTTTTTTGGAGGAAAGGTTCTTTCTATATAATCCTGCTTCCAGTGAAGACGGCTTTATGTAAAACAGAACGTAACTTGGAAAATTCGAGGGAGGATGAGAATGAGATTTTTTAGAACTGTTGCGGGTTTCTTGTTTTTTGCACTGCTGGTATTCGGGTTCGGCTGCGGGGGAGGCGGTGGAGGCGGTGATGACGTCTCCACGGATGGCGGCGTAGATGATGGAGGAGGAGACACGAGCTCCCTTCCGACCCGGCGCCTGACGCTGACCGGTATTCACGTGGACTCGGACCCCATGCAGAGCCGGTATACGGTAGAAGGCGAGCCGGGGAGTTACGAGATTTATCCGGATACGCTGCGCGTGGCCTACCGGCTGATCGCGCTTCTTCCCGAGACCGTGGTAAACCAGATCGAGAGCACGGGTGTGCGCGGAACTGAAGGGCAAGGGGGGTTTGAAAGCTACGATTACGAAACCAACGGGCTCTACGACGGTTTTACCTATGAGGACGGGAGAATCGAGGCTTTTATTCCCACAGCCCAGTGGTCCGACTTCGATGACAATGCCTTCATTATCGCGGATAGAACGGGGTCGGGTGACGAGCCCGTTGTCTTCAATCTGTCCGATGAGGGAATCGGACTGAACGCCGAGGAGTTTCCGGCCCTGGATACGAATTATTCCGGTTTGGCCCTCATGCCCGTGTACTACGAGGCGGAAATCGACGGTTACGGGCTGATACGGCTCTATGTCCAGGATGAGGGTGATTTCAGGGGCGGTGATTTCGTATTCAAGGAAGACGGGAGCACGGCCTGGAAATGGATCTACATCCGTATGGGAGACGGAATCGATCAGGCGGCACTCGACAATGCGGCGGACAATAACGATGCGGATCCCCATCATCCGAGTTACGGCGATGTCCCCGTCTTCCTCGATGAGAGTATTTCGGAAAAATACCCGGCCACGACATTCTACACCAGCTATTTCGAGGACCCCTATCCGGACGACGCTGACAGTCCCCCGACCGGGCCGTCGGCGGGATATCACTACTGGATTATAAACCACGATCTTCTGCAGTATCTGCAAACCGAGAATGACGGAATAACCAATCCGGCGGACTGGGAAATTGAAGCTGCTGACTGGGACAGCGACCCGGGCGGCTACTGGGGAACGCCCTCCGACAACAATACGGTGGCAGGGAGAACGAACAACGAAGAGGAAAATGTAAAAAGGGCCCGCATGATCTACCACGAGCCGGACAATCACGCGGGTGCTTCGGACCTTCCCCACATCTATCTATCGAATACCAGGCTGACCGAGTCGGAACCCGACTATGCTCCGATTTCCACGGAGGACGAT
>Ga0180432_10010128_pt1 | contig 11364 bp, 9 predicted proteins | sample SS_ome_10_FD_132414 | JGI IMG/M metagenome (GOLD analysis project Ga0180432, IMG submission 132414) | Hypersaline lake sediment archaeal communities from the Salton Sea, California, USA - SS_1_MS_2 metaG | ecosystem: Environmental > Aquatic > Non-marine Saline and Alkaline > Hypersaline >... | reverse complement strand
GCCACCAGTGATCTAGCTTCAGATTGAGTCATTGCGTCCTCCTTCGCATCAGAACGCGCGCCAGACTGTTAACGATCATGATGAGCACAAAGAGCACGACTCCCGTGGCAAAGATGGCGCTCTCGTGCAGTCCTGTCGCATAGGCGATCTCCACCGCGATGTTACCGGTGAGCGTGCGGGCCTGGCTCAGAACAATGGTCAGCGGGTTGTCACCCAAGGCTCTGGGGATGATTATCGAATTCCCGATCACCATGATCATCGCCATCGTCTCCCCCAACGCCCGCCCAACCCCCAAGATGACGGCGGCGATGATGCCGGAACGGGCAGCGGGCAGAATCACGCCCACGATGGTCTGCCAGTGCGTGGTGCCGAGGGCCAGCGAGCCTTCCTTGTACTCTCGCGGCACCGCGCGGATGGCATCCTCGGCGATATTGGTGATGGTCGGGAGAACCATCACGGCCAGGACAATGGAGGCAGAAAGCAGGCCGTAGCCAGTGTTCCCTGGGGCAGGAACTTGCCGCACCAGGGGCACCAGCACGACCATGCCAAACAGGCCGTAGACGACCGACGGTATCCCGGCCAGGAGCTCCACCGCGGGGCGCACGATATCCCGCACCCAGGACGGAGCCACCTCCGCGAGGAAAATCGCCGCCCCCAGCGCCAGAGGCACGCCCAGGACGATGGCACCGGCTGTCACCAGGACGGAGCCAACGATCATCGCCAGGATGCCAAACTGCTCCTGGCCTGGCCGCCACACGCCGCCCGTCAGCAGATCGGTCAAACCAATCTCCTGAAAGGCCAGCAGTCCCTCTTGCAGGGTGAACAAGAGAATGAGAAACACCACAAAGATGGAGACAAACGCACTGATTAACAGCAAAATCCTGACACCGCGATCGACGGCGTATCTCATGATTTCATCACCTCATGTATCGTCAGAATCGTCGCCAGACAACCTTACGGCTGGCGGTCCCGCAAAATCCCAGTCCATCAAACGAACGGACACTCATATCCTCACTGTCTCTCGCGCAAATTCCTCGAGTTGGGCCGATTGGTCTCGGAGATGCTTGACCAGTGCGGGCACGTGGCGGGCAGCATCTTTGGGTCCCATGGCCTGCAGGCGGATCATCTCGGTCACCACACCGTCCATCTCGTTCGCCAGACTCACGAGCTGCGCCTCGACGCGGTCCAATTGTGTTGAAACAGCCTTCAGTTTGTCCACCCGCCCCTCCAGAGTTTGACGGGACTCTTCGTACTCCCGCTGGATCACGGGGTCCTGGGTATCTCCGATCTTGGCCCCGATCTCCTGCAAATCGGCCTCCAGATCAGCCTGGGACTGGGAGACCAGGCGATAGTTCTCCAGCACGGTCATCCGCTGGCAGAGCCCGTGGGCCCGCATGGCCAGCGCGTCGATCTCAGACTGGACCGGCTGGAGAGCCCGGCGCGTGCGAGCAGGGGCAGAGGCCAGGCTGTTGAACACACCGATCTGTGCTCGCTCGATCCGGTCAAAGTACCGCTGAAACCGTTGAGCGAGTGGGGCGCGCTGCTGCATCTGGTGGCTGATCCGCAGCGACGGATCCCGGGATACCGCAATAACCATGATCAACCACAGCAACAGCCCCGCCGGGAAGAGCCACCATGCCGCCACCAGCCCGGCAAACACCGCCAGACCCAGCATCAGCAGGTTGAGCGGATGGATCAGGCCGGTCAGGAAAGGCGAGCGCACACGCATACATGGTTCCTTTCGTCAAGACACACCGGGGAACACGCGGCACGTACGGTGCGTTGCGTGTTCCACCTAGAAGAACGTCGCGATTTCAGCGTACACCTCATTGATCGTCTGCGGGTCGCCCTCGTACCTCTTGCCGCCCGTGGGCGCAGCAATCCGCTCCAACACATCTCGATCCGCGTTCTTCCCATAAGCAATGGTGAAAACCTTGGTGGCGGTGCCCCCCTCGCTCAGGTTGCTCACCTGCGCCACGAGATCATCAAGGCCCATCTCGGATGCGGTGTCCTCGCCATCAGAAAGCACCACGATAGCCCGGATATGCTGGGGGTCTCCGTCGGTCTCCAGTTCCTCGTACGCCATCTGTACCACGTCGTACAGCCGGGTGTCACCCTCCTCGACCACCCCGGACACACGCCGGGTGACCTCATCCCGCTTCTCACCCAACGGCGACAGCGGTGTCAGCGTGATCAATCGATCGCTGAACAGAATGACCTGAAGCCGATCACGGTCATCCAGCAGATTGATGAACTGCACCAGGCTGTTGCGGGCTGACGCGATCTTGTCACCTTCCATGCTGCCGGAGGTATCCAGGGCCACCACCAGGTCAACCGGCTTCTTGACCTGGCGCCATAGCTGCTCGATGCCCGCGATGACCTCGGCGGACGGCACCTCCAGCACTGTCTGCGGCTGCGCCGGGTCCACCCCGTGTCCAGCATCCAGCGGCGAGGAGAGGGGAATCGCAGGATCGGCCGGCCGAAAGCCAAACTCGATGGCCCTCAATTGCTGGGGCCGGTCCAGCAAAAAGGCCTGGAAATCCTCCGCCGCGGCCTTTTGCTCCTCGGTCACCCACGGTCCATTCAGGATCGCATACGGGTGATTGCTCCAGAAGGTGCCCTCCTTGGGATAGATGGCAACCACCGGCAGTTGTGAGCTCTGTCCAGACAGACGCTTGGTCTCCTGGGCGACGATCAGGTTTTCGTACAGCACCGCCGCGCTAAGATAAGACGGCCCACGCTCAAACATGCGCTCTGCGAAAAAGCCGGTGCTCCTTCCATAGTGGATGATACTGCTCTCCACATCGGCCACGAAAGCCTTGACATCCGGATCCTGGAGATCCCCGAGATCCAGGGCGCGCTGCTTGCCCGCACCGGCGTACGTTTCGGCGATCACCGAGACGATGCCACTGTTCGAGTGGTTGGGATGGGTATGGCCCAGCTTGAAGGAACCCCACTCCGGGTAGCCGAAGGCTGTCCAGCCCTCCTCGGAGGTTGCCAGTTCCGCAATGTCGGCCCACCCCAGCGGACGGTCAGGCCATCCCAGCGCCTCGGCCATCGGGCGCCACATCGCGATCACCACCGGGCTGAGGACCAGATCCTCTGGCGTCCCGACGACCAGATCCTCGGAATGCTCGCGACGCCAGCCGGCGTTAGCGACCGGCACATAGACCGACGAAGCCGGACTCCAAACCGTCGGCTGAATCTCACCTGAAATAATCGCGTTGGCTGACTCGATCGAGCCCATCGGAGTCACTTCTACGACGATGGTGGACCCTTCCTCGGTCTTGTGCTTTTGCGCGTTATACTCCTGCACCAGCGGCTCCAGCCACTCTTTCTTCTCGGAACCATAGTATATAGAGACCTCAACCGTACTGCTGCCCAGAGCGCCACAAGCCGTCACGATTGTGGAAAGAATCGTCAACGCCATCATTACTCCGAACTTTCGCTTCACGATCTGCCTCCGCTCTCCATCATACAAAACTGAACGCGCACGCCAGTCCTCGCCAGCGAAACCTCACACGCTGTCCTCGATCAACCTGACGGCGTTCCTGACGCCGTTTTCTGCGCGGATCTCTTTCCCAACATGCGCCGCCCTGGCCCGTATCCCGTCATCCTGCATCGCCTGAACCAAAGCCACCGCCAGCTTTGCCACCGACAGCTCTGCGCTTGGGATCGGTTGCGGACCCACCCCCAGCTCGCAGATGCGCCGCCCCCAATAGAACTGATCAACCCCGTGCGGCACGACGACGGCCGGTATCCCCGCACGCAATCCGGCCGCTGTCGTCCCATAGGTACCACAGTGGATCACACACTTTGCACGATCGAACAGCCAGCTATGCGGTACCGGTCCGGCGCGGTGGGCGATGGCCGGGAGATCGAGAGCATCGAACGCATGATCCCCCCCCTGCACAACCGCCCGCACCCCTGCCAGGCGGAGAGCATCGAGCACCACCTGCGCCATCTCGATTCCCCGGGCAGTGCCCAGAACGACGTTGTCCAGACTCACCGCGACAGGAGGGTTACCGGCATCCAAGAATGCCTCCACGTCCGCCGGCGGTGCCCAACCCAGGGGTTGGTCCAGGAACCAGTATCCCACCACCTGGTGCCGAGGCGGCCACCGCCGATCCGGTGTCACGACCAGCGGACTGATAGGAATCAGGTTCAGCCGGGAGGACATCAGGCCTTCGAAGCCTGTGACGGCCGACGCGCCTGCCCGGGAACGGAGCCAGTTGCGCGGTCCAATAACCATCGACCGCATCGCCCATCTCTCAAGAGCTCGCACCGCCCGCTTGATCGGCAGCATTGACGGATCCGGCGTGGACAAGGCCTGAGGCCGAAGCATGACGTTCACGAAAGGCAAACCGGTTTCGGCGGCCTCCGCACCTCCGGCAGAAGAATGCGAGACGACCACCAGGTCCGCCTCCCGGCACAGGTCCAGAACGTCCGCATGGGCCTGCGCCACGAGCGAGACAGTGAATCTAGTCACCCCGATGAACCCGGACGCCCAACCATGCGATCGGGCCAGGATCCTGGTGGTTTCTCGCTCGACGTCCACGTCAGGTCCAATCGGCGCAAATCTGACCATATGAGACTTGACCAACTCGCCCCACACAGGATGGGTCGCCAACGTAACCTGATGGCCCGCCCTCTGCAGCTCCAAGGCCAATGCGATATAGGGTTGCACGTCGCCGCGCGTGCCGGTGGCCGGTATGACGATCCTCATTCCGCTCCTCGTGTCTCTGCTTTTGCCATTCGATCCACCAGCTATCCGCCCACGCTCCGGCCCCAAAAGTCAAGCAGCGTATTCAACACACTCCCGGGCGGAACCTCGACCTCCGGCGGCAACTCAAGCCTCAGGCCATTGTCCGCAAAGCGCAGTAGCGGGCTGCCTGGCTGGTCCAAAGGAACACCGGCGTCGACGGGGCGGAACCCGTACCGGAGCAACGCCAGCTCTTGCATCTCCCTGCCGGTGAGATAGTCGACAAACATCTGGGCGGCCTGAGCCTCCTCTGGAGCGACCCACTCTGCCTGTAGCACACAGAAGGGGTGGTCGCTCATGTGTGTCGCCGGCGGGTAATAGACCTGCAACTCCCCGTACCGGCCCAACGCGTTCTCGGCCTGCTCGATTGCCGTAGCCTCGTATACGGCGACCAGGTCGTACAGGCTCGGCCCGTAGGCGATAATCTCCTCCATATACGTACCGGTGCTGTCACCGAACTTGGAGATCGTGCCCTCGAACTCGCTGAACCAGCGCTGATAGTCAGCGCCCGAGAGAATGTCGGCACTGGTCAAGCCACTGGTCTTGTCAAAGTAATTGTAGGTCATCAACAGGATCGTCTGGAAACCGCTGTTGGACTTGAGCGGGTTCGTGTGGCTGAACTTGATATAGCCCCACTCTGGATGGCCGTATGCCTCCCACCCCCTGGGATCGGTGAGCGCATCGTGCAATCGAAGCCACAGCCGGCCGTTGGGATCGTCGCCCCACAGTACCGACGCCCGCTCCTTCCAGGCAACCAGTACCAGCGGGGTCTCAAGCACCGGACGGCACACGTCGCGATCGGCCGGGTTCACGACAGGCGCGCCAAACTTGCTCGTGGAGAGGTCTTGCAGCAAGGAGATCTGGAGCATGCTGGCCGGGCTGATCAAGTCCGGCTCCTCCGCGCCGTCCAGGATAGACAAGTACATCTCACGCGAGCCCATCTTTTTGAGCTCCAGTTGGATCGGGTGGCCCTGGAGTCGCGGACGAGTGGCCTCAAAGCCGGAGACAGCTTCCGTGATCCACGCCGCCTTCTCGGTGGAGTAAAGCACCGACACGACGATCGGCTCCGGTGGGGGAAGGATCAATTCGCGCAGAGGCGCATACGCCACGGCACGCACTTGTGGCAAGGCCAAAGCGGCGACCAGCACACCGGCTGTCCCCAGCGCATAGATTGCAAACAGGAACTTGTTCACACGTGGTGTTGGCATCGTCTATAGCGACCGTGCGGCAACCTGACCCAACACCTGGAGCCCGGCCGGGGTGTTGAACAACGTCTTTAATGGCTCGGCCAACCACGGGGCACGATCCGTCAGCGCCCCGTATGCACGTGTGACGTCCTCCATCCTCGCCACAGGCGAGGTCAACTCGGCCAACAATGCATCGAGCGCTGCCGTGGCAGCCTCTCTATCCTCTGCGGAGAGCGTGAGCTGCTGAGCCACGATCTGCTTGAGCCCGGCAATACCCTCGGCCAGCCCGCTGCCAGCGGCGGTGGCCGCCGGAACGTTGGCTGAGCCCACGTTGCCCGCCACTCCCTGCACCGCCTGTCCGATCGCGCTGACCATCGCCGTGCCCAATCCGAGCCCCGCACCCAGGCCTACGCCCATGCCGGCAAAGGATCCCCCTTCGCCGCCGCCACCTGACGCCGCGTCGCCCAACGCGCGAGCTGCCTTGAATTGCATATAGGCCTGCATATTGCCGATGGCTCCCATTTGGGCACGTTCGTCCAGCGCCTTCTCCACCTCTGGCGGGACACCGATCGCGGTGATGTAGACGGCCTTGAGCAACAGGCCCAACGCCTCAAAGTCCTCAGATGCCTTGGCCTGTAGCCCTGCGCCCAGCTCGTCATACTTTGCCGCCAGGTCCAGGAGGCCGACCTGGAGCTCGCCCAACAGATCGGCGAACCGGCTGACCAGCATGGTCTCCAGGTAGCCGACGATGTTCTGTGTGCCGTACAGGCCTTGGGTGCCCACGATCTGATTGACGAACAGTTGAGGCCGCCCCACCTGGAATGCGTACTTGCCCTGGGCTCCCAGTCGGACGATCCCCAGGTCGGGATCACGGAACGCGACCGGCTTGGGGGCTTCCCAGGACAAGTCGACATAGTCCTTGACGTTGACGAAAACCACCTCGGCCCGGAAGGGGCTCTTGCTTCCGAAAGGGATTTTGACGTAATTGATCAACAGAGGTATGTTGAGCGTGGTCAGCGTATGGCGTCCTGGCCACAGCACATCCATTGCGCGGCCATCGCGGAAGAACACGGCGACCTGGTTCTCGCGCACGACGCACTGCGACCCCAGCACGATTTCGCCCGATCCCTCCTCGGGTACGCGATGCACGATCTCCTGGCCCGTGGGATCCAGGTACTCAATGACCTCCAGGATACCTCTGACTTTCTCCAGCATGGCAGCCTCCTCCAGCTTCTTGGTGCAAAAATCACCGGGCACCGGCCCATCGGCCAGCTCTCTCAGCATACAAGCAAACCAGGATACCACAGCATCTTTCAGGTAGCTTTAACAGTTCGTTAAGGTTGTGTTAAGCGGTATCGCCGGCCCCGCTCGTGGGATATCGCCCGGCGGGATGGAGACACGCGTCGCATTCGGGTGAGGAGGAGGCCAGGAGAACACGCCACAGCATCGGCAGAGACCCGGTCACGTCGGTGCCGAGGAGCGGCACGACCGTCTCGACATCCACCCGCGACGTCAGATCGAGCGAGAGCGGCGTGACCGAGACAACTCGATCTCCCAGCACCGCCCATACGTCAGAATCTGGCTCAACCTGCCCTAGATCCTCGATCAGTTTATAGCCCGGGCGGCCTTTTCCCCGGGCCCGGTCGGGTGGAATCGGGATGAAATAACGCAGCCGGGACAATCGCGTGAGCCGCCACCGTGTACCCGGCGTGGCATCGGCAGGGATGTTGACGTTGAGCGCATCCATGTCGCGGGGAAGTGCGCACGCAAGTAGATTCCGGGCGAAATGCCGGGTGAAGGCGATCGCAGCAGCGTAATCTGCCGCATCATCACCCGTCAGGTGATAGGCCTGATCCATCTCCAGCGAGACGGCCAGTGCCGGGATGCCAAATGCGCCACCCTCCAGCGCTGCGCCCACCGTGCCAGAGATCGTCACCTCGATGCCGAGATTGATCCCAAAGTTGACGCCGGAAACGACCAACGCCGGCGGGCGCGGAGCCAACTCGATCACGCCGTGAACCACTGCCAGCGCCGGGCTGGCATCGACCGCGTAGGCAACGACCCGCTCGCCGTCAACGATGCGCGTCGCCGGTGTGATCCTGCCGGTCGCATCGGGAGGCATGGAACGCCCTCCACCGGACCACTGCCGGTCCGGGGCCACGACGAGCACCTCACCCAACGGCAGGACCGCATCTACCGCGGCCCACAGGCCGTCAGAATCGATACCGTCGTCATTCGTGACCAGGATAAGTGGGCGTTCGATCATTGGGCACTCCTCTCACCGAATTCCGCTACACGCCTGGTCGTCGACGAACTGGTCAGGCCGAGAGCCAAAGAGAGCTGCCATCGCGAGTTCGCTGGACAGAGGCCGCGTTCCGTGATCAGCGATGCGTAATCATCAAGCAGGGCATCCAGCAGGCCCACCCAGCTCTGCGACTCGGCGTAGGCCCGGGCTGTCGCCCCAAGCTGCCGGATATAGGAAGGATCAGATATGAGCCATCGTGTCAGCGAGACCAATTCGGCCATGTCATCCGACTCGAACAGAAAGCCATTCTCGCCATCGACCACCTGGTCGACCGGGCCGCCGGAGCGTGGCGCGATAACGGGCAATCCAGAAGCCATAGCCTCCAAAACGACATTGCCAAAGGTCTCATTTGCAGATGGAAATACGAACAAGTCGGCTGAAGCATACGCGTGAGCCAGGTCCGCGCCCTGAAGGTAGCCGGTAAAGACCGTCGGCGTATCGGCGAAAAGCTCCTCCATCGCCGAGCGCAATGGACCATCACCGACGATGGCAAGCCGCACCTCGGGCAGTTGCTCCAGCAGATCGCGCAGCCAGTCCACACGTTTCTCAGTTGCCAGGCGACCCACGTAGAGCAGCAGGGGCAACTCGGCACATCCATTACTGAGCCGCAGTCGCCAGGGCTCACTATAGTGGCACGGGCTGTAGCGCTCGGTGTCCACGCCGTGACTCCAGACCTTTACCCGCTGGAACCCATGGGATTCGAGCTCCGTCCGGGTGTAACCAGAGGGACACAGGTTAAGGTCAGCCTGGTTGTGGAGCCAGCGGAAGTAGGCCCACAGCGGATCGCGCAACATCCCCAACCCGTATCGCACGGCGTAGCCGGGTATATCGGTGTGATACGATGCCACGACGGGCACGTCCAACGCCCGGGCATGACGCAAACCAACCAGCCCCAACGAGGCAGGGTTCACCAGGTGCACGACATCTGGCTCAAAGTCAGCCAGTTGCCGCTGCACGTCCACGAGAGGGGGAACCAGCTTTAGCTCTGGGTACAATGGAAAAGCAAAGCCCGATAGCCCCACGATAGGGGTTTGAGCATACCGGGCAGGCGCGCCTTCGGGCGCAAACATCAGGCTATCGTGCCCGCGGAGAGCCAGATGTTCCAGCAAGTAGCACAACGTAGTAGCGACACCGTCCTGCTTTGGCAAAAAGCTCTCTGTGAAGAGCGCAATACGCATAACGGCTACCCTCCAACCGGCAGCCAGAGTGCGGCTGCAAGGATGGCACTGCCGAGCAGTGCGCCAGCGACAGTCTGGGCAGGGGTATGACGGCGCAGCAGCACGCGGGACCAGGCAACGATGGGCACGCCGATCAAGAGCGGCCACGGTGTCCCAATCAGGCTCCACACCAATGTGCCCAAGCTTGCAGCGGCGGCACAGTGCACACTGATCTTCCACCTCAGCGTGATCACAAAGATGACCACCGTCTGCACCCACAACGCGCCCGCCAGAAGGACGAGCTGGGCGGGTGCAGCGCCAAGCACGAGCACCCCCCACGCCAGCCCGTTGCAGACCATCGTAAAGATCAATGGTCGCATCCGTTGCTCGCGGTACTGAACGTCCAGGTCAGTGACAATACCCTGTTGCACCAAACAGACCAGGTAAAGCAGCGGGATCAAGATAGCCAGGGACACGTACGTCCCCGCCCACATCCAGGCGCTCGGGCCAGGGAGAGTTGAGGCAGTTATCGCCATCGCAACAGCGGCAACGACAGGTGGACTCAAGGCCTGTGAGATCGCATTGGCTACACGACTGGCCGGACCAGTGAATACCGCGTCGTCAAGAGCACAAGAGTCGGGCGATTCCAGCCCGCCATCCCTGGCGACGTGAGCGGCAGAGCTGCGGCTGGCTCCCGGAGCAACCACTTCCGTATACGCTTCTTCTCGAAAGGTCATGATCAAATACTCCCATTCTGGCAAGGAACACGACTCGCATCCACAAACTGCGGCGTTTCCGGCCCTGTGCTTTGACCATAGTGTAACCCAGGACGTTTAACCCACGCTTAATGGTGTGTTAACGTGTGGTCAAGGTTGAGTTAATCCTCTCCACAGTCCGCTGCTATCGCCCGGCTGCGTCCACCCTCGGTCGCAACACAAAAGACGCTGGCGTAGAATGCTGAAGTGGGGGCGGATAATCCGCCCCCACTCCTAACATCCCGCCAACGTCCCACGACTCTCGAAAGGCACCACGCCTACAAGTCTAGTTGACGGGGATGTACCCCTCCTCTGCCACGACTGCCTGCCCCGCGGCACTGAGGATAAAGTCCAGCCAGGCCTTGACCACGCCGCTCGGCTCTTCCCCGGTCATCATGTTCAGGGGGCGCACGATCGGGTAGGAGCCATTCGCCGCGTTCGCCTCAGTCGGCTCCACGCCGTCGACCTTGAGCGCCTTCGTGCTCGCGTCCAGGTACCCGAAGGACAGGAAGCCAATCGCATCCGGCGTCGTCGACACCGTCGTCCGCACCGCCCCGTTCGATGGCTGCAAGATCGCCGTATCGACAATCACCGGCCCCTCTTTGCCCATCACCATCTCCTCGAATGCCCCACGCGTGCCCGACCCTTCCTCACGAGACACCACCACGATCGCCTTGTCGGGACCACCTACCTCGCTCCAGTTCGCAATCTCTCCGGCAAAGATGTCCCGTACCTCGTCCTTCGCCAGCCCTTCCACCGCCACGTCAGGATGCACCACGATCGCAATCCCGTCCCGGGCAATGACAAACACATTCAGATTGGGGAACTCGGACAGCTCGCTGTCCTTCACCTCGCGGGAGGCAGCCCCAATGTCCGTCTGGTTCTCGCCCGCCGACTTGACGCCGACGCTGGAGCCTCCGCCCTGCACGTCGATCCGCACGTCCGGGTTCGCAGCCGCGAACGCCTCCGCCAGCATCTCCGCCAGCGGCTGCACCGTCGTCGACCCGGCCACGCTGATCTCGCCCGACAGACCGGCGGGCACCGCCGCTGCCGGCTCTGACTCGGCAGCAATGACGGAGATGTACCCCTCGTCAACCACGACTGCCTGCCCCGCAGCACTGAGGATAAAGTCCAGCCAGGCCTTGACCACGCCGCTCGGCTCTTCCCCGGTCATCATGTTCAGGGGGCGCACGATCGG
>Ga0180432_10010127_pt1 | contig 11364 bp, 10 predicted proteins | sample SS_ome_10_FD_132414 | JGI IMG/M metagenome (GOLD analysis project Ga0180432, IMG submission 132414) | Hypersaline lake sediment archaeal communities from the Salton Sea, California, USA - SS_1_MS_2 metaG | ecosystem: Environmental > Aquatic > Non-marine Saline and Alkaline > Hypersaline >... | reverse complement strand
CCCCCACTCCTCGTTGACGTCCGCTGTGATGATGCGCCGTGACCCCGGAGCACGCACCAGCATCTCCAGCACGTGCCCTCCCAGGTCTCCCAAACCCACCATCATGATCGTCGATCTCGCCATGTCCCTATTCAGTCTCCTTTCTATCGATTTTCTACGCCCGATTCCCACTTTCCAGCGTCTGATAACCCGGTTCAAAAAGAATCCAAGAGCTTTTGGACGTTTTCCGGGTTGCCGATCCTGGCGTACCGCACCCTCTTTTCCTCGTGGGCCTTGACCAGTTCCGGTGACGTGCGGCGGTCCCTCAGGTCGCAGAGCTTGGTCGCCCCCCAGAGTATCCAGTGCAGCGCCAGCAAGGGTTCCCTGATTCTGACCCCCTCGGAGAGACGGTCTGGGTCTCGTCCACTCAGACGGGCGTACGTCTCCAAAAAGCTCTCCCGGTCTTCCTGCGACGTGACCCTGTAGGACAGGTGGGTGCACCACAGTTGTGCGGGCTCACAGAGAAAACAGGCCAGATCGTAGGTGCAGTCATCCAGTCTCGGTTTTTCCCAATCGATCAGCCGCATTCCCTCCGCTGTCTTGACGATGTTGTCACGCACAACGTCGGTGTGGTTCACACCGTCGGGACGATACAGGTGGCGGTATTTCTCTATCCGTGGCTTGCTTCTAGTCAAGAGCTCTCCCGCCAGGCGGACGATCTCCTTTTCGGGGGTCTCCTTTGCCTCATACTCGACCAGGTCACGCCGGGCCTGCTCGAACGTATCTCCCAATGGGTCGCCCCAGACCATCAGTGGCAGGTCCCCCGGTGGCAGAGAGTGCAACCTGACCAACAGATCGGCAACCTCCGGCATTTCCTCGCTTTCGAGGCCCAGATAGGGGCCTTCCAGGCATTCTTCGATCAGAATCCCAAAGTCAAAGCGCTCCCTGGAGTTGTCGAGATGGTAAGCCTTGGGTGCGATGCAGTGCCCCTCCAGAAACTTGAGCGCCTTGAACTCGTATTCGATCTGATGGGGAAGGCCGCTTTGCTGATCGACGTTGACTCGAAAGATGACCTTCTTGCCGTTGATCCCGACGTGGTAGTTCAGATTGTAAGCGCCAGGCGTCATCTTTAGGATCTCGACCGACTCGACGCTCTGAACACCGAGAATCCCGGGCGGCAGGCCCCTCAGATATCGGTCGATCTTTCTGCTGATGTCGAGCAGGTGTTCCCCTCTTTCTCGCTCATCGTTCAAGAACTGTGCCTCCTCATCTGGATCCGCTGCCATACCGTCTGGACGAGACCTGCCAGGCCCGCCGGGTACGATATGGTCACGACCAGCCAGGCGTTCGTCGTCAGCTTCACTTCCATACAAGACTCTGTTCGATAACAGCTTGGCTGAACGCGACGTCAGGATGGTAAAGGTCAAACAAGGTGTATGTTTACATAACTGCTAGGGCGCACTCTCAGGCACGTCCTGCTTTGGCCTCAGCCTCGGCCAGTATGATGTCTATCGTCTCCCGTGTGGACTCTTTCAACGGTGCACATGTGTGGGTGTCCATGATCCGGTTCAGTTTTTCCTGCACCCGCTTGCCCAGTGACTTTGCTCCTGCCGCTTCCCATGCTTGCCACGGCTTGCGATCCAGGAGTGTAGGGAACCAGAATTCGGTCTTAAAGTGCTCCAACGTGTGATCATCGGTCAAGTACTGGCCGCCAGGGCCTACGCGGTCGATGACGTCTAGAGCCATAGACTCTGGCGTGACCTGAATTCCCGCCAGGATGTGTTTCACCATGCCGATAACCTCGTCCATCATCACCGTCTGCTGGAGAGACCCGGTGCTCCCGAACTCGATGTAGCCCACATCGTGGATCATGTTGGCACCGCTCAAGCCCGCCATGAGGATCGAAATCGCCCCTTCCAGTGCTGCCTGCTCATCCACTAGCTTGGAGTCGCTGCATCCAGCGGTCGAGTAGTAGGGCAGTCCCAGATAGCGCGCGATTTCTGTTTGCGCCGCCAGGAGCATGCTCATTTCGGGAGCCCCATATGCCAGGATACCGGTCGACATGTCCATAACGGAATGCACACCCCCCAGGAGGAAGGGGGAACCAGGGACTGCCAGTTGTTCGATGACCAGTTCTGCCAGTTCCTCAGCCATTACCTGCACCAGTGTGCCGGCCATAGTGACAGGTGATGTAGCGCCACACGTTACAGCGCTAGTGCTGATGTAGGGAATTTGGTGTCTGGCGCAGTAAAAGAGCCTCTCGACTGCAAATGGCTCTTCAAACAACGGAGAGGCGGGACTGCCCAGGACAAGATAGTTCGGATGTCTGATAAACTCTTCCTCACCTCCGGCGGCAGCTACCGCAATCTTGTGTACAACTCGGAGGATCTCCATGCTGTGGACATAGGTTACGAGTGGCTTGCTCGTATTGACGGTCATCTCGGCGAATTCGTAGACGTCTGTGAGGTTTTGAGGGATGTTGCCGATGGTGCCCAACGACTGCACAAAGTCAATATGTGGCAGAGCATCGGCGACTCTTGCCACTGTAGCGGCATCCTCTCGGTGGTACTCGCGCCGCTTACCCGTACATGGATCCTGGAAACTGACGCAACCGGCGCCGAGTCCGTAGTGGACATGGTTGGGGCGAATATCGAGACTTTTTGACCTGTCCCCCTGGCGGCCGTAAACGAAAAAGCACTTGGGCGCTGCATCCAGCGCTCTCTGCACCACAGAAGCCGGGATATATGCACGATCTCCCTTCACCGATGCGCCATTGTCACTCAAGAGGTCGAGAGCTTCCTTGGAATGTACTTCAAAGCCGGTGTGCTGCAGCACCTGGAGTGCAGCGCTGTAGAGTTCCTTACACTGATCGTCTGAAAGAATGCGGAACTGAGTAGAGTTATTGGTCTGGTAGTTGACTCGCATTGTGGTATTCCACCTTGTAGAATTAGGCGCTCACGAATTCCTTCGCCATATCGACCGCAGTCGGAGCATCGGGGGCATAGCCGTCTGCACCGATCTTTTGTGCAAAGCCGCTCGTCACCGGTGCGCCGCCAACCATGACCTTGACCTGGTCCCGCAGACCGGCCTCTTGCAGGGCCTCGATGGTATCGTGCATGCCTGCCATCGTCGTCGTCAACAGCGCCGAGATTCCTACGATGTCAGGTGTCTTTTCCCGCACAGCCTCGACAAAGACATCGGCCGCCACGTCGGTGCCTAGGTCGAACACCTCGAATCCAGCGCCCCGCATCATCATCCCCACTAGGTTCTTTCCGATGTCATGCAGGTCGCCCTGCGTGGTCCCAATGATGACTTTGCCGACCATCCTGGTGCCAGTCTCCGCGAACAGGGGCCCGAGGATATCCAGCGAGGCGTGCATAACCTTCGCTGAGAGCAGGACCTCGGGGATGAACATGTTGCCTTCTTTGAACTCGATACCTACGTGATCCATCCCTGACACCAAGCCGTTGTCAAGGATATCCTTTGGGGACAGCCCTTCATTGAGCGCTTGTTCGGTCAGTCCGACGACAGCGTCGACATCGCCCTCAATGACGGCTTCAGACATTCTGACCAGTATGTTGCTCATCGGGATCCTCCTATGTAGTATGGGTGCGAACAATATAGTGCCTGCCGGTAGTCTGCCTTGTCTCTCCGCACGCGTCGTTTCATCTCTTTGCTGCCTTGGTTTCGGCTTCGGCCAGTATGGTGTGTATTCTCTCTCGAGTGGGCTCTGGCAGCGACGGAGCTCTGTGGTCGTTCAGAATGTGGTTTAGCTTCTCCTGCGCCCGCTTACCCAGCGACTTTTCTCCTGCACCTTTCCAAGCTTCCCACGGCTTGCGATCCAGGAGCGTGGGGAACCAGAATTCGGTCCTAAAGTGTTCCATCGTGTGGTCGTCGGTCAGGTACTGGCCGCCTGGACCCACGCGGCTGATGACGTCCGTAGCCATGGATCCCGGTGTGACCTGAATTCCACGCAGGACGTGCTTCACCATGCCGATGACCTCGTCCATCATCACGACGTACTGGAGGGATCCGACGATCGCTGACTCAAGAAAGCCCGTATCGTGGATCATGTTGGCACCGCTCAGGCCTGCCAAAAGTAGCGAGAATGTTCCTTCCAGTGCTGCCTGCTCGTCCACCAACTTGGAATCCGTGGCACCGGCGGTCGAGTAGTAGGGCAGCCCCAGGTAGCGTGATATCTCGGCAAACGCTGCGCAGAGCAAGGACAGTTCAGGAGCTCCATAGGAGAGGATGCCGCTCCGCATATCCATGACGGAGAGCACGCCGCCCACAAGGAAGGGAGCACCCGGATTCGCTGTCTGCGCAATGACCAATTCCGTCAACACCTCAGCCGTTGATTGCACCAGGGTGCCTGCCAGGGTGGCGGGTGAGGTCCCCCCACACGTCGGGGCCGTACAACTGATGTAGGGGATACGATGTCTGGCGCAGTAGACAACCCTCTTCGTCGGCTCCACCTCGGCAAACAAGGGGGAAGCAGGGCTGCCCAGCACGAGGTAATTGGGACGCTTGACAAACTCCTTTTCACCACCGGCGACTGCGGTGGCTATCTGATGAATGACCTGGACGATACCCAGTGTGCGCGCATAAGTCACGATTGGCTTGTCGGTGTTGGCAATCATCTCGGCGAATTCGTACACATCGACAAGGTTCGGGTGAACGTGGATGGTGCCCAATGATTGGACGAAATCGATGTTTGGTAGGGCGTCGGCCACCCTTGCCACCGTGGCGGCGTCTTCCCGATGGTACTCGCGTCGTTCACCTGTCCGTGGGTCCAGGAACTGGACACAACCGGATCCGAGGCCGTAGCATATGTGATTTGGGCGAATCTCAATGGACGTGGCCCTGTTCCCTTGGCGACCATACACGGTGAGAACCTCAGGTGCCGTATCGAGTGCCTTCTGGACCACGAAAGACGGAAAACGGATCCGTCTCCCTTCCACCAACGCGCCGCTTTCGCTCAGGAGATTAGAGATTTCCTTCGAATCGGAATAGAGTTCAAAGCCTGTGTCTTCCAGCACCTGGAAAGCGGCGGAGCAGATTTCCTGGCACTGGTCATCCGACAGGATGCGAAATTGAGGGGTTGCATTGACTTGGTAATTGACTCGCATGGCAGATTTCTCCTTGTGTCAGCAGGTTATGGTGACTTGTGGCGATTCTGTTTGGCTTTTCTTCTTTGCTCTCTGAACCATCCCCCTATGCTACGCGACAGGCCCGCGAGGCCTGTAGGATAGACGATCGTTGCTAGAACGAGGAACACGCCGTAGAGTACCAAGCGGAACTGCATCAACGGCTTGAGGTACTCAAAGATGGGGATGATCAGAAACGCCGCTACCAGCGCCCCCCAGATACTTCCCTTTCCGCCTATATAGGAGAGAACCAGTACTTCGGTGGTGTGAGTGGTTGCCATCACGCCAGGTGTCAGGATCCCGATGTAGTGGGCGTAATACCCGCCCAGCAGACCGGCCAGGGCACAGGAGATGGTAAAGTTGATGACCCGGTACTTGGTGGGATTGACTCCAGACGCTCTGGCGACGTCAATGTTCTGGCCGATCGCCCTGCATGCCAGCCCAAAATCGGATCGGGTCACCACCCTCAAAAGTACATAAATGCCGATGACGATCGGGAACAGGATGTAGTAATATGGACGTCTGGCGGCTGTATCCAAAAAGAGGGGCACGTTCAAGCCCAACGACCCCCTGGTCAAGTCCACCATAGCGGTGGCAAGCTCCATCAGGGTCAGTCCCACAAACCAGGCCATAACTGCAGCGAATATCCCTCTCAGACGCAGGGTCAGGAGACCAACCAAAAAGCCCACCATTCCCGCGACGACGGTAGCCCCGACCAGACCGAGCCAGGGGCTGACTCCTAATCTGACCGCCAGCAGAGCAGAGGTATAAGCGCCGAGTCCTACAAGGCCGGAAAAACCGAAATTGACGACGTTGATATACCCCGCCGTAAAGTCAAAGGCCATCGCCTGAGCGCCGAACAGCAAGCAAGATACCATGAGGGTGTTGATGTATTCATCCTCGACGATGAGTGGCGCGACAGCCAGCACGGCGAAGAGAACCAGGGCAACCGGAGAAAGGCCCATGGATTTGAACACGGACAGGAAACGAGTCCTGTCAGCGACTGATGAAGCCTGTTCCATTTTCTGCATAGCATTACCTCTCTAGCACGCCTTTCACTTCGGTTCCAAGGAGACCGGATGGCTTGAACAGCAGGATCAGGATCAACACAATCAGACTGACCACGTTCTGCCAACCGGCTCCCAGAAAGTAGTAGGAAGCGGCCTCCAGGACCCCAACAATGAGCCCTCCAATGATGGACCCGCTGACGTTCCCGAGACCCACCATGATCACCACGAGCCACGAGGCCAGAAGCGGCTTTGCTCCCATGGCCGGATAAGCCTGGGTGATGGATAACAGACTTCCTCCTGCGACCCCGGCCAACATACAGCTCAGCGCAAAGGTGAGGGTGTGGATGTTGTTCAGGTTGATGCCGACCAGTGTCGCCCCTCTCTCCTCTTGAGATACTGCCCGTATGGCTCTGCCTGTCTGGGTCCTGCGCAGAAACAACCAGAAAGCAGCCATCGTGACGATAGCGATAAGAAAGCTCACGACCCGATCAACTGAGACGCCCATACCTGGTGTGATCTGAATCGTACCCTTCCAATATGCATCCGTCCCCCGGTACGTGGCTCCCCACAGTATGAAAGCCATATTTTGGATGATAAAGGACAGCCCTACTGTGACCAGGAAGGTATTCATCACCCACTCTTCCTTGCTCCTTCTGCGCAGACTGTAGAAGATACCTTTCTCGATCACAATTCCCATGACAAAGCCCGCCAGCCCTGCGACTACGATGGCCGGTATGGGGTCAAGGCCAAACGCCTTGATGGCGAAGAAAGCTACATAGGCGCCAATCATATAGAACTCGCCGTGCGCAAAGTTAGAGATATTCATGACTCCAAATACGAGGGCTAGTCCCAAAGCCATGAGAGCGTATATTCCCCCTCGCAGGATCCCGGTAATGAGCACATCAAATAGGTCTGTGAATGCCATAGATCTCTACTCCTTCCCAGTGAGCACGTTACTCTCCCAGGGCCAGGTATGCCTCTTGCACGTGTTCGTTTTCCAAGAGAGCTGCGCTCGTGCCTTCCAATGCAATTCTTCCTTGCTCCAGAACATAGCTTCGATCTGTTAGATGCAGGGTCATGTTGACGTTCTGTTCGACGAGCAAGATAGTGACGCCATTTCGGTTCAGCTCCTGCAGTGCCTCCAGGACCGACATGACCAGCAACGGGGCCAGACCCAGGGACGGCTCATCGACCAGGAGGAGGCTGGGACCGGACATCAAGCCACGAGCCACCCCCAGCATCTTGCGCTCCCCCCCACTCAGAGTGCCCGCCAACTGGTTTCGCCTCTCCGCCAGCCTGGGAAAGAGACTCAGCACCAGGTCCAGTGATTCTTTCACTTTGTTTTTGTCACGGATGCCATATGCGCCCAGGAGGAGGTTCTCGTGAACCGTCATCCCTGCAAAGAGGTTTAGATCCTCGGGGACGAAGCTGAGCCCCTTTCTGTGGATCTGATGAGCGGACAGGCCTCCGATGGATTCCCCATTCAGCCTTACTTTGCCGGCCATCGGTGTGATTACGCCCGCGATGGTTCTCAAGATGGTGGTCTTACCTGCCCCGTTTGGCCCCAGGAGCGCGACGAACTCTCCCTGGGAGACATGGATGGAGACATCCCACAACACCTGTAGGTAATCGTAACCCGCTTGGAGATTCTTTACCTCAAGCAATTTCAACCTCCCCTGATCGTCTCGAATGAGCGGACTCTAGCATCGAGTGTTTCTCTCCCAGATATGCCTCTACCACTCGCTCGTTTTTCGAAATCTCGCCGTACGCACCCTCCGCGATCTTTTCGCCATAGTGGAGTACCATCACCCGATCGCTTATGCCCCGTATCGCTCTCATGATGTGCTCAACCACGATGATGGTGATGCCTCTGTCCCTTATCTTGCGGGCTAGCTCCATCAGTCCTTCCAGCTCGCTGGGTATCAAGCCAGCTCCGGCTTCGTCGAGCAGGAGAAGTTCGGGGTTGCTCGCCAGGGCCCTGGCCAGATCGAGCCGTTTGAGTTGCCCTGTATTCAAGTTCATGGCCAGCGTGTCCGCGGACACAGGAAACTCGACAAAGTCGAGTACTTGCTCTATCCACGCCTGCGGATCTCTGACCGGCGCGCGATTGCCGAACACAGTAGCCACCCTCACGTTTTCAAGGACGGTCATCTTTGGGAAAGATTGACTGATCTGAAATGTCCTCGATATTCCTTTCTTGCAAAGTGATTCTGGATTCAAACCACCTATCTGCTCGCCCTTGAACCGGATGGTACCTCCATCTGGCTTGTAGACACCGGCTATCGTGTTGAGAAGTGTCGTCTTGCCGGCGCCATTGGGCCCGATGAGTCCGAGTATCTCGCCCTGCTCCACGCCCAAGGATACCCGGTTTACCGCGACTAATCCGCCAAATCTCTTTGTGACTTTCTCGATCTCTAGTATCATGGTGCGTAAGTCCCTGCTTTCAAAGAGCGCACGAGAGTGTGCCAAGAGTGTGGCCTGCTCCCTCGCCCGTATCCAGGTCGCTGTCTGGCTTCCTCTTGCACAAGCCCTCGTTTAGGTAACAGGGGCAGCAGGAATGCAGTATAGCCTGCTGCCCCTGTCCTGGTTGGATCCGTCTACGTGCCGTATGGACAGCTATTGCTGCCAGGGCGGTATCTGCAGATCCGCTTCCTTCCAATCGCCCGGCCAGATGAGTGTGCCCTCACCGCCAAAGTACTGGATGACGGGAAAGATATAGTAATCCTGCCCGACGACCGGATCAGGGAACGATTCCTCCGTGAACCGGAGATCCTTCATGATGATGCCATCCGTGTAACTGAACTCATCCGCCCGGATCTTTTCCCAGACGACCTGGTGCACCAGGTCCCCGCTCAGCTCCCCGTACTCATCATAGATCTCTTGCGCCACTTGGATGAAGAAACCTGCGACATCGTACGCGGCCAACGCCGCCGCGGACGGGCTCGGTGCAAATCCCCACTTTTCCTCGAACGCTGCGGCGAATGCCTTGGCTTCGTCAGTCGTGAACTGGGGAATCTGATCCAGCACATAGTCAGAAGCGTCGCCGGCGAGTTCGTACCATTCGCCGATCCAGCCCAACCCATCCGCTATGAAGAGAGCCTCGAGCCCTACTTCCCGTGATTGCTTGACCAACGCCGAGAAAGAGGGAGGAGCGGTCGAGCTCCCGGCGACGAGCGACACATTTTCACTCTTCCACCTCTTGAGCAGGGGATAGAACTCGACCTCGTCGAGGGCAAAGTAGTCTTCGGATACGACCTCCCAGCCTGCATCCTCAAGCTGGCCTCGAATGGCCCGGCCAAAGCTGCGGCCCCAGTCTGTGTCCTCTCCATAGACAACTGCCTTCTTCTGTGCGGGAGCCCAAAGGCCGGCATCAATCGCCTCGTCCAAAGTCTCAATGTAAGCGGAGCTCAGCTTTGCCGGAACTGGCCAGTTCTTGCCAATCCACCAACTGAATTTCTCTGGATCTGATTCATACTTTTCATTGATCACTTCGGTAGCTCCGCCCGGGATAAAGTGAGCGAACTCGTGCTTGGCGGCGACCTCCATGCAGGCAACAGATACGGAGCTGTGCCAATTGATCATTCCCATGTCGAGCTCTTGCCTTACGATCGCCTCCTCGTAGGCCCGGGTTGCTTTCTCGGGATCCGACTCGGAATCGATCTTGACGAGCTCGATTTTATAGTGACCGATCTTGTTGTCGATTTCCTCGAACGCCATGACTGCGCCATCCCAGAGCTCCTCGCCGATCCTGGCAGAAGTCCCGGTGTGCGGGCCAAGCACCCCTATCTTGAACACTTGCTCTTCTGGTTCCTCTGGAGCGGATTCCTCAGCAGCAGGTTCTTCCGCTGCTGGTTCCTCTGGTGCCTCTGGTGGCGCTGAGGTTGGTGTCTGGGCACAAGCGGCCAGCAAGGCCAGAACCGTGATCGCGATAATCGTGGTGAGCAGTTTCCCTTTCATCCAAGTTTTCTCCTAGCGTGTCTGGTGCCAAGCCAATGCGTATGATGGCTTGGGACGGATGACGATCGGGACGAGAGGGTGCCCAACCCCTATACCCGACTTCTTTCGTGCATCTCAATCTGTGCGAGGCTTGATCACCTCCTTGTACTCACTGTCTCATTGACCTTTGTAGGAAGGAATCCAACGTTTTCTTGACTTATCGAAGGTGTTGGTGGAGAATGCCAGCTATCGTCTGTGCCTGCTTCGCTGCTCGCTCGTTGGAGTGTCCAGGAAGGCTCTAGCGGCTACCAGTCGGGATTCGCAAGATCTGTTGATTTGTGCTAGAATGAGAATGCAGGTAGGAACGGTTTGACTGCGCGCACGCAGCCAAGACGTTTCAGTGGGCCTGCGACAGGAACCTCAGGGGCCGCCAAACCGCTAGGGGTTCCTGTCCTTTTTTTGCAAGTCCTTACGGACTGTGATACGCTTTTCGAGGCACCGTGAAGAGGCTTTTCTACCTCGATGACTGAATCGGCAGATCTGCTGTGCGCATGAGTGCCTCTAGAACTGCCATCCGGCCTTCCTCGATCCCTTCAACCATAGCCTTCCTGGCCGCAATGCTGTCCCTTTTCTTCAGAGCCACCACTAACTTGGGATGTTCCCCCATAATCTCATCAGCGTGGTAACCCTGGTCGAAACCCAGGAAGAGAAAGCGCTGGATTTGATCGAGCAATTTGCCCACGACTTCTGCCAGCCACTTGTTCCTCGTCGCCAGAGCTACCCGATAGTGAAACTCACGGTTCTCTTCTAGATATCGCCAGTTACTGTCGATATCACCTGGGACATACCGACCCTGCATCTGCTCCAGATAGAGCAGTTCCTCCTCGGTGATATGCTGCGCTGCGAGCTCCGCTGCAGCGCCCTCGACGATGAGGCGCAGTTGAAAGATGTCTTGAAAATCCTTGAGGCTCATCTGCGAGATAAAGTAACCAACCCGGGGGATAACGTCGACGAGACCCTCTTGCTCCAAAGCATTTAGGGCCTCCCTGACTGGAGTTGCGCTCACCTCGTATCTTTCGGCCAACTGATTGACTGGCAATTGCTCGCCGGCATCATAGGCGCCGGTGAGGATATCGCGCTTCATTTTCTGATGGATGTGGGTTCTCAGCAGTTCAGGCATGTTCCTGATACACGTGGGGCGATGTTGATAAAATTTGAAATATGAAAGGAACCTAATAGAAATTTCGCTAATATTTTACCACATCTTGCGCTCTTTGTCAATAGCTGGACTG
>Ga0180432_10010125_pt1 | contig 11365 bp, 12 predicted proteins | sample SS_ome_10_FD_132414 | JGI IMG/M metagenome (GOLD analysis project Ga0180432, IMG submission 132414) | Hypersaline lake sediment archaeal communities from the Salton Sea, California, USA - SS_1_MS_2 metaG | ecosystem: Environmental > Aquatic > Non-marine Saline and Alkaline > Hypersaline >... | reverse complement strand
GAGCGCACCATCACGCCCCGTATTGTCGCCAGCTCCGGCGTAGAGGCAATCAGCCGAGAGGTCTACTCGGGCCTTGACGCGTTCATCGCCTCTAGGCGCGTGCGTGCCGTTGGCTACACCTGTTTCGCTGCGGTCGTCCTCCTGGCGCTGGTCGGCCTGATCACACGGAATCGGCAGCTCGGTTTCTTGGGCAGCTTTGGGTTCGTCCTACCCATCTATGCCTACTTCGTCCTCCATATGTCCTTCCTGGCTGGACTGGGGGTGCTGACGGCGCTGTGGGCACCTCTCTGGGGGGATGCAGTCCGCTTGGGTGACGTCGCCTACCTACCCTACATGCTCCTGGTCTACCCGCTGTCCCTGGTTGGCGTCGACATCCGGCAGGCGCTGGCCGGCTTGTTCATCTCCCTGGGGATGCTGCTCTTCGTCCTGGGTGTGTTGGCCTGGTTCTATGCGCGATTCCAGAAGAGGGACATGGCGGACTTCTGGGTTTACCGGTTCACCCGCCACCCGCAGTACTTGGGCTGGATCGTGTGGAGCTACGGGTTGATGCTGCGCGTCGCCCTTCGGCGTGACACAGCACTCCATCAGGCGAATCCCGGAGCTAGCTTGCCCTGGGTGCTGTCGACCCTGATCATCGTCTGTGTCGCGCTATCCGAGGAGAATCGGATGATGAGCAAGGAGAGTGAGGACTACGAGCGCTATATCAGAGATGCGCCATTCATGCTGCCGCTTCCCGCGATCGTCTCACGAGTGATATCTGCGCCGTTCAAGCTCATCCGCGGCAAGGCGAGGCCTGACACCGGGCTGGATCTGGCGTGTGTGTTTGCTGTCTACCTGGTAGTGGTCTGTGTTCTGTCGTTGCCTTTCGTCGTCTTGGGCTGGCCTGCTCCCGGGGGATGGGCGAAGTGGCCGTTCTGAGGGAAGTGACTCGGGGGCTCACGGACGGCACGAACGACTGGATCCCAAAGTCATGCGAGCAGCCAAAGGGGGCACAGAGGCCCGTGCTCTGGCTGCGGTTCGGCGAGAGGGTGAGGAAGGTAAGGAGGTAGATCTATGAATGCCCTGGTGGTGTACTATTCCAAGTTCGGGAACACACGAAGAGTTGCTGAGGCCATCGCACATACCCTCGAGTCGAAAGGAGCTGTCCGTGTGGTCAGTGCCGACGACCTCGCCGCCTCGGACCTAGCGGGTTCCGACCTAGTGGTGATGGGTAGCCCGACGCACAGGATGAAGCTGCCCGAGGGGGTTCAGTCGCTCTTGAGAGCGCTGCCTGGTGGGGCTCTGCAAGGTGCCTGCGTTGCCACTTTCGATACCTCCTACAAGATGTCTGGGTGGCTCGCCCGTTTCACGGTGGCCCGTAAGCTGGTTAGGGCACTCCGGAGACTCGGCGGAAGACAAGTTGTCCCACCCGAGACCTTCCACGTAGTGGAGCGTGAAGGCCCTATGTATGAAGGCGAAATCGAGCGTGCAAAGACGTGGGCAGAATCAGTGTGGCCAGAGACCTCGGCAGCGTAGGGTGGATCCCCGAGGTTGGCGCAGCTCCGCGGGCACCCGCCTGGAAGCGGGTGGCGACCTCCACCCGGGGGGAAGTTGTGGCCAAGGCGGACTCAGCGAACGGTTGCCGTGCTATGTCAGTGGCGCGAAGCGAATTGAGTCACACTGGGCTCGGCTCAGCAAAGGAGGACACAAGGCGATGTGGTTCACGCATCGGGTAGGGCGCTTCCCGCTAGTCGCGTACTTCGTGCTGGCTTTCGCTACTGTATGGACGGCATTTTTTGATCTTGTCTCCACTCGTCTCACCGATGGTCGCGATTCTGGTTGGGTCCTGGGTGCCAAATGTCGCCGGGTTGCTTGTTACCGGCGTGGCAGACGGGCGCGCCGGTCTCCGCGGTTAACTCGGCAGAGTCGTCAGGTGGCGCATTGACATCAAGTGGTGCGCGATTGCCCTGCTTGCGCCGGTGGCGATGGCCATTGTGGCCATTGGACTATATGTGCTCTTTGGGAACAGGGCCCCGGATCTAGCCCCTGGAAGCCAGCTATTGCCAATCCTTCTAGGAGCCGTGTTCACCGGCGCTATGGGAGAGGAACTCGGTTGGCGTGGCACAGCTCTGCCGCTACTTCAGGCTAGGTGGAATGCCTTAGTCTCGAGCCTGGTTCTCGGCTTCTTGTGGGGACTCTATCACGTTCCGGCCATACTCCTGTCCGGCACCGTCCAGCAGGGAGCCCCACTGATTCCCTTCATGGTAGTGGCTTTTGGACTGACTGTCCTCGTCTCGTGGACGTTCAACCATACCGGCGGGAGTCTGATCCCGGTGTTCCTCTATCATTGCTCATTCAACTTCGTGGGGAATGCCGCGGGGATATTCGAGGTTCGCGAGCTGTTCTGGGTATTGGCGGCGGTTGTCGGTGTCGCGGCTGCGGCAGCCGTCACCCTTGAGTGGACCCGTTTCACCCGACCTGCGGCTCCCTCATCCAAGGGAGATCGACTTCACTGTGAATACAGAGCGAGAGCGACCGGCCACTGAGACTCTCCTAAGCTACTCCATTAGATCTGGGCATGGCGTCCCGGCAGATCTTCGTGTGCCTCACGGAGCAAAGGCGCCCGGCATAGAGCCAGATCAGATCTGGAGTGAGCCCGGCGATAATGGCCGCTTCCTAGGCTACCGGTCTGGTGGGAGCTGCGTTGCGGGGTGGTGATGCATCGGACAGGGAGGTTGCTGGTGCGCGCTGCACTGGTAGTCCTGGGTGTTCTCTGTGTGACTTTCTTCAGCCTGGGTCTTCACCGCAGCCCTCAATTCATCCGGAACTTCGAGGAGGAGGAGTACGGCAGGGAGCAGCCCTTCGTGGAGCCAGAATCTGTGGTGGACGGCCTCGCCGTGTATGAGGTGGGGGATGGGCAGCCGGTGCTCCTCTTCCCGTATCCCCACGGTCACACCACGGAGCCGATGGCTCAGGGGCCTCTGGCCGAGATCGTGACCCGAACCCGGCGGAGGGCAGTCTCATTTGACGTCCCGGGCGCCTACAGGTCCACCCGGGAGCCAACGGGTGATATGGACGAGATGGTCAGATGCGCCGACGAGACGCTGCAGCGGTTCGGCATCGAGGGCAGGGTGGACGTGGTGGGGCACAGCATGGGAGGGCTGGCAGCCCTGGCGTACGCCGTGGAGCGGCCCGAGCGCATCCGGCGTCTCGTGCTCGTCACCAGCCTATCTGGCTTCCCAGCCGCCGCCTGGTGGGGATTCCCCGGCAGCGCGTACCGCGTCTACGAACCCGACTTCTGGCGCGTTGTGCTGTGGGGTATGCGGCTCAATGCAGGGAGAGGCGACCTTGCCCTTCACAAGAGGCTTCAGAATCCGATGGGGCGAGAGTCGTATCACGACGAATCGCTCTTCACACCGATGGTGATCGAGCCTGACGACTATGACAAGGGCGTCCCTGTGCGCACAATCTGGTCGAGGAATATGTACGCTCGGCTGTGATACGCGGAGAGGCTCAACGAGGTCCAGGCTCCAACGCTCATCCTCGCGGGTCGGCACGACCCGGAAGCGCCCCTTCAGTGCTCGGAGGAGCTGTTCCACGGCATTCACGGTGCGCGCCTCGTGGTGTTTGAACGGAGCGGTCGCAGCCCGTTCGTCGAGGAGGAAGCGCTGTTCACGCGAAGGTTGGACACCTTCCTCAGCGATGGGGTTGGCAGTCCGTGATGTGCGGCAGCACGGTGTCGGCTCTGGACGACGCCAGTTTGGGCGGCTATACAGGAGAGGCGTGAATTGAGTTGCCTGACTGAGGCACGGAGAGCGCCCGTTGAATGGATCGGCCTCGGTCTCCTGGCGGCGTTAGCGGCGGCTAATGCGCTGGCCTCAGCCCTTCTGAAGTCCGGAGGGTCCTTCATGGCGCTGGCTCTGTACGCGGTTCTCATGTGGCGCTGGGAACGGAGAGACTACTCGCCTTCTATTGTAGGAGCCCTTGCAGGGCTAAGCGTGCACGCAGTCCAGGTAGGGATGGCGGGATGGTCAGCCTATTCGGATCTGATGGCGATCAACCTGGCATTGACGGTGTTGCTGGTGGCCGTGGCCTACCTGTCGAGCCAGGTGGAAGACGGAGGGAACGGCCGCCCGAAACAGTGAGCAACAGGGGGCAACCTTGAATCAGTGGTCGGCAGATTTGCGGCGAGTGTGACTTCACGGGGGTAGCAATGGCTAAGCTGAAGAGGACGATGGTTCTGCTGGTGCGCCTGACAGCGGCATTTGTTGCCATGTTGGGCGCATACCTGCTGAGCACAATGGTTATGGGCGGTGCAGATGTAGCTCTGACGACACAGGAGGCAAGCCAGGCGGGAGCGGCGCTCGTGTATGTGTCGCTCGCAACCGCGCTGGTGTTGTCGTATCTCATTGTACGCTCGCCCTGGCGTGGCTGGAGGCTGATCGGCGCCGTGGCGCTCGCCCAATTCGGCGTGGAAACACTCATGTCGCAGATGGAGACGCTCTATTTCAACAGCGCGCTCCAGTTGGGGACCGCTGAGCTAGTAGGGTTGGTAGCCGGCGGGGCACTGCGTGCCCTGGTCTTTGCGCCGCTTGCTGTCTTGATCCTCGGTAAGGGTAGGGCGCTAGGGCAGCCGAAGACGAGAGAGCCAGCAACGCCCGTACCAGGTTGGGCGGTGCGTGTGGCGGCTCTATCAGCATTGTGGGTGGTCGTGTACTTCGTGTTCGGCTACTTCGTTGCTTGGCAATGGGAGGAGACACGCCTGTACTACACCGGGGCTAGCACGATCAAGCCGTTCTTCAACCACTTCGGGGACCTGTTCCTCAAGGAAGACCCTCTGATCGTCCCGTTCCAGCTGCTGCGCGGCGCGATGTGGTCAGCGCTGGCCGCATTGATCGTCAGCGCTATCCGAGCGACGCGGTGGGAATCTTCTCTGGCAGTGGCCTCGACGTTCGCGGTGTTGTTGGCTCTGCCTCTGGGGCTGTTCCCTAACCCGTACATGCCTCCCGCGGTTGCGCGATCGCATTTTGTGGAGACAGCGTCCTCAATGCTGCTGTACGGTGGCATCGCGGGATGGGCTATGCACGCCGGAAAGGCGGTACCTGAGATCGTCGGTTCGCATGTGGGAGGTAGGCGAGGAGCGGTTGCTGGTCGGTGAGGCGTGGGCCAGCCGGCACACAGGAGGGCGTGATGCACCTGGTTATCGAAGGCGTGAGCAAGTGCTATAGGGGCGGTGTCTGGGGGCTGCGCGATTTCAGCCTGCGGCTCGAGCCGGGGGTCCTGGCACTGGTCGGTCCCAACGGGGCTGGCAAGTCGACATTGATGCGCATTCTGGCCACGATCACCCGGCCGACCGAGGGGAGCGTCACCTGGAACGGCACCGGTATCGTGGACTCGCCCAACGCGGTGAGGCGAATCCTCGGATACCTCCCACAGGACTTCGGCATCTATCCGAACCTGAATGCCCTGGAGTTCCTGGAGTACATGGCTGCGCTCAAGGGGCTGGATGGCCGGGCTGCACGGCGGCGCATCCAGGAATTGCTGCGCGTTGTGAATCTGTTCGACGTGCGGAAGCGCCCCCTTGGCGGCTTCTCCGGTGGGATGAAGCAGCGGCTGGGCATTGCGCAGGCCTTGCTGAACGATCCAGAACTGCTCATCGTGGATGAGCCGACGGCGGGATTGGATCCCCAGGAGCGCGTCCGGTTTCGGAATCTGCTCTCCGAGCTGGCGGGCGAGCGCATCGTCATCCTTGCCACCCACATCGTCTCCGACGCGGAGGCGACGGCAACTCGCGTCGCGATTATCAGTCACGGCGCTCTCCTGAAACACGCTGAACCGGAGGGCTTGCTCCAGGCCGTGGAGGGTCGGGTGTGGCAGTGCATCGTACCCAGCGGGGAGCTGACGATCGCCAGGCGGCGGCACATCATTAGCAGCGCCGCCCGGCGGAGCGATGGGACACACCTGCGTGTGATCGGGGACGCGCCGTCCGCGCCCGGCGTGCGAGCCGCGAGGCCGACATTGGAGGATGCTTACCTGTACTTCATCTCTTCTGCCAACGGGCCTGGGGGGCCTACCGGGCTGACGGCGCCCGCCATCCAAGCGGGGCCTATCGATCCAATGGCGCCTGTCAGGATCCCAGTCAGGGAGGGCGAGCGGTGACAACAGTGAGGCGTCTCTATCACCTGACGCGGGCCGACTTCCTGGAGCGCATCCGGCGGAGCAGCTTCCTGATCGTCCTCGCCCTGACGGTATGGGCTGGCTATCTGTTCGTACCTCCGAAAGGCGCCAGCTACCTCGTGCTGTTTGTCGGACTCAAGCGAGGCCTGTACAACTCCTCGTGGATCGGACTGATGTTCGGTTTCATCGCGGCGAGCCATCTGGCCCTGCTGGGATTCTTCCTGGTCAAGAATGCGATCGGGCGAGACCGAAGGACAGGAGTGGGGCAGATCATCGCTACAACGCCCATTCGCAAGCCCACCTACGTGGTTGGGAAATGGCTGAGCAACCTGGCGGTGCTGGTCTCGATCCTGGTCGTGATGACGGCGATGGCGGCACTCATGCAGCTCATTCGCGCTGAGGACCTGACTGTCGATCTGCCGGCCCTGGTGATGCCCATCTGGCTCATGGGGTTGCCGGTACTGACGATTGTGGCCGCGATGGCGGTGCTGTTTGAGAGCATCCCATGCCTATCAGGTGGTCTAGGAAACGTAGTCTACGTCATGGTCTGGCTGTGGGCACTTGCGATGGTGCTGGCAGCCGGTATTGATGAGACCACGGATCTCGCCAGACCCTTCGGAGACCTTTTCGGTTACACTCGGCAGCTGGCAGACATCCAGCAACAGCTTCTCGCTGGTGATCCCGGTGCGAGCATGTCGTCTGGGCTTCTGACGCCGGTCCGGGGTCGCGACATCGGCACCTTCGTCTGGGACGGCTTTGGGTGGACGGCGAGGATTGTCCGGGAACGGATCATGTGGTCGGGGCTGGCCGTGGTCCTGGCTCTGATTTCGGCGGTCCCGTTTGATCGCTTTGACGCTTCCCGCAGGCGGCTCGGTGCGGGAAGGAAGGGGAGGGGCGAGCGTCCGATTTCCTGTCTGAGGATGCGGCCATGCGGCACGACTGGGAGCAACCTTCTCGATCGCAAGCCTAGTCAAGGAGGCGAGGAGGCCTGGCCGGGCGCTGCATCCCTCACTCCAGCCGGCGCCAGGACCAGTCGCGGAAGGTTCTTCGCTGTGATGGTGGCTGAACTCAGGCTTCTGCTTAGGGGACACAGTCCAGTGTGGTACGTGGGAGTGCTCGGGCTGACCATTGCCTGTCTGGCGTGTCCCCTTGACGTGGTCCGGCAATACCTACTGCCGGCGGGATGGCTGTGGCCGGTGCTGACCTGGGCCCAGATGGGGATTCGTGAGCGGCGCAATGGTACAGAGCAGTTGGTGTTCTCAGCTCCCAACCCGGTACTGCGTCAGTTGCCGGCAATCTGGCTCTCGGGGGTCATCCTGGCCGTCCTCGTGGGAGGCGGCTTCGCGATTCGCCAGCTCTTCGTCGGGAACCTGGCAGGCACGCTGGGGTGGCTGGTAGGCACGCTGTTCGTCCCCTCGCTGGCACTCGCCCTTGGTGTATGGATCGGCAACGACCGTGGTTTTGAGCTCGTCTACCTGTTGTTGTGGTATGTCGGCGTGGCAAATGGCGTCCCCTTCTTCGACTACGCGGGTGTGACGGCTGAGGGTCTGGCGAGGGGGATGCCGGCTGGATACCTGGGGGTGACGGTGGCTTTGCTGGCCCTGGCTGCTGTGGGGCGGTGGCGACAGATGTGTCATTGAGATCGCCCAGTCTGGTTCGAGGGGGGAGGCACCCGGGGATGGCGTGCGCCGTTGCTGGAAGTAGCTCGGATCCGATAGACGGATGCGCCTCCCCTTGCTGCCGCCAGGAGGGAGATGAGGTAAGGGTGAGGGAGCGGCGGTACGACATCGACTGGTGGCGAGCTGTCGCCACGGTGGCCGTCTTTCTGTTTCACTGCACGCGCATCTTCGATACCGAGGGCTGGCATCTCAAGAACGACAACCAAAGCGAATTCCTCTTCGTCCTCATGAGATGCCTGATGGGGCCTTGGCTCATGGAGCTCTTCTTCGTGATCGCGGGCGTCGGCGCCTGGCATTCGCTGGCGTCTCGGCGCCCAGGTGCATATCTCTGGGAGCGGGCGAGCCGGCTTCTGATTCCGTTGTACACCGTGGGCCTCTTCGCACTCCTGCCAGTGCAGTACTACTTCGACATACGCACCCGTGCCGGGTACCGAGAGAAGTTCTGGCGGTCCGTTCCGGCATGCTTCGCCGACATCGACCCGCCGCAACTCACGGCGTGGCCCGAGACGCTGTTGCCCGTTGTGTTTCCCGGGCACTTGTGGTTCCTTCAGTATCTCTTTCTCATATCACTGACAATCCTGCCGCTGCTTCTCTACTTGAGGTCAGTTCGGGGACGGGCCTTGATCGCGAAGGTCGCCCAGGCGTGTGACCGTCACGGTGGCGTATTGCTGTTCGTGATACCGCTGGCTATAGCTCTCATTGGAGTGCGGGGACTCTTCGAAGCCCGGAGGAGCTGGCCTGATTTCGTGTGGTATGGCATCTACTTCGTCATAGGCTACGTCCTGGCGGCCGATGGAAGGTTCACTGGCAGTGTCGTGCGACACGGCTGGGTCTGCCTAAGCCTATGGATTCTCGGGTTCTTCGGCGGCGTAGGCCTCCTCGTACGGGCAATGGGTTACGATCCGTTTCCAGGAAGAGAGGTGTTCTCGCTAGCGTACGTGGTGTACCAGATCGTATGGGCCGTGACGAGTTGGAGTGCGGTTGTGTTCATTCTGAGCGTTGGGGCCAAGTACTTGAACAGAAATCACGCAGCGCTGGGGTGGATGACTGAGGCCGCGCTACCGTTCTACCTTCTCCACCAGACAGTGATCCTTGCTGTGGGTTTCCTCGTCGCCCGCTGGAACTTGGAGGCCCTGCCGAAGCTGGTCCTGGTCGTCACGATCTCCTTGCCGGTGGTGGTGATCGTATGCGAGTCGCTCGTCAGGCCTGTCCCCGCGGGGCGGCGGCTGTTTGGCTTGAAGCCGCAGGTTGGGCCGGGCGCGGGCACTTGGCCGTTTGTCGGACAGCGCCTGGGCTTAGGCGAGCAGCGGGGGCCTGCATCGGCTGCGTGTGATGAGCCTCTACGCCTGTAGCGCGTCAGATGGGCCATCACATTGTCCCATTGCGCTGGGCGACCGCGGTGGGAACAGTGGCTGTGCATCGGGCAAGTTGAGCTGAGGAAGGTGGCGGATGGACTGGGATCGACGACGGAAGTGGGTGAGAGGCGTAGCCATCTCCAGTGCCCCCCTTGGGTTACTGCTGGTCGCGGGGCTGGTCACCTGGCGGATGCTGACGGCCCACTTCGTGCGGCGCTATCACCGCGAGACCTGCGATCCGATTGAGCTGAGCGGAGCCGGTATCGGGGACTATCCGGCGTCGTACCACCTGACCGACGTGCCCTGGATTGCGACCGAGGAATGGACGTGCAGCGCCAACAGCCTGGCAATGGTCGCGGCCCAGAACGGGATGGATGTGTCGACGGCCCACTGCAACTTCCGTATGGGGTTCACCTACGGCGCGAGTGCGGTGCCCGGCAGTAATGCCGTGCAGTTCTTCGGGGAACCGGAGGCAGGGCTTAGAGCAGCCGCGCCATACCTGGGACTGGAGCGACGCTACTACGTCACTGACGATGAGACGCTCTACGTAGACGCGCTACGGTACTACGTTTCGCGCGGGTACCCGGTCCGGCTGGGGTTGGACGTGGCAGTTTTGTACGACGTGGGAGAGGCGTTACCCCATAGCGACCTGGTCGTGGGCTACGATGCGGCTCGATTCGCCATCTACGAGACTGTCTGCTTGCCCGACTTCCCGTGCGAGCCGCGCTACCTGCCACCGGGGGCGGAGGGGCTCTGGGTCGCTGAGGAGAAGGTGCTTGCGGCTGTCCTCAGTCAGGCGAGGCTGTTCTCCTATCCCTGGCGCTACTCGCTCACCATCTTCGACGCGGCGCCAGTGGCGAGCGACCTTGGACCAATCTGGACCCGCAACGGCAACCTGCTGATCGGAGGGGCTGATTACGGGCCGGCTCAGGGCGCGGACGCCATCGAGGGGCTGGCGGACAGCATCGACAGGAGAGGGCCGAGGATCGATGTCTCCAAACTCCTGCCACCTCTGGGAGCCGCCGTCTGGAATCGCGCCGACAACGCTGCCTACGTGAGCGAGGCGTTTGAGGGTCAGCCGGACATCGAGCGCGCGGCGGCGCTCTTCGAGCGCGCCGCTGACGACTACCGGGCCGTGCTGACGGCCCTGGACGATGGCATCGCTGACCAGGCGGAGGCCGGGTACGTGGCTCAACACCTGCGCAGCGCGGCCGGGGCAGAGCGGGAGATCGGGGACATCTTCATCGCAAGAGGTCATTGAGAGCCGACAAAGGAGGCCTGGGCTCATGGCCTCCGGGCAATGGTACGGCCTGTCAAGGAGAACACTCATGTGGAGCAGGATTCTAGATCTGGTGTTGAAAGCAGTCGCAATGGGGATGGCCGTTGCTACCGTCGTATTGGGCATTCTGAACACAGCCACGATCGAGACTATGGTGACGCTGCTAAGCATAGGCCTGCTTGCTTTGGCGCTGGCCGCGCTGCAAGGAGTGGGCGGGGATAGCATCTGATCAGACTGCAGCCTTGTTGATCCCAGACCCGCCCTGCCCATCGGCGCCCGAGACGGGTAGATGCGCCGGTTGCCCCGGGGGCCCTGAGTGGCTGCGCGCTGGAAAGGACCCCTTGGCCGTGTCGATACGAAGAATACCGTGGATGTACCTTTTGCTGGCCTATGGATTGACCTGGCTCTTCTGGATCCCAGTGGCACTGACCGGGCAGGACTACCAAGCCTCCCCAGTACTCCTCGCGGTCACGCTGGTGGGCGTGTTCGGCCCTGGCGCAGCGGGCATCATCCTGACGTAGGCTGAGGAGGGCAGGGAAGGAGGGCGGGACTCTTGGAGGCGGGCCTTCGACCTGCGGCGCATCCGGCCGCACTGGTATGGGCTGATTCTGCTCCTTTGGCCGGCGCTCGCTCTCCTGGCAGCGGGCCTCAGCCGTTTGCTCGGCGCTCCACTGCCCCCGCCATCGCTGCTGCGGGAGCTGGTGGCACAGCCATTGACGATTCCGATTGTTCTGGTCCTCTATCTGATCCAGGCCGGCCTCGAGGAACTCGGCTGGCGCGGGTACATGCTGGACCGGGTCCAGATCGCCTGGGGCCGGGCGCGGGGGCCGCTGATTGCCGGCATCTTCCACGCGTTGTGGCATCTTCCGTTGTTCTTCGTGGTCGGAACGAACCAG
>Ga0180432_10010124_pt1 | contig 11365 bp, 12 predicted proteins | sample SS_ome_10_FD_132414 | JGI IMG/M metagenome (GOLD analysis project Ga0180432, IMG submission 132414) | Hypersaline lake sediment archaeal communities from the Salton Sea, California, USA - SS_1_MS_2 metaG | ecosystem: Environmental > Aquatic > Non-marine Saline and Alkaline > Hypersaline >... | reverse complement strand
TCCGGATACAGGGTCGTCCTCAACGCAAGCGTAAGGGAGCAGGATGACTCGGACGCCCGTACACTTCACCTACGAGACGTTTGACGTATCTGACAATCTCTACCAAGGGGATATTCTGCGCCCAACGAAAGAATTAAAGGAAATTCTAAAGGAAGTACATCCCCACTTCATGGACAACAAATACACTGGATTCGCAGTCCTTACACAAACCTGCGATTTGGCTCGCCGCAACAATGAAGCCTGTAAATCCAGTTACATCAACGTGGCTGTTGTCAGGCCTCTTGAACATGTGCTCCTGACGTTCTTGGACAAATGCTGTCATAGAGATAGGTTGGCACCCGGCGTTTATCTAAGCACTGGAAAAAACGCTGCTACCAGTTTCCTTGAGCGTCTTCTGGACCAGAACGAACAGAGCATGGGCCTCTTCTATCTCCATCCAGATGGCGAAGCTGATGTCTTGGTCCCCTCTGTTATTATGCTTCAGGTTAGCGTTGCACTTCGCGCCGCCGAACACTATGAGACTATCGTAAATGCTCGCACCGGTCGTCTGCGTGTCGAATTTCGAAATAAACTTGGTTGGCTGCTTGGAAATCTGTACGCACGTGTCCCTACGCGGGATTTCGGCGAAGAGGTACGCAATGCAATCATCAAGGATTTACTCTCTCCTGCTGCGCAGCAATCATGGGGACCCCAGTGGATATCAAAGAAGAACCTGAAAAAAATGCAGGCTTCGACAGCCAAACCGTGGGCGGAATTAGCACCTCAAGACCTCAGGGACCTCCTGCAAAAACACCAAGCTCCACCCGCACAAAACGCCGCTATAGAACGTGTCGAAGCTACCGTTCGCAGTGTTATCCCTGATATTTCTGATGATCAAGTCAAGCACATAGCCAGAACGCTCCGCAACGACCTGAAATTTGAAGCTGCCTTCAAGTGATCGTCCTTTACCGGTTTTCTTATGCCCTACCTATTCGACGGCTACAACCTCTACCACGCCGCTATCAAGCTCGACCCCGCTTGGGCCCAGCTCACCCCCATCAACCTCTGCCGCCTCATCGCCACCGACATGCACTGCCTCGGCGACCACGGCATCATCGTCTTCGACGGCCAACCCCTCCGAGGCCAACCCATGCGCGTCGAACCGCAAGGCTGCCTCCGCCTCGTCTACAGCGGGCCCCAACAAGACGCCGACACCGAAATCGCCCGCCTCGTCGCCAAAAACTCCGCACCCCGCCGACTCACCGTCGTCAGCACCGATCATGAAGTCCGCAAAAACGCCCGAAGACGACGCTGCCCCACCCTCAATTCCCGCGACTACCTCATCGCCCTCCAAACCCGCGCCGCCACACCGCCGCCACCGCCACCCACCGAACCTCCCGAAAAACGCGCAGGCCTCCAAAACGGCGACATCGACCAATGGCTGCAACTCTTCGGCCTCGACAACCTCGACCCCCCAGACCCCACCGACCGCACCCGACGCTGAACCAAACACTCCCCCGCCTGACCGTTGCACACCTACGCCATCTCGGCTAGACTAAGCACTGGCAGCACGATCCCCCCGCGCCGTGCCCTGCCCCGCTAGGGCCGGCACGTAGCGACACCTTGAACTGCCTCAACGTACAGATCGCAAAGAGCCCTCTACCTGCAGGAGCCACCCTATGCAAGTCCTCAACGCCGTCGACTACCTCGTCATCCTCGTCTACTTCTCCTGCCTCGTAGGCCTGGGCTTCTACCTCCAGCGAAAAGCCTCCGCCAGCCTCGAAGACTACTTCCTCGCCGGCAGAAAAATGCCCTGGTGGCTCCTCGGCGTCTCCGGAATGGCCACCTTCCTCGACGTCACCGGCACCATGATCGTCGTCTCACTCCTCTTCCTGCTCGGCCCCAGAGGCCTCTTCCTTGAATTCCGCGGCGGAGCCGTCCTCGTCCTGGCCGTCTATATGATGTGGGCCGGTAAATGGCACCGACGCTCCGGATGCATGACCGGCGCCGAATGGATGGTCTACCGCTTCGGCAAAGGAGCCGGAGGCCAATTCGCTCGATTCGCACGCGCCCTGGCCGAAATCCTCTGGTCCGTCGGCATGATCGCATACCTCGTCAAAGGCGTCGGCCTCTTCTTCTCCATGTTCGTCCCACTGCCTCCCATCTACTGCTCTCTCATCCTGCTCGTCATCGCCACCGTCTACACCATGGTCTCCGGCTTCTACGGCGTCGTCTTCACCGACCTCTTCCAGGCCGGCCTCATCATGATCGCCGTCGTCGCCATCTCCGTCATGGCCTTCAACGCCGCACCCGACGCCGACGCACTCGCCCAGGTCGCCCAACAAGTCACGCACACCGACCAATGGATGACCGGCTACCCCCAGTGGCGAACCCAAATACCTCTCGGCGGTGAGTACGAAGCCTTCCAGTGGCTCGCCCTCTTCGCCGCCTTCTATCTCATCAAAAACGTCCTGCTTGGCGCCGGCTCCGGCGACGACCCCCGCTTCTTCGGCGCCCGCTCCGATGCCGAATGCGGCAAACTCTCCGCCCTCTGGACCTTCCTCATGATGTTCCGCTGGCCCATGATGATGGGCTTCGCCGTACTGGGCCTCTTCCTCATCAAAGACACCTTCCCCGACCAAAACGTCATGGCACAGGCCGCTGCCCTCGTCAAAGACCACTTCCCTGGACTCGACAAAGCCCGATGGGCCGACACCATCGCCAACGTCCGCCTCCACGTCGAGGCCTACCCCGACCTCGTCGCCTCACTCCAACATACCCTCGGCGACGACTGGCGACAAAGCATCAACCTCGTCGGCTTCGAAGGAAAATACGACCCCGAACGCATCCTGCCCGCCGTCATCATTTACCGTATCCCCATCGGCTTCCGCGGCTTCCTCCTCGTCGCTCTCACCGCCGCCGTCATGTCCACCTTCGACTCCACCGTCAACAAAACCGCCGGCTTCTTCACCCGCGACCTCTACCAACAATACCTCCGACCCGCCGCCAAAAACCGCGAACTCATCCTCGCTTCATGGATCTTCGTCATCGCCCTCGTCGCCGTAGGCTTCGGCGTAGGATACTTCGCCAAAAGCATCAACAACATCTGGGGATGGATCACCATGGGCCTCGGCGGAGGCCTGCTCGCACCCCTCGTCATCCGATTCTACTGGTGGCGCTTCAACGGCGGTGGCTTCGCCATCGGCATGATCGCAGGCATCATTGCTGCTATCGTCCAGATGAAATTCTTCCCCGAATGGCACGACCTCATCAAATTCGCCGCTGTCGGCGGTGTAGGCCTCGTCGCCACCATCGTCGGCACCTTCCTCACTCGCCCCACCGACCAGGCCGTCCTCGAAAACTTCTACCGAACCACCCGTCCCTTCGGCTTCTGGGGCCCCCTCCTCCATACCCTCTCACCCGAACAGCTAAAAGCCACCCGACGCGAACACCTCAACGACATCATCGGCCTGCCCTTCGCCCTCCTCTGGCAGATCACCCTCTTCCTCCTGCCCATGTTCCTCGTCGTACACAACTTCAAAGCCTTCTGGATCACCCTGCCCCTCTTCCTCATCGGCATCGCAGGCCTCTACCACTTCTGGTACAAAAACCTCACCCCCGAACAACCCGACGAACAACCCACCAACGCCCAAAAAACATCGTAGGATAAACCTTCAGCTCCACGCATGTATCGTGCCGTAGGCATCTTGTCCGCGACTGAAATGTGGTATGGGCGTCTCGCCCATGAGCAGACTAACGTCGCCGAAGGCGACACCTTGCGCTTTCCCCTTTTGAATTTCTGTCATTCGAATTTGTTTCGAATTTTGGTGCTTCGAATTTCGAATTTCTTCTACGGACCCCTCACCCCGTCCTCTTAATCAAAATCGCCGTCAAATCGTCCGCCTGCTTCGTCTCCCCGAACGACGTCACCGCCGCCCGAATCGCCTCCAGCACCGCCGACGCCGTACCCGCCCGCTCCCGCCGGCAAATCTCGATCACCCGCTCAATCCCGAACTGCCGACCCTCCCCATCCGCCCACTCATAAAACCCGTCCGTCAACAACACAAATAAATCCCCCGCCGCCAACGCGATCCGCTGCTGCGGAAACCGCTCATAATCACTCAATATCCCCACCGGTATCCCATCCGCCGCCAGCACATCCACCGCCCCGTCCGCCCCGTGCACCCACAACAGCGGCGCCTGGCCCGCACTGCAATACGCCAGCTCCCCTCGCTCGTCGTCCAACACCCCAATCAACGCCGTCACAAACCGATTGTCCGGCAAATCCTCCGTCATCAACACGTTCACCGTCCGCATCACCCCCTCTATGTCGTCATTGATGCTCGCCAAAGCCCGTAACATCGCCCGCGTCGCACACGACACCAGCGCCGGCCCCACCCCGTGCCCGCTCACGTCCCCAAAACTCACCAGCATCCGCCCGTCCCGCAACCGCAAAAAATCACAGTAATCCCCCCCAATCGCGTCGCACGCCCGATGCCAGCACGCCACGTCAAAATGCTCCAGACGCGGCGCCTCCCGCGGCAGCAACTTCTGCTGTATGTCCTTCGCGATCGCCAACGATTGCTCCAGACGCTGCTTCTCCAGATGCTCCTGCAACAAATGCGCCCGCTGCAACGCCACCCCCGCCTGCGCCCCCAACGCCTCCGCCAACGCCACATCCTCCGCACCAAACGTCCCCCGCCGCTTGTTCAACACCTGCAACACCCCCACCAACTGCCCATCATAATCGATCAACGGACACGACAATATGCTCCGCGTGTGATACCCCGTCCGCTCGTCGATGCTCCGATTGAACCGCGCGTCCGCGTACGCGTCCGGCGCGTTGATAACCTCCAGACTCCGCGCCGCCGCACCCGCCAGACCCGTGCTCAACGGTATCCGAAAACCCTCCACCCCTGCCGCCACACGCGTGTACAACTCCTGCCGAGCCCCGTCATACAAAAAAAGCGTCGCCCGCTCCGCCCCCAGCAACGCCATCGAATGAGACACCACCATCGGCAACAGCGTATCCAGATCGCACGTCGCCCCCAACGCACGAGCCATCTCCAACAACCGCACCATCCCCACAGCCCGCTCCCCCACCGGCCAATCGCCCTGACCGCCGCCGCTCTGTCCGTGCCCTGCTCTGTCCATCACCGGCCCACACCTCTCACCCCACGCCATACCTATTATCCGGCGGACCGACCGGACGGTCAACGCCTAACCAAGACCACCCTCTCGCCCGCCTGACCGCCCTCACCCCCAACCGGCAATGCCAACGGCACGCTGCCACCACGCCAACAAAAAAAGCACCGCTACATAAATACCTATATAAAAAGAGCTTAACGCTGACACCCCCTCAAAAAACATGCCGCCCCCCCTTTTTTCCACAAACGACCCTTGACACGAAAGATTAATTATGTCATTATTCCTATCGGATAGGTGAACAAAGAACAACCCTCGCCTCGTGAGGAGGTAATACAATGCTCGCTTCACAAAAAACCCTCTACGCCCTCCGCGCCGTCTTCGAGTTGGCCAAACGCCGAGGCCAAGGCCCCGTCAAAGCCGCCCAAATCGCCGCCGCCCAGGCCATACCCCAACGCTTCCTCGAAGTCATCCTCGCCCAACTCAAAGGTGCCGCCCTTGTCTGGTCCCGCCGTGGAAGCGCCGGCGGTTACATCCTCGCCCGAACCCCCGATTCCATCTCCATCGGCGAAGTCGTCTACCTCATCCAAGGCCCCGTCGGCCCCGTCCACTGCCTAGAAACCAACCCCAAAGACGCCTGCCCCCTCCGCGGGCACTGCGCATTCATGTCCATGTGGCAAGACGTACAGCAGGCGATCAACAACGTCTTCTCCTCCACCACCTTCGCCGTCCTCGTCGCCCGCGACGAACAACAACGCCAGCAGTACGTCCCCTCCTACGCCATCTGATTAACCCCATTACCAAAAGCCGCTTCCAGAGCGGCAACGTGTTGTCTTCAATTCCTACTATAGTGGTAGCATAAGTATGAATAGCCGCCGACATTCCGAATCCCACGTCCGCAGCCTCGTCAAAGCCCTCCTCTGGCGAGCCATGGGCACCTGCGCCACCGCTACCATCATCTGGGCCCTCACCGGACGACTAGACTTCGCCGCAAAAATCGGCCTGGTCGACACCGTCTTCAAAATCGCCGCCTACTACGTCTACGAAAGACTCTGGAACCGCATCCCCCACGGACGCGCCCGAAACCCCGAATACGAAATCTGACCAAATACAACAAATCAACAGTTACCCCTATTTCTACGAAAGGACCAAACAATGACTCAACTCAACACCCAACAAAACATCCACGAACTGGTCGAAGGCCTCAACTTCGCCCAAAAAGTCGACCGCGCCCTCGCTCTCATCGACCAGGCTTACAACCGCTTTGGTGACCAGTTGGTGGTCGCCAACAGCCTCGGCAAGGACAGCATCGTCGTCTGGGACCTCGCCAAACGCGTCAACCCCGCCATCCGCGGCTTCATCGTCACCACCCGCTTCAAACCCCCAGAAACGGTCCAATTCATGCACAAAACCGTCGCACGCTACCCCGAACTGCGCGTCTTCAAAAACGACGTCGATATCCCCGACGAACTCTACAAAACAGACCCCGACCGCTGCTGCGACCTGCTCAAAGTCGAACCCACCCGACAAGCCATCGACGAAATGAACGTCAAATGCTGGGTCACCGGACTACGATGCACCGAAGGACGCACACGCACCGACTTCCAGGAAAACGAAGAGCGAGACCTGGGACTACTCAAACTCAACCCCATCCTCATTTGGTATGAACGCGAAATCTGGCAGTACCTCGCCCTTCGAGGCGTCCCCGTCAACCCCCTCTACGAGAGAGGCTACCGCTCACTCGGCTGCGCTCCCTGCTCCAACATCAGCGTCGGCGCCGACGAACGCGCCGGCCGATGGATCGGCACCAGCAAGTGTGGCGGCGAATGCGGCATCCACACCCGACCCCTGCGACAACAGACCGCATCTCAAGACTAGCCGGAAATATTCTACCCGTCGGGTGGGCCTCCCAGTCCACCCGACGGCCGATTCAGAAAGAAAAAAACAAACATGAAAACCCCTGAAGCAACACACCCGCTATTCCCCCTGACCACCCCGCCACAACCCTCGCCTCAGGCACGACTGGCCGGACTCTACCCCCAACGCCAGCCAGGACTATGGATGCAAAGAGTACGCATCCTGGGCGGACGCCTCACCGGACCACAATGGATAGCCCTCGCACACGCCGTCAGAACCTTCACTCCCCAGACCCCCATCCACCTCACTACCAGACAAGATATCGAATTCCACAACGTCACCACACAAAACACTCTCCCCTTGCAGCACGCCCTCGCCAACGCCGCCCTCACCGGCCAAGCAGGCGGCGGTGACGGCCTCCGCAATATCACCCTCTGCTCCTGCCCCCAAAAACACAACCAAGACATCGACCTCGTCGCCCTCGCCCAAACCCTCACTGCACGCCTCCTCGAAAACCCCCTCACCCACTCCCTCCCCCGAAAGTTCAAAATCGCCCTCGCCTGCGGCCAACCCCACTGCGATGCCCAACCATGGATCAATGACCTCAGCTTCGTCCTGAAACAAAACCAAAACACCACCGGCTTCCAGGTCATCGCCGCCGGCTCCCTCGGCGCCAGACCCGCTACCGGCATCCTCCTCTACCCCTACCGACCTGCCGCCGACATCCTGCCCATCGCCCTCGCCGCCCTCGCCGTCTTCAACCTACACGGCGACCGAAAAAACCGAGCCCGTGCCCGCCTCAGACACCTCCGCCAAAACCTCGGAGACCAACGCTTCGCACAACTCCTCGACAGCACCCTCGCTCATACCCACGTCGAGCCCCTCGAGCCCACACCACCCGTCAAAAACCAACACCCCCTCCAAACCCAACACCTACGCCTGCCTTTCCCCCTCGGCCAGCTCTCCCCCGACGCCGCCGACGCCCTCGCACGAATAGCAGACCTGCCCGGCCTCTCCATCACCATCACCAACCACCATAACATCGTGGTATCCAGCCCCGAACACACCCAGCTGCGACAAATACTCGCCGCCGAACCCAAACTCCCTCAACCCGAACAGAACACACCAACCATCGTCGCCTGCCCCGGAACCACCTACTGCCCCCGCGCCCTGACCAACACCCGCAACCTCGCCAAACGCCTCAACGACCGCCTGAAAGGCCGCCAACTGCCACACACCACCATCTGCATCTCCGGCTGCCCCAACGGCTGCGCCCACAGCACCGTCGCCCCCATCGGACTCGTCGGCCGACAGACCAAAATTGAAGGACAATTACGCCAGTGTTACGACCTCTACCTCAACGGCGGACTCGGCCGCAACCCTCAACTTGCCCGCCTCGCCGCACGAAAACTCGAACCCGACGACCTCCTCGACCACCTTACAAAAAAACTCCTCACCACCGAATAACCAAAGAAACACCCCCGACACCACCACCCCCAAAAGGCCGGCCCGCACATCTACAAAAAAAATCTCCCTCCCCACTTGACATCTCACTATGTAGGACTAGAATAGTCATAGATAAGCGGCGACCCAACCACAATCGCCCCAAACAACCAAAAAAGACCGATAACCATGAACATCGTACGGCAAAACACCGACTACGCCTTCCGCATCCTGCTCAACCTCGCCCGACGCTACCCCAATGGCCAAGCCTCCGCCCGACTCCTCGCCAAACAGGAAGACATCACCTACCAGTTCACCTGCAAAATCCTCCAAATCCTACGCGACGCCGGCCTCGTCGACAGCCACATGGGACCCAAAGGGGGCTACCACCTCGCCCAACCACCCCAAAACTTCACCATGGCCGACGTCGTCAAAGCCGCCCAGGGACCCATCGCCGTCAACGGCTGCGTCCTCAACCTCGATTACTGCCCCCGACAGCCCCACTGCCCCGTCTCAGAAAAACTCGCCCAACTCCAGGAACACCTCGACCACTTCCTCAGCGACGTCTCCCTCGCCCAACTCCTCGAAACACGTGACGGCCCAGGCGACCAAACCAACCTCCCCGAACCAAAAAGGAGCACCCCACGATGAACACCCAACCACAAAAACTCACCGAACTGGCCGACTACACCCCACAGGGCATCGTCAGCAGAACCCTCGTCGACAAACCCGCCGGCACCGTCTCCTTCTTCGCCTTCGACACCGGCCAAGCTCTCAGCGAACACCAGGCACCCTTCGACGCCCTCGTCCAGATCATCGAAGGCGCCGCATGCGTCACCATCGCAGGACACGACATCAACGTCGCCCCAGGCCAGATCATCACCATGCCCGCTAACGTCCCTCACGCCCTACGCGCCCCCCAACCATTCAAAATGCTGCTCACTATGATAAAGCAATCCTAAAACTGTCTTAAGATAGACACCTTTCTAACCTCTAAAGAAGGAGACCTACAGTGAACATGTTCTGCTACCAATGTGAACAGAGTGCCAAAGGTACCGGCTGCACCGCGTTTGGCGTCTGCGGCAAAGACCCCGAAACCGCCGCCCTACAGGACCTGCTCGTCCACGCCCTCAAAGGCATCTCCATGTACGCCCACCGCGCCAGACAACTGGGCCGCGCCGACGGCGATCTCGACATCTTCACCATAAAAGCGCTCTTCGCCACCCTGACCAACGTCAACTTCGATGCCGCCCGCTTCCAACAGTGGCTCCTTCAGGCCCACGAACAAATCAACAAGGCACGAGCCCTCTACCAACAGGCCGCACAAGCCGCCGGCAAACAAACCGAAAACCTCGCCGGACCCGCCGCATGGATACCCGCCGGCGACCTGGCCGCACTTGAATCCCAGGGAGAATCCGTCGGCATAGCCCAGAGACTACAAACCCACTCCGAAGACATTACCGGCCTCGAAGAACTCTGCCTCTACGGCCTCAAAGGACTCGCCGCCTACGCCGACCACGCACAAATACTCGGCAAAACCGACGACGAAGTCTACGCCTTCATCCACGAGGCCCTCAATACCCTCGCCAAAGACGACAACACCCCCGACAACCTTCTGCCACTCGCACTACGCACCGGCGAAGTCAACCTCAAGGTCATGCAAATGCTCGACGCCGCACACACCGAAACTTTCGGCCACCCCGAACCCACCCAGGTCCGCGTCACCCCCATCAGAGGCAAAGCCATCCTCGTCTCCGGACATGACCTCAAAGACCTCGAAGAACTCCTAAAACAAACCCAGGACAAAAACATCAACGTCTACACCCACGGCGAAATGCTCCCCGCTCTGGCCTATCCGCAATTAAAGAAATACAAACACCTCGTCGGCAACTATGGCGGCGCCTGGCAGGACCAAAGACAGGAATTCGATGCCTTCCCCGGCGCCATCCTCATGACCACCAACTGCATCCAAAAACCTAAGTCCACCTACAACGACCGTATCTTCACCGCCGGCGTCGTCGGCTTCATCGGCGTCAAACACATCACCGATTACAACTTCGAACCCCTCATCCAGGCCGCCCTCGACGAACCAGGATTTGCCCAAGACGAACCCGAAAAACTCATCACTATCGGCTTCGCCCACAACACCGTCATGACCGTCGCCGGCCAAGTCATCGAGGCCGTCAAAGCCGGTAAAATCAAACACTTCTTCCTCATCGGCGGCTGCGACGGCGCCAGACCAGGACGAAACTACTACACCGACCTCGCGCAACAAGTACCCGACGACTGCATCATCCTCACCCTCGCCTGCGGAAAGTACCGCTTCAACAAACTCGACTTCGGCGACATCGAAGGCATACCCCGACTGCTCGACGTGGGCCAGTGCAACGACGCCTACTCCGCCATACAGATCGCCGTCGCACTCGCCAACGCCTTCGACTGCTCCGTCAACGAACTGCCCCTCTCCCTCGTCGTCTCCTGGTTCGAACAAAAAGCCGTCGCCATCCTGCTCACCCTCCTACACCTCGGCATCAAAAACGTACGACTGGGACCATCGCTGCCCGCCTTCGTCACTCCCAACGTCCTTAACGTCCTCGTCGACAAATTCGACCTCAAACCCATAACCACACCACAGGAAGACCTCGCCGCCATGCTCGCCTGATAACGTGACATGGGCATCATGCCCGCGACTGAAATGCCGTCGCGCAGCGACACCGCTGCTTGGAACGCCTGAATAAGAAATGCCTGGTTATGATTAAAGGCAATACAGTTGTCCTGCAACAATCTAATCCACATGACAAACGAACCATTTATGAGTGGCTAATACAATGGCCGTCGTCAGCTTCAGATTGTTGCTTGCCTTCGTGGCGGGAATTCTGTGACGATTATAGGGATTTCTTCTTTGATGGTTCGCAAGCACATATCGGAAGGTGTTACTTGA
>Ga0180432_10010123_pt1 | contig 11365 bp, 15 predicted proteins | sample SS_ome_10_FD_132414 | JGI IMG/M metagenome (GOLD analysis project Ga0180432, IMG submission 132414) | Hypersaline lake sediment archaeal communities from the Salton Sea, California, USA - SS_1_MS_2 metaG | ecosystem: Environmental > Aquatic > Non-marine Saline and Alkaline > Hypersaline >... | reverse complement strand
GAACTACATTTGAAAATATTAGTACTCTACGGCTCAAAACCCAGTAAAAACAGCAAAGAGATGATAGAAGCAGCTGAAAAAATGGGACACACAGTACTGGCAGGTCCAACAAGCGATGTATCAAGCCTAATTAGTACAGAGGGATCACGTTTCTGGCTTGGACGAGACGAGGTGTCTGATTTTGATCTATGTTTTCTTCGGAGCTTTGGTCCGGGAAGCACTGAGCAGGCTACTCGTAGGATTAGTATGATGGAGCACATAGAGGTAGCTGGTATCAAGGTGATCAATAGTACCTATCCATTCAGGAGAAGCAGGGACAAGTACGCCACACAGTATACACTCCAAGCTGCGGGTATTCCAATACCTAAGACGTTTACTACTGAGAGTCTTGCGCGGGCATATGAGCATACGCAGAAGATGATTCCCATAATCTACAAGCCTATTCTGAGCAGTATGGGTAAGGGTAGCATGAAATTCGATGAAACAGACCTAGCCTATAACGCATACAGGATGTTGGACAGGATATACCAGCCACTTATCATACAGGGTTACATACCGAATCCAGGTAGGGACATTAGGATATTCGTAGTAGGCGATAAATGTATTGGTGCAGTCTACAAGTATATCCCTGAGGGGCAATGGAAGAGTAATGTAGCTCAGGGGGGAAAGATGGTGGAGGAGGAGATGTCCTCTGAGATTATTGAGTTGGGTTTTAAGGCTGCCCGTACTATGGGGCTTGATTATTGTGGAGTAGATATTATGGAGTCCTCTGATGGTCCTGTTGTGCTTGAGGTAAACGCGGCTCCCGGCTGGCAAGGGTTAAAGGAGGCCACTGGGAAGGATGTTGCGGAACTGATTGTGCGGTATGGAGTGAGTCAAATTGAGTGATGAGTTAAGCAAGATACCCATCAAGATAATAATCATAGATAAGGGAGAGGCAAAAGGCTATCTTAACAGGCTAACAGCCCCCTTGACGGTTGAGACTGTTCAGCAGTTGCTCCCCATAAATAGCAGGATCAGCCCAGCCATGGGGTACATATCAGTTCTGCTGGGTATAAAGCGTGGAATAGAAAAACCGGTAACACAGGTAAAAGCGGGTACGATAGCATACTGGCCTAGGAGCGATGCGCTCACAATCTATCCCAAGGATACCAAGCCATATAGTCCTGTGAATAAGATCGGTGAGATAGAGGAAAATCTAGAGCTATTCAACAGGCTAAGAAGTGGTTCAAGGATAATCATTGAAAGAATTACAGAATAGTAGTCATCCACCTGTTCTGATATGGAGGAACAGCACCATTGCTAAGAATATTTATTATTACATAAAAGCTGAATCAAATTGACTGATATGAGTCTCCGTGATAGCTCACAGGATGAGAAAAGGATTCGAGAAATACTCAATGATGCATTTGCATGGGCACTGACCAAAGATCGAGGTCTATTTGAGAGCATCTTTTCCAATGATAACGACTTCTTCACATATTTCCCAGGCTCAAATACTGTGGATGGCTGGAAGCAATTCAGCAAGATATTAGACGGGTGGATGGACCCAAGAAACAAGGCATTGGGATTCGAAATACGGGATTTACGCGTGGTGATATCACGGTCGAGTGATGTGGCTTGGTTCTCTGCTGTGGTTGATGACAGGGGTGAGTTTGAAGGTAAGCCTTGGGGTGCTAAGGATATTCGCTGGACAGGTGTCTTGGAGGTACGCGGTGGAGAATGGGTGATTGTCCAGCAGCATATGTCAGAGGGTAATGATTAAAGGAATTAATATGTACAGAATAGGTTGAACAGTAATGTTCACGATAAATAAGAGATAATCTTAGGCTTCTTTGGAATCAGTCATCTGATAGACTTTGAGGTTGCTGCTCCGGGTCACCATCTTTACGGTTCCCTTCTCTTCAAGCATATTGAGCATCCTCTTTGCGACGCTGATCTTTAGGTTGAATCTTGTGGCTACGCCTGTAGCGGTTATTGCTTTCATGCCCTTTAGCGCGCCCATTACTTCATCGCTGTTGATGTCCGGCATATCTACCGAGCCAATTATTTTCTCTCTTGGTCCTTGTGTTGACATTTATTTCATCCTCAAATGCAGATGTGTTATTGATAAACCCTACGCCTATAGGTACTTTTGTATCTCTTCCACGGACAGGGTCTTGAAGATCTTTGATTCCTGAGGAATAACCGCGATATTGATGTCATCGGGGGATAGTTCCTCTTCACCGGCTTCCTTCAATGCCTCAATAGCTAACCCTATTGCTTCGTCTAGTGAGATCTCGTCTCTATACTGGTCTGATAAGATTTTCTTGGCTTTCTCGCTGTTTCTACCGATGGCTGTTGCCTTGTATCCCCGGTAGCTTCCGCTTGGATCAGTGGCGATTAAGCTGACTCTGAACTCATCTACTCCACCAAAGAGTAGGCTGACTCCGAAGGGTCTCACTCCAGCGTTCTGCGTATATCTCTGCAATAGGTCTCCAACGCCGCTGGTTAGGTCCTCGACGTCTACTGGTTCATCATAGGTCATTTTATTGCTCTGGCTGTAGAGTCTCGCCTGTCTGATGAGTATTCTTGCGTCTGGGCTGAGCCCTGCTATGGCGACGCCCACGTGGTCATCTATCTTAAATATTTTTTTGCTGTTGCTTGGCGCTGCTAGTTTGGTTAGTTTTGGCTCCATTGCGGCTAGTACTATGCCTTCGTTTGTTCTGATTCCCACGATTGGGCTTCCGCGTTTTACTAGCTCTAGGGCGTATTCTACCTGGTATATTCTTCCCTCTGGGGAGAAGATTGTGATTGCTCCGTCGTATTCTCTTCCACGTGACATGTTATCAGCCCGAAATATCTTGAATAGGGAAGGTAGCCCTATTTTTAAAGGTTCCATACTCGACCATTGGTGTCAAATAATTGTTTCTATTCTACTGGCAACAGGTGTAAATCGGTGACCATAAATATGTATAATTAGATTTTGTAGTCATGAAAATATTAAGACTCTATTTAGAGTCTGCTAGTAAATTCGAAATAATAGTTTCACATAGTATGTTCGATAATTTATGATCAAGACAAACAGGGATAAACTACTTGAGATAGGCGTCATAGGCGAGATTACTCATCCTGCTATCGATGCGAGGTATATTAATAATTGGGATGGAAACCCCAGCGTAGGGCTAGGTCAGGGGGGTATTGTCTACAATATCAAGCCGGGTGATAGCTGCTTCAACTGGGCTTGGGGTGAGAAAGTAGAGCCCGGTGTCTCAGTGGATGGTGTAGGAAATGATCGCGCCAAGGGAAGCTTCAGGAACTTTACCTGTGTTGGAAATAAAGCCAAGGTGGTAAAAGGCGAAGCCAAGGGTAAGGAAGGTGTGGTTGTTGGTAAGGTAGGTGGATTGCCTGATAGAAAACACCATGTTGTTGTATATTTTGAGGGAGATATTCTTGAGATGTTATCCATTGGGGATAAGATTCAGGTGCGTAGCGCAGGGATCGGTCTCAGATTCACGGAGCATCCGAGTATTAGATCAATTGGCGTATCACCAGAGCTACTTGATTCAATGGGGTTCAAAGAGATAAATAGCAGACTTGGTGTACCGGTTACCACGGTTATACCAGCCGATTTTGTGGGTATGGGAAGTGGTGGTGCTCCTGTTGAGTCGAGTTGCTGGAATGTGATGACCCAGAGCCCAGACGCAGTGGAGTATCTGAAGGATGTCAGGATCGGTGATATCGTGGCTCTGAAGGATATTCTCAGTTCTTGGGGTAGGGGATATTATGAGAACGCCTACACCATTGGGGTTGTTAGCACTGGGGCTAGTGGAAAACTGGGTCAGGGGATAAGTGTCACAAGTTTATTGACCTGTAAAGAGGGGGAGATTGAACCCATTTTGGACCCGTTGGCGAATATTGGTAAGTACTTCAAACTGGGAGGCGCCTAAGATGCTACGGGATAACAGAGAGAAACTATTGAAAATCGCGGTACAGGGCGAGATAGTCTCACCCAGCAGCACCAGTTATCGGGCGCAGTGGGATGGGCAGCCCAAACTCAGTCTGGGTATGGGGGGTATCAAGTATAATCTTAAGGTTGGTGACCCTTGTTTTGGCTGGGCTAGCGGAGACCACGTTGAGCCCGGGGTAACCATTAGGGGTAAGGAGAAGGATAATCCCAGTGATTGTGCTTTGGCTTGGCTTGCATGCATCGGCAATGGGGCTAAGCTGGTTTCTGGTGAGGCGAAGGGAGAGAAAGGTGTCTTTACTGGGCGTCACGCTGGTTCGGATGACTTGGTTTGGTTCCCGAGTGAGACGATTGAGAAGCTTGCTATCGGGGATAAGGTTCAGATAAAGTCTTATGGGGCTGGTTTGAAGCTCCTTGATTACCCTGATATACGGCTTAACAAGATGAGCCCAAGACTTCTTGATGCCCTTGGTGTTGAAGAGAAGGATGGTAAGCTTGTGGTTCCTGTGGTTAAGGAGATTCCAGGCTACTTGATGGGCTCTGGTATCGGCTGGAGCACAAACACTGAACCAGTTGACTACGATATACAGACAACAGACCCCAAACAGGTGAAGAAGTTCAACCTAGAATCGCTTAGATTGGGAGATATTGTCTGTCTGCGGAACCAGCTCTGTATCAATGGCAGGGGTCACTGGAAGGGAGCTGTCACTGTTGGAGTCATTGTCCATGGGGCGAGTGATTATTCGGGGCATGGTCCCGGTGTGAACCCGATAATGAGTACTAAGGATGGGCGCCTTGGGGTAAAGAAAGTGGAGAAGGCGAATATCGCGGATTATTTCGGGTTAAAATAATTTCCCTATTTTCCCCAGTATTCGTCGGCTTCTTCCTCTAATTTTAACAATCTAGTATAATAGTCTGGGAACTCGTTCAGGTGGGCTAGGGCTATTTTTCCTGTTAGAAGTGGGTCATCGTTTGTCACATTTGTGTGTGGGTCCACCTTGCCATGCTCAAGCTCTATATCCATTCCTACTCGGAACTGCTCGACGTCAAACTTTGTCCAGTCTATTCCTAGTTTTTTACCAATCTCTTTGGCTTGTTCCGGTGTGAAAACCTTCTTTGGGCTCATGATTAATGAGAATAATCGAGGGATATATGGGTTATTATGACTTGATTACTGAGTGATAATTCCAGTTCTTCTGAATCACAGGTTTCGCTTTTGTCAAGACTAGGTTGTAATTCTCGTCTAGTACATCCGCGTCAGCTGAAGCAGCGATTACCTCACCCACAATCAGCGTATGGTCGCCGCACTCGTATTGGTTCCAGACCTTACATTCAAGGTGTCCATAACATTGCTCTATTAGGACGGGTTTGATCTTCTGAGCTGGGAAGGGCGTCAATCCATGCTCCTTGAATTTATCCAAGTCTCTCCCACTGGTTATACCGCATTTGTGCATCTCATCGATTATCTCAGTAGTAGGCACATTGATGGCGAACTCCCCCTGCTCCATAATGAGCTTATGACTATACCGTTTATCGGAGACTCCGATACACACCAACGGCGGGTTTTGACTGATATACATAAACATGCCTAGAGTAATGATGTTGGTCTTACCTTCCTTGTCCACACATGTAGCGAGCACGACACTGGTTGGTGGTCCACACTGAAGTAGTTTCGATCTCTCAAGAACTTTTTTCATATATGGTACTTGTAGGGAACTAATTTAATGGTCTCGAAAAGCTATAGCTCCAATAGCAGGGTTTTCTCCCGTCCATAACGCTCAAGGGGCTTGGTCAAGTGTCTATGAGCACCTCTATCGGGAAGATAAACACCACAAATAAGGTCCCTATCCACTGGAACCTTCTCCTCAACGAGATCAGCACCCCTGTAACCGCATTTCTTGCATCTCAGCCCCTGGTCTCTGCCCATAGACTCTGTTGACCCACCGCATTCTGGGCATTTGGGCTTCACCAGCTTATACTCTGGAGCGGTCATGTGTATCACCAGCTTCTCCAAGTTGAGGGTAAATTCTTCCTTATGCAAACTTACCCCAGAAAATGTGGTAACCTCGTCTCCGGGTCTGAGCCTTCTAATAATATCCCTGAAGGAACCCGTGGGCTCATATGCAGCACAATCAACCATACCTGTCTCGTCCCTGAGTTTGAAGAAGACATGCCCACCCGCGATGGTCTCTGGAACCGAGTCTACATAACCATGCACTACGGCTGGGTTGTATGCCTTGAGCCTAGAAACATTTATGGGATCACTGAAGTGTTGATCGGTTCCCTGATTTGTTTTACAGATCATCCACCTCTCAATAGGTTCAAGGCTTTGGATCATTCCCATGGCTTCATAGACTGCTTTGGGGTTCTCGCCCCTGACACCATAGAGAACAGGATCAGGACCCCTTGGGGTAATCAGAGGTTTATGGTTCTCATTGATATTGTTGTAAGTTACCTCGTTGAGGGTTTCATCCATCTTGATTATTGAATCTGGGTCTACCTGCCGTGGAGTTCCCCAGTTTCCCGGGCAGCGATAAGTAAGAAGCTCGTATGTGAAATCATCATCAAGGGTCCCGCCTATTGCAGCTAATGCGCCGATGACCCCCCTTCCGTTCTTGTACTCTAGGTGGTCGAGTTGATGGCGCTGGATGAGTTCTAGGGCATTATCCTTGGAGATGATTGAGCGTACAACCCGTAAAGCGTAGGTCTTGATATCATCTGGGACATCGCCTTTGAGGAAGACTGCGCCGGGGTTGGTGTTCTCACATTGAAACTCACCGTATTCCTCGATGAGTTTCTGGACCTCTTGTCTTATTGCATCATATTTGGAGTCCTCTATCTCCAGCCTCAGACACATAGATGCATTTCCCCGGGTCTTCCAAGGAGTATTTGGATTCAGACGAAGCAAGGTCGGATACCCCAAGAACTCTGCACCCATACCTAACAATACCTCCACGAGCCTAGCAGCTAGGTATGTGGTGCATCCGCCCTCTGGGCTATCAGTATCATCTATTCCAATGTGCAACTTCAAGATATTCACATGTGCAACTAGTGCTGTAAAAAGTAATTGAAAAAGGGTGTGATTTGCGCCTAGACTACAATCATTGTCAGCGTGGACCGGACCTTATCGAGTCGCCTTATCTTCCAGCTTATGATGTCCTTTAGTTCCTGCATGGTGTCTGTTGAGATGCGTGCGATTATATCGTACACACCATAGACCATGTAGGCTTCTTTGACCTCACTTATCTCTTTCAGTCCTTTCAGTACCTCGCTTTCTGACCCTATCTCGGCGTTGATCAATACGAAAGCTGTTGCCAAAACTTCACCTAATATTGATCAGTTGTAAGGGGATTTAAAAGTTATCTGGGTAGGTATTGTAATTATCTGGAGGATGAACGATATATGCCTACGCTATTGATAAACGGTAACAGATACAGCCCAAAACTGATACTTTTCGATGTAGACGGAACCCTCGTAGACGATACACACCGCTACAGCAGCCTCGGCAAAGCAAGATACAAAGCATTCAAGGAAAATGCATCAGAAAACGCTGCAAAAGAATGGGCGAGACTATCAGGGGTAAACCCAAAAGACTGGACCATCGATCCTCTTGGACCCATCAGTAAGGCTCCTAGACGTGATGACTTGGCTATAGCCGCGGGTGCACTCTATTTGGATGGTTATCATTGGTATGAGGCACGGGCACGGGCAGAGGAAATCTACGAGAGAGCTGACGAGGAGCAGAAGAAGGGATTCAAGCCCAAACTCTACGAAGGCACATTGGAAAAGGTGTTAGAGTTAAAGCAGGCTGGTTTCATGCTTGGAATCGCTACAAATGGAGTCACTAAGATAACAGAGGAGATGCTTGCAGGACTCGGTCTCGGCGAGGTTTTCAGTATAATAGTTGGTGCGGATCAGGTTGAACATAGTAAACCGGAGCCGGATATGATTATTCTTGCTTGTGATAAAATGGGTGTCTCCCCCAGTAACTGTATATATGTTGGTGACCAGTACACGGATATGGCTGCCGCAAACGATTCCGGAGCCTTGAGTGTGGGCGTCAGGAACCTTGACTTGGCAGAGAAGGGAGCTAAAGAGATGCTTAGCCTTGTCAGGGAGATTGTTGTGGGATAGAGAATCTATTTAACATTAATCGCTTTTCATATCACTAGAGGAGGTTACCAAGTTGCCCATACTAGATGAATATATCACTGTTAAGGAGATGGTGGCAATCGAGATGAACGCCGGTTATCTGGGGGTATCAACCCAGCTCATGATGGAGAACGCTGGACGAGCCATCGCCAACGAGGTTGCTAAAAGATTTCCCAAGAAGAGTAAGATAGTCGCGGTTTCTGGGTTGACGGGTAATGGTGGTGATGCGTTTACTGCTGTGCGTCACCTTGCCTGTATGGGTTATGTGGTTGAGTCTCTTGTGCTGGGTGATCCAGAGAATATTACACTTGAGAATAGCAGGGTTAATTTCAACGCCGTTTCTCATATGAAGGACAGCGTTAAACTTACATCCATTAAAGATAGCAGCCTGATTCCTGACATCAACGCAGATGTAATCATAGACGGGTTAATCGGTACAAGTCTACATGGACTACTCAGACCACCCGCATTACAGATGGTTCAAGCCATCAACAAGGCGGATGCGTACAGGGTTAGTGTTGATATTCCTACGGGTATGGAGGCAGACACTGGCAGGGTACATGGTGAAGCAGTAAAAGCTGATCTCACTCTCACGTTTCATAAACCCAAGATGGGGTACAAACATAATCCAACAGTGACAAAAGAACTCATGCCAACAAGCATCGGTATTCCGCCGGAGGCTGAACATTATGTTGGCCCCGGTGATGTCTGGATGCTAAACAAGAACCGTGAACCAGACAGCCACAAGGGAATGTGGGGAAGTCTGCTTGTGGTGGGAGGTAGCGAGACCTACTCGGGGGCTCCAACATTAAGTTCTCTAGCTGCGTATAGGATGGGTCTTGATCTTGTTTATACCGCTGTGCCAGAGACAGCAGCAGGAGCAGTAGCTGGTGCTAGCCCGAGTATGATCACTGTGAAGCTCAAAGGAGAGCGGCTTAGCCTTGATAATATTGGACAGGTCGAGGAGTTCTTGGATAAGGTCTCGGCTGTAGCGATTGGTCCGGGTTTGGGTATGGCGTCTGAGACAGGGGAAGCAGTAAATGAGCTGGTTAAGATGGTTAACAAGAGGGGTCTACCAATTGTATTGGACGCTGATGGGCTCAAGGCATACGCCAAGATGCCAGTTAAATTAGATGCCCCAGCAGTGTTTACTCCCCATGGGAGAGAATTTGCTCTATTAACTGGGAAGGAGGCGACTGGCACACATCTCGAAAAGGGTGCAATAGTAAGAGAGGCTGCGAAGAAGCTTGGTTCGGTTGTTCTCTTGAAGGGAAATGTGGACGTCATTAGTAACGGGGTATATACCCGGTATAACTGGACTGGGAACCCGGGGATGACTGTGGGTGGAACAGGAGATGTGCTAACTGGCATTGTTGGGGCTTATCTTGCCCAGAAGGCTGATCCCTTCTATGCTGCTGGTGCCGCTGCCTTCATCAATGGTAAAGCAGGGGATATGGTTTCAGAGAAGAAAGGACATCATCTCTTACCAGAAGACCTGATTAAGGTGATCCCTGAAGTGGTTGAGGATTGCCTCAGGCATCGAGTCTAGGTAAATAAAGTATGGAGCATGCCAATAAACTCTTTAAATAAAATAATATCGACAAGGGGTTGTGAAAACTCGCAGATTCAAAATATACAAGCTTACATACACGATTGATTTCCCGGTCGTATTCCTGTTTATTGGAGTTTTCTTAGACATAGTATCTACCTCTCTTTTCGTGGTATTGGATGCCGGCAGGGAGGCAAACGTAGTCTTGGGGAACCTAATTTCGATATCGGTCTGGTTCATCCCAGTCTACCTATTAACGTCGAATGCGATTTTCGTACCGTTCCTATCCGAGGTGCTCAGAAAATCGCTTAGTTACACGTTTGGGGTAGTTCATGGTCTTTTGGCGTTGAACAATTTCTCATTGGTCTTGTATAATAACGCGTTTGTAGTTGATACGCTTGGTTTTAACACGGTTTTGGTGCTGCATTTTTTGTTCGGTATATCGATTTTTGTTTATTTTGTCAGGGAGGAAAAATTGAATAAACAAGAAATAATGTCCACGGTCTTGAAACTGGTCTTATATTTACTGTTTCTTGGATGGATTCAGAGCCTATATTTTTTCCTATCAAGGATAGTAGGATAATATTTCCATATAGATTGAGTGGATTATCAAAAAAAGGGCTTTGAATCATGGAAGTAGTGGCTGGATGTTCTTGTCCATTAGGTCTGCTATCTTGTCCATTGGTAGCTTCAGGTCATCGTGGGGCGCATACCGGTTGATATTCATCAACATATCCACGTATGGTCGCTGCCTGACGCCGGGATAGTCTGTGCCGAATATCATCTTGTTCATCACACCCATGTTCAACGCAGTTAACAGGTCTTTCCAGAGCATGTACAGGAAGCTTGGGTGGTTTACATCGCCATAGGGCCAGCTGATATCACAGTAGACGTGTTTGTGTTTGCGAGCCACGTAGAGGGTCTCGTCTACTCTGGGGTATCCGATGTGGGCTAGGACTATCTTGAGTTCTGGGAAGCATTCTGCTACTACGTCTATCTGGGCTGGGTCTGTGTGGTATAGGTAGTCGTATTGGACTGGCATGCCTGCGTGGTGGAACATGATAGGCATTCCAAGCTCTGAAGCAGTCTCGTAGACCTTGAAGGCGTGGGTATCATCGGGTTTGTATCCGTCGCTGCATGGGTATAGTTTCAATCCGTGGAGCCCAAGCTCATGTCGTTGTCTGCGGGCTTCCTCATCTGTTCCATGGAGGACTGGGTTTACGTAGCCGAATCCGATGAAGTGTTCTGGTGATTGTTTTACGAATTCTGAGACTTGTTCTGGGGTGGTTCGTTTATCGCTTAGGACAATGGCTTTGTCTATGCCTGCTTCTTGGAGGTCTGCTAGGAATTCTTCTTTGGAGACGCTGATTATGGTGGGGTTGGCTGGGTCGGTGTACTCTGTGATGCTGATGTGGCAGTGGTAATCTACTTTGGGTATATTCCTGTTTCCCATTGTGTGTTGCCTTGTGAGCATGGCTGTGTCTATGGCTGACAACTTTGTTCACTGAAAATGTGTGTTATATGGTTAAATATTATCGCCTAACAGGTAGCAAGTCATGGGCAAAGGCTCGCCCAGATTTACTGATAAAAGCCTAGATATAATGCACCCCACACCGATGACCACATTCTCTAAACTGATAATTGATTACATCGGAGTAGAAGTGAATTAAACCAAGAAAACGGAGAAACAAAGTTATGAGAAGATATTTGCAGATGCT
>Ga0180432_10010122_pt1 | contig 11366 bp, 5 predicted proteins | sample SS_ome_10_FD_132414 | JGI IMG/M metagenome (GOLD analysis project Ga0180432, IMG submission 132414) | Hypersaline lake sediment archaeal communities from the Salton Sea, California, USA - SS_1_MS_2 metaG | ecosystem: Environmental > Aquatic > Non-marine Saline and Alkaline > Hypersaline >... | reverse complement strand
TTGCGGCCCGCTGCCGCAGCGCGTCGGCGGCCGATTTGGCCTCCGCCACAAACCGCTTGCCCGCGGCCGTGTGCGGCAGGCCGGGGAGAATCGTCGACATCAACGAGTTCCACCCGTCCATACCCTGCAGACGGCCCGCGTGGCCGTAGACGCCGTACACGTCGTCCAGGTCGGCCCGCGAACGGTGTGGCGTGCCCGGCGCGGCGCCCGCCAGCGCAACCTGCCACGGATAGCGCGGGGCGTGCCGGCCTTGATAGACGCTCGGGAGGCCCCTCTTGGGAACCAGCAGCGCGGTGGGCGTGGCCGCCACGGTGAGCCAGTAGCGCCGGTCGCCCTCGCGGCGCGGCATCGTCATCTTGCCCTTGTTCCACAGGTCGCTGTAGCGGGCCTTGCCGTCCTTGTCGACCGCCACGATGCACGCCCGCCAGTCGCTGTAGACGACCGGGTCGTGATGGCCCTGGAAATCGACTTCGATGGCCTCGCTTCCCTCCTCGGGCAGCAGGCGCACCATGTTCGCCCCGAACGGTTCGGGCGCTTCGTCCCACGGGATGCGGTAGACGCCGTTTTCCACATCTACCGGTTCCAGGTAATTGCGCGCCGCGGCGAAGTACCACGTGCGCATCGGGTATTGATTCTGGGTATCGAACTCCGGCAGGCGGGCGCTGTAGTCGCCCACCAGGTCGCCCAGGCCGCGGATCCCGTCCTCGAACATGCCCCGCTGCTCTCCCACGCGGGCCAACGTCTGAAAGAGCAACCGTTCCTCGGCCGCCCCCGGTACCGCCGTCACAAACAGCAGCCCCCAGTTGGGATCATCACCGGGCGTCCGGTAGAACAGGCACGAGTTGTACTCGGCGTGCATGCAGTTGCGCCACGGGACCAGCACGTTGTGGTGGTAGGAGGTGCAGCGGTTGTCGGTCAACTCCATCATGGACTGGGCCAGGATCTCGCCGTTGCCGAACCGCCACTGGATGGACATGCCGTGGCCGTATTCGTGGCCGAAGCCGCCGGGCGTGCTCCCCAGCCAGCCCATACCCTGGCCGCCGTAGCCGCCGCCGGCCCCGCCGCCCTTCTTCTTAAAGCCGTCGAGGATCGTACCGCCCACGTGGACCTCGTACTTGTATTTCTCCTGCCGGTCCCAGTAAGGCATCAAGTGCCCGCCGTACTCGAGGTACGCGTGCATGTGCTCGAACATATTGAATACGCACTCCCGCAGCCGCGCGGCCACCTCCGGCCGCTTCGGGTTCAGCCAGCGGCCTCCCTCCGGATCCGAAGACTGGCTGCCCGAAGGCACGACGAAGTGCTCCGATTGCAACAACAGTGAGCCCGGCTGACCAATGGGCGTGCCGCCGGGGTACGCTTGACGGGTTCGCGGCTGGACGCTGTACTCGGTCTGGTCCAGCGTGCCGGTGATCCGCTTCATTTCCTTCACGTAGACGTCGAGGATGAATTCCCGGTCGGCCTGGCAGAAGGTCTTCGACTGGAAGCTCCGCTTGCTGCCGTCGGCCATCCGCAGAATGACGCTCGGTTCGACGAAGTCTTCGCCCGCGTACGGATCGCCAATATCGTTGCCGATGCCGTCGAACCCAATCAGGTGCGCCGTGAACGTGCGCGGCAGTCCCCAGGCGAGAAGCTCCGCGTCGGAAGGGCCGGTCACTTCGCCCGTCTTGGCATCGACGGCGGCCCGCTGGAAGGTCCATTCGCGCTCGGGCATTGCCTCCTCGACGGCAATAATGTCCACGCCCCGGCGCGGCCACCACCGCACGACGCGGCGCCGGTACTCCTGCGGCGCGCCACCCGCTTCCTTCACCTCGTACGACTCGACCCCCGGACGCAGCTTGCCGCCCGCGGGATAGCGGGCAAGCCGGAAGAAGTCGTATTCCGCGGCGTCAACCACGCCGGCAAGGGTCCCTAGGATCAAACCGAGAACGCAAACACGGTGGGTCATAGCCGTACCTTTTTTCAGGCGGGCACCGGGCGCCATGGACGCACGGCGGTTGGCAGTGTGGCGTTGCGCGTGGGCGGCGCTCAGGCAAGCGCCGGGAACAGCTGCATTTTCCCTCGCCCTTGATCGCGCACACAAGTCAATATTGCGCAAAAATGCTTCAAAATTGCGCACACGGCCGGCCCACTCCAACGGCCCGCGAGGCAATTAAACGGAGGCAATATACTACAGCGCTAAGTTGATATTGCGTCAAATGGGGAAATTGACGAATCTACGGCGTCACGCAAACCCAAGGAGGACAAGGCATGGATGCCAGACAGATTCGTCGATTGAAACCAAAGTTGTCTCGTTATTACAGGGAGTTTGATGACTGCTTCGCACGGAAGGACACCCGGGCGCATTTGCCAACCTACGTGGAAGGGCAATTGTCCGACCTGCCTCGCAAGAGCGTCGAGCCGATCGCGTTGAAGGCTGGCGTGCCCGTGCTTAGGCGCACTCCGCGCCGCTGCCCACTATTGTCGGGCCCATACAGGTAACCGTTTCCCAGGCCTCGCCGGAGTCGGTCTTGACCCAGAAGCTGGCGCTAGCCCAAGTTCCACAGTTGTGGCCGTAAATCGCTTGTTTTTGGGGGTTTGGGGGTGAAAGTCTTCACTACATTTGGCTCACGGTTCATTCTGTCGGGGGATGCGTAGACCCATCCGGTGGAGGAGGATGGCTTGGTGTTCGGTCGGTTGGGTGACGCAGCGGCGGCGGATGTCGATGCCGCTTTTGGTGGGCAGGACGACGTCGACCAGATTGATTCGGCCGAGTTCGTCGAGGACCCGACGCGGTTCGTCGCCGAGGCCGGCTGAGTGGACCATCTGAGCCAGGGTTTTCCAGAGCACGTAGGCGAGGAAGCAGACGAGGATGTGGGCCAGCACGCGCTGTTCGCGCTGGTGCCAGATCGGCCGGATCCGCAGATCGCTCTTATGGATCCGGAACGCCGCCTCAGCCTCGGTCAGTTGGATATACGCCTTCCAAAGATCCTCGGGCGGGCGGGTGCGGCGGTGCGGCGACGCCTTCGGCCGCGCACCGTTCCCCCGTTCCCGCAGCAATTGCCATGGCGAAGACGGCCGCCCAACGCACAGCCGAGCGGGCGGGGTGGCATCCGACGTAGGTCGACATGGCTTCTCCTACATTGAGGCCCTTGGGGAACAGTCCGATCGCGTCGGAGAGGGGGCGTTCGCCTCGTCGCGACGGGTTTTCTCTTCCTCTTCTCGCATCCGGTGCGCCAGTCCCACTGATCGACGCTTATCAGCCCGTTTCCATCGGGGCTGCTAGGGTTTCGGCGCGGCCATCGTTGCGGGCACGACTTTCTTCATTTGGCGTGACGGACGCGCGTGGCGACGCCCTTCCATCGGAACGACCGGGTAGGGATTCCTTGCCCCCGCCTCGGCGTACCAGTAGACACAACTGTCGTAGAGGCAGGGGCGGCAGTTGCCGTTGGGCATCACCTCGATGAAGCCCTGGAAACTCTTCGTGAACGGCAGGTCGTCGCACACGTGGAAGCGGCACACCGACGTGTCTTCCTGGGCGTCGGGTCGCAGCCGCGAACAGGCGGCCAGTGCGCTGTCGAACGTGACGAAGGGGGGGTTGGCCGCCCACGCGTATCCGATGTAGTCTTCGCTGCCGGTGCCGATGGTCGAGGGGAACTTCTCGCCGTCGATGAAGAACTTTTCGTCGCCTTCACCCCACCAGCCGCCGAACTTCCAGATGTGCTCGGTCATTCCGACGAAACGGCCCTTGCCCTCGACCACCAGAAGCGGCCAGTCCGGCCACCGGTCGCCGCCGGCCTTCATGAATCGCTTGGCGTCCAGTCCGGTAAAATCATCGGCATGCCAGGCGGCGGAGAAGCGGAGCAGTTTTTCCGCAACCGACTTCTCAAGCGGGACGGTTTCCAGCTCGACCTCGAGCTTCCGGTCCTCCTTGCCGTCATTGGCGAAGACCATTTTCATCCCGTCGGCATACGGCATGTACCAGTAGCAGTAGAACGTCCCGTCGACGCATCCGGTTGGCAGGGTCTTGAAGGGGTTGAGCCCGGGCGAGGTGGCGAAGAAATCGCCCAGCGGAGCCCAGATGCTCGGCGAACTTTCGCCGTCCCAGAACACTGAAACGGTCAGTTCCCGCAGGACGTCCTCCCGGGCGACGGCGTCCGCGGGCAGTTCGAGCGGCGTGACCTTGAGGACTCGGACCGCGCCCGCGCCGCGGCGCGAAACGGTTTGCGCGGATCCGGGCCCGATCACGAGCGCCGTCTTCTCGGTGGAAGCTTCTGCCGCGGCCGGGTAGGGATTTGCGCCCCGGTTCAGCCAAGCGTCGCTCGCCTGCTTCAGCAGGGCCTTCACTTCCGGCGTGAAGCCGGGAAACGGCTCGACCTTCGTCCCTTCCGGGAAGATCGTGTGGGTGCAGTGGAAATACGCGCCCCATCCTTTGTCGACGACCACCTTGCAGGATTTGGCGAAGGAAATCGGGATGAACTGGTTCCGTCCGCGCGAAAGGGTCATGGCCAGGCCGGGGTATGCCTTTTCGTAGTCGCCGAAGAAGTCTTTGAAGGGCTTATCGACGACGGGCGTTTCGCTGCCGTCGAGATAGATGCGGATGTGACCGTCCTTCGCCAGGGCCGACCAGATGCGCCACAGCACGCCGGAGCCCTGAAGCTCGACCATCACCTGCGACTTGCCTTCGCGGCGGATGCAGCCCCCTCCGTCGCTGTTGGCGCCCCAATTGCTGTACGTGTCGGTTTGGGGGTCGTATTTCATGCCCCGGTCGTGGCTGGTCGAGGCCGAGGTTTTCTCACCTGGAACAATGGGCGTGGCCAACCGCCGGAGGTCCGTCAGGCGCCCGACGAGGTCGCGGTAGGTGAGCGTCCCGTTGTTCTCAGCCGGCATGACGAGGCGCTTGTTCTCGACATGGCCCATCTCCGCCTCCGCCTTCGTTTCCGCGGCCGTCGCGAAGCATGCCGTTCCCAGCATCGCACACAAGATGACATTCATCGTTCGCATGGTTTTTCTCCTGTTCAAGGTTGTTTGCTCCTCACCCTTTTCAGCCACCTCTGCGTCAGGGGCAGCTCCTCGATACTGCCGTTCTTCTCCCATCCGGTGCGCCAGTCCCACTGATCGACGCTGGTCTTCCAGTTTTCCGGGGAACCGTAGGCATCGGCGATGTCCTGGATTCCGCCGAGGTTGTCGGGCACCCGGAGGTCACCCACCAGCTTGGCGCAGTACGCCCCGAGGCGGGACTTGTAGGGCGCGTTGTAGAAGCCGTGAAACGCCGACCGCTGCATGCACTGGATGGCGGAGTCTTCCTGATAGTAGCGGGCCATGGCTTTCGCCCGAGCCTCGGAGAGCACCTGCTCCCGCTCTTTATCCTTCTCCGGCAAGCCGGCCTCGCGCATCTTGGTCCCCACGAAGACGTTCTTGTACTCGCTGAGCTTCTTGCGGAGCGATCCCTTCTGGTTGTTCAACACCGACAGCCGTCGCTGCAAGGCCTGTTGCTCAGCACTGCCCTCCTCGCCGGCAGCCCGCTTCTTGGCCCCACTCAGTTCCTGCTTGAGGCGTGCCGCTTTCCGGCTGAGTCGTTCGAGGCGGTGATGAAGATTGGCCCGGTTGGTGTCCTTCATCACGTACGCCTCATAACGATAGCGGCGGCGCCGCTCCAGCTCTTCCACGCGGTCCTTCATCTCCATCCATTTGCGGAATTCCGGATGGCGGGCTTTCAGTCGGTCCTTGATGATCCCCTCGCGACCGCCGACCCCTTGTGACGCCTTCACCCGCCAGTACAGCGGCGAGTACTTCAGCTCCCGCCTGGCCCGGTCCCAAATCTCCTTCTTCGGATCGTTTGCAACGGCCTCCTGAAGCATGGCCTTGGCCTCCGGCTCCAGGCGCTTGATCTCCTCCTTCAGCCGGGCGATCTCCTTCTCCTCCGCCTCGGTCTCCGGCATGGCGGCCACCGCCCGGTGGGCCTCCTCCTCGGCCTGCTGGATCCGCTCCTTGATCTCGGCAATCGTCCCGTCGTACTGCTCGACCTGTTTCTGGAGCTCGACCATCCGCGGCGTCGGCTCCGCCGGCTGTTGCTCCGCCTTCGACGCCGACTCCTTCTTCCGCACTGCGTCGAGCTTTTTCTTGACCGTGGCGATCTGTTCATCGATCTCGCCGATCTTCGTCTGCAACTCCTTGGCTTTCGGACTCGAATCGAATGCGTTGTTGACGCGCTCTCTTAGTTCCTCCTTCCACTGGTCAATCTCCTTGGCTCTCTCGATGGCATTCGCCCAGACCGGCGTGCGGTGCAAGAGTTCCGAGAGCCGCACCGTCGCCTTCGACGACATCCGGCCGAGGTACTCATGCATCGACCCGGCAAGCTGCCCAATCCTCTCTCGTCGCTCATAGGGACTCATGGTCATCATGGAGCGGGCCCGACCGGCGAAGCCCGGTTCCGGGCGGCGGGGGGCATCCAGGATCGGCCGAGGCAGTTCGGCAAAGTCCTCGCCGTGGACCAGCGTGTAAATGACCACGCTGTCGATGGCACCCTGAAACCTGTTGCCGCCGCCCCGAGCCGCGGCGAGGAAGTTGCGCTTGGCCACACCGGGCTGGAACGCCTGGCAGGGCCGGAAGTTCGAAGCGGTCTCGCCCACCTCCTGGCCGTCCAGCCACAGGGCGATCCGCTCGCCGTCGATCTCCAACCGCACCTGCACCCACCGGTCCTTCGACAACGCGGTGTTGGAAGTCAGATGCGCGACCGTCTCACCGTCCACCAGGGCGGTGAACTCCGGCTTGTCGCCCCGGCCGGCGGTGACCAGCGTGAAGCAGTTATCTTCGTTCGAGCCGAAGTCCAGCAGCGTCTGCTCACCGTCGCCCTGCCACTGGACAGCCATGTCCACGGTGATCTCCGCCAGGTCGGCCGCCCGCTGATTCAATTCCGCGTACTGCGTCTTGCCGTCGAAGGCAAACCCGCGGCGGTTCCCGTCCACGACGAACTTCGGCCGGCCGTACAGGTAGCCATTCATCAGCGGGTCGAAGAATTCCCGCGCGCCGCGTTCGTTGCGATAGTAGCTCTCCAGCATCACGGCTTCCGCCTGGTCCATCGCGTAGTTGGCCAGCAGGCCGTCCTCGTCGGTGGGCGCCGAGAGCTCCGGCGGCTCGTCGTCCGCCGATTGGTTCAGTGGGAACCAGGCCCGCTTGTACCCGTCCAGCCGCGTGCCCTTGCCGATCATCGCCTGGCCGCTGACCCGGGCGTGATCGGCCACCACCGCGCTGTCGCGGACCACCGCGTAGTCCTCGACGACGGCATGATCGAGCACCTGTGCCCGGTCCAGCACCGCGGCGTTCGGGCCCACGTAGGCGGTGGGCGCCACCTCGGCGGTGGCCGCCACCCAGCCGCCGCCGTTGGGGTGCGGCGCCCCGTCGGCCGCGCCCAGGGCTCGCTTCAGGCGGCTGATGACCTCCATGACGTTGACCTTCTCCAGCTCGCCCTGGGCTTCGGCCTTGCGCTTCTGCAGGTCGGCCAGCACGGCCCGGGCGTCTTTCACGAAGCGCCGGCCTGCCCCGGTATCCGGGATGGCCGGCAGGATAGTCCCGGCCGGCTGCTGCGCGCCGTAGGCGCAGTGGACGTCGTCCAGGTCGGCGCGGGTCCGCTGCGGCCGGCCCGGCGCCGCGCCGTCGAGGGTCACCCGCCACGGGTAGCGGGGAGCATGAGTGCCCTGGAAGAACTGGTTCGTGTGTGCGCCGCTGTACAGGGCCCGGGGCGTGGCCGTCACGGTCAGCCAGTACCGCCGGTCGCCGGGGCGGCGTTGCATGACCATCGGTCCCCGGTTCCACAGGTCGGAGTAGCGGGCCTTGCCGTGCCGGTCCACCGCCACGAGGCACGCCCGCCAGTCGCTGTACACGGCCGGGTCGTGGTAGCCCTGAAAGTCCACCTCGATGGCCTCCGCGTCCTTCTCCGGCACCAGGCGGATAATGTTCACGCCGTACGGCTCCGGGGCCTCGCCCCAGGGGATGCGGTAAACGCCCTGCTCTTTGTCCATCGGCGCCAGGTAGTTCCGGGCCACGGCGAAGAACTTCATGCGCAGGCCTTCCTGGATCTGGGTGTCGAACTCAGCCAACCGGGCGCCGTAGTCGCCCAGCGTGTCGCCCACGCCACGGATGCCGTGCTCGAACAGCCCCCGCTGCCGGCCGACCCGGGCGATCGTCTGGAAGAAGCTGACTTCACCCACCGACTTCGGCACCGCCGGCATCGCGCAGTGTCCCCAGTTCGGGTCGAAGCCGATCATGCGGTAGAACAGCGTCGTGTTGTAGCTGCTGTGCAGGCAGTTGCGGTACGGCCGGGCGACGTTGTTGTCGCACCGGAGCGTGGCGTCGGTGATGTCCATGGACGCCGTGGCCAGGATCTCCCCGCTGTGCGCGGCGTTCCACTGGAGGGAGAACCCGTGGCCATATTCGTGGCCGAACCCGCCGGGCTCCGAGGTGACGAACCCCATCCCCTGGCCGCCGTAGGCGCCCCCGGCGCCGCCGCCCACGCTCCGGTGCCCGTCGGCGATGGTCCCGCCCACGTGGACCTCGTACTTGTACTGCTGCGGGCGGTCCCAGTACGGCATCAGGTGCCCGCCGTATTCCAGATAGGCGTGGAAGTGCTCAAACATGGTCATGACCGACTTGCGCAGGCCGGCGGCCTTCTCCGGTTGCTCCGGGTTGATCCACCGCCCCTGGCCGTCGTCCTGGCTGCCCGAGGGAACCACGAAGTGCTCCGACTCGACCAGCATGGTCCCGGGGTCGCCGATCTCCGCCTCGCCGGGATACGCCGCCAGGGTCGCCGGGCTCACCTCGTACTCCGTCTTGTCCAGCCCGGCCATGACCCGCTTCATCTCCCGCATGTAGACCTTCATGATGAACTCACGATCGGCCTGGCAGAACTTCTGCCCGTCGATGCTCCGCTTCGTGCCGTCAGGCATCCGCAGGACCACCGCCGGGGCTACGAAGTCCTCGCCCTTGAATGGGTCGCCCACCGGGTTGCCGATGCCGTCGAACCCCATCAGGTGCGCCCGGAACGTGCGCGGCAGGTCGCGGGGCCGCACCCTGCCGGTGGAGCGGCTCGCCCAACGCTCCTCGACCACCTTGTTGCGTTCGCCGTCGAGGGCGGAGACGTTCTCCCCGCCGACGATCTGCTCAGCCATCTGGTCGCCTTGCCAGGCCGCCTCCACGTGATCGCCGCCCTCCCGGCCGGCCTGCTTCCGGTGGACCACCTCGTAGTAGTAGCTCCGCCCCTTCTTCAGCGCCAGCGGCGCGGAGATCTGGCCCGCATACCGGTCCCACTGGCGGTGCCGGGTGTAACGCGTCACGCGGCAGACCAGTTCCCGGTTCTCGGGCTTCTCATCCGGACTGACGAAGAAGAAGGCCGCGGTGTTCGCGCTGATCTTGAAGACGTAATCCCCGTCGGCCGGCGGGTGCAGGTAGCCGCGGATGCGCCGCACGTACGAGGCGGGGCCCTTGTCCTTCAGTTCGATCTGGTCGTGCCGGTGGATCTCCGGCTCTGCCAGCGGGCCGGTTTCGGCTTCCAGGAGATCGGCCTTGCGGGTCCACTCGCGCAGGATCATGCCGTCGGTGGCCTCGATCCGGTCGACGCCCTTGCGGGGCCACCAACGCACCACACGGCGCGTGTACCGGTCCGGCTCGCCGCCGCCCTCCTCCACTCGGTAAAGCTCGACCCCTTCGACGCGCTTGCCTCCCTCAGGATAGCGGGCGAGACCGAAGAAATCGTAGCTTCCGTCTGCCGTGCGCAGATCGCCGGCCGGGGAAGGCGATGCCAATAGCGCCAGCAGTCCGATGATAGCGATGGCCTGCCTCATGGTCGTCCTTTCGCAATTCGGCGGATACGTTGCAGCCGCAGCTCGCTTGACTACTCGACCTCCGGCGCCAGGACGACCCGGAAGCCGAGGATGATCACGTAGTTGGCGTCGGGCTTGAAGCTGTAGCGGGCGGCCGACCGGTTGAAGGGGTGGAATCCGTTTTCCAGTATGCCGTCGCTGACCCACCCCATGCAGCCGCCTCCGCGGGCGACCTTCTCGTCGGCCCGGGGATGGCTTTCGGGGTCTGTTTCCAGGACCGCCGGGTCGGACCGGGGTTCTTTCTCGTAGGGCGCGTACCAGTCGAGGCACCACTCGTACACGTTGCCGTGCATATCGCGCAGCCCCCAGGCGTTGGGCTTGCGCTTGCTGTCGGTATCGTCGGCGCCGAAGAACCACGAACCGCCGCCAAGAAACATGTGCTTGCTCAAGTCGCTCACCTTGGAGTAATCCGCCTCGAAGTTATAGGGCCCCGTGGTCCCGGCCCGGCAGGCGTACTCCCATTCCGCCTCGGTGGGAAGGCGGTAGACGTAGCCTTCGGGCAAACGCCCCGCCTTCTTCTCCCGCTCGGTGAGCTTCTTGCAGAATTCCACGGCCTCGTACCAGGTCTTCATTTCGATGGGATAGGTGTATTCCTCCAGATCCCGGGCGCCGAACTTGCCATCGTGCCATTTGTGGCGCCAGGCGGCGCCGTCCCACAGCGGCCCCCGCTTGTAGGTCCACAGATCGTAGTCGTAGTCTTCGGGCAGCATCAGCTTGTAGTACTCGCGCTGGCGGCACTCATAGGCGGCCATGTAGAACGGCTTGGAGATCGTCACCTTGTGCTGGACTTCGTCGTCCCAGCGGGCCATCTCGTCCTTGGGGCTGCCCATCGTGAAGGTCCCCGCCGGAATCCGCTTCATCTCCATCTCGACGCCCGGCACGGTCCACTCCTTGGCCTCGAGCTGCTTCATCGCCTCGACGTCGTCGGCCGCTAAGGCGGCGTGCGTGAACAGCAGCATGAGACCTGCAAGAATCGTCGTTCGCGTTTTCATATCCTGGTTCCTTTCTTTGTAGTGTTCGGAGCGTCGGACTTGTCGCGCATGTCCGACGGACCGTTGGCTAGTTACCCTTCACGCGTTCGAGCCACTTCTTTGTCAGCGGCAGTTTATCGAGAGAGCCCTGTTTCTCCCAAGCGGTGCGCCAGTCCCATTGATCGACGCTGGTCTTCCAGTTCTCGGGGGCGTAGTGTTCGGCCATGTTTCGCACCTGGCCGAAATCGACGCGCACCCGGGACTCGCCCACCACCTTGGCGGCGTACGACCCGATCCCGTGCCTATACGGTCCGTTGTAGAAGCCGTGAAAAGCCGACCGTTGCATGCACTGGATGGCCGAATCTTCCTGCCAATAGCGGGCCATGGCCTTGTCTCTGGCCTCGCTCAACGCGTCCTGGCTGGCCTTTTGCTTTTCAGGCAACCCGGCCTCGATGCGTTTCTTCTCAAGGAACTCCTCCTTGAGTTCTCGCAGCTTGCCGTGCAGCGGCGCCTTCTTTTCCTCCAGGGCCGTCAACTGCCG
>Ga0180432_10010121_pt1 | contig 11366 bp, 9 predicted proteins | sample SS_ome_10_FD_132414 | JGI IMG/M metagenome (GOLD analysis project Ga0180432, IMG submission 132414) | Hypersaline lake sediment archaeal communities from the Salton Sea, California, USA - SS_1_MS_2 metaG | ecosystem: Environmental > Aquatic > Non-marine Saline and Alkaline > Hypersaline >... | reverse complement strand
CGTGATGGGTTGGTGGCCCGACGCAACCGCGACCGCCGTGTTGGCAATCACCTGAGGTGTAGTTGAGGTGGTGCTCACGGTGACGGCGTAGGTGATGGTGACTGTCGGAGTGGCGGACAGGTTTCCAGACCAGTGCAGGGTGGGAGCCAGGGTGTCCGTGACGGTGCCCACCGTGGCGGTGAGGGTGCCGGGGAGATAGGACAGGCCAATAGGCACCTCGTCGGTCAGTTGCACAGTGGTGGTGATGCCCCGGATGCCGATGGTATAGGTGAGCGTCTCGCCGTTCACGGGTGACGCTGTCGAGGCGCTCTTCCGCAACTCGCCTCCCTCTGCCAGGCTGCCGTCCCAGCCGGCGAGCCGTGCCATCATCCACCAGAATGCGTGGCCCTTGAGTTTGCAGAACAGTGCATCCTCAGGATGTTCGTCTGTATGGGCACAGTAACTCGGCAGGTCCGTGCAATAGTCTGGATGATCGTTGCACCAGGCCACGCACCACGTGCAATTGCCTTCTGAGTTATTGACGTAAGGTCCACCTCCATCAGGATCGTAGGTCTCGATATCCGCGAAGTCAAACAGCACCATGCCCTGATCTGTGGCGTACTGCCTCACTATATCGTTGTTACGTTCCAGGTACGTGCCGCCCCCGTCGGTGTGCCCGGTCATGAGTATGAAGCGCATGCCCGGGTAGGTAGCCTCGAGTGAGGTCAGCGTATCCAGGTACTGCTGGACCATCTCTTCTGAGTTCGATGACTGCTGTCCGCACCAGGACCACATCGAGAAGCCAAACAGCCCGGTGTCTGCGACCGATTGTGTCCGGCTGATCCCGTATGCCGTGCTCCAGTATTTCTCCGGCGTGATGTACGTATCGCCGCCGCCGATGTTGTTGCCGTCGTAGATGCGCAGGGCATCCGGTTTGGTGGGCAACCCGACGTCGCCACTGCATTGAATCGCGACGCTGTAGTTGGGGTCCGTGTCCTCTAGTTTCTCGATGCCGGACACGATCTGTCCGCCGTGGGAGGTGTGGGCGTAGTGAAACGTGAGTTCCTTGGCTCTTTCTATCCAGTAATCGGGGATCTTGTTCAGGTCGGTGCAGGTGTGGTCGATGATGATGGTCTGCGCTGCTGCGGCGAAAGCCGTCACTTTGCCAGCAGCGAATGGGGGGGGCGTCGGGTCCTGGTGGGTGTTGGCGGCAGAACTTGCTTCAGCCCTGTGCAAGGTCACTAGCAGGGCCAGGACGAGAACCAATCCGGAGAATCTGCGCGGTTTCATATCGATACTCCCTTCTGTTCTGGTTCCTGGGGGCACAATACACTGACGTCCCATAAGATACCAGAGAAAGCCTGGGATCGCAATGGTGCGCTGGTACTATACAACAGCGGCACCCTCGCGCGCGCGTTGTAAGGAGGAGGGTGCCGCCAATCGCTCAGTATCGCGCTACTCGCCGGACAACTTCTGCGTCAGCTCCGCGGGTGTCGCAGCCGTGATGGCCTTGTACTTCACACCGGGGTAGTGTTTCTCGAAGAAGTCCTTCAGACTCGTAGGGCCGGGCCACGCCTGCGGATTGACCGCGATTACGCGCCGCACGTTCAGGTCACCGATCCCCGCATCGTCGGCGCTGCTGCCGATGGTGTAGCGTTTGTCGTCCCACGCACCCGTCACCACGGCGCGCGCCCAGGCGGCGTCCGCGTTGGGGGGGAGCAGCACGTAAGTGCGGTCGTACTGATCACGGGGCTTTCCACGGGCTTTCTCGACCTCGCCACCACCGCCGCTACCAGGCTCGGGATATTTGAAAGGCCTGGCCGGATTTATCTGCGTATATGCGACCAGTTTCTTGGCCACGTTTGTCCCGGCCACGTCGAAATCTTTCCACGCGCCACCCCAATTGCCCCAGGTGAAGATGGTCGCGCCGATGACGAAATCGTCCTTCTGTAATTCCTTGTCGTACCAGACCAATTGCCGGTAGTAGTAATCGGCACCGTCTGGTTCGTTGTCGTGGTCTTTCCAGAAACTCCACAATTGCTTCCACGCGCCGCCCTTCGCGCCCTTTGGCTTGGGATTCACGAGCGGATCGATCCCGCATTCGGTGATCGCCAGCGGGACATCTCCCACCCCGTTCGGGATCAGGTGCTGGCGGTAAACCTTGCGGTAGCGCAGCGTCGTCCAGCCCTCGTCTCCTTGATCATCGTTGGGATCTATCTGATATTTCCCCGTCATCCACCACATCCATGGGCAACTGTACTCGTGGAGGCCGAGGATGGCCTGATACTCCCTGGCAGCCCTGAGCGCGGGGAGAAACGCAGGCCAGAGCTCCAGAGACGGCGTGCCGGTGGCGAAGCTCCCAATCACACACTTCAATCCCCGGTCCGCCATCAGCCGCATCCGCTCCACCTCGAACTGGGCGTACCAGCCCATACCCTCCTGGTCATTCCAGACCGGCTCGTTGTGTCCTTCCCAGTACTTGATGACGGGGTTGAACTCATAGGTCTCCAGTTGGTCCTGGATGAACTGCTGTGCTGCTTCGAGAGGTGACTTGCCGCTGTTTTTCTGGAGTTGTGCGTCATAGCCCTGGTGCTTGCGACCGATCACCAAGACGTTCTTGGGGACGATCGGGGCCATGCCCCAATCTCCCACGAACTTGACGACTGCTGGCCCGGCCTGGATGTACTCACCCAGATCTGCTGCGGTCCGCAGGACGTGGGCACCCAATTTGGTAGGCATCGTGATCCTCCTTCTCTGGCTGTGGGCCCTGGCCGTTAGCGGCTGCCGATTGCAGGTCTGACAGTCGCCTGGCCGCCGACCTCCGTTGCTTATCACTGGTTACTGACTGTCAATTGAAGTGTACTACAAAATGATTTGGGAGGCAAGGTTGGCACGCTCCAGCCTCATGGTATAATTGTCCAGGCCCATTGTGGGGCAAGTACGCAACGGTGCACGCAACACGCATTACGTTTCACGTTTCCTATGTCCATTCTGACCGTCAGTAACCTCGCTAAGTCATACGGCCCTGAGGATATCTTTGCAGGTGTTTCCTGCCAGATCCCCCATGGCGCCAGAATTGCACTGATCGGGCCGAATGGTTCGGGCAAGACGACGCTGCTGCGCCTGATGGTTGGGTTGGAGGATTCGACCGCCGGCGAAATTCATCGGGCTAAAGGCCTGGATGTCGCCTATCTCCCGCAACATGCTGACTTCTCCGGGACCGGCACGCTGTGGGAGGCGATGCTGGACGTATTCACTGCCCTGCAGGCGCAGGCCGCCGAACTGCGCGACCTGGAAGTCGCTATGGTAAATCCTGCCACCCGTGAGGACGGGTTGCAGCGATACGGACCGGCTTTGGAGGCCTTTGAGCAAGCCGGTGGTTACACGTACGAGCATCGCATCAGGCAGGTGCTTTCGGGCCTGGGTTTCGATACGGATGATTTCCGGCGTCCCGTGGCGCAACTTAGCGGGGGACAGAAAACGCGTGCCCTCCTGGCCCACCTTCTCCTGGAGGAGCCTGATCTGTTGCTGCTGGACGAGCCCACCAACCACCTCGACCTGGCAGGCATCGAGTGGCTGGAGAACTATCTCAAGACCTGGAAGGGCGCTGTGGTTGTCGTGGCTCACGACCGGGCCTTTCTCGATGCCGTCGTCGACCGGGTGTGGGAACTGGCATGGGGTCGGCTTGAGCGATACCGTGGCGACTACAGTGCCTACGTGGCGCAAAAGGCTGGGCACCTGGACCTTCAGAGAGCCGCGTATGAGCGACAGCAACAGCTCGTTGCCCGGACCGAGGAGTTCATCCGCCGCAACATCTCGGGCCAGCGCAGCCGTGAGGCGAAAGGGCGGCGCAAGCGCCTGGCGCGGATCGAGGAGGTCGAGCGACCGCAGGAATACCGCCCTATGGACCTCACGTTGGGTGACGTGGCACGCAGCGGCGACCTGGTGCTGGGTCTCTACGACTTGACTGTGGGTTACGATCCGGCTGCCCCTCTCTTCACCGTGGCTGAGGTCGAGCTGCGGCGAGGACAGCGAGTGGCGCTGTTGGGCCCTAATGGTTCTGGCAAGACCACGCTTCTGCGCATGCTTTTGGGCCAGGTTCAGCCGCTGGCCGGACACGTGCGCACCGGGGCTGGCGTGCACTTGGGCTACTTCGCCCAGGGGCACGCGGATCTCGTCCCCGAGAAAACTGTGATCGAGACCGTCCTCGACGCTGGCGATTTTATGCCCAGCCAGGCGCGGAATCTGCTGGCTCGTTACCGGTTCTTCGGGGATGACGTGTTCAAGCGCGTCGGTGATCTCTCCGGTGGTGAGCAGGCCCGCGTCGCGCTGGTCGTCTTGACCATGCAGGGCGCAAACGTCCTGGTCCTTGACGAGCCAACCAACCATCTCGACATTCCCTCCCAGGAGGTGCTACAAGAGGCGCTTTCTGAGTTTGGCGGTACGTTGCTGATTGTGAGCCACGATCGCTATCTGATTCGTAAACTGTCCACTCACGTGTGGGTGCTTGAGGAAGAGCAGTTATGGGCGTTTAAGGATGGATACGAGGAGTACCACGCCTGGGATGAACTGCGACGCCAGCAGCAGCAGGTGAGTCAGGTAGCTGGGGGCAAGACGGATAGGGAGCGCGCGAGAGAGGCCCGTAGAGCCTCGGAACGGGAGGCGGCGCGGCGGGATCGTCGTCAGGCTGAACTCGAACAGATGATTCACCAGTTGGAGGGGCGACTGGCGCAATTGGAGGGGCAACTGGCCGCCGCTAGCGAGCGGAGGGCGGTCGAGCGCGTGCGCCAATTGGGTGTCGAGTATGGCCAGGTCGAGGCGGAACTGAACACGCTGCTCGCCGTCTGGACGGACATGGGGTGATGGTCAAGAGGGAGCCGCTGCTCATCGGTCTCACGGGCAACATCGGCACCGGCAAATCCACCGTCGCCAGGATGCTGGCCGAGCTGGGCGCTGAAACAATCGACGCGGACAAAGTGGCCCACGCGGTGATGCGGGCCGGCACCCCCGCCCACGCGCGGATCGTCGAAGCCTTCGGTTCAGAAATCGTGGATCAAGACGGCGAGATTGACCGGACACGGCTGGGAGCACGCGTCTTTGCTGATCCGGCGGCGTTGGCACGGTTGGAGGCCATCGTCCATCCGGCCACCATGGAGGTGATTCATCGCCGCATCAATGCCACCCCCGCCGCCGTCGTAGTGGTCGAAGCCATCAAATTGATCGAGGTGGGGATGGCCGATGCTTGCGACAGCGTGTGGGTGACGACCTGCCGTCCAGATCAGCAAATCCACCGAATCATGGGCGGACGGGGCCTGAGTCGCGCCAAGGCTGAACGACGCGTGCAAGCGCAGCCTCCCCAGGAGGAGAAGATTGCCCGTGCCGACGTGGTCATCGATACATCGTGCGCGCTTTCGCGGACGCGCGCCCAGGTATGGGCCGCGTGGAAGCGGCTGACGGGAGAAGCAGGGCGTGAGGAGATTGTTCCGGGTTCTCGAAGCTTCGGATGATGTTCTCAGCGAACACCGATCTTGGAAGAGAGGAGCATTCGGGGTATAATAGTTACTTGATCGTGAGGTCAGGGGGGGAATATGGCACAACAGCGAGAGATCACAGTGCGACGGGCCAGGGTGAGGGATGCAAGCAAGATTGCTGCATTTGTCAATCCTACCTTGCCGGGAAGCCGAAGGATTGACGAGATGACGGTCATCGAGCGCTTTGGTAGCGTGGGCTTCTTGTTGGCTGAGGAGGACGGTGGTCTGGTCGGAATGCTGGGCTGGCAAGCCGAGAACCTCGTGGTCAGGGTGACTGATCTTCTAGTCAGGTCGGTTTCTGGCCATGGCGTCGTCACCCAGGTCCTGTTTGCTGAGATGGAGCGGTCTGCGGCTGAGTTGCAGTGCGAGGTGGCGTTGCTGTTCTTGCCGCGTCCGGCCCCCCTTGCTCTGATCGAGTTCTATGAGACGTTTGGGTATGAGTCTCAGGTCGTCGCTGATCTGCCAAGAGCGTGGAGAGATGCTGCGCTTGAGGGACATCTGGATATTGATGAAACGGTGTTGGTGAAGAAGTTGCGCGAGAAGCGCGTGCTTCGCCCGATGTGACCGGGCAAGTGATGTGCATGTTTTATGGAGGGAGTATGTCTGCGATTAAGCAATTCGTCGTTGATCACCCGCGCCTGGCGGCCTGGCTCGTGTTGGCTGTCGGTATGGTGGCGATCCTCGTCTGGTCTGCGCGCGACGTGGGCCTGTTACCAGGGCAGTGGGCTGCTCTGATCGTGGCGACCATCGGTCTGGCTGGCCTGTGCGTCTGGATCATCGGGTGGGAAGAGGACGGAGAAGAAGGGGAGAAGGAAGACGAGGGGAAGTAGTCAAGGAAATTGCGAGTATAGGGGCGAAGCACTGGTTTCGAAAAGCCCGACTATGATTCACGTGAGACGGCTGCTGACGCTGGCCCTCGTGGTCACCATATTGGTGTCTTTGCTGCCCCTCCCTGTGGCCTGTGCGCAGGAGGAGGACGAAGTCGCGCGGCTGATGGCGGGCATGTCCAGCGCGGCCAAGGTTGGGCAGCTCTTCTTGGTCACTTTCCCCGGCGCTGAGGCCGTCGAGGACACTGTGATCATAGAGTTGATCCGCGATTATCACGTCGGTGGAGTGGTCCTGTTGCCTGAGAATGGCAACATTGTCAATGAGGGCGATACACCGACCCAGGTAGCCACGCTGATTGGTCAGCTCCAGGCGGGTGCCTGGTCGGCGACGCTGCCGGTGACCGATACGCTGGTCGCGGAGGCAACCTCACCGGGACCTTTCATTCCCCTCTTTGTCGCCGTGAACCACGAGGGCAATGGTATGCCCTACACCGGTATTGTCAACGGGATGATGCCGCTGCCCTCCGAGATGGCTATTGGGGCTACCTGGAACCCCGCTTACGCCAGGACTGTGGGCCGGATCGCGGGGCAAGAACTGCGCGCCCTGGGCGTCAACATGCTGCTCGGACCGTCGCTCGACGTGATCGAGACCCCCCGTCCTGCGAGTACGGGTGACCTGGGCGTGAGAGCCTTTGGAGGCGAGCCCTTCTGGGTAGGGCAGATGGGAAAGTCGTACATCCAGGGCGTCCACGAGGGTGCCGAGGGCCAGGTAGCTGTCGTGGCGAAGCATTTTCCCGGGCTGGGTGCCTCCGATCGCTCGCTCAATGAAGAGATCTCCACCGTGCAACGCACGCTGGAGAAGCTGAGACAGATTGACCTGGCTCCCTTTTTCGCCGTAGCGCAAGCGGCTGATCCGCTGGCACGACCGGATGGGGTGATGGTGTCTCACATCCGCTTTCGAGGGCTGGAGGGCGGTCGCTTCGTCACCACCCGGCCGATCAGTGTGGACAGCCAGGTGCTCCAGCGTCTGTTGGGACAGCCGGAGATGGCCACCTGGCGGGGACAGGGTGGGGTGACGGTTTCCGATGGTTTGGGCGTGCGCGCGTTGCGACGGTTCTACGATCCTAACGAGGAGGACTTCAACAGGCGCCGCATCGCGCAGGATGCGTTCCTCGCTGGCAACGATCTCTTGTTCCTCTCCCAGTTCGCGCTTGGCGATAATTGGGAAGACCAGGTCTCTAACGTCAAGTCCACGATCACCTTTTTCCGCGAGAAATACGATTCAGATCCCTCTTTCCAGACTCTCGTGGACGCGGCCGTCGCGCGGATATTGCGGCTGAAGCTTGCGCTCTATGGCGGTACATTCAGTCTCGCCAGCACCCAACCCGACGTGGAAGCCGTTGGCGAGCGGGTGGGACTTGGGCGTGAGGCGTTGTCGGCCATTGGCCGCGACGCGGTGACGCTGCTCTCTCCGCCCTCGCCCGACCTGGTCCCTGCGCCGCCAACCTTCCAGGATCCCATCGTCGTATTCACTGATGCTCGGGAGGGACGCCCCTGTGCCACGTGTGCACCAATGCCTTACATTGATCCCCTGGCGCTGCGCGACACGATCCTCCGGCTCTATGGTCCCAGTGCGACGGGGCAGGTCAACCCCTCGCTGGTGAGCAGTTTCACCTTTGCTCAACTGGAGGAATACCTGAACACGCCGCCCCCACTTCCCACGCCGACGCCCACGGGAGAGGAGGAAGTCACACCCAGTCCGCTTCCCCCTGTCGAACAGGCGCTGCAAAATGCCCATTGGATTGTCTTTGCTATGCTCGATCCGATCGGTGAGCCAACCAGCTCGGGGGTCGTGCGGCGTTTTCTTGCTGAGCGAGCCGACGCACTGCGGGATCCACATCTGGTCGTGCTGGCTTACGATGCGCCCTATTACCTGGACGCGACCGAGATCAGTAAGTTGAGTGCTTACTACGTGGCCTACAGCCGGATAGAGCCTTTCATTGAGGCGTCCGTGCGGGCGTTGTTCAGTGAATTCGCACCCGTGGGTACGTCACCGGTCAATGTGACCGGGATCAACTATGACTTGTCGATCCAGATTTCCCCTGATCCTGCCCAGACCATCAATCTCTACGTGGGCGATCCGCCCGAGGAGGGAGAGTCAACGCCGGAGCCTCTCAGGCTGGAGGTGGGCGATCAGTTGAAGTTGCGCACTGGCGTCATCGTGGACCACAACGGCCACCCGGTGCCCGACGGTACGCCGGTCCAGTTCATCTTCACCTATCCGCAGGAGGGGCTAGAACACTCCGTCGTGGCGCTTCCTCAGGATGGCGTGGCCGAAACGACGATTACGCTCGACCGGACGGGCCAACTCGATGTCTCCGTCCAGGCAGACCCCGTGCCGCGGACGATCGCCCTGCAGATCACGATACAGGAGGGAGCGCCGGCTGTCATCGTGCCCATCACGCCCACCCCCCGCCCTACGGTCGCCATACCGACGTCGACACCCACGACGGAGCCGGAGCCTGTGATCGAGGAGACGCCGATACCGACGCCCGGTCCGGTGGAAAAAGAGGAGGAGGAACCTCCGCCTGAGGACAAAGGGGTTGGGCTACCCGACCTGGCCCTGGCACTAATCAGCCTCCTGATTGTCGGGGGAGGTGGGTACTACGCGGTGCGCTTGAGCAACGGGCCGACTACCCGGGCGCTGCGCCTGGCCCTGTGGTGTGTGGTCGGTGGGCTCGCGCTGTACCTGGCATACGCGCTGCGTCTGCCGGGAGCTGTCTGGCTACGGGAGCACAGTGGCGTGTGGGCTGCGTCTTGGGCAACGCTGCTGGGCGGTGTGGTGTCCCTGATCGTGGTGTGGGTCGTCGGCCAGCGCAGACGGCTGGCTTAACTTGTGCTCCGCTAATCATGCTCGTGCCGGATCACAATCCGGCACCAGCTCCCGTCCCGGGGGTGTCTGTCAGAGGACCAGCGTCACCAATATGGCGACGGCGAGCATCGCTCCCGTCAAGGCCAGCAATCCACGGTTTTCCGCTACCGCCCGGCGCCACTCCCCTTGCGCGGGCACGAGCGTGACCAGGGACGGGGGGAGCGAACTGGCGTGTAGCATCTCGCGAAACGCTGCGACACTCGGCGGGCGTGGGTTGGGGTGCATGGCGATGGCAGTCAGGATGGCGCGTTCTGTGGCGGGGGAAATGTGTGGGTTGGTCGCTCGCGGGAACACGAGCACGTCGGGGTTGAGGAAGCGCTGCTTGGCATCGGCTGGAGGCTGATTGCTCAATAGATGGTACAGTGTAGCGCCAAGCGAGTAGATGTCGGATCGCGCGTCGGTGTGGCCGGTGTCCCCACCATACTGCTCCAGCGGGGTGTAGGCGACAGTGCCTCGCCCCTGCAGTACGGTGATGGTGCGGGCGTCATCCGCGGCCAGCAGCTTGACCAGCCCGAAGTCGACCAGCTTGATCAACCCACCAGGAGTTAGCTTGATATTGGCTGGCTTGACGTCGCGATGGAGTACAGGGGGGTCTTGGCTGTGCAGATACTCCAGTGCATCACACAACTGATCGGCCCACCGGAGCACTTTCTCCTCTTCGAGAAACCTGCCCCGGCGACGCTTCTCCTCCATCATCTGGCGCAGGTCCTGCCCCTCGACGAAATCCATCACCAGGTACTCTCGATCGTCCTCGCTGAATGTGTCAGAGACCTTGGGGAGGTTGGGATGATCCAATCGCGCCAGGGTGGATGCCTCGCGGTGGAATTGCTCCTGGGCCTGGGCCAGTGCCTCTGGCGTGGCGTCGGGGTCTGGGCAAACTTCCTTGACCGCGCAGATGCGACCCTCCAGGCGGAGGTCTTCAGCGCGATATACGGCACCCATGCCCCCCTGGCCGACAGGCGCTATGATTTTATACCGTCTGCGCAGGACGGTTCCAGGCGTAAGCAGGCGGGCCACGGTTTCTCTTCTTCTCTTTTCTCTTCTTCTCTCCAGTACAGGCGCTCACCATCATAAGCGAGAAGGGCGATTCTGTCAAGCATTGTGTACCGTATTTCCAAGGAGGTTGTGATGATACGGCAGGACTTGCCAATGCTCATTATCTACGACGGGGAACTCGAAGGGCAGCGATGGGTCATAGATAAGGAACAGATGATTATCGGGCGAGGGACGAGTTGTGACATCGTGCTGCCGGAGCGGCAGGTCTCGCGCCAGCATGCTCAGATCGAGCGGGACAACGTTGGTTATCTGCTGCGTGACCTGGGGAGCAAGAATAGCACGTGCGTCAATGGCGAGGAGGTACGCGACAAGCCCTATCGTTTGAAAGATGGGGACGAGATCCAGCTCGCGTTGTGTGTCAAGATGGGCTTCATCGGCGCTGACGCGACGTTGCCCCTGGCGTTGAGTGGTCCCAATAGGGGATTGCACATCGATCAGGCGGCCAGGCGGGTATTCATCGGCGGGCTCGAGTTGACCCCGCCCCTCTCGGTGGCCCAATATCGGCTCCTGGAGTTGCTGTTCGAGCGCGAAGGAGAGGTCATTTCCCGGGATGCGATCGTGGAGGCCGTGTGGCCCGAGGAAGAGACGATGGGCATCTCCGAGCAGGCGATCGATGCGCTGGTGCGTCGCCTGCGCGACCGCATCTCGGCCGCAGACCCGGATCACGCCTACATCGTCACTGTGCGGGGGCACGGGTTCCGGCTGGACAACCGGTAGAAGGACTGGCTGCGCGAGGCCCATTGGACCAAGCGGGGATTGATCTTCTTCCTGCACCTCGACGATGGGCGCAACCTGTTGGTATTTGGATTGCAAGAGCACGGGGTAGTGGAGACTCTGGCCTGAACCCCATCTTAAACGGGGGACGGCACAGTGGAGTCCCGAACTTGTTCGGGTTCTTGGAGATTACTCGTCAAAACCAGGGCTTGGGCAGCCTCTTCGGGTTCGTTCTGGGGCTATTGAGATCGCTGGAAAGCGTCATTGAGGATAGGTTGGAGAGAGAGGTGGAGACAAGAAATGCTTGCGTCCGGTCGTGCTGTACGG